>JGI10216J12902_101307657_pt1 | contig 10394 bp, 6 predicted proteins | sample KanNatreferecore_FD_12902 | JGI IMG/M metagenome (IMG submission 12902)
GCGGAGCGGCGCGCCCCACCCGCGCCCACCGCAAGGTCGGGCGCGTCGCTCCGCGCGCGCCGTTTCCGTTTGTGGCCCTCTTCATTTAATCTTCTGCAACTCCTCCTGGGTCCAGGCGTCGCTGCGATCCGCGGTTTGTTCGCGCACGCGCTTGAACGTGTTCGTGCTGACCGCCGGAAATGAATTTCCCCACTCGTTGCGAATGTAAGTGAGCACCGCCGCGAGTTGTTCGTCTTCAAGAACTCCCAGCGCCGGCATGTCCAGTTCGAACGGCTGACCCTTGACCGTAATTGGGCCACGCAGACCGTGCAGCACAATGCGCGCGAGGCGCTCTTCGTATTGCACCCACTCGGAACCGGCCAGCGGCGGCGCGAGGCCCTCCTGCCCGAGGCCGTGCGGCTGATGACATGGCAGGCAGACCACTTCATACATCGCCTTGCCGGCTTCGAACTGTTTCATGTCGGCCCCCGAAAGCTTTGGAGCCTTAGGCACCGTGGCGGCAACCGGTTTTGCTTCGCGCGCTGAAATGGAAAAGTTCGCGGCATCTTCCGCAAGGGAGAATTTGCTCTCCGCCAAAGATTTCAAGGCAGCATTGCCCGCGTCATTCGCGGGAATTTCGCCGAGTGTCAGCGCCACTTGAATCTGCACGTCCGCCGCGTCGTCGTGCACAAACGACAAAATCTTTTCGTGCAACGCCGCCGTCGCTTCGCTCGACGTTCGCAACAGCGGCTCGCTCAATCGAACGGCGGCCGCTCGAACTTTCGGATGCGAGTCGTTCAACGCTTCCAGCAGGAGCGGCGCTTCGATTTTTCTCAATCCTTCCAGCGTCCAGAGCGCGTGCAACCGCGCGAGGTGATTCGTGCGCGCCGTCGCGGCCTTTTGCAAAGCAGGAACAACTCCTTCGTCTCCGCGCTCGATCAAAAGCCGTTGCGCTGTGTCGCGCCGCCACCCATTCGCGTGCGCGAGTTCGTCAACAAGTTCGGCAGACGGAGCGTTGCCCAGCCGCAGCCTCGGCGACGGTTTCTTCGATTCGTGCGTGACGCGATAGATGCGTCCGTCCGCCGTGACCTTGTCGAGGCCCCGCGACTCAGCCTGTTTGCGCAAATACGTCGTGAGAAAAAATCGGTGCTGAATGACGCCGTGATACATGTCCACGATATAGAGCGCGCCATCCGGCCCAGTGTAAGTATTCACGGGACGGAACACTTCATCAGTGGAAGCGAGGAACTCAGTTTTGTCGTAAGCATTGCGCGCGGTGATGATGCCATCCTGCTCGGTGAGAACGTTGCGCCGCACGATGTTCGCAGCCGGTTCGCAGAGGAACGCGTTGCCCACGCAGTCGGGCGGCAGCGCATCGCCACGATAAATGCTCGGGCCGCACGCGGCGGTGAATTTCTTCAACGTGAAGTCCGCGCGCAACGTGTCGGCCTGATAGCCGCGGTTCACTCCAGGATTCACGCGCGCGGGCCAGACGGATTGGTCCTTCGCAATCTGCGCGCCCAGCCCCGGCAACTTCGCGTTGAGTCCTGCTTTCAAAACGTAATGCGATGGCACTAGATCACCGCGCAACTGGTCGCTATTCGACGTGTAGAAAAGTCGTCCGTAATTGTCCTGCGACATGCCATACTGAACGCGCTTGGGTGTCGGCTCTTTGATCCACTGGCCGTTGGCGAAGCGATAGCGCCGTGTGTGATCGAGACTGTAAATCCAGTTGTCCATCGCCAGCGTCAAGCTGTTCGCGGCGTGTTCGGGATTCGCCTTCAAACCGAGTTTTGGGTCTGCCTCCTTCGCGTAATCGTCATCCACAAGAATGCGTTCTCCCGGCTTGTCATTTCGAATCGGGTAGAACCAAAGCCTCGGCGGCTCAGCCACGAGCAATCCGCCTTGCACGAGCAGAAGCGCGCGCGGCATCACGAGGCCGTTGAGAAAGACGGCGCTTTTTTCCGCCACGCCATCGCCGTCCGCGTCTTCGAGAATCGAAACGCGCCCCACGGGTTTGTCTTCGCCGATGCCGTCCGCGTTCGGCATAAATCCGCGCATCTCCAAAACCCAAATCCGCCCATCCGGATCGAATTGCAGCGCGACGGGCGCTTGCACGTCCGGTTCGTGTGCGACCGTTTGAATTTTGAAACCGGGCGCGAGCTTGAAACTTTTCAGCGCGGCCGCGGGCGAAAGCGGCGGCGACGGAGGAATCAAATTCAGCGGCACGCGCGGCTTCTGCACTTCGCCCTTCGCATCTCCGTCGTCCGCCAACAACGGAGCGGCGAGCGAAGCCGCGAGCAATAAACTGCAAATGGATCGACCCATCATTTTTTGGTCAGCCTTCGACGCAGGGCAGCAGACACTTATTCTGCGCGAAGCCAAAGCCGGCGGACGGTAAGAGAACAATGCGGCGACGCCAACCTTGTAGCGTGTTAATCGTGGCTGCTTGAGCGTGGGCTTCAGCCTGGCGGGTTAAACGTTGAAGCGGACTGAAGTCCGCGCTCCGCTCAATTCACAAAACAGAACTCGTTCGCTTGCAGGAGCGCGTGCGCGTATTCCTGCCAGGCATTCAACGGTGCGCGCGATTGCGTCCCCTGCTGGCCGAGGCGCCTCATCATCCCGGGACGATTCGCGGCCATCATGTTCGCGCCGGGACCTTGTCCACGGCGAATATTGGCGGCGGGCGCGGCTGCTGCGACGCGCTCCTTCGACGGCTCCTGTGAAACGAACTCAAGGCCAAGTTGAATTTCCTCCAGGCTTGCCTTGCGCTGATAAATCGCCGCGTAGAGAAAACCCACTCGGTCTTCATCCGTCGAGAGCGCGGAGAAGTCTTTTCGCCCCACGAGGTTCTTCGCGGACTCAACCACGAGCGGGCTGTTCATGAAAAACAGCGCCTGCTGCGGCACGGTCGTCTGGTGCCGCTTGCCGCTCGTCATGTCGGGATTCGCGAAGTCGAAATTCACCAGCACATCAGCGGGATTTTGCCGATCGATGAAACCATAAATGCTGCGCCGGGTGGAATACGGCTCCTTGTTCAAATCCACCGGGCGGCCATACATCATCTTGTCCAGCGTGCCGCCGATGGCGAGCAGTGAATCGCGCAACGGCTCAAACTCCAGCCGGCGAATGTTCGCGCGCCAGAGCAGCCGGTTGTTCGGATCGATTTGCGCGTAACGCGGATTGTTCGCGCTGCTTTGCTGATAGACCGCCGACATCATGATCAATTTGTGCATTTTCTTGATGCTCCAATTCTCCTCCATGAACCGGCTCGCGAGATAATCCAGCAATTCGGGATGGCTCGGCGGCTCGGACATCGTCCCGAAGTCATCCGGCGTGGGCACAAATCCTTCGCCGAAATGGTGCAGCCAGATGCGATTGATCATCACACGCGCCGTGAGCGGATTGTTCTTGCTCGTGATGGCCGCGGAAAGTTCGACCCGTCCGCTGCCGTTCCGAAACTCAGGCCGCGCTGGTCCCGAGAGCACTTCCAAAAAGCGCCGCGGCACAATCTCCCCTTTGTTCTCCGCTTCGCCGCGAATGAACACGGGCGAGTCCTTGGGTTTGGGAATGTCCTGCACCACCATCGCCCGCGCGGGCGCGGCCGGATGCGTCATTTCAAGTTCCGCGGTTCTGTTCGCGTTCTGACGGAAATCCCGCTGCAATTCCCGGAGGGCCATCGGATCACGTTTGCGCCGCAGTTCGATGAACTTCGCCTGGAGCTGCTGCTGCTCGGTCTGCAACGCGATTCGCTTGTCGTAGTAATCGCGATACTCCGGCGAGCCATCGATGGTGGAAATCACCGGCTCGATCTCCGGCTCGCGACTGCTGGCGAAGATGCCGTGCAGCGAGTAGTAATCCTTCGTGGGAATCGGATCGAATTTGTGATCGTGACAGCGCGCGCAAGTGACAGTCAGGCCCAGAAACCCTTTCGTCACCACATCAATACGATCGTTGATAATGTCATTCTGCATCCCCTGGAACCGTTCGCCAATGGTGAGAAAACCGAGCGCCGCGAGATTGCTCCGGTTGATTGAACTCGACGAGAGCTTGTCCGCAGCAATCTGCTCCGCAATGAAAACGTTGTACGGCTTGTCCTCATTGAAGGCGCGGATCACGTAATCGCGATACGTCCATGCGAATGGATAATTCTTGTTCTCTCGCTGCTGCCGAATCTCGCCCTTCGTGTCCGCGTAACGCGCTGTGTCGAGCCAGTGGCGGCCCCAGCGCTCGCCGTATTGCGGGGACGCGAGCAGCCGGTCGATGACTTTCTCGAACGCGTTCGGCGAACTGTCGTTCACAAACGCCTCCACTTCATCAGGCGCGGGCGGCAGTCCGGTCAAATCAAAGTAAGCGCGGCGAATGAGCGTGCGTTTGTCCGCGAGCGGACTGGGTTTCATCCCTTTCTCGCTGAGCTTTGCGACGATGAAGTTATCGATGGGATTCTTACACCAGGAACTGTCCGAGCTGGTGGGCACCACGGCCTTCTTCACGGGCTGCCAAGCCCAATGCTTCGCGTTGGGGTCCTTCCATTCCTTCTGCGCAGCCGTCTGCGTGCGCGGATCGGGCGCGCCCATTCTCACCCACGCCACGAGATCGTTGATTTGTTGATCAGTCAACTTGTCGCCCTTCGGCGGCATTTGCAGATCGGGATCGGCATAACGAATCGCTTTGATGAGCAAACTCTTGTCCGGGTCGCCGGGAACGATGGCTGCGCCAGAGTCACCACCTTTCGCCAATGCCTCGCGCGAATCGAGCAGCAAACCACCCTTCACTTTCTCGGCCTTTGTGCTGTGACACTTGTAACAGTTGTTCGCGAGCACCGGACGGATTCTGCTTTCGAAGAAATCGAGTTGCGCTTTCGTTGGCTCGGCCGCACGAGCGCCCAAGCTCAGCAACGCGATGCTCGCTGCACACGCCAACTGAAGCGTGCTCCCCACAGCAGATCGCGGAGTGATGATTTTCATGGCTTTGTTATCGGGCATTACCATCGCGAAGTTCACTTGTGGAAGCAAGACGAGCGGTAGAAGGAGTTCGTTACACAGGTGAGCGCGAACTTAGGAGCCATCTCATAATGGCTGCGGAGCGCGGCTGTGTCCGCAGGACCAGCCGCAGCACGCTCGAACCTCAATGAACGCGCCATTTGCTGCGGCTGACTCTTCGCGCACAGCCGCGCTCCGCCATTTATGAGATGAGTTCTAGCGGTCCCCGCTCCATCACACCCTGTCTGCCCGCGGGTCATACGCGTCGCGCAAACCGTCGCCCAGGAAATTGAGCGCAAGCAGCGTGGTAATGAGCATCGCACACGGGAAAACGAGCAGCCACCAGTAGATGCGGATGGGATTCAATTGTTGCGCCCCTTCCGAAATCAGCGAACCCCAGCTTGCCCACGGCGGACGGATGCCCATGCCGAGAAAGCTGAGGAAGCTCTCGTAAAGAATCACCGAAGGCACCGTGAGCGTGAGATAAACGAGAATGACGCCAGCGACGTTCGGGAGAATGTGCCGGAACAAGATGCGCGCATGGCTGGCGCCGAGCGAGCGGCTGGCGTCGATGAACTGCCGGTTCTTCAGCGACAGCACCTGCCCGCGGACGATCCGCGACATGGTGAGCCACGACACCGCGCCAATGCCGACAAAGAGGAGCACCAGCCGGAGCATCGTTTCGTTTTCGCTGATAAAGCTGCCGGGTCTCGCCGTCGCGACGTAGCCGTTTAGAAGCGCGATCAAAATGATGACGAAGATCACGGTGGGTAGCGAATACAGCACATCCACGATGCGCATCATCACCGCGTCGGTCCTGCCGCCCACGTAACCGGCGATGGCGCCCCACAACACACCGATAACCAGGCTCACGCTTGCACCCACTGCACCCACGAGCAGGGAGATGCGTCCGCCAGCCAGGACGCGGGCGAAAATATCCCGCCCATGAATGTCAGTGCCAAACCAATGCTGGCTGCCGGGCCGGGAGAATTGTTCGTCGGTAATGTGGTTCGGCGGCTGCGTCGGGAAGAACAGGATCGCGAGTAACAACACGGCGAGAGTCGTCAGGCCCGCGACGGCGGCCTTGTTGCGGCGAAAACGCCGCAATGCTCGCTGATTCGGACTGAGATGCTCTTCCAGGGTGGCTGGCGTTGGTTCACTCATATTTCACGCGCGGATCAAGAAGCGTGTAAGCGAAGTCCACGACAAGGTTCATTCCCAACAGCAGCACGGCGTAAAGCAAAGTCAGGCCGATGGTCATTCCGTAGTCGCGGTTCAACACGCTGTTGACGACGAAGACGCCCATGCCGGGCAGACCGAACACGCTTTCGACCACGAACGAACCGGTGAGCACGTCCGCCAGCATCGGGCCGGAATACGACACCACCGGCAGCACGCCCAAGCGGAACGCATGTTTCCAAAGCAACCTCGTTTCGCTCATGCCTTTGGCGCGTGCGGCGGTGATGAACGGTTGCTGCAACACTTCGGTCATGCCTTCGCGCAACAATCTCGCGACGCGGCCCGAGTAATAAAGCCCGAGCGCAATCATCGGCAGAATGACGTGCACCGGAGTTTCCCAAAGCGCCGGCGGCAGCCAGCCGAATTTCAACGCGAAGATCATAATGAGCACCGGCCCGACCACGAGCGATGGAATGCAGAACGAGAGCACGGCAATGAAACTGCCAATGTGGTCACCCCATTGCCCCCGCCGGACCGCAGTAAAAAAGCCGAGCGGAATGCCGACGCCTTGCGCGAAACAAAAGGCGAGCAGGCCGAGTGTCAGCGACACTGGCAACGCGCTGGCCACGATGTCGTTGATGGAATGATCGCGGTACTGAGTCGATGGGCCGAGATCGCCCTGCAATAAATCCCCCACGTAACGCCCGTACTGAATGTGCCACGGCTCATCGAGATGATATTTCGCCCTCAGCATTTTCTTGATTTCGGGCGATGCCGGCTCACGCGCGCGATCGAAAGGGCCGCCGGGAGCGATTCGCAAGAGCACGAACGTCAGAGCGCTGATGACGAACAGGACGGGAATGATGAAGAGCAGTCGTCGGAGGTAGTACATGATTAGTCGAACGTCGAAGGCCGAACGTCGAAGGTCGAACCGCTCTGGGGACGGAAGGGCGTCTTGGAAGTGGGAACCTTCAGCGACCGATTTAGTGCAGCGACCTTTGCTGAAACAGCGGCAACTTTTTCCATCAAAACATCGGTATCGGATTCTGCGAGATATCCCTCATCAAGCGCCAGGAACAACAGCGATGCGACTTCCATTGCCGAGCCATAAGCTTGCTCCAGAAAGTGCGCAAAGTCTTTGTCGGAATTTCGCCCCGAACCTTCCGCAATGTTCGAGGAAATCGAAGTTGAAGCGCGGCGAACCTGCGAAGTCATCCCATAAATCTCGTCGCGGGGAAACCGTCGGGTGATTTTGTAAATATCGCGATTCAGAGCGCGAGCCTGTTGCCAGCATTCCAAACGTTCGAAGCGAAATCTTTGTTTCATAACTTTCCTTTGTTTCAACCAGCCGCACGTCCTGACCTCAATGTTCGATCTTTGACATTCGACCTCTCGCGTCCTGCGTTCGACCCTCGACCTTCGACGTTCGACTTTTACGGCGCAGCGCATGCACCGGATGTTCGTCGATCAGGTTCGCATATATTCCTTCAATTTCCTCCGGGCGATAAAAGAGAATGCCCTTCTCAAAATAGAGCGGAACGATCGGCGCCTCGTCTTTGACGAGAATGGTCTCCGCGCGACGCAGCAGCTCCGCGCGCTTCTTCCCATCCACCTGTGAGTTGGCTTCGCGCATCAAGGCGTCATAACGCGGGTCGCTCCAGCCCGTGCGGTTGTTGCCGTTGTTGCTCATGAACAAGTCGAGAAACGTGTTCGGGTCCTTGTAATCGCCAATCCAACTGCTGTAGGAAAGATCGTAGTTGGTGCGCGATTGTTCGTGCAAAAATACTTTCCACTCCAGCGGCTGAATTTCCATCCGCACGCCGAGTTCGTTTTGCCACATTTCGCGAAGTTCAACGGCGATTTGTCCCGCTTGCGTACTGTTCTGGCACAGATACCGAAACACGGGAAAACCTTTGCCACCGGGATAACCCGCGTCGGCCAACAGTTTGCGCGCCTCTTCCGGATCATAACCGAGGCCTTGCGGCGGTTCATAACCGGGAATGCCCGGCGGCGTCAGGTGCGTCGCGGGCGGCTCGCCGGCGCGCGTAATGCGTTCAACGATGCGCCGCTTGTCCACCGCCATCGCCAGCGCCTTGCGCACGCGCGGATCGTTGAAGGGCGGTTTCGTCACGTTGTAGCGATAGAAAAACGTGCAGAGGTAGTCGAACGGGTGCGCGTAGGAATTCGTGCGCAATACGTCGAGCAGTTGCGCGGGCACACGCCGTTTGTCGAAAATGATGTCGGCATCGCCGCTCAGAAACGTGTTCAGACAGAACGCGGCGTCGTGATGCGGGAGGAAGTCCACTGTTTCGATCTTCACTTCGGCGGCGTTCCAATAGCGCGGGTTCTTGCGCAAGCGTATGCGGTCGTTGACTCGCCAGAACTCCAGCGTAAAAGCGCCGCTGAACGAAGCGCCCGGCGCGCGCACCCAGCGATCGCCATATTTTTCGATGGCGGCGCGCGGCACGACGGAAAGCGTCCGCCACGCGCAAAGACTGGGAAAAAACACGGTGGGCGCAACGAGTTCCACGCGCAGTGTGCGATCATCCAGCGCCCGCACGCCCACATCTTCGGCCGCATAACGCCGCCCTGTCGCGGCGTTCGTCTGGCCAGTGCAGTACGCTTCGGCATTGCGAACGTAGAAAAGTATCCCGGCATAATCCGCGGCTGTCGCAGGCGACAGCACTCTTTGCCATGACCAGACAAAGTCGTGTGCGGTAATTGGCCCGCCGGTGGACCACATTGCATTGCTGCGCAAATGAAACGTGTAAACGAGTCCGTCGGGCGAAAGATCGTAACGCTCGGCGATTCCAGGAACGGGATCGCCAGTGCGGGGATCGAACTGAAGCAAGCCATCAAACAAAGCGCTGGCCACGCGGCCATCAAGCTGGCCGGTCACGACGTGAGGATCGACGGACTCCGGTTCGCCGCCATTGATAATCACAATGTCCGCGCGCGGTGCGCGCTTCATGCAGCCTGAGAGAAGACTGGCGCAGGACAACGCGATCAGGAAAAAGCGAAACGCCCTCTTCCATCGAAAGAGGGCGTTCGCGAAACACTTCATTTGCCGTCGCGCTATTTTGCTCCGGCATTCGTCGCAGGCGACAACGTATTTGTTACGTTCAAATTCAAAATGTTTGTCGCTGCTGGAGCGGGTGCAGGCGTGGCCGGAGTTGGAACCGGCGCCGCAGGCGTCGTCCCGCGCATGAGCGCTGGCAGGCGCCCGGTGCCGCTCGTCGTCTTGTAAGTGCCCATGATCGTCAGCGCGATGGAGAGTGCGAAGAAAATGCCTGCGCCCCATTTCGTCATTTTCGTCAGCACGTTGCCGGAGCCGGCGCCGAACAGTGCGTCCGTGGCCGCGCCGCCGAAAGCCTGGCCCATGCCCGCTTCCTTCTTCGGCAATTGCACAAGCACGAGCATCACGAGAATCACACAGTCGAGCACCAGCACGGCTGTCAGCAGATAAATAAAAAACGTCAGCATAATTTTCTAAATCGAGTTCTTCACGATGTCCGCGAAACTGCGGACTTCCAACGACGCACCACCCACCAGAGCGCCATCCACATCCGGGAGCGACATCAACTCGCGGGCGTTGGCCGGTTTGACGCTCCCACCATATTGGATGCGCACCTTGCGGGCAACCGCTTCGTCGAACATTTTCGCCAGCAACCGGCGGATGAAAGCGTGCGCCTCCTGCGCCTGCGCCGCCGTCGCGGTCTTGCCGGTGCCGATGGCCCAGACCGGTTCGTAAGCAACAATAGTTTCCACCATCTGATCTTTCGTCAATCCGGCCAAACTGCCATGCACTTGAGTTTCCAACACTTTCTCGGTGCGGTTCGCCTCGCGTTCCGTGAGTGTTTCACCGATGCAGACAATCGGCTTGAGCGACGCTGCGTGGGCCGCGAGCGCCTTCTTCGAAATCAATTCATCTTTCTCCTCCTGATAAGTGCGCCGCTCCGAGTGGCCGAGAATGACGTAGCGCACGGAAAACTCCTTGAGCATCTGCGCAGCAATCTCGCCGGTGTAAGCGCCCATGTTGTGCTCGCTCATGTTCTGGGCACCGAGCGCGATGTTCTTCGAGGAAAGAATCGCCTTCGATACTTCACTCAGTGCCGTAAACGGTGGACAGACCACGATGTCCACGTCCTTCACCTTGGGGAGGTCCAGTTTCAAATCGTGAACAAGATCGAGCGCCTCGGCCACAGTCTTGTTCATCTTCCAGTTGCCGGCGATGATCAGTTTGCGTTCTTTGTC
>JGI10216J12902_101179187_pt1 | contig 10392 bp, 8 predicted proteins | sample KanNatreferecore_FD_12902 | JGI IMG/M metagenome (IMG submission 12902)
CCGAACCCGCCGCCGTCGCGGAGATCGTCCGCTGCTGCGCCGGGCTCCCGCTGGCGCTGGCCGTCGTGGCCGCACGGGCTGCCCCGACGTCGTTCTCGCTGGCCGCGTACGCCGGGAAGTTGCGCGAGGAGAGCCTGGACGGCTTCGGCAGCGGCGACGGAGCCACTGATCTGCGCACCGTTTTCAGCTGTTCGTACCAGGCGCTCAGCCCGGCGGCGGCGAGGATGTTCCGGCTCCTCGGGCTGCATCCCGGCACGGAGATCTCCATCCCGGCCGCCGCGAGCACGGCGGGGGTGCCGATGACGGTGGCGCGCCGGGCGTTGCACGAGCTCGTGCGCGCACACATGATCAACGAAAGCGCGCTGGGACGCTTCACGTTCCACGACCTGTTGCGTGCCTTCGCAGCCGAGCAGATTCATCCCGATGAACGGCAGGACGCCGTTCATCGCCTCGTCGCGCACTACCTGCACAACGCGCAGCACGCTCGTGCGGTCGCGAGATCCATGCCGATGCCTCAGGGCCGGATCCCGTCCGGCGTCGTCACCGTGACCCACGTCGACGGCAACGCCGCGCTGGAGTGGCTGCGGACCGAGACGGCCTCACTCCTCTCGGTCGTCCGATCCGGCCACGGCTCTCCCGCGGAGATCATCGCTCTGGTCCGGATCGTGTCGAACGTCCTCGACGCCCGCGGGGAACTGTCCGGCAACGCCGACGTCCTCCACCGCGGCGAGGCCCTCGCGGCACGGGAGGGCGACCTGACCGGACAGGTCGCGATGTGGAAGATGATCGCGCGCCTGCACCTGAGGCAGGGCCGGTTCGGCGAGGCCGAGGTGCTGCTGCAGAAGGCGCTCGAGATCGACGGCGAGTCCGGTGACGTCAACGCGCTCGCCTACACCCGCAGCGGGCTCGGCAGGCTGTTCGGCGCGCAGAACAGGCATCGTGAGGCGCTGGAGCACGCCCGGCTGGCCAGGAAGGGCTTTCGCGAGGCGGGCAACCACCACGCGGAAGCCGAGATCCTCAACGGCATCGCGTGGTGTCACGCCGAGCTGGAGGAGTTCGACGAGGCCGCCCGCCACGCCGAGCAGGCACTGGCGATCAAGAAGGCGAACGGCATGAACAAGGCGGACGTGCTGGACACGCTCGGCTACGTCGAGCACCGGCGGGGCAACGTCACCACCGCGATCGCGCGTTACCTCGCCGCCCTTCCCGACGCGGAGGACGAGGGCAACCTCTACACGCTGGCCGAGGTCCTCGGGCACCTCGGCGACGCGTACGACGCGGCCGGGAACGCCCAGGAGGCACTGCGGTGCTGGACGCGTTCCGCAACCCAGTACGAGGAGCTGCACTCGCCTCTGGCCGACGTGATCAGAGCCCGGATTCGGGGCTGACGACAGGGCCTGGGCGAGCCGTCAGCGGTAGCGGACCAGGGCGGCGAAGCGATCCGCCGCCGTTGCGACGTGGCGACCCGGCCGTTGTCAGGTGGCCGGTTCGTGACCTGTTCGGAGGGGAGCCGCCACCCCACGATGGGAGTTCGTGCACGAATCGAGTCTGGGGAGGCTGTCATGAAGGAGTTCACGGCGGAGCTCGAGCAGTTCTTCGACGTCACACCGAGCGCGGAGACCGGGCTGCTGATCGACACGTTCGACAGCGCCGGTGTCCACGGCGGTGGCGCGACGTCCGTCCGGTCGTCCACCTGCTGGGCGTCCATCTGCCGGGTGCAGGCCTCCGGGCAGTTCTGCGCCTGCCGCGCCACCATCTGCGGCAGCCGTGCCGCGACTGTTCCGGCGTGACGTCGCGACACATCGGGTTCAAGCGGCACCTGCGTGCCGAGGTGGTACCGGGCGACGCGGTGTACGTGTTCTCCGAGGAGGACACCACCGCGTTGCGCGGCCCCCACGTCGAGGCGCTCGCCCCGCTGCTGGACGGCAGCCGGGACCTCGCCGCACTGCGTCGCGACTTCGACGCGGCACCCGAACACGCCGCCGGTCTGCTGACCCAGCTCGCGCACGCGGGACTCGTCGGACCGCGCACGTCCGGCTCGGCCTACTGGGACGTGCTGGGCCTCGAACCCGCGGGGACGCCCGACGTCGACGTCCTCTCGCTCGGCGTCGACGCCGACCTGCCGCCGATCGCCGAGGGCGACGGCTCGCTGACCGTCGTCCTCGTGCCCGACTACCTCGTGGACGGTCTGTCCGAAGTGGACGAGAAGCTGCGTGCCGCCGGCCGGCCGTGGCTGCTCGCCAAACCGGTCGGCGCCAAGGTGTCCATCGGGCCGTTCTTCACACCGGGCTCAGGTCCCTGCTACCACTGCCTTTCACACCGGCTGTGGGCCAACCGGGCCGCTGAGGCCCACGTGCGTTCCTCCCTCGGCCTGCCGGGCGCCGTACCGCGGCCTCCCGTCGTCTTCGAGCCGCTGCAGGCCGTCGCCCTGAACCTCGTGGCGCTGGAGGCCTCGAAGTGGGTCGCCGGTCACCGGTACGACGGTCAGCGGGCCCTGTGGACGTTCGACAGCCGCGACCTGGCGGGCAGGCGGCACGCCGTCTCCGCCCGTCCGCAGTGCGGTTCCTGCGGTGACCCGTCGCTGGTGAGCGAGCGGGCCTGGCGGCCGGTGGAGCTGTCCTCGCGGCCCAAGGCGCACACTTCGGGCGGCGGGCACCGTTCGTCGGCGCCGGAAGAGGTCCTGGCCGCCCACCGTCACCTGGTGAGCCCGCTGACCGGGGTGGTGAAGGACGTCGTCCGCGACAACGGCGGCCCGGCGTTCTTCAACGTCTTCCGCTCGGGCCCGAACCTGGCCCTGGGCAACCGCGGCGCGGCGCACCTCCGTTCCGCGCTGCGTTCGCAGAACGGCGGCAAGGGTGTCACCGCGCTGGACGCCGAGGTGGGCGCGTTGTGCGAGGCGCTGGAACGGCACAGCGCTCACGCCGACGGCGACGAGGCACGGGTGCGCGGCAGTTGTCGTTCGCTCGGGGCACAGGCGATCCACCCGAACGCGGTCCTCCTGTACGACGAGCGCCAGTTCGACGACCGCGACTCGTGGAACGCCGCGCACGCGGGCTTCCAGCACGTCTGCGCGCCGTTCGACGACGACGCGGAGATCGACTGGACGCCGGTGTGGTCGCTCACCCGGCACGAACACCGTTTGCTGCCAACGGGTCTTCTCTACTTCGAGGCCGAGCCCGACGAGCGGCTGATGGCCGACTCGAACGGCAACGCCGCGGGGTCGTCGCTGGAGGACGCCGTCCTGCAAGGGATGCTGGAGCTCGTCGAACGCGATGCGGTCGCTCTTTGGTGGTACAACCGGACTTCACCACCCCCTGTCGAGCTGACCGGGGACCCGTGGATCGACGAGGTCCGCTCGGTGCACGCGGGTCTCGGCCGCGAGGTGTGGGCGCTCGACCTGACGTCCGACCTCGGTGTCCCCGTCGTGGCGGCGTTGTCCAGGAAGGTTTCCGGCGATCGCGACGACGTCATGATGGGCTTCGGCGCCCACCTCGACCCGGCAATGGCGGCGCGCCGCGCGTTGACCGAGCTGAACCAGATGATGCCCGCCGTGCTGGAGGACGACACCGGGGACGACCCGGACCTGCGGCACTGGCTCACCACCGCGACCGTGGCGAACCAGCCCTACCTGCGGCCGTCGGGTTCTCCGGTCGACCACGCGTACACCGACTCAGGTGACCTGCTGACCGACGTGCTGGACGTGCGGGCACGGCTGGAGAAGGCCGGTCTGGAGGTGTTCGTGCTCGACCAGACGCGGCCGGACATCGGGTTGCCTGTGGTGAAGGTGATCGTGCCGGGGCTGCGCGGCTTCTGGCGCCGGTTCGCACCGGGGCGGCTGTTCGACGTGCCGGTGCGGCTCGGCCGGCTCGCTTCGCCGACCCCGTACGAGGAGCTGAACCCGATGCCGATGTTCCTCTGACGGGTCAGAGCGTGGCGATCTTCACCGCCTTCGCCATCGCCTCGAACCCCTTGTCGCCGGGGTGGAGGTGATCGCCCTGGTCGTAGTCCGGCCGGATCCGCTGCGGATCCGCCGGATCACGGATCACCGCGTCGAAGTCGACGATCGCGTCGAAGTCCTCGCTGGTGCGGATGAACGCGTTCACGGCCTGCCGCACCGACTCGAGCTCCTCGGTGTAGCTGTTCCAGCCCTTGAACGGCGTGATCGTCGCGCCGATCACCCGCAGCCCGCGGTCGTGTGCCCTGGACGTGATCTGCTTCAGTGCTGCGATGATCTTCGCCGGGTCGGTCTCGTGCGGGGTCTGCTGGATGTCGTTGATGCCCTCGAAGACGATGACCGAGCGGACGCCGGACTGGGTGAGCACGTCGCGGTTCAGGCGGGCCAGGGCGTTGGGGCCCGCCCACTCGCCGTCGCGCAGGAGGCGGTTGCCGCTGATGCCCGCGTTCAGCACGCCCATGCGGGTGTTGAGGCGGTCGGCGAGCTGGTCGGGCCAGCGGAGGTTGGCGCCCCACGTCGAGTTCGCGCCGTCGGTGATCGAGTCGCCGAGTGCCACGACGCTGCCGCTCAGGGTGGAGGAGCGGACGTCCACGCCGGAGACGAAGTGCCAGTTGGTGGTGCGTTCCCGGAAGGCGGCGGCGGACTCCTCTGCCGTGTGGTTGCCGTCGCGGGTGAAGTACGAGTTCTGCATGGCGAGGTTGTGGAAGGTGACCGGGCCGCCCGGCTGCGGGGTGTAGACGCTGACCAGCAGGTCCGAGTCGGCGGGGACGGTCAGTGCCACGCCGTCGCTGACCACGTCGGCGCCGGGAGGGGCGGTGATCGACTGCGCGCCGCCGAACGTCAGCGTGCGCATGGTGCCGGGCAGCGCGAGGGGTGTGTCCGGGCCGGCCGCGCGGGCCACGGTGACCTGTCCGAACACCACGGGGGTGCGGCCGAAGGCGTTGGACAGGCGGACGCGGATCTCTCTGCCGCCGGCGCTGACGTGCACGATGTTGCGGATGGAGAAGTTCGGATAACCGGTCTCGGTGCCCACTCCCGAGGAAGGAGCCGCGGCCCAGGTGCCGACCCACCGGACGGGTGCGGCGTGCGCGGGAGAGGCCGCCGCCACGAGCAACGCCACTGCCAGCAGAAAGCGTTTCATGCCTTCGACCTTGGCAGCGCTCTCACCCGGACGGTATCCGCCGATCTTCGGATCTATGCTGCACGGCGTGTGGGATGGAGCTGAGTACCAGCGCAGGTTCGACTCGCTCGCCGACTCCGGGATGGACGTGCACGGCGAGGCGACGTTCGTGCGCGCGTACGAGCCGAAGACCGTGCTGGACGCGGGCTGCGGCACCGGGCGCGTGGCGATCGAGCTGGCCAGGCACGGCATCGAGGTCGTCGGCGCGGATCTCGACGAGTCGATGCTCGACTACGCGCGGCAGCACGCGCCGGGCATCACGTGGGTGCGGTCCGACCTGGCCGAGCTCGACCTGAAGCGCACGTTCGACGTCGTGGTCATGGCGGGCAACGTGCCGCTGTTCACCGCGCCCGGCACGCAGGACGCGCTGGTCGCGGGCGTCGCGAGGCACGTGGGGAAGCTGCTGGTCGCCGGGTTCAGCCTGAACCGCGGGTACACGGCGCAGGAGTACGACGAGCACTGCGCGCGGGCCGGGCTGCGGCTGGTCGAGCGGTTCGCGACGTGGGACCGCGAGGAGTTCCGCGGCGGCGACTACGCGGTCTCGGTGCACACGGTGTAGGCCTTCGTCGCTGCCTCGACGAACGATCTGATGAGCGGGTCGTCCTCGCGCCACGCGATGACGACAGGGCTGGGCGGCATGTCGGTGAGCGGCACGACTTTCAGCTCGCCCAGGTCGTGACCGAGCGGCGTGAGACCGACGGATCCGTTCCACAGCACCGACTGCACGCATTCCTGCACCGCGCGCACGATCGGGCCGCGGCGTGGTTCGCCGCCGGTCCAGTAGTTCCGCCAGATCTCGTCGGTGCCGTCCGGGAACCGGAACCACTCGCGGCCGGCGAGGTCCGCGGTGGTGAGGTGCTCGCGGTGCGCGAGCGGGTCGTCCGCGCGCAGGACCGCGCCGACCGGGTCCTGGCGCAGGATGCGGGTCTTCAGACCGGTTTCGTCGAACGGGCCGCGGGTGAGTGCGACGTCCACCTGTCCGGTGCGCAGGCCGCAGGTGGGGTTGGTCAGGCCGGCCTCGCGGATGCGGATCTCGACGCCCGCGTGCTGTTCCCGGAACGCGGCCGCCACCCTCGCCGCGCCGTGGTCGGCGAGCATGCCGACGGTGAGCGTCCTGCGCGCGAGCTTGGTGCGGATGCGGTCGGCGTGGTCCAGCAACGCCTTCGCCTCGTGCAGCAGGACCTGACCGGCGTCGGTGAGCGTGACGCCGGCGGGGGAGCGGTGCAGCAGTGTGGTCTTCAGGTCGCTCTCGAGGTGCTTGATCGCCCGGCTCAACGGCGGCTGGCTCACGTGGAGGCGTCGCGCGGCGCGGCCGAAGTGGAGTTCCTCGGCGACCGCGACGAAGTAGCGCAGCGTCCGCAGCTCCATGATCAGGCACGATACTCGTGCGGTATCGGGCGTGCGCACTCGGTCTTGGACGGATGACGTGCCGCGGCGGTGGAGTGGGGGCATGAACCTCCCAGATCCTCTTGTCCGTGTGTCCGGCGCCGTCGAGGTCGCCGCCGACGTGCTGGTGATCCCGAACAACGACGTGGGGCTCGTGCCCAACATCGGCGTTGTGTGCGGCACCGAGGCCGTCCTCGTCGTGGACACCGGACTCGGCGCGGACAACGCCGCCGAGGTGCTCGCGTTCGCGTCGGAGGTGGCGCAAGGACGCCGGCTGCTCCTGACCACGACCCACTTCCACCCGGAGCACGCGTTCGGCGCCTCGGCGTTCCCCTCGTACCTCGTGAACCGTGCGCAGGCGGACGAACTGCGGCACAAGGGATCCGGCTACCTGGAGATGTTCCGCGGCTTCGGCGGCGCGGTCGCCGACCGTCTCAACGGGACAGAGGTGCCCGTGCCGGACGAGGTGTTCGACGGCGTGCACACGCTCGACCTCGGCGGGCGCGTGGTGGTGCTGCGGCCGACCGGGCGCGGGCACACGGTGGGGGACCAGGTGGTCGAGGTGCCGGACGCCGGCGTGCTGTTCACCGGTGACCTGGCCGAGACGGGACAGTTCGCGATCTTCCCGTGGTTCCCGCCGCACGACACCGACGTGTCCGGGGTCGGGTGGATCGGGGTGATGGACCGGCTGATCGCCGCTGGGCCTCGGGTTGTCGTGCCGGGACACGGGAGCGCCGGTGGTCCTGAGGTGCTGGAGGTGGTGCGGGACTACCTGTGCGAGCTGCGCGACGAGACGTGGCGGCGCCGGGACTCCGCGATGGGCGTCGAGGAGATCGTGGCGGAGGTGCGGGCGGTGCTGGTGGAGCGGCATCCCGAGTGGGTGGGGCAGGAGTGGATCGAGCTGGGGGTCGGGTGCCTTTGCGCTGAGGCTAGTCGGCTTGATGGCTTCAGTGTTGACTAAAGGTAGTCCTCCCCGAGGTGGGCCCGGATCACCTTCTTCGGCACGCACATCGTCCAGGCGCCGATGACGAGCTCGGTCACCTCGTCCACGTCCAGCTCCGCCATCGACGCGTGCACCCACTGGAACCGCATGTCCGACTGGCTCGGGAACGCGAACTTCACCGGGTCGCTCGCCACCAGTGCCTCCCGTTCCTCGCGCGGGTAGCCGAAGCCCAGGACCGTCTCGTCGCGGGACAGGGCCGCGTAGACGATCTGGCCCACGCGGAACTTCACGCGGTCGCGGATGAGGTGTTCGGTGGTGCGCGGCAGTGACAACGCCACGGCGCGGACGTCGGCGACGGTGACCATCGGGCAATCCTCCGCTTTGCGAGCCGTTTGGTCCACTAATTCGGCTTGAAACGGACAAAAAGTTCAAGAGCGGCGTTGTGTCACCATTCATTGTTGCAATTTATTTGCAAGTGTCGTGACCTGCGATTATCTCGTCTCCAAGGCCAATTGAGACGAATAGAACCGGAACGATGAGAGCGTTGCCACACTTCTGTTTCCCTTTTCACTCGATCGGGTGAAAAGTGGCGCAATGAACCTAAGACGGTCCCTTCCGGCTCTTGTTCCGCTCGTGCTCACCGCGACGTTCATCGCGGGCGGCACGGCTGAGTCGGGGACACCGAAGCAGAGCCCCGTCAACGTCACGCCCGGCGCCATCCGGTTCGATCCGCACGCGCCCAAGCTCGACGTCGACTACGGGTCCTCCGCGCTGGAGTTGAAGTACATCCGCAAGGACGCGGACAAGACCGACGGGTGCACAGTCCGCAACCACGAGGAGACGGAGGAGGCCGACGTCCAGCCAGGCGCCGGTCACGTCACCGTCGCCGGCACCCGGTACGACCTGGTGCAGTTCCACTTCCACACGCCGTCGGAGCACAAGTTCGGCGGCCGCAACACGCCGCTCGAGATGCACCTGGTGCACCGCAGCGCCGAAGGCAAGCTGCTGGTCGTCGGCGTTCCGCTGGTCGTCGGCTCGCACTCGGTCGTGGACGACGTGCTGGCGAAGCTCGCGCCCGAGTGCGGCGCCGCGGTGGAGATCGAGCCGATCAACCTCAACCGGTTGCTGCCGCCCGGCCACGGCACGCTGCACTACACCGGCTCGCTCACCACGGCTCCGTTCACCGAGGGCGTCGAGTGGTACCTCACCAGCCCGCAGCACGTGACGGCCGCGACCATCGCGCGCTTCCAGGGGCTGTTCACCGCGGGCAACGCCCGTGAGACGCAGCCGCTCAACGGCCGGACCCTCGTCGAGGTCCCGCGCATCTGAGCGACGCACTGATGGAGGGCCGGTCCCGTGTTTTGGGGCCGGCCTTTCTTTGCGTGATTCGCCGGTGCAGGAGTCGCCCCATTGACGCGACCAAGGTTCGTGATCATGGGCCTGGAAGTGGCTGGTGACCTCGGGTCGGCTGGGGTGGACGAGCTTTGGTCGCGTCATCGTCGCGAAGCGGCGATGGAATGACCCGGCTCGTCATACGGCCTACGCAACCACTCACGCAAGGCGACATGTCCAGCAGAAGGTGGCCGCCCCGCTGGAACCTGCGCCGAACCACGCCAGTCGATCCGCGCAGCCCGGCCCGCGCCGAACTGGATCGGAGCGCTGCTCGCGGTCGGTGGGTTGGCTGTCGCGGTGATGTCTGTGGTGCTGGAGCGCCGTGTGAGCAGGCGCACCGGGGCCAAGCCTTCTGAAGCGCGTCAGAACGCCCGTAAAATCGTTCCGGTAGCTAACTAACCTGAGCCATGGGGATGCCTTGAACACCACCCGCGCCATGACCGCTCTCGCGCTCGGCGGGTTCGGCATCGGTACTACCGAGTTCGCCACGATGGGCCTGCTGCCGCAGATCGCGGAGACCTTCGGGATCCCTGACTACGAGGCGGGCCACGCGATCAGCCTCTACGCCGCCGGAGTCGTCGTCGGCGCGCCGTTGATCGCGGTGCTCGGTGCCAAGTTGCCGCGCAAGGGCCTGCTGATCAGCCTCATGCTCGCGGTCGCGCTGGGCAACGGGTTGTCGGCCGCCGCCCAGGACAAGACGTTGTTGTTGGTGGCCCGGTTCGTCGCTGGGTTGCCGCACGGCGCGTTCTTCGGCATCGCCGCCGTTGTCGCCGCCACGCTTGTTGCTCCTGAACGGCGCGGTACGGCTGTTGCGCGCGTGATGGTCGGTCTGACCGTGGCGAACCTTGTGGGCGTACCGCTGGCGACGGCCGCGGGTCAGCAGATCGGCTGGCGGACGGCTTACCTCGCGGTCGCGGTGATCGCCCTGGTCACGGCTGCGGCGATCGCGGCGTGGGTGCCGGTGGTGCCCGAGGCCGAGGACGCGTCGATGAAGGGCGAGGTTCGCGCGTTCGGGCGGCCGACGGTGTGGTTCGCGATCTTCACCGGCATGATCGGCTTCGGCGGCATGTTCGCCGTGTACTCCTACGTCGCGCCGCTGACGACCGAGGTCGCGGGCCTGCCGGCGAGCGCGGTGCCGTGGATGCTCGCGGTGTTCGGGCTCGGCATGACGCTCGGGGCGACGTTCGGCGGCCGCCTTGTGGACCGCTCGGCGATGGGCTCGGTGTTCGGCGGGCTGATCGCGGTGTGCGTGATCCTGGTCCTGTTCGGGCTGACCGCGTCCAACCCGGTGTTCCTGTTCGGCCTTCTGTTCCTGCTGGGCTTTGTCATCCAGATCCTCGCGGCGGCTCTGCAGATCAGGCTCATGGACGCCTCGCCGGACGCGCCGTCGCTCGCGTCCTCGTCGAACCACTCGTCGCTCAACGTCGCCAACGGCGCGGGCGCGTGGCTCGGTGGCCTCGCGATCGCGGCGGGCTGGGGGTACACCTCGACGGCGTGGGTCGGCGTCGGGCTCTCGCTGGCCGGTCTCGCGATCGC
>JGI10216J12902_100303622_pt1 | contig 10390 bp, 5 predicted proteins | sample KanNatreferecore_FD_12902 | JGI IMG/M metagenome (IMG submission 12902)
CCTGGTTGCGAGTCGGCTGATCCTGCGCAGACGGAATGTTGGGATTGGTCTGCCGCTCCAGCGCGTCATAGAACAGGCGCCCCGGAATCTTCAAACCGGCGACAGTCGGAGTGAGATTCGGGAAACACGTTCTCCGATAATCCACCCACGTCTCGGTGTTAAGGAAAAGTGCGATGTATTTCTCGGTTAGAATCTCGCGCAGCAACGCCGGACCGACTTCAGCGCCGTTCGGAATGCCATTCGCCGTGCGATATCTATTGAGCTGGGCCAACGCCTCGACCTGGTTGCCAGTGCGGTACGCTGTCTCGGCCCAGATCAGTGTGTTCTCGTCGGCGCTGAAAATCGGCTGCGGATACGTCGGGTCATCCACATCTCCGAAATCGACCTGAGTCCCAACATCAGGGTCGACCGGGCCGGCAAAATAGACCGGACGACGCGGGTCGTTTCGTGCCTGCATCAGATTCCACAGGAACTCGTTCGGTTGCGCGTATCCGTTTCTTTGTTCGTTCACGAACTGGTAGAAGAAATTCGTCTCTCCACCGCGACCGGACCACGTCGAGTGATAATCGCCAGCCGAGGTTTGAATTCCGAGACGCGCCTCGGCTAACGCTTGCGCATAGGCACCGGGACGCACTTCCGCGGTGTTGAGGTAGAGTCTCGCCTTGACGGTATGCGCAAGTGCTGACCACCTCGCGGCGCTGCCGCCGTAAACCAGATCGGCGGGACCGGGGCCGGCGTTGGACGCAGCAGTGCTGGCGAGATTCGTGATCGCCTGGTCCAGAACGACCTGCAGCGAATCGTAAACCTCCAACTGCTTGGTGAGCGTCGGGTCACCGCCCTGCAGTGCGCCCTTGTAAACCAGGTCGCCGAAATAATCCGCGCCAAGCCCGATCACCATTCCTTCCAACACCTGAGCGACGCCGAGCATGCGGAAATCGCTGGCGTCCCTTGCCCGCTGCTGAAGCTTTCGAATGTCGACCAGCCCACCAGATCCATACAGCGCGCTGTGGAATCCGTTGGTCGCATTTTCGTCAATCGCGTACTCATACAGCGGGATGTACTGCGACTGTGCACCGAGCAGCTGTTGCGTGAACAGCGCCGAAAGTCGCGACAGATCGCTGTTGTAATCAGCCCAGGTTGCGGACTGGATACCCACGAAAATGTTTCTAAGAGTGACGACCTGCGGGCGATTGGGATCGTTACTAAGCTCCCCGCCCGACAGGAAGTCCTTGCAGCCGGCGGCGCTCGACGTAACGAGCGCCGTCAGCGCGGCGATTTGCAAATATTTTTTCACTGTATCGATCTCCAAGGTCAGCGGTTGAGACTGAACGAGAGCACAAATGAGCGGGTCTGCGGATTATTGAAATAATCCGTACCCTGCGTCACCCACTCGGCTCCGCCCAGGTTTGCCTCGGGATCGAGGCCCCGGTATCTGGTCCATGTCTTCAGGTTGCGACCGGCAATTCTCACGTCGATCGCGCTGAAGTTGAACCGGTTACGCAACCACGCCTGGTCGAACGTGTAGCTCAGACTCAGCTCGCGAAGTTTGACAAAGCTCGCGTCCTCGACGAACTGGGCTCCGGTCGTGCCGAATCCGCCGCCCTCACCGAGGAACCAATCCTGCCACTCGTTCGCATTCGCGAACGCCACAGTTCCGGCACCCGGACCAGCGACGTGCGGATAGACGTCCGTCTGCCAGTCCTTTCCAAAGGTACCGGTGCGCTCCCGCACCAGTGTCTCGTCGAGAACTCCGAAGCGGAGTAGAATGCCTCTTGTTCCATTCCAGACCGATACGCCCTTGCGAACGTCGGCCAGTGCGCCGAGCGTCGCTTTTCCGAACTTCGCAGTTGTGCTGAAGCCCATGCTGTATTTCGGATTGGGGTTGGCGATGACGCGATCCGTCGGATCGGCCACCGGCCGCCCGCCGACCGGAATGAACAACGCATCCTTGGCGAAGGTGCCTGGCGACGAGGGACTCAGGCGGCACTCAGCATCAATGTCGTTGACTGTTCCATCGCCGTCGTAATCGATGTGCAGATTACGGCCGCAGCGGATGAAATCGAGACCACGGACGACGCCGACGCCAACGCCCTCTGTCGCGGAGCCGATTGCACCCGTGAACCCTTCATTGTTGAAGCTCACGAACTCCGCTCCGGCCAGGCTGACAACGTTGTTGCGATTCCGCCCGTAATTCGCGCCGAGCTCCCATGAGAATCTGGGTCCGGTGAAAGGGCGCACGTTCAACACGAACTCTTCGCCCTTGTTGGTGACGACCGCGGCGTTGGCGAACCTGCGGAAGTAACCGGTCGCCGCCGCGCTCACTGGCTGCCTGAGAATCACGTCAGTCGATCGCTTGTTGTAATGAGTCAGACTCAGATCGACTCGCTGGTTCAGGAAGCCGAAGTCCAGCCCGTATTCGCTCTCGCGCGAACGTTCCGGCCTCAGGTTGTTGTTCCCCTGATTTATGTCCGTCGTGACTCCTGGCTGACTGCTCTGCGATGTGTTGATCAGATCGCCATAACCGGAGCCGAAGAGAATTGTCTCCTGGAACGCATTCACGGTCGCGTAGACCGGCGGTTCGCGGCCTGTTTCTCCGTACGCCAGTCGCAGCTTTCCGAAACTGAATGGGCCCGTCTGATCGACATTCCCAAGCGCGTTGGTGAAAATCCACGCCAGGCTCGCCTTGGGGAAGTTGTGACGGCGCTTGGATGCACCGAACGTCGAGAATCCATCGTTGCGGATTCCCAAAGTCAGATACAACTGATCGTACAGGTCGGCGGTTCCCTGCGCGAAGTACGATTCGACGTGCTGCAGCGTCCGCGTCTCGAACGGAGTCCAGCTCACCGTGTTCTGCAGCGCGAGTGGTTCAGGCGCGATCAATGTCGTGCCGAGAACGCTCACCAGCCGCTGCCGACGGGAGTTCAGGTTCTGCCCCAGAGTGAGCGTGGTGCCGATGCTTTGCGTCCACGATTTCGTGGCCGTAGCAATCAGGTTGTGATCGATCTCGAGATTGTTGATGTCGAGCCGCACTACGCGTCCTGTCGGGAATCCCGACGCGCTCTGCGGCAGCGACTCGAGCCGCCAATCTCCGTAGTAGTCCCCTCCCAGCGTGTATTTCACTGCCAGCCAGGAAAGCGGATTGTAATCGAGATTCACGTTTCCGATGAAACGACCCAGCTCGCTCTTGTTACCGGGGCTGTTGAGCGTGAAGAACGGATTGTCGTATGACCGAGTCCGTGTGTTGCTGCCGAGCGCCGGCCGAGGATAGCGATACGAACGGTGCAGGCCGGTTGCGGGGTCGAGATAAATCTTGTTGTCGAATTCGGGCGGCGTCCGAAGCGCGCCCAGCAACAGACCGGACGTATTGGATCCTTTCTGCACGTACTTGCCGCGACTGTCGACGTAGCTGAAGTTGCCACCGACGTTCAGTCGTGTATTGAGCTGGTGCGTGCCCTTCAGTCTCAGGCTGGCGCGGTTGTACTTGTTGTTCGGCCCGACGATGACGCCTTCCTGCGCCGTGAGTCCGCCCGACAGGTAGAAGGTGGTGCGGTCGTTACCACCCGACATACTCAGGTTGTTGTCGAGAGTTCTGCCGGTGTCGAAGATCTCCTTGCCGTGATCGAACGTCGGCGTGCCGGCGGGAAGCGCCGGACCCCACGATGCGTTTTGCAGCCCTCCTGCGGCGCAACCTACCGCGGCGCAGACGAACGGAATTCCGTTGAGGCCCTGCCCATACTTGCGCTGAAGCGGCATCGTCTTGATGACGTTATCGAAGGTCGAAGTCGATTGCAGCGTGTAACGAGTTGGGCCGGTGTGACCGCGCTTGGTCGTGATCAACACCACGCCGTTTGCAGCACGGGCGCCGTAGATGGCGGCCGCCGACGATCCCTTGAGAATGTCGATCGACTCGATGTCGTTCGGATTAATGTCAGCTGCACGATTGTTGGTGACTTCGCCGCCGCCACCTGGTTGATTCAGCGTGAACGTGAGATCGGTCGAAGTTGCGTCGTTGTTGATCGGCTGGCCGTCGACGACGAACAGTGGCTGGTTGGTGCCCAGAATCGTCGCCGCTCCACGAATTTTGACCGAGCTTCCGGCGCCCGGGTCGCCACCCTGCGAGCGGACTTCGACGTTCGGTGCTTTCCCCGCCAGCGCGTTGACGACGTTCTGTGGCTCCGTCGAACGTCTCACCAGCGAGCTATCGACAGTGTTGATGACGTTGCCCAGTTTCTCACGCGTGCTCGTAGTTCCCGCTCCGGTCACTATGACGTCGCCGAGATGCAGCGGATTGAGCGGCAGCACAAAGTCACGTGCTAGCTGCCCGGCGTTGAGTGTGACGGGCGTGCTCCTCGCGGTGTAGCCGATCAGGCGGGCGGTGAGCTGCACCGTCTGGCCCGTCGCGCGAGCTGCCGGAACGGTAAAGCTGTAACGACCGGTCTCGTCGGCCTGCGTGCCGAGATTCATGCCCTCGAGGAAGACAGTTGCATTAGCGACCGGCGTACCGGCTTCGCTGGTGACTCGCCCTGAGATCGTCGTCTGCGCTGTTGCCAGAGTCGGAAGCAACGCGAACAAAAATCCTCCGGCAAAAAAACGAGACTTTCTTTTCATACCAGACTCCTCCCGTTGCGCGGTCGCACGGAGCGGCGCGCGCGGTTTATTGTTCCGCGCCTACTGACAATCGCAATGTGAGAGTGAGCACAGAGCGGTGTAAGACATTTTGGGGTGCCGAAGCTGTTACGGATTTGTAGGGGGTTTGTATACAAAATTTCCGGGTGCGGCCGGCACCCGTTCCGCGCTACGCGGGACTGCGGGCCGGCGTAGGTCACCGGGAGGCCGTGGGCAGGGTAGCCCGTGATCGGCGCCAATTTTTACAATTCGCATACATCACTCGCTTCGCGAAAATCCGGCGCGTCGCGTATTGTATTCGGCAGCACACCCGTCAATACGATGTCAATCACTGGTTATATGCGAGCATACGGAGCCCGGCCCCTGCTCCTTGGTGGCGCGCTGCTCGGCATTGTGGTGGTGTCCGCGTTGGCGGTGCGTGAGTCAATGCGCAACGCGCACGAACGGCGGGCGACTGCTGAACGAACCGTGCGCGACTACGCCATGTTCGCCAGCTACCTGTACACCTCGCGCGCCTACACCTTCGCGCGCGACCGCACCGTGTTCCAGGCGTATACCGCCATTCACCCCGAGGAACCCTGGTTGCGGAGCGCGCTGCCGCCGGTGACCGCGCTCGCTCCCATTCCCGATACGACCGAGATGTGCGGACCGCGCGACAAATGGCCGATCTACAGGTTCCGTGTCATGATGCCGTCGCACACGGTCACCTACGCCGGCACACCGCCCCCGCCACGTATCGACGCAATCATTCGTGACTCGATCCCTTATCTCGCCAACCAGAGATGGGTGAAGATGGCTCGCTTCGGCTATTTGTTCGTCGATGTTCCGGGCGGACGGGAAACCATTGCCTACGCCGGCGCCTACGATTCCTCCAGGAACCTGCTCGCCGTTTACGGCTACCGGTCATGCTACGGAGTGCGCGACACCACGGATTTTTCGAACATCTACCACATCGTGCGCGTCCTGCCGCCGATGGTCCCCGGTTACCGGGAAGAGGGAGATCGCGCCAGCTACGACACAACGCGCAAAGAGCCCGAGCAAATGCGCGGCAGATGGCCTACCGGCATGCCCGCCGAATCCCTGCTGACGCTGACAGTAACCGACATGAAACGCCGCACGATTTATCAGATTCCCAAGAGGAAACCGACTGATTCGACCGGCAAAATTTACGGAATGGCGCCCCTCGGCTACATCGGTGGCACGATCTACTGGGTCGCGCTGCGACCGGACGTCGCCCGATTTCTCGTCGCCGGAGGAATCCCTGAATCGCGTGTGCCCGCGTCGATGCTTCTCCTCGCCGCCAGCATCGTGCTGGCGATCGCCGGCTTCGCTTTGCTGCGCAGCGAGATCCAGCTCGTCCAGTCCCGCGAAAGATTCCTGGCCAATGTCTCTCACGAGCTTCGGACGCCGCTGCAACAGATCCTCATGTTCGTCCAGCTTCTCCGCCTCGGACGCACTCGCAACGAGTCGGAGCGTGAGCGATCGCTCGAGATCATTGAAACTGAAACCCATCGTCTGATCGCGCTGTCCGATTCCGTAATGGCGGCAACGAAACCGGAAGTGCAGGTTCAGTCAGCTCCAATCGACGTCACCAGCGTCGTGCGCACCGCGGCGGATTTCTTCGCGCCGCTGGCGCGGGCGCGCAAGATGCGAATCGATCTCGACATCCCCGACCGCGTCGTCGCGTGCGGAGATCCGGCGGCGCTGCGACAGATTCTCATCAACGTGCTGGATAACGCCGCAAAGTATGGGCAGACTGGTCAGTCAATCACGATTGGCGCACGTGATGAAGGCAAGCTGGTTCGCCTTTGGGTCGATGATTCGGGGCCGGGGATCCCGGCTGCGGAGCGCGAAAAAGTATGGAAGCCCTTCGTGCGTCTCGGCGGTTCCGTCGAGGACAGCACCGGCGGCGCCGGTCTGGGCCTCGCCATCGTCCGGGACCTGGCGACCGCGATGGGCGCGCACGTAAGGCTCGCTGACGCCCCCGGCGGTGGAACCCGCTTCACGCTCGAGATGCTGGGCGCCCGCAACGGAGAGGGCGCATGACCGGGGCATGGCAACCGGCTGGCGCGAGTGACACGCAACACGAGCGCTCGATCGTGATCATCGAGGACAACGAGACTCTGGCGCTGGGTCTTCGCACGAGCCTGGAAGTCGAAGGCTACAGAGTCGAGTGCATCGCCGATGGAGAAGCGGGACTCAAGTGGCTCCAGCAACATGAGCCGGATCTCATCGTCCTCGATCTGATGCTGCCCGGCGTCAACGGGTTCGAGGTACTGCGGCGCTATCGATCTCGCGGCGGAACAGCGGCGGTGCTGATTCTCTCGGCACGCGATCAGGAAGTGGACAAGGTACAGGGCTTCCGCATTGGCGCCGATGATTACGTCGTGAAGCCGGTCGGCGTACTGGAATTTCTTGCCCGCGTCGAAGCAATCATTCGCCGGCTGTCACCGGCTGGCAGGGGTGGATCCAGCGGGACCGATGGAAGCGCGCGGCCATCGCAGCACCGCTTCTCCGATGTCGTCGTCGATCTCCGGACGAGAACTGTTCTGCGCGGCGGGAAGCCGGTCGATCTCAGCCCGATGGAGTTTGATTTTCTGGCGTTTCTGATCGACTCGGGCGGCGACATCGTCTCACGCGAGACGCTGATGCAACAGGTCTGGCGCTACAGCCTCGGCGTCACCTCACGCACCGTCGATCAGCACGTCGCGCGACTGCGGAACAAGCTGGAGCCTGATCCGGCACAACCGCGGCACTTGATCACGGTCAGAAAAGCAGGATACCGCTTCCAGCGTTAGGAAATGTTCGGAAACCAACTGCAGTTAAAAGGGTAGAACCGCATCGCGAACTCCAGTCGCGCGGCCAAGCTAGCCGATAACGCTCGGGTTGATTGGGTGACTCATAGACATAGGCTTCGGCTAGCTCGACTTTGCGCATCAGGTGCAGCTACTCGATTCGAGGAAAATAGGGAGCGACGACCGGGAGATTCAGCGCTCGGCGCCACGCGATCCAGAGGTCGCGCAAGAACGCCTTCTCCATCTTTCGAAGCGCTGACAGGTGACAACGCTTTGGAGTCCAGGCGAGATGCAATGTTGCCAGCCTGTCGCGCTCCGCATCGTAATAGGATCTGTATTCGCTTCCGCGCCGCAGCATCGACGCTCCGATCAGATAGCACGATACTCGCGCTTGCGCGTCGTATCCGCTCCGTCCTCCAATAGTGCTTCGGCGTGGAGCGACCCTCGTTGACTGATCGTCAACAGGCACAAGCACGCCTCGACAATCTGCAGAACCCCACCGGCCGCGATGTCTTTGTTCAATCCGGTAACCAACCGGATATGCAACTTCCAATTTGCATTGCGAGCATCGATACGTGACACCGGGAATCGTGCTCAGTCCGCAGTACGCCCAGAAAGCCGACGGAGTTTTCGCGCGGGTGACATCGAGTCGAGAGAGCAATCTCGCCGCCAGGATGTGTCCGATGCCTTTGACGCCTGCGAGCCATGGCCAGACTGGATGCTGCTCGACGGACTCCCGCAGTGCCGCGGCGGCGGCGGTTTCAGTCTCGACCGCTCGTGAATAAGCGTGCTCGAGAATTCTTGGTGCTCCGGCAGTACCACCAGCCGAGATCGTCTTGAGCAGATCATCAGGATCACCGAGCGTCGTCATTGCGCCCGGTGATGATCGTCCCTGTATGATTGCTCGCAGGCGTTCGCCGTGCGCAATTCGAGAGCGTTGCGCTTCCTCGTACAGCTGATACAGCAGTCGAAGCTCGGATGCAGTGTAAGGGCTGTACATCGGAGCGTGAAGCTGGTCGAGCGAGATTGCCATGCGGCCAACTGTTAGCGTTTGGTTGGAAACTTCTGAACGCTACAATCGGTGCAACGTCGACAATGTTTACGTCACGTAAAGGTGTTGCTAGCGCGGAGCTTCACGTCTTCACGCCGCGATTTGTGTTAGCGGGTGGCGCGACTTACTGAGGAGGAGGTGGCGGCGGTGGTGTCGAGCCGGCGTGGCCCGAATAGACGAGACCGGTAATGCCGACGAGTACGGCGATCACTGCTCCGACGATCAGGCCCGATTTCGCTGGCGAGAATTCCCGTCTGCTGAGCGACGCCACATTTGCGCGAGGGAGACCCACTTGCTCGCCACGCCAGAAAACCTCGTTGCCGTCGCGCATTATGACGGTCCTCACGCTGAGGAGCAGCGTATCACTTTGAAGGCCGAGGTAGCGGCCAGTGAGACCTCTCACTCTCGGCCCGACGACACTCGCCATTTCTGACGCGCCGGAATCGGTCAACATCGCCACCAGATCATTTCCCGGGGCGGGCGGAAACGATTCCAACGGACGTGAGTTGTAGCACGCACCGGTGGTGACAAGGACAACGACCGCGACAGTTCTCTTGTATCGGAACATTTACTCTCCGAAATGCATTCTCAGAAGTTCCAGAAGCACAGCCCGGCGCCAAACTTCGACGCCGGGCCGCTTCGTTCCGAGCTTACTCACTACGCGTCCTTACTAGCACGCGTTGGGGTCGTTCTGGTTGCGCACCGGCTGCTGAGAAGGAGCGGGGATGTTCGGGTTCGAATTCCGCTCGTTGATTGGGTACAGGTAGCGACCCGGAATTGCAGTCGCGCCTGGTGCCGGCGTGAGTGCGGGCAAGCAGGTTCTGTTGTAGTCCTGGAACGTTTCGATCTTCTGGAAATCCTCGATCCATTTCTGCGTCATGATCTCGGCGAGGAGCGCCGCACCGGTACCGGCAAACGGCGTCAAGCCAACATCACTGCGAACCGCGTTCAACGCAGTCAGAGCAGTCGCAGTTGCGCCCGTTCTGAAAGCAGCTTCAGCGATGATCAGCTGATTCTCTCTCCAGGTGGCGAGAGGCTGGCGGAACGCCGGATCCAATCTCGTGTCGCTGAGATCGGAAGCAGTCCCGTCGTTGTTCTCGCCAGGCTTGGAGCCGATGAACTGACCACTGCCGTTTGGAGCGTAGTACTGTGCCAGGCGCGGGTCGCCACGATTCTTCAGCGTGTCTATCATGGCCTCTCCAGCCAGCATGTATCCGGAGCGATCAACGATCTGGAACTGATACCACTGGTTGGACTCAGCCGGCAGGTCGCTGTGATACGCGGTGTAATCGCCACCAGGCTGGATTCCTTGCTGTGCCTCCGCCAGCGCCAACGCGTAATTCGTCGGAGCCACTTCAGCCTGATGCAGGTAGTACCGCGCCCGCAAAGTGTGCGCGAAAGCGATCCATCTCGACGCAGTGCCGCCATAAACAAGGTCAGCGCCACCGGGACCCGGGCCGACACCAGCGCTGAGATCTGTTATCGCTGAAGCCAGTAGTGCCTCGACGGCGGCGTAAACGTCCATCTGCTTATCCAGCTTCGGCGTCGCGATATCCTGGACCGCCTCGCTGTAGGGCACATCTCCCCACACATCCGCCGCCAGCCCAATCAGCCACGCTTCATAGATCTTAGCGATGCCCAAGTATCTGCGATCGCCCAGCGCGGTGACTTGAGCCTGAAGCTTTCGGGCGTCCAGAATTCCGCCGCCCACATAGAAGCTTTGCCACTCGGTTTCGAGATCGGCCTCGCCGATGCTGTAAATGTCCAACGAGCTGAACTGACGCTGAACACCCGCCATCTGTTGGTGCCAGACGGCAGCCGTCCGCGCTATCTGGCCCTCATTTAGGAACCAGGTGTTGGCCTGAATCGGTACAAACCACTGATCCGGAGTTCGCGTTTCCGTCTGCTTGTTCGGATC
>JGI10216J12902_105697131_pt1 | contig 10390 bp, 9 predicted proteins | sample KanNatreferecore_FD_12902 | JGI IMG/M metagenome (IMG submission 12902)
CTCCCCTCAGCGCTTCCCCTCCGGTGTCTTTTAATTTGAGTCAACTCGTGCACGGGGAACCCTTGAGGAAGATAGTTGAAAGCCACTTGATTATTTCCTAGCCTGCTGGCGGCGGGACCCAGCGGCGCGATCAAACGGATGCCGACGGCTCTCATAACCGGAGAAGCTTTATGATCATTTGGCACAGACGCGGATTTCTCAAAGTGTTGTTGGCTGCAGCGGCCGCGTGGGCCGCGGTCGGCTGCGGGAAGCAATCCGACGGTGCCGGAAGCACCGGTGGCGGCGACACGATCAAGGTTGGCGAGTTTGCCTCGTTGACCGGGAAGGAAGCCACCTTCGGGCAGATGTCCCATCGCGGTACGGAGTTGGCCATCCAAGAGGTCAACGCGGCGGGCGGCTTGCTTGGGAAAAAGATTCAACTGATCTACGAGGATGATCAGTCCAAAGCCGGCGAACCGGCGACGGTCGTCAAGAAACTCATTTCGCGCGATCGCGTTTTGGCTGTGTTGGGCGAAGTCGCCTCCTCACGTTCGATGGAGGCGGCCCCCATCTGCCAGCAGAACAAGATTCCGATGATTTCTCCATCCTCCACCAACGTTCGGCTCACTGAAATGGGGGATTACATCTTCCGGGTTTGTTTCACGGACGAGTTTCAGGGAAAGCTGTTGTCCAACTTCGCGAAGCGCACGCTTAAAGCCGCGAAGATCGCGATTATGACCGACGTAAAATCAGATTACAGCGTGGGCCTGTCGCGGGATTTCAAAACGCCGTTCACCGCCGCCGGCGGCGCCATCGTGGCCGAGCAGACCTATAACGGCGGCGACAAGGATTTCAAAGGCCAGCTCACCGCCATCAAGGCGGCAAACCCCGACGCGATCGTGGTGACGGGCTATTACACGGACGTCGGGTTGATCGTGAAGCAGGCCCGGCAACTCGGCATCACGCTCCCGCTGTTCGGGGGCGACGGCTGGGAATCGTCCAAACTCATCGAGATTGGCGGCGCCGACGTGGAAGGGACCTATTTCTCAACGCATTTTTCCCCAGAGGCGAAATCGCCGGCCGTCGAAAACTTCGTCCGAAAGTTTCGTGAAAAACACGGCGAGGTTCCCGATGCAATGGCTGCACTGGGCTACGATTCGGCGATGGTGCTGGTCGAGGCGATCAAACGCGCGGGCACAACCGACGGGGCGAAGTTGCGGGATGCGATTGCGGCCACGAAGAATCACGAGGGGATCACCGGCAAGATCACGCTGGATGAGAAGCGCAACGCCGCCAAGTCGGCAGTCATTCTGACGGTCAAGGACGGCAAGTTCAAATATCTGGAAACTGTCACGCCGTAGCCAATCGCCGCCCAGCCCAATCCGGCACCGCGCGAACTGAATGAAGCGGTCGAATCTCAACATCCTTGACCGAATTCCTTCAACAACTCATTAACGGCCTGGCGCTGGGTTCCATTTATGCGTTGATCGCGCTGGGCTACACGATGGTCTATGGCGTCCTCCGGTTCATCAATTTTGCGCACGGCGATGTGTTCATGGTCGGGGCCTTTTGCGGCTTCTACCTCGCCCCGCAAGTAAGCCGGTTTCTGCCCGCTCAGTCGGCAGCGGCCGCCGCGGTCGTTCTGCTGCTGGCCATGATTCTCTGCGCCGCGCTGGGAATCCTCATTGAAAAGCTGGCCTATCGGCCGCTGCGGTCGCGGCCGAAACTGACCGTGCTGATCACGGCCATCGGGGTGTCCCTGTTTATCGAGTATGTCGGCCAACACCCGAGAGTCTTTGGCCCATCGCCGCAAACATTTCCCGATCTGGTTCCGAGCCGGAACATTCACCTGGGCGGAGTTGTGATCAGCAACATCGAAGTCCTCGTTCTCGCGCTGACGCTGACATTGCTGCTGGCGCTTCGTTTCATCGTCATGAAAACAAAGATCGGCACCGCCATGCGCGCCGTCTCCTTCAACGCGCCAGCCGCGGAACTGATGGGGATCAATCTGGACCGGGTCATCTCGTTTACCTTCGGCCTGGGTTCGGCCCTCGCGGCCGCCGGTGGGATTCTCTACGCCATGAAGTACCCGTCCATTGAACCGCTGATGGGCATCATGCCCGGACTGAAGGCGTTCACCGCCGCCGTCCTTGGCGGCATCGGGAACATTCCCGGAGCCGCGCTCGGCGGGTTGATCATCGGCGTCGCGGAGACCTTCGTGGGCGGCAGCACCTGGTCGAACTACCGCGACGCCATCGCGTTTGCCATCCTGATTCTCATTCTGCTGTTCAAGCCCTCCGGGTTGCTGGGCAAATTCGAAATCGAGAAAGTCTAATGAAGGTCAAAGGCCTGCTCCTGATCGCACTGGTTGCCTGCGGACTGGTGTCCCTGATGTCTCCCCGTTTCAACCCTTACTACCTCGATGTCCTGCTGGGCATCGGCATCAACATCATCCTGGCGGTCAGTTTGAATCTGATTAACGGGTACACCGGCCAGTTCTCCCTCGGCCACGCCGGGTTCATGGCCGTCGGGGCGTATGTCAGCGCTTCCGTAACTCTGTTCGCCGGCCCGCATCTGCTGCCGTTGCTCGGTGGCGCCGACAGTTTCGCGGCGGTTCCCATCCTTTTCCTGCTCGGACTCGTGCCGGCCGGTCTCGTTGCCGCGGTCGTGGGATTTCTCGTCGGGGTCCCTTCACTTCGCCTGCGCGGAGATTACCTGGCCATCGTCACACTTGGATTCGGTGAAATCATCCGTGTCATTTTTCAAAACATTCAAGCCGTTGGAGGCCCGAGCGGGCTGAAGGGAATTCCGCCTCACACAGATTTTTTCTGGACCTACGCCTGGGCGACGATCGCGATTTATGCGGTGCTCGCGCTCGTGCACTCGACCTACGGCCGCGGCTTCCTCGCGGTACATGATGATGAGGTCGCCGCCTCCGCCGTGGGTATCAACACCACGCGCTACAAGGTCGCCGCCTTTGTCATCGGCTCCTTCTTTGCCGGAATCGCCGGCGGGCTTTACGCGCACCTCAAAACGTTCATCGCGCCGACGGTTTTCGATTTCATGAAGTCCTTCGACATCGTGGTCATGGTCATCCTCGGCGGCATGGGAAACACGCTTGGCGTTATCCTCGCCGCCATCTTGCTCACGTTGCTGCCCGAGATGCTCCGCCCGGTCGCCGAATACCGGATGATCCTGTACTCCCTGTTGATCATCGTCCTCATGCTGACGCGACCGCAGGGTTTGCTCACTCTCCATTGGGGACGCCGGCCCGCGCCGACTAAGTCCCGAACCGCATGAGCGCACCGCCCGAGTTGCTGCGGCTCCGCCAATGCACCATCCGCTTCGGCGGCCTGACGGCGGTGTCGTCACTTGACCTTACGGTGGGTCCTCAGGAGTTGGTCGGCCTGATCGGCCCCAACGGCGCCGGCAAAACGACTGTCTTCAACCTGGTCACCGGCGTGTATCGACCGACCGAAGGTGAAATCCTGTTCGATGGACGCCCGGTCGCCGGCTGGAAGCCGCATGAAATCACCGGACGCGGAATCGCGCGCACATTTCAAAACATCCGCTTGTTTCCCTCGCTGACCGTGTTCGACAACGTCCGCGTGGCCTTCCACCTGCGCCTGGTCAGCGGCATCAGCCACGCGCTCTGGCGCGGGCGCGCCTTTCTGGAGGAGGAACAGACCATTGCCGCCCAGGTCATGGAGATGCTCGACTTGTTCCAACTCAGCCGTTTTCGCGACGCGCCGGCCAGGAGTCTGCCCTATGGAGACCAGCGCCGGCTGGAAATTGTCCGCGCGCTGGCCACGCGCCCGAAGCTCCTGCTGCTGGATGAGCCGGCCGCCGGCATGAACCCGACCGAAAAGATGGGATTGATGAAGTTGATCCAGTTCATCAAAGACAAATACCGGATCGCCGTGCTGTTGGTCGAACATGACATGCAGGTCGTCATGGGAATCTGCGAACGGATTGCCGTCCTCGATTATGGCGTGAAAATCGCCGAAGGCGCCCCGGCTGACGTGCGCAAGGATCCCAAAGTCATCGAAGCCTATTTGGGTGAGGAGCATCCAATTCGACATTAGGAATCGAAAATGAAAACACCTGGATGGTGAAGTTGTGTGAAGGCCCGGATGAGAAACCCGGCGTGGGACGTGCCATGATGCCACAGATACTACGATTGGGACGGCCACTTCTTGAGGCTGACGAGTTGAAACAGCTTCTGGGCGCCATCGTCGTCTCGGCCAACCGAAATGGCAGCCGATGAGTTTTTCCATTTCGCCGTTCTAATTTTGAATTCTCTCTGATGTTGGAAGTCAAGAATCTGACGGTCCATTACGGAGCCATCGCCGCGCTGCGCGACGTTTCATTGACCGTGCCGCAGGGCGGGATCGTCACCCTGATTGGCAGTAATGGCGCAGGCAAGACCACCACGTTGAAGGCCATCTCCGGGCTGCTCCCCATCCGCGCCGGAGAGGTTCTGTATCAGGGGGAGAACATAACGCGACTGCGCCCGCACCAAATCGTCCAACGCGGCATCTCCCAAGTGCCCGAGGGCCGCATGGTGTTTGCCAACCTCACCGTCCATGAAAATCTGCAGATGGGCGCCTATCTGCAGACGGACAAATCCGTTGTGAAACACGAAATGGAATATGTTTTCACTATCTTTCCGCGTCTGAAGGAACGACTCAAACAAGTGGCCGGCACCCTGTCGGGCGGAGAACAACAGATGCTCGCCATCGGCCGCGCCCTGATGAGCAAGCCAAGATTCCTGATGCTCGACGAACCTTCGCTCGGCATTGCGCCGATCCTGGTGAAAACCATTTTCCAGAAGATCGTCGAGATCAACCGTCAGCAGGGGATTACGGTGCTGCTCGTGGAACAGAACGCCAATCTCGCGCTGGAAGTATCGAACTACGGTTACGTCCTGGAGACGGGCCGGATCACGTTGCACGACGAGTCGGCGGCGTTGAAGCGAAATCCGGAAGTGAAGAGCAGTTACCTCGGCGGCGTTTGAAGGTGTCCTGCGTTCAGGAACGTGCGCCGGTTATTCCCGGTAGTAGGGATCGAAGTAGCGCCTTTGCTGGCTGGCGGTTTGAATGTCGCGCACTTTCCTGTCCTTCATCGCCTCCAGATGGCCGTCGATGAAACCGACATTGACCCGTCCTTCGTGCACCACAAAGTGACCGTCCAGCGCAGTGTCTCCCGGTTTGAAGCTGGCGTTCTTCATCGTCGCCGGCTCCTCATTGATCAACAGGATTTTCTGGGTGGGACTGACGACGTTGGACAGCTTGACCCCGGCCCCCGTGGTTTTGGGCAGACCCGAGGTGGGGTCCAGTTCTTCGTTCATGCTGAAGTTCACCCGGAGCGCCTCTCCCAGCAATCCCGCGCTTGGACAATGATAGATCCGGAACGTGCCGCTGATGTCGTCCCGATGAGGGGCCACCCGTTGAAAGCCTGTCGCGTAGGGAAAGATGGAACCGGACTCGGCGTGAAATCCGAAGCCCGTCACCTTCCATTTCTCCGGTTGATTGGGATAATTGTTGTTCTGACCGCCAAACACCCAGTCCGGGTGCCAGTTGCGGTCCACGTCGCCGGGCCACGGAAGATAATCCCCGTCATCGTCCGCATACAGGACCATCGCCAGTCCGAGTTGGCGCATGTTGTTTTTGCAGACCGAGGAACGTCCCTGTTCCTTTGCTTTGACGAGGGCGGGCAGCAACAGCGTGGCCAGCAACGCCACCATTGCCACGACGACGAGAAGCTCAAGCAGGGTGAAGCCAAAGCGCGACCCGCCGCAAGCTGCGACCTGTGAACCTGTTCGGTTTTCAGGCCTATTGGCAGTTCTACTCATCTGGCGTTGGGCTTTGCTTTGACGGGAGACATTATGGACCAACCGGGCCGTCGAGGCAAGTTCGCACTTCTACTACCTTCCGGGTGGGAACTTCACTTTCGGCTGCTCGCGTGCTGCTGCAGCCAAAGAACATCCGGATTGTTGGGTGAGGGCTGGTTGTGGTCGCCGTGCCAATTCACGTTCCCTGGTTTGTACGTGCGCGGGTCGATCCACCGGTGGCTTTCCACGTGGCCATCGGCGAAGGAAACAGTTGAACCCCGGCCGTGGTAATTAGCCGGGTAGTGATAGAAGGCCGACGTGGTCATGCGCATTCCGAAGAACGGCCGGCAAATGCTTTCAAAATGAATCTCTGCGATCACAAACAGGTCGGACGGTCCGGGAGCCGTGATATGGCCGGTCTTCTTGAACACCCGGAATGCCGTCGCTGGATTCTCCCGGTAAACTGCGCCCTCCCATCCAACGTGCGAGTTCATTCCGTAGCTTCGCGCCACCGGAGCTCTCGACGCGCCCACCTGCACCATTTTCCGGTCCGCCGGGCAGCGATAAATCGCGGTTGTCTTCAGATACGGACCAAAGACGGAGAATTTCGGATCGGTCAAAAGAAACGTATTCGTGTTATCGCTGAGGGTACTTTCGAAACTTCCAGACACCCAGTTGGGTGCCTGGCTGCCATCTCCATTCTGGGCCAATCGATCGTCGTTATCACCCGCGTACATGACCCAGATGGTTGACAGTTGCTTCAAATTGTTGATGCACTGGATGGACAGCGCCTTGGCCTTTGCCCTGGCCAGCGCCGGGAGGAGCAACCCCGCCAGAATGGCGATGATGGCGATCACCACCAACAATTCGATGAGAGTGAATCCTCGGCGGCGATGGAACGTGCTTGGGCGGATTGGCGTCATCGTGGCCACATTCATAGAGGGTATTACGCGAGGCGTGTGGTTTTCTTCAACAGCCGGGAATATCCCCGAGATACGGTCTATAAGCAAGTGTGCGTTTTGAGGCACAGCACGTTGAGGAGACGCGAATTACGCTGTGGAGCGAAGAGCATTGCTCTGCGCGGAACAAGCACTCCCTGGGGCGGAGCAATGCTCCGCGCTCAGGCCCGTCAGCTTCACCGGGGACGAATCACGATCTCCTCAACCAGGGCGCGCGGCGGCAGGTTGATCGCCAGCAACGCGCACTCGGCCACGTCTTCAGACTGGAGCATCTTCTGACGTGCTTTGGCGTCTGGCGGAGCCGGACGCTTGTCGAGCAGGGGCGTGTCAATGTCGCCGGGAAAAATCGCGCATGCCCGAATCCCATTTTGCCGCTCTTCAGCGTTGATGCTTTGCGTGAGGCCCGTCAGGCCGAACTTACTCATGACGTAAGCCGGCCCGGCTTTGGGGCTCGCCTGCTTGCCTGCGTCCGACACAATGTTGATGATCGTGCCGCTTTTGCGCGCGCGCATCTGCGGCAGAAATGCCTGCACGCAGTAGTAGGCACCGTTCAGGTTGGCGTTGATCATCATGTGATAATCATCGAGCGACAACACTTCGAGTGAGCGCTTCGGAGCGTTGGTGCCGGCGGCGTTCACCAATACGTCCACTTCGTTGAACTCCTTCAGGATTTTTTCCGCCATCAAACCAACAGCGGTACTGTCACCGATGTCGCAAGGGCAGACAAGGAACTGTGAGCCGGCCGAACCCGCCAGTTTGACCGTTTCCTTGAGTGTCTCGGCGCGGCGGCCAACCAGCGCAACGCGCCAACCTTGTTCCGCAAGCTTGCAGGCAACGGCTTGTCCCACGCCGCTTCCGGCGCCGGTCACAACTGCTTTCTGACTCATGATTCAGTTCTCCAACTCTACCCACTGCTTGATCTCCGCCGACTTCACGGCGGCATCAATCACTTTTTGGGCCTCGACACCATCGTGCAACGTGACCGCGCACGGCCGCTGCTCGCGAATGGCGTTCACAAATTCCACCGCCTGATCGTAGCGGAACGTCACCAGCGGATCGCCCGAATCCGGATTGCGCGGCGAACCAGGCCACACATGAAACTCGCGCGGAATCGGCAGGGCCTTGAACCCGGGCCCGCCGGCCTTTCCAAATTGCAACTCATTCCAGCATCCGGTCGTGAAGCTGAAGCTGGCTTCGCTGCCGTTGATCTCAACCCGGTCCGGACTGCGCCAGCTTTCGTTGACGCCGCTTGCCAGCTTGCTGCTCTCCATCACGCCCGTCGCGCCGCTCACAAACTCGGCGAGCAATCCAACCCAATCGTCCGTATCGTTGGGTTGTCCGCCACGAACGGGCGTGTGGTTTCTCAGGTCCGCCACCAGTCGCTTGAATCGCCCCGCCAGGTGATGCGCGAAATCAATCCGGTGGCTCAGCATGTCGCCGATCTCGCCCGTGCCCGCCATCTTCTTCATCTGTCGCCAGCCGAGATTCCGCGCGTCCCAGTCCTGCAACCGGCACGAGCGGTAGTGATAGATTTTGCCAGCGTCACCCTTGCCAACCAGGTGGTGCAGATAACGCATCGCGGGCACAAAGCGATAAGTGAACGCCGTCATGTGCCGCACTCCGGCCTTCTCAGCCTCGTCGGCCATCGTTTTCGCGTCGGCGTGATTCAAGGCCAGCGGCTTCTCGCAAAGAACATGTTTCCCGCTCCGCGCGGCCGCGATCGCAATCGGTGGGTGGAAAACATTGGGCGTGGCGATGATCACAGCCTGCACGTCGTCGCGCTTTACAATGTCCTCCCAGTTCGTCGAAGCGACGGACACGCCGGTTTGCTGCCGCGCCGTTTCAAGCGTCGCCGGGTTCGCATCGCACAGTGCCGTGACTTTGACATTCGGGCACAGTACCAGGCCGGGGAGATGGTTCTGCAACGTGATGCTGCCGCAACCGATGATCGCGAAATTGAGTGTGTTCATTGCTTCCTGACGGGCCGCGAGTATGCCGAAGCCGGCGTGAAACACAAGGCCCGCCGCAGTCCGCCAGAAACAGGTCGGCCCGATACGCAGTCATGAGGAAGTCACTGCTGCCCCTGATGCCGTATGCGAAGATCAACAGCTTAGTCCTTCAACTCCTCGGCCATCCAGGGTTCCGCGCGATGGGCTGTAGCCGCCCGTACTTTCTTCACTTCGTCGGCTGAAACGGCGGAAGCCTCCGCGCCGAATTCCCTTCGCACGAAAGTCAACACGTCGGCGATCTGTTCGTCGGTGAGGCCGCCGAGCGACGGCATCGGCACTGCATTGGGGCTGCCGAAGTCCTGGCCCGCGACGGTGATTTTGCCAGCCAAACCGTGCAACAGAATCTTGATCAGCCGCGCTGTATCGCCGCGCACCCATTCGCTGCGGGTCAGCGGCGGATAAACTCCGGGCAAACCCTTCCCTCCCGGCTGATGACACGGCAAACAGGCCATCTCGTAAACCACCTCGCCTCGCGATGGCGCGGCGCGCGGTGTGCCGACGAGCTTGCTTAGATAATCCGCCTGCTCCGCGCTGCCACCAAAGTTGAGTTGATTTGCCGCGAGCGCGGGAGCCCACCGCGGCTGAAGCGCTCGCGCGCTTTGTCGAATCGCGTAGTCGAGGAATGGATCGCGGTTCATATCCAGCGCTGCCGCGACGACTTGCACTGCTTCCGCCTTGGGCACGTAGCTCGCCGCCACGACGGCTTCCAATCGCACACGGGGATTCTCGTCCCGGACGCGTTGGTGGAGAAGTGTCAAGGCGTCGGGTAATTGCTCTGCCCAGGCACCGACCACACGGGCGCCATAAGCGCGAACGCGCGGGTCTTTCGCGGCGAGCAGTTTCTTCAGCAACCCGGGACGGGCAGTTTCGTGCGCCTCGAAGACGCCGACGGCTTCCAGGAGCAACCGCTCGTAGTCCGGTGTCGTGGAAGCGAGCTTTGCGACCCACTCATCGGCAGCCTTCAACACTTCACCCGGCGGTCCGTCGAATAGCAGACGTTTAGCCTGATAAAGTGTCCAGCGTTCGGGCGACCGAAGTTGTTCGAGCAATTCAGCAGGCTTCATCGCAACCAGGTTCGGCTGCTTCACCGGCGCGCGGCCCTTCGCGGTGATTCGCCAGATGCGCCCATGCGTCTTGTCCCGACGCGGGTCGGCGTAGCTCGCTTGATAATGGCCAATGACGGGATTGAACCAGTCCGCCAGATAGATCGCGCCGTCGGGCCCGACGCTCACGTCCACTGGACGAAAAGCGGTGGTGGACGACTTCATCAGCCTGGGTAACTGCGTTGTCTTGAAACCCGAGCCTGCGTCCGCGAAACGATGAAGCTCCACGACCGCCCCGAAGTAGCCGCCAATCAGCGCGCAGCCTTGAATGTCATCTGGCAACGCCCGCGTGCCGATGATGTCGAGGGCGGTCGTCTTCGGCGACGTCTCGAAGAGCGGGCCGACGGAGTGATATTGCTCCGGCGAATTGGCGTAAGAAACATCCGCCGAAGTTACCGAACCGCTACCCAGCGAACCGGCGCCCCGCACCATGCCGGGCACCGTCCAGTAACCGTGCGGCCGGTCGCCGGACTTGTGAAAGACCTGGCCGAAGTCGTCGAAGGCCAC
>JGI10216J12902_102611490_pt1 | contig 10389 bp, 10 predicted proteins | sample KanNatreferecore_FD_12902 | JGI IMG/M metagenome (IMG submission 12902)
CATTTACGCTCTATCTCCCGCCAGCGGAACGCGCGCCGCCGGATGCAGCCACAACTTACTCATGAAAAAACGTGTTCTGCTGGTCGAAGACGAAGAAGGCCTGCTGGTGTCCCTCGCCGATCGGCTGACGAGCGAGGGTTATGAAGTCCGCACGGCCGAGGACGGCCAGCAAGGATACGAGCTGGCCATGCAGGAACAGCACGAGCTGATCGTGCTCGATGTGAGACTGCCGCGCAGGGACGGCTTTGACGTATGCCGCAATCTGCGCCGGAACGGCGTCAACGTACCAGTCCTCATGCTCACCGCGCGCGGCCAGCTCGAAGATCGAGTGCTGGGGTTGAAGCTCGGTGCCGACGACTATCTCGTCAAACCGTTCGAGCCGGTGGAGCTGCTCGCCCGAATGGAGGCTCTGCTGCGGCGAGCCTCGAGTGTTCGCTACAGCAGCGATCCGGATGAATATGAGTTTGGCCGGGTGCGCGTCGATCTGCTGCAGGATCAAGTGACGCGGGACCAGGCACCGCTGCCGATGCTGCCGCTCGAATACAAACTGCTGCGCTACTTCATCCACCATCGGGATGTGACGTTATCGCGTCACAAGCTGCTCGATGAAGTGTGGGGATATGACGCCATGCCTACGACGCGAACAGTCGATGTTCACGTCGCAGGCATACGGCAGAAAATCGAGCCGGACCCAAAGCATCCGCGCTACCTGCTGACCATCCACCGCCGAGGTTACAAGTTCGTGGGGTAAGGGCAGTCAGTGCCCGTGTTCGGAACACCAACCGCTGCCCACGCAGCGCACGTGCTCAGATGTTCTATCGAGCCCTCGCCGTATTGCTCCCGCGCCACGCGCACCATCTTTTCGCGCCCGGCCACGTAGCCATCGTTGTTCAGCAAGTAGTCTCTGAGTGCCAGGTAGTAGATCTTGGCCGCCCGATCGATGCCGATGCCCTGGACGACGAGCGTCGTTTTGCCGCGAGGGTGTGCACCTCCATTGGCCAGCAGATAAAAAGCCAGATCGCCAATGCCTGCGCCGCCGTGCGCGCCGTGGTTCTCTCGCAGTTCGGGGTAGAAATCCGGTGAAAAACCATCCAGCGCCGGATCGTTCATATAGCGCAGAGCGTCGTCGGGGATGCCGGGGGTCGTCGCATCTTCCGCGACTTTCCAGGTGTTCGGCGTCACTCCGGTGATCGAAGCTTCCACGGCGGCGCCGAGCACATCCGCCATCATTTCATTCATCATGCTGGCTTCGCCGTTGTGCATGTTCGCTTCGAATTCAACGACGCCATGTCCCCACTCGTGGGCGACGACATCGCGAGCGTTGGCCATGTTGCCGTACCAGAAGCCATCGCCGTCCGAGAGATAGACGGCCCCTTCTTCGTAATAGCCATTGTCGACGTTCGCATGCACATAGCACTGCATCGTGCTGCCGCGCCCGCTAAAGGAATCACGACCGAACGCATTCCAGAGATATCGATAGGTATCGCCGGAGAATTCATAACAGTTTGCCGCCGAGGCATCCGAGGTGGAGCCGCCTTCGCTGATGAGCAGTTCGCCCGTCCGGCCATGGTTGACCTTTCGAACCAACGCATGATGCCGACGAGGTACCCGCTCCACGAGTTCTCCGGTCACGGCATCGGCGAGAATGTCGTCCAGTTGCTCATTTCCTCGTACATCCGTGTAACGGACTCGCGCGAGCCAGACGAGATGCCCCTTCCCGTGCGGTGTCCGAGCAAAGGCAAGGCGGGGCTCGTTGGTTCGCTCCGCGTTCACTGCGCGCAATGCTCGCAGCGCCATGGCGATGGCCTTCGAACCCGCAATGGCGGGACTGCGCGGCAATCCGGTTCCGGAAAGAAACTGCATGTCGATCGAGCGCACCTGCGAAGTTGCATCGTCCACATGCAGAATCATTTCACCGCCGATCACCTCGATGCCGTCGATGGTCTGTGTCATGCGGTGATGACTGATACCTCGTACAGTGTCGCGGGACGATTTTCGCAGCTTCAACGCCTCGGACCCGTCCGCACGGAGCTCGGTGCGCAGCCCCTGGAGAAACACGGCAGCGTCCAGGTCGCGTACTGCCGTATCCGCCCGGAATATGCCGAGCTCGCCCCGGATGTGTGTGCGTGATTGAGCTGCGGTAGTACCGCAAGCAACGAGGCCAGCCAGCAGTGCCCCGAGAGATACGGACATTCTTCCCATAACGCCTCCTGCATAAACCGATTTCCGACATTCGGTTAGTCGAAAATCAGCAGGACAACGCGACACCCCAGTTAAAATTGCGCAGGCATTCAGGAATCACGGCGACTTCTACGTTCAGCACGCTGAACGGGTCCGCGATAATCAATGGAGGATTTCGACTCGAGAAAAGGGGCGGCATACCTTCGCGGTTCCGGCCGCGAGAACGCCGCTACTGATTCGCCCCAACGCTGTAGTTGTGAAGTCGGCGAACAGGCCGCTCGGCAACCGCTCCGGCGCGCAATTCATCGGCTGGACATGCTGGCGGATTCGGTTCATCGCGTCGATCCACAGCTGCGTAGCTTCTCCAGCACCTGGACTCGTGTTGAAAGCGAAGAACACGCCTGGTCCGCGCAGATGCTCCGACTCTTCCACTGCTTGTCGATCCTCAGCGTCGAGTTCGAGTCGTTTATGGCGGACGCGATCTTTCGTCGATCAACTTTCCCGCTCCGTAGTTCAGGTTGATAGAGGGATAGATATTCCTCGCTCCCGAATGAATATGACCCGCGGATTCCTCCCGCGTGTTAGGTGGGGTCGTCAGTGCGCCTTCGCCATGAGTTCCAGCACCTCACGATGCCGTCCTTCATCTGCGAGTTCCCGGCCCGGGCGTGGGGCCGCCTCGGCAGCGCGCTGCAGGTAGCGCAAGGCCTGGTGGCATTCGCCTCGATCGCACAGGTACTGCGCGTAAAAATAGTTCGGGTCGATGCCGTAGGGATTGATCGTCAGCGCCTTCACCAGCAGATCCTGCGCCTTGTCCTTGTTGCCGAAGCCGAGCGGGAAGCCTGGAACTTTCGCGTAGAGGGTGCCCAGACTGGTGTAGGCAGAACCGTCCAGCGCCTTGTCATCGATCTTCATCGCGGCCTCCAACACCTCTTTGGATTGTTTGGCCAGGCGCAGTGCTCCAAGCCCGCCTTTGGCGCCTGCAAATGTGCTGAGCACGATGCCCTCCCAAATCAGCGGCTCCGCACGCTGCGGATTCTCCGCAGAGAAACGATGCGCTTGCGCTGCCAGCGATTCGAACGCCTGCAGCTTTTCCTGCGGCGATGTCTTTTGATAGTTCACGACGGCCCACTGCTGTTGAATCCGGGCCAACTCAGTATCGAACGGCGAATCAGCGCGGGCGCCAATCGCGATCAGAGCAATGAATGGGACGATGATGCTGAGAATGCGGGTACTCATATGCTGTTCCTCGGATGGGCAGCTGGGTCGATGAATGCGGGGCTCGGCTGCGACGCCGGCACGGATCGGCGTGCAAAGCGCTGGATCGTCGACAGCTTTTGCGCCAACGCCGCGTCGACCAGGCGGGGCAGCAGCGCATTGACTCGTGCGAAGAATTTTTCTGGCCAACCGATGACGCATTCCGGCTGGTCGGCCTGCAACGCCTGCACGATGGTGCGTGCGACCTCCTCGGGACGGTCCGATGCGTTGCCGAGAACTCTATTCATCTCATCGACCGACTGACTATTGAACGCCGTGCGAGTGGCACGCGGCGCAAAGTAATGCACGCGGACATTGGTGTTCGCCAGCTCACGCCGCAGCGACTCCGAAAAGCCCCGCAGCCCGAACTTGGTCGCGCAGTAGACAGCATTGCCGGCAAATCCGATGCTGCCGAACACCGAGCCGATGTTTACGATATGAGCATCGGTGCTGTGCTCCAGGCAGGGAATCAGACGGCGACACAAGTCGATCGGTGCGATCAGGTTCGTGGCCATGGCGAGGTCGATCGACTCGGCAGACTGCGACGTCAACAAAGCAAAGTCGTTCACAGCCGCATTGTTGATGAGGATATCGACGCCGCCGCGCCAGCGAGCCGCGAAGTCGCACAGACGTGCACGATCCGACGCGCTGGTGAGATCGGCCGCGAACACAGTCGTGCGATTACCGTCTGCGTGCTCCTTCACGACGTTCGCCAGGCCAGCGTGATCGCGGCCGCTCAACAGTACCTCTGCGCCTTCATCCAGCAAGGTCGCTACCAGCGCGCTGCCGATGCCGCCTGTGGCGCCGGTGATCAAGACGCGACGATCTACCAGCTTCATGCCGCCCTCCTCGGCGACGTTGCCTGCTCGTCCAAACCACGAAACATATTTCCATACAGACGAAACATGACGTGCGCGCAACGCTCGACCGCCGCACGATCGTCCGGCTCATCCAGGCGATTCAGAATTCCGTAGAGGTGATGGACATGTTCCTGATCCAGCTGCCCGTGGCTTCGCAAGTACGTGAGCGCGCGCTTCGGCAATTGCAAAGTCGACTCCAGGCGATCGGCGGCGTTCAGTGCGAGCGCCACGCTGGTGCCTTCGAGCACGAACACCATGCCGAAGAAACCCACCGGGTTGCGCCGCGTGGCCGTGTCATAGGCGTACGCGACCATCGCGTCAGTGGCTGTGGACGGCAAGCTCCTCGACGCGGCCACTGCATCGCCGCCCGCCGCCTCGATATCGTTCAAGATCCATTGCTCGTGACCTTCTTCCTCTTCGGTGTAATGGATGATCTCCTTGCGTAGCCAACCCAATCGATCCGGCAGCCGCGCACCAACCGCCATCAGCAACGGTACCGTGTGCCGTACGTGATGAAATGCCTGAGTGAGGAATGCGACGTACTCCTCACGTGATATCTGGCCGGCGAGCGCGCGGCGAATGATGGGAGCATTGATGAGAAACTCCCGATCCGGTGCGGTTTGCGCCGCCAGCTGTTCATGAAAATTCATGGGCTTCGCTGTCTGCATGTTCATAAAGAGAGTCGATGAGCTCGTCATGCGACGCGAGGATATCGGCGCGACGCAGCCGCCCGTTCGCAGTCAACAAACCATTGCCGAGCGATGGTGCCGTTGGGAACAACGCCCACCGTCGGACGCGCGCGTAATCGGGCAGGCGGGAGTTGGCGCGCAGAATCGCCTGCTCGATCAGTTCCTGCCCGGCACCCGGAGCGGCAACCAGCAGCGCCACCGGATACGGGCGCGCCTCTCCCGTGACCATCGCCTGCAGGATCGCGGGCTCACTGCTGAGCTCGCTCTCCACCCATTCGGGTGTGATATTTCGCCCCATGCTCGTGATGAACATGTTCTTGGCGCGCCCGCGCACATACACGAAGCCGTCTGCGTCGATCGCGCCAAGATCGCCCGTGCGTATCTCTAGTCGTTCGTGTCGAGCTTCGCCGAGATAGCCAGACATCGTCGCACCACTCACGCAGATCTCGCCGTTGCTGTCGATGCGGACACGTGCGTGACTCAATGGTCGCCCGACGCTACCCGGCTTGTTGTGGGCAGGCGTATTGAGGCAGACCACAGAAGCACACTCGCTCAGGCCGTAGCCTTGAAACACCGGCAGGCCAACCTGCCCGGCCCGTTGCAACAGTTGCGGCGATACCGCACCACCGCCGACCGCAATGAATTTCAACGAAGACGGCGCTCGCCAGCCGCCACCGATCGCATGCAGTAACGCTCGCAGCAACTCCGGAACCAGAATCAGGCTTTGCGGTGAAGCTGAATCGATGGCGCGTAGTAACAGAGGCAAATTCAGTCCGGCATTGCCCACGCCACTGGTGTGCGCCGGCGGAACGATCACTTTCGCACCCATGCTCAAGGGGACGTAGACACCGGCGAGGTTCTCCAGAAGCGTCGCCAGAGGCAGCAAACAAAGATGTTTATCGACGCCAATACCTGCTGTCGCGATCATCACGGCTTGCGTGACCTGATCGATGGCGCGAGCGCTCAGGCACACCCCCTTGGGCGTACCGGTGCTGCCCGAGGTATAGGTCACTTTGCTGATGTTCGCTGTCGATGACGGCTGCGGCGGCTCGTTCCGTCGCAACAACGCCAGGCCGGTTCGATGAGATATCGCTACGAAAGCAAAGGTTGGATGATACCGGCGCAAGCGTTCGGGATCGTCGGTCAGTATCGAGTCGACCCCGGCGTCGTCCAACACGTGTCTGGTTTGCTCGCTGGTGAAGTAAGCGGGAATCGGAACATTCACGATCTCCGCCGCGAGCAACGCCAGATCGCTGATGATCCAGCGCGCGCTGTTTTCGGCCAGCAGGCCGCAGCGACGTACGCCCATGGATTGCAGCCAGCGGCGCTCCTGAGCCACCGATCGCCTCAGATCTTCATAACTCAGTCGCAGCGTTCCATCGTCGATGGCAGGCAGCGTCCCTGCGACCGCAGACAGCGCGTCAAGCACGATCGATGACATGGTCAGCTCCGGTGACGGGTCAGATTCAGCCCGTCCGGCAGATAACCCACCATCACTCTTGGATGCGTCTCGTAGTAACGCCCCCACTCATCCGCCATATCCCGTACGCGATCGGCGCTCGCAGCGCCCAGATCGAATAATGGAGCGTGATAGCGCGCGAGCAACTGTCGAAGCGAGTCGGTCGCCGTGAAGACCATCCACTGCTGCCCCTGATCGAGCAGCATGCGCGGCAGTTCCAGCACCAACCGCATCGCTGAGCGGCAAGTGACAGCCGCGAGATTGCCGACTTCCACGATCTGAGCGCGGCTGACTGGCCGCCGTGCGGCAGCTTCAATGGCGCGCTCGATCGGATCGTCGAGATAATGCTCGAGAAACAATGGTTGCCGAGCCGCGCAACGAAAGCCTGCAACTCCGCAGAGATTGCCGGTTTCGTTATGCATGCCCAACAACGTGGGCATGAAGGAACAGACACGTGCCCCATGCCGCGCGGCGAACACGTCGCCGACGAATCGTTCCAGCTCCTGGCGCCGTGGATCGTCCGGGCGATATACAAACACCCGGTGGCTACGGCAGCGGGCACTGCCGCCGATCGGCGGCTGCTCAAGCTCAACCGCAAGCCGCGCATCCTTCATGTCCAATCCACCGTATTGCTCGATTGCACGGTTGGACGTCGGTTGCAGCCCCAATCAATCGATCTTATTCGATGACAAAAAATTAATTCGGCGCGATGCGTCCGGCTTTCGCCCGCAGCCATACGGATCAGCCATTTGCGAATATGGCATCAGCGTGCCGGGTCAAGTTCAAGAGCGCGGTATCGCTCGTGTCCGCAGGTCGATGCACGGCTGCTTGAGCTTGAATCTTCCGCACCGTTTCGCCGACTCGGCGGGGCGTGCCAAGATCGCTCCAGCCACATGCAGGGACTCGCAGTACTCGCAGCGAAGCCACTGAACGCTGCAAAATGTGACGCGAGAAATCAAGACTGGGAGAGCGCGCATACAGCGCCGCAAGTCGTGACTGTCGCTGTGAGACGTCACTCGATTCAATGATCTGCCGCATCTCGCCGACGAGGTCGGGACAGCACTGCTCGAACCGGCGCAGCAGACTCTGACCGCTAGCGGCGAAGATGAAGGAGTTCCATACGGCACCGCTCGCTATCAAGGCTCGCGCCGTCGACTGCTCTGGTTTCTCCACGAATTCGCGCACGGCGCTCACGTCAGCATTCCCGTCCGTGACGATGTAACCCAATTCCGGATCCGGCTCATCGGCTGGCATGCCCAGCAGCAGGATACTCTGCGGGTGATACAGGACTTCACGCATTGCCTCGCGCAGGCTGGTTGCCAGCACCGACTCGTTGCTCACGTAGTGATCGGAAGGCAGCACCAGCAAGCTGGCCTCCGGATCTCGATGCAGAATCTCCAACAAGGGCAGCAGAATTCCTTGCGCCGTCCCGCGGTTGCTCGGCTGACTGAAGAAGTTGCCAGTGGGCAACTCGAGATCGAGGCTTTGCCACCAGCGGCGATGATGTTCTGCAACGGCGGCAGTAATGTGGTCCGGCTGCGTGACCCGCCGAGCGCGATTCACGGCGTCGTGCAGGAGCGATCCGCTATCGCGCAACGAACAGAACTGCTTGGGCACCGCGATGCCGGAGGCCAGCCTCGTGAGCGATTGCAATCGAGTGCCCTCGCCTCCGGCCAATATCAACGCCCAGTTGTGGCCGGCGTCCCAGTGTGTTTCCCAGTGCCGTTGCTCGCGTGACATCTCACGTCCTCGCTCATTTGGTGACTGCTCAGGCTGTCACCTTGCCGGTGCGCAGACACCTCGGAACGGTCCTGGGAGCTTACGTAGTACACCGGAGTCGCTGAGTGAGTCCAGCGGTAGCTGCGCGGGTGGTCAAGAAAGAAGATGTATTCGTCGTCCACGACGTCATTCACCCGAGGTCCTCGAAATGAAGGCGCGAGCCATTCTGCTGGTCTGTGTGGTTGCTTTCACCGCATCCTCGATGGCGCATGCGGACGAGCGGATACCTCGTCATTGGATTGCCCGCATCGGCGTGCATCCCATCAATCCAAAGCCGAACAGTCATGCTCAGTTCGAGGTTGACAACGCAGCGGGCGCATCGTTGGGCGCGACCTATCTGTTTACGAAACATTGGGCACTGGAGCTCTTCTCGGCCTTTCCAAACACCCACGATCTGCATGACGCAGATGGCGCGCGGTCGGCCCGTTTCTCAATGATGCCGACAAGCGCAACACTGCAATATCACATTACTGACGCAAGCGGACGCTTCCGCACCTATGCGGGGGCCGGAGTCTCCTACGCTCGCATGGGCAGCGAACAGGCTAAGGGTCCACTCTCCGGACACAACCTCGATCTGCAAGACTCCACCGGTATCACGTTCGCCATCGGCGTGGATATGGACTTGGGCACGAGGTGGTTCGTGAACCTGGACGCACGTTGGTCCGACATCGATTCTTCGATGAAGCTCGACAGTGCCTCGATCGGGCAGTTGGAGATCGATCCATACATGTTAGGTCTGTCGCTCGGGCGACGGCTGCGTTAGCAGCGCCCCCCCTACAGGACCAGCAGTTCCGCAAAGTTTGGTGCTTTGACGATCAACAAATCACACGACAGCCGTTCGAGGACACTTTCGGCTGTGCTGCCGACCACGATGCTTCTCAACGCACCGCGCGACACGGCGCCCATTGTCATCATGTCGATGTGGAGTTCCCGGGCCAGTCGACAAAGGACTTCATTCACGCCGCCTGCTTCCAAATGTATATTTTCCTCTCCCACTCGATAGTCTGACGTAAGCGTTACCAGCTCTGAGAGCTTCGCTCGTCGCTCGCTCTCCAGCACCTGCGGATCAACGTCTATCACCATCGGTGGCAGCGAAGCCGCCGCCGCCGTGACAATCGTCGCCGGAATATATGCATGGATGGCGTGCACCTCGCCGCCAAGGTGCTGCGCTATAGCCGATGCCTGCTCGAGGATGCAACGATCCAGCAGGCGCGGCTTGTCATCGAGGTGACCAGGATCGATCGCCGCGCCCACTCGGATTGCGGACGACCACGTTGTTGGCTTCACCAGCAACAGCGGCACCGGGCAGCCGCGAATCAGCTCCCAATCGGTGTTGGTTAGAAACGTACGTTGCGCAATCGTGTGATGATGAGTGTCTTTGACGACCAGCTCGGCACAAGTGTGCCTGACGCGATCCGACAATGCCGTATGCAACGGGTCGGCGGCGACGATTTCGGTAGTAACATCGAGTCCACGATGGCGCAGTGGGGCGGCTGCCGCTTCGAGCATCTCGTGTAAGTTGGTCTTCTGCGAGGAGTCTCGCAACCGCTCCGCGAGTCGCATATTACGAACGGCCTTGGTATCGCAAATGAACAGATCGAGGCGAGCCTGAAATTTTTCGGCAAGTGCCGCCCCTTTCGTGACAGCGGTGTGCTGTGTGGCGGTCGGATCGACGATCACCAGGATATTCCGTATAGGGTTCATTGGCGGTTACTCAGTTGTTGACTGTGCCGTCGTTGTTCATTCTGTCCCGATTCTTGATCGGACCGCGCATTCGGGACAGATAGTCGGCCACAGCCGTAGCCTCCTCCGTGTCCAGGCTGTCCAGGTATCTGACCAGGTCAGCATCCACGTTGAGGCGGTGCCACGATGCGATGCTGCGCATCTGGCGTACCAGGTATGAGTAGTGCTGATCTCGCAACGAAGGAATGAAGCCATCGTCGTCGCCGCGTCCATCCTCTTCGTGACACGAGGCGCACTGGTCTTGAAAGATTGCTTCCCCCAATTCCAGGCCGCGTCCATCGCCGGTCTGCGGGAAGCTGGCGCGCGGCAGTGAATTCACATAGCCCGAAAGATCCGCCCACGCCTGCTCGTCCGACAACACCGGTTGTGACACGACGGCGTGCATCTCGCGATTTGATCGCTCCTCCTCGCTGAAATCGGCCAG
>JGI10216J12902_101940633_pt1 | contig 10388 bp, 5 predicted proteins | sample KanNatreferecore_FD_12902 | JGI IMG/M metagenome (IMG submission 12902)
TACTTCCATGCGCTGCGAACGTCGATGGACCTGGCGCGCGAGTTCGGTGCGCACGATGCGTTCAAGCAGACGCGTGCCGCCGAAGGCGAGTTGCAGTTCGACAGTTGGGGTGTGACACCGACCGATCCGGCGCGTTGGGATGAGCTGCGGCGACAGATCGAGGATCACGGGTTGCGCAACAGCCTCCTGATCGCCATCGCGCCCACGGCGACGATCGCATCGATCGCGGGTTGTTACGAGTGCATCGAGCCGCAAGTCTCGAATCTGTTCAAGCGCGAAACGCTCTCGGGAGACTTCCTCCAGGTCAATCGTTATCTGGTCGAAGAATTGCAGCGGCTTGGATGGTGGACCGACGAGATTCGCAACAGGATCAAGCTCGCCGACGGCTCGGTGCAGGGGATCGCAGAGATTCCCGAGGAGCTGCGAGCCATTTATCGCACGGCGTGGGAGCTGCCGATGCGTTCACTGATCGATCTGGCGACCGCGCGGGGTGCGTACATCGATCAGAGTCAGTCGCTGAATCTATTCATCGCCAACCCGACCATCGGCCAGCTCTCCAGCATGTACATGTACGCGTGGAAGAGCGGCATCAAGACGACTTACTACCTGCGCTCGCGGCCCGCGACCCATATCGCCAAGACGACCGTACCGGTCACCGACACCGCCGCCGTCGTGTGCTCGCTGGAGAATCCTGAAATGTGCGAGGCCTGCCAGTGAATAGCCGCAAGCCTTCCTTGCTCGATTCCGGGTTCGATCTCACTTTGCGCCCGATGCGCTACCCGCGTTTCTATGAGATGTATCGAGCCGCGATCAAGAACACGTGGACGGTGGAGGAGATCGATTTCCAGATCGATCTCGGCCACCTGACTCAGCGCATGACGCCCGCCGACCGGCACTTGATCGAGCGGCTGGTGGCGTTCTTCGCGACCGGCGACTCTATTGTTTCCAACAACCTGGTCATCAGCCTGTACCGGCACATCAATTCGCCCGAGGCTCGGATGTATCTCTCGCGCCAGTTGTTCGAAGAGGCGCTGCACATTCAGTTTTACCTGACGCTGCTCGACAACTACGTGCCAGATCAGCAGCGGCGCGCGCAGGCATTCGCGGCCATCGAGAACATCCCGTCGATTCGCCGCAAGGCGGAGTTCTGCCAGAAATGGACGGACGAAGTGTTTGGCCTGCAGCGCGTCGCCGGCGACGCGGATAAGCGTCGGTTCCTGCTCAACCTGACGTGTTTCGCCTCGTGCATCGAAGGATTGTTTTTCTTTGGCGCATTCGCCTACGTTTATTTTCTGCGTTCTCGCGGCCTGCTGCCCGGATTGGCGGCGGGTACCAATTGGGTGTTCCGTGATGAGAGCGCGCACATGGCGTTCGCGTTCGAGGTCATCAATTGCGTGCGGCGTGAGGAGCCGCATCTGTTCGATGCCTCCTGGGCGCGGCAGGTGCAGACCATGATGGAAGAGGCGGTGGAATGCGAGTCAGCGTTCGCCGACGACGTTTTGTCCGGAGGCGTCGTAGGTCTGACGCGACGTGAGATGCGTCAGTACCTGGAATACGTCGCCGACCAGCGGCTGCGAGCGCTGCATTTGCCAGCGCGTTACAACGTGCGCAACCCGTTTGCGTTCATGGAACTGCAGGACGTGCAAGAACTCACCAACTTCTTCGAACGGCGTGTCTCGGCGTACCAGGTCGGTGTAGTGGGCGAGGTCGCGTTCAACGAGGCGTTTTGATTCTCGCTCGGCTGCACGCGCTGCATAGACTTCAAGGCTGGAGGGCCTTGAAGTCGTCCGCTTCCGCGGCGGTCCTGTAGCTGCCCACTCCGAACTTGCCCGCGGCGTGTGTTGAATCGGTGGCCTCGAGGACCAGCTGATTGTTCACGTACGCACGCAGCGAAGTCCCAACGATCTCCAGCCGCAAGTCATACCAGGTGTTGAGCGACACCGTCATCGACGCTGTATCCAGCGTGGTGATGGCATCGTTCGTCAGCTTCCGCAGCGAAATGGAATTGTTATTGCGGACGGTCAGGTAATAGTAGTTCGATGCGTCGACGAAGCGGCCAATCACGCCGAACCAGCGATCCGCCCCATTGAACGCCGTCGCTCTCATTCGCACGCGAATGATCTGATCGGCAATGCCAGGACCCGTGTACGCATGAGCGCCACCGCTGGTGCTGGGCTGCGCAAACACTGTCGGATCCTTGACCCATTGCTGCGGAGGCGGGGAGACGTTCGCCCAGATCGCCTGCAGGGCGACGCCGTTGAAGTTTTCCTGGCTCAGCACGCGGCTCGGATTCGGACTGATGACGATGTTGTCGTAGTCCGCTCGAGTCTTGAACATGGCGATGCCCGCGCGCCCATGCGTCGGCACCGGACCTTGAACCAGCGGGTCGTCCGTGATGTCGATCAGCGTGTTGCCATCGACGAACACGCGCAGTCTGGTCCTGTTCGCTTCCAGGCGCAGTACGTATGTGCGGTTGAGCACTACCGCGAGTTGAGCAGAGACGAGCGTGGTATAGGTGCCATTCCTCATGCGCTTGAGCTCGACGATGTTCGAGTTGCGCACCGTTACGTAATAGTAGTTCAGCGCGTCCGTGTAACGGACGATGAGACCGAACCAACGATCGCCCGCCGGCGTCGCGTACGCTCGGGGTGTGACATCGGCCTGGATGGACTGATTCTCCCAGTCGACGCCTTGATAGATCGCGCTCGCGCCCCCGGCGACGTTGGTCTGGCGATAAACGTTCGTGCCGCCGACATTCGCAATCGTGAAGGTGCTGTTGACCTGCGGCAGCCAATTGTTTGCTACGCCGTCCTCGAAATTCTCCTGGTGTGTCGGCGGTTGCTGGAGTTGTTCCGGCAAGGTGAACACAAAGGCTCCGGCAATCACGCGATTGCCATTGATTCGCGGCCGGCCCACGCGTTCGCCGGTGCTTGCCGCCAGGGTAGCCACGTGGGTCCACGTACCCGTTGAGCCGCGTCGATAGACGAATATTTCGTTGTATGGAGCATTGACCACTACCGTGCCGTCATCCACATCGGCGCCGCCATTGGGAATCTGTTTCACGACGTTCCAGGTGCCTTGCGTGCGCTCGAAAATGTAACTGCCGGTCCCGCCACCGATCACGGCGACATTGTCATCGATGGCGACTGTGTTCGAGAAACCATCTTGAGTGGCGCCGCCAGGTCGGGTGAGCGCGGCTACTGGACTGCCGTCCCACACGCCGTTCGCGTTGAGTTGATAGATATATGCCGTGCTCGGAACGTCGTAGGGCGGGCCGCCCCCGTCAAAGCCATAACTGCCGTGAATCGCCGTCGTGGGCGAGATCGCTACGTTTGCGCCGGCGTAATCGATATCGCCCATCGGCATGCCGTTTTGCAGGTGTTGCACCTTGGCCCAGCCCGAAGCGCCGCGACGATACAAATCGCCGCCGTCCTCATGCGAAGCGATGACCGTGCCATTGGAAATATCGACGAAGTAGCCGTTGGTATCGGTGAGCGTGGCGGCGCGGGTCCAGAAGTCGCCGGCTCTTTCGAAGATCGCCGTTTCGCGGCTGAAGTGCGAGCCGACGACGAGGGTGTTGCCTTCTATGGCAACTGACACACCGAAGTTACTGGCTCCCCAGGTTTCCGGAGGCGGCGGCTCATACAGCGGCAGCAGTTTTGCAACTTGCAGCCACTGCCCGGTGGGCTGTCGTTCGTAGACATAGGCGGCACCGCGTCCGGCGTTCTCCGGTGTGCTGCTCCCCCGAGTCGCGCCGACGATGGCGAAATCGCCGTCGATGTCCGCGGAGCGACCGAAATTTCCTTCGGGCGCGCCGTCGCTCGGCACCAGCTTCGCGTCTTCGAGAAATATTGGAACGTCGGCCGCGGCAATCGCGGCGGACAGCAACAAGATCGGCAGAGCCAGCAAGGCCATTCGCTTGGCACGCATGATCCGTCTCCGTGGATGTCGCGACTAGAAGCACCGAAGGGCTGCGCGAGTTCCCACCACCGCCGCGGTCGATGACCGACTCCGAGCGCTTCGTGTATCGCCGCCGTCATGTCGTATTTGGCGGCCGTGATGTCGTTTTGGACATGCCTCAGCGGTAGACAGTTGTCCGAGTTAACCCCTATATTCGCAACGATAACAATCGATCACGCGCTCGAGGGGATTCGATTTGATCACGCGATGGTTCCTTCCGCTGCTGCTGATGGTCAGCAGCATTGCCGCCGCTGCGAAGTTCGAGACACCGCTTTATGGCGTGTCGTACTACCACGAGTACATGCCGAGCGAGCGGCTGGACAAAGATATCGAGCTGATGAAAAAGGCGGGCGTGACCGTCGTGCGTCTGGGCGAATCGACCTGGAGCAGTTGGGAACCGCGCGATGGCGAGTTCCAGTTCGACTGGATGGATCGCGTGCTCGACCGGCTGCACGCGGCCGGCATCAAGGTGATCCTAGGCACGCCCACGTATTCCATTCCGCCGTGGCTGTATCGCAAACATCCCGAAATTCTGGTCACGAAGATCGATGGGCAGCAGGCGAAGTACGGCATCCGACAGAACATGGATGTGACGCATCCGAAGTACCTGTTCCATGCGGAGCGCGTGATTCGTCAGATCCTTGCGCACTACCGCTCGCATCCGGCCATCATCGGTTATCAGATCGACAATGAAACGACCGCGTATGGCACGGCTGGCCCCAATGTGCAGGCCGCGTTCGTCGAGCATCTGCGCACCAAGTTCAAGACGGTCGATGCTCTGAACGAGGCGTGGGGATTCGTGTACTGGGGTCAGTTACTCAACGACTTTCAGGAACTGCCGCCGCGCGGTGGCGCGCTGAATCCCGGTTACAAGCTGGAGTGGGAGCGGTTTCAACACAGGATTGCGACCGACTATCTGGCATGGCAGGCGCGCATCGTCGGCGAGTACAAGCGTCCAGATCAGTTCATCACTCATAACTTCGTGAGCGGTGTGCGCACCGATGTGAATGCGTTCCAGATCTCGCAGCATCTCGACGTGGTCGGCATCAACCCGTACTACTGGGACACGCCGGATCGTTTGGACGGGCAGTACATCGCTTTGTCCGGCGATTTGGCCCGCTCGCTGCACGGGAGCAATTACCTGATCACCGAGACCAATGCGCAGAGCGTCGGTTGGAATGCAAAGACGCAGTTCCCGCCATACGACGGGCAACTGCGACTGAGCGCCTACACGAATCTAGCGAGCGGCGCGAACGCGGTGCTGTATTGGCATTGGCACTCGCTGCATTACGGGCAGGAGACTTATTGGAAGGGCATCCTGTCCCACGATCTCGAACCGAATCGGCTCTATGAGGAGATGAGTCGGGTCGGGGCGGAATGGCAGCGCATCGGATCGAAGCTGGTGGATCTCAAAGTCCAGAATGACGTCGCGATCCTCTACAGCGTCGATTCGTTCCACGGCCTGGAGTACATGCCGATCGACGATCGCGTGAACTACATGACCGTGCTCCAGCAGATGCACGAAGCATTGTATGAATTGAATGTCGGCGCCGATTTCGTGTTCCCGGAACGCAGCACCGATTTCAGCAAGTATCGAGTGATCGTGGTACCGCCGCTTTACGTCGCGAGCGACGAGTTGCTCAACCGCTTGAGTGATTACGTGAAAGGCGGCGGGCATGTGGTGATGTCCTTCAAGAGCGGCTTCACCGACGAAAACGACACCGTCCGAGCGGTTCGAGCGCCCGGGCCGCTACGTGCCGCGGCGGGTTTCTCGTATCAGGAATTCTCCACGCTACGCGAGCCGCTGAAGTTGCGTGGCGATCCGTATGGGGTCGGTGCGGACGAAAACAAAGTTTCCACTTGGGCGGAGTTGCTGATTCCCGAGACGGCGCAGGCGAGGGCCTATTACGATCATCCGTTCTTCGGTCAGTATCCCGCGGTGACCCGCAACGCGTTCGGCAGCGGCACGCTCACTTACTCGGGAACACATCTGTCGGATGCGCTACAGAGGAAAGTTCTGATGGAAGTGCTCCAGCTCGCCAAGCTGACCGGGTCGGATCAGCAATTGCCCGCGAGTGTGCGCGTTCGCCATGGAACCAATACCGCCGGCAAGCGCATCCATTACTATCTGAACTACTCCGGTGAGTCGCAGACGCTGGATTATGCATACGGTGCCGGCACCGACCTGTTGACAGGAGCGTCCATCGCTGCCGCGTCGAAAGTCACAGTCCCGCCCTGGGAATTGATCATTGTCGAGGAGGGCGCGCGGGCCAGGAAAGGGCGGTAAGTTTCACGGCAAGCTCTGCTGACGATAGGGAGGTTGTGTCATGGCGACAGAGGCACTGCAGTTCGTTTCGATTCTCTTGTGTGCGCTCACCCTGGTTCCCGGGGGAGCGCATGCGCTCGAGCTTCCCAACAAGATTCACTTGTCCGCGGAAGAGTATGCGACCGTGCAGAAGCTCTACCGGGGATGGGCGCTGTCGGGAGTGCTCGTCATCGCCGCGCTGCTGTCGACGCTTGGGTTGGCGCTCGCTCTGCGCGACCAGGATGGATACATGGCTGCGGTGATCGCGTTCCTGGGCATCGCGGGAACTCAGGCGATTTTTTGGAGCGTCACGTATCCCGTGAACTCGGCCACTCGCAACTGGACTGTGCTCCCGAAGAACTGGCAGCAGTTGCGCGTGCGATGGGAATATTCTCATGCAGCGAGCGCGCTGCTGAATCTCAGCGCGCTCGTTGCCTCGATCGTCGCCGTCTTGCAGGCTTCTTGATTACAGACCTGGCCGCGGCGCTACGAGCGTTGACGCGATCGATCGTGAAGCGTAAGCGCAGCACATAGTGCGCTGAGCAATGCGCAGGCGGCGGAAATCAGTGCCGTGACGCGAAAGCTCCGCACGAACGATTCATCCAAGGCGTGTTGCAGAGTTTGTCGTTGTCGGGCATCTATCTGCGCGGGTACCTGTGCTTCTGCGAGTTTCGGTACTTCTTGCTTCAGCGCCTGACGGGTCGCGGATGAAACTTGCAAATGTTCGAGCCGCTCGTCGAGCGCGTTTCCAAACGCACCGATGGCGATGGCGCCGAGAAGAGCCACGGCCAACATGCCAGCAACGCGTGCAGTGGCGTTGTTGATTCCGGATGCCACGCCGGCGTAACGATTCTCTGCGGCACGCATCACGGTTGTTGTCAGCGGCGCGACGCTGATGGCCATACCCAATCCCAACACTGCCATCGCCGGAAAGAATGTGAGCCAGTAGGAGCCGCCAATGTCCGGGACTGCAAACAAAGCGAATCCGGCGGCTGCGATCAGCGGCCCGATGATCAGCGGGGCTCGCGCTCCATAGCGATCGATCAGTCCGCCCGACCACGGCGAAAGCGCGCCCATGATCAGGCTGAACGGCAGAAAGGCGGCACCCGCGAGCGTCGCGGAATAGCCTTGAATCTGGATCAAGTTGAACGGCACGAAGAACATTGCGCCACCGAGTGAGAAATACAGCAGCAGCGTGATTGCGTTTGCGCCGCTGAAGCTCGCGGATTGAAACAAGCGCAATGGCATCATGGGCGAAGCAGTGCGTGCTTCGAGCCACAAGAACAGCACGAGTATCGAAATCCCCACGACCAATGAAATGCGGACAACTGCGTGCGTCCAGCCGAGATCGGAGGCAGCCGTCAGTCCGTACGCGACGGTGCCGAGTCCGGCCACAGCCAGCACGCCACCTTTCCAATCCACGCTCGCATTCGCGGATTCACTGCGGCTCTCTGGAACGCGCCACAGAGCGAGGAGGGTGGCGACGGCCGCGATCGGAACATTGACGAAGAAGATGACGCGCCAGGACCAAACATCCACCAGCCAGCCGCCCAGCACCGGGCCCAATGCGGTGGTCAGCGCCGAAGCACCGGCCCAGGTGCCGATCGCTCGGCCTCGTTCCTGTTCGGAGAAAGTTGCACTGATGATCGCAAGGCTGCTCGGAACCAGCAGCGCGCCGCCCATACCTTGCACGGCGCGAGCGAGGATGAGGAACGTGGCGTTCGGTGCCAATCCGCAAGCAACCGAGGCCGCGGTAAACGATACAACCCCGATGATGAATACGCGTCGGCGGCCAAAGCGATCACCCGCGGCGCCGCCGACCAGAATCAAAGCGCCGAGCAGCAACATGTAAGCATTGGTGATCCACTGGACGGCACTCACGGTCGCGGCGAGATCCCTTTGTATCGCCGGGAGTGCCACGCCCACCACGGAGCCATCGATGAATGCCATGCTCGAGCCGACGATGGTTGCCGCGAGCACCCAGGGTTTGGCGTTCTTCGCGCAGGGCCGTTGGCTCGGCGCTGCGCTTCGCATCACCCCTTCATCGCATGGCGCCCTGGTCAATCCGATCATCCCCAGGGAATCTCCAGGTTTGTCTCCTTGTTCCCGGAAAGACGGGGCGACGGGTGCTCAAACCAATGCGGACGTGTCAATTTTTCCCGCGCAGCGTGTGTTTGCGAAACGGTGTCGTGCGCAGGCGTTGTCCGGTCGCGCGAAAGATCGCGTTGGCGATGGCGGGCGCGATGGGCCCGACGGGTGGCTCGCCGACCTCGGCATGTCGATTGTGGCCGGACAGCGCATCGAAGTGCACGCGCAGGGTGCGAGGCGCATCGGCCAGTCGCAACATGGAATATTGATCGAAATTGCCTTCCACGATCCGTCCATCTCTCACATTGAGCTCTTCATTCAGCGCCATGTTCGCGCCGAATATCATGCCGCCCTGCATTTGCGCCAGCACGGCGTCGCGGTTGAGTACGCGTCCGCAATCGAACGCGAGGTCGAGCTGCGGCACTCGGATCTCACCGTTGGATGTGACCTCGACGGTTGCGACTACAGCGACAGTCGTGCCGGCGTGAGGTTGCCCCCACATGCCCCAGTTGCTGATCGCGATTCCTTGCGCCTGTCCAGGCGGGAGTTTCTTGCCCCAGCCGGACTTCTCCGCCACGGTCGTCAGGCATCGTTTCCAAGCCGCGTCAGGCCAGCGCGCGAGCAGTCGCAGGCGATATTCCAATGGGTCGACACCTGCCGCCGCTGCACACTCGTCGATGAACGACTCCATGAAAAATGCATTGGAGTTGTACGTTGGCGCGCGATAGGCGCCCGTGTGAATGTGCGTCGGCATGGTTCGAGTTTCGACGCGCACATTTGGAATCGTGCCGAGGCTCGTGTACGCACAGTCGACGATGCCTTGCTCTCCTTGCTGTCGGCAGAGCTTTACAACCATCGCGGCGGGCAGTCCGTCTTTATCCAGCGCGGCCTTGAAGCGGGCTGCGGTGAGATTGCGATAACGACCCTGACGCATCATTTCTTCGCGCGACCAGATCACGTGAACGGGCCGCCCGGGAAACTTCCTGGCCACGGCAACCACGAGTCGAACGTCGTCGGCGAAAATTCGCCGGCCGAAGCTGCCGCCGACGAATGTTTGATGAAAGTACGTCTTCTCAGGTCCGAGGCCACCTTCCTCGGCAGCCGTAAGAAACGCTTGCGCCGTCATCGCGGCCGGATGCCAGACCTCGACTCGATTCTGTGTCACGAGAGCCGTGCCATTGAGAGGCTCGATGGGTGCCTGATCGCAGAAGGGCGTGAGATACGTGGCTTCGACGATGCGCGTGCTGTGCTCGATCGCCTGGAGCGCGTCACCTTCGTTCTTTGCGATTTTTTCGCCGGGCTGATCCAGCGTGTCGAGAACCGAACGATAGATCTGCTCGGTGGTCTTCCAGGCAGCGCCCGAACGGTCTTCCCACTCGACGGGCAATGCTTCCAGCGCTTTGCGTGCTTGCCAGTAGTGATCCGCAACGACGGCGACTGCGCTCTGTGGCGCGTTCTCGCCGCCATCGAAGAGTGATTTCACCTGTTTGCGCGGCTCGTCCGGATCGACGATGGCGATGCCGTGCACGCCCGGCATGTGTTTGATCGCATCGAAATCGCAGCGTTTCAATCTCCCGCCGTGCACGGGGGATTGCATGAGGGCCGCGTACAACATGCCGGGGAGGCGCACATCGATACCGTAGACGGCACTGCCGTTGACGATTGAAGGATTGTTGAGCTTGGAGGGATCGCCTTTACCCAACAACGTCCATTCACTCGGCGATTTCGGCGCGGGCTCGGCTTTCAACCGCAGCGTCGCGGCTCTCGCGGCCACCTCGCCGAAACGTACCGTGCGTCCGCTTTGCACGTGAGTGAGCACGCTGTTCTTCGCATCGATCTCCTTTACCGGTACCTTCCAGCGCTCGGCGGCTGCGGCCTTGAGTCGTTCGCGCGCGCTCGCACCGACTTGTAACAACAGTTGCATGCGCTCGGGTAGTGTCGAGCGTCCAGCAAATGTGGCTGCGATGTCCGAGACCGACGAATACACTTTGTTTTCGCGATAGTCGCGCCATGCGGAGATGAATTCAGTGCGCAC
>JGI10216J12902_102554901_pt1 | contig 10387 bp, 10 predicted proteins | sample KanNatreferecore_FD_12902 | JGI IMG/M metagenome (IMG submission 12902)
TGCCCACAAAGGGTGCCAGCACTTGTCGCGGCCCGATGCAATAGGTGTGCCGCACCGCCTCAGCCGGGCGGGCGGTGATCGGAAAGCCGGTAGCGGGGCAGGAACGCCGCGACCGCCAGGGCCGCAAGCGCGGCGGCTGCTCCGCACCCCATCATTATTTGAAACGCGCCTTGTGAAGGAATGAGAGTTCCTGACAGGTTTGTGCTCATTTGCGCGAAGACCAGCCCGGCGACGGCGGCCGACAGGGACGTGCCAACGGAGCGCATCAGTGAATTGAGGCCATTAGCAGAGGCCGACTCTGAGGGCGGAACCGCGCCCATGACCAATGCGGGCATGGCGCCGTATGCCAGGCCAATGCCGGCACCGACGACGCTTGAGACCGCCACTAACTGCCAGACTGCTTCCATGGCAAAAAAGCCGATCGTGTATCCGGCAGTAACAAGGACGGCCCCGGCCATAAGGGACCATTTCGGCCCCCATGTTGCTGAAATCCTTGCGGACACGGGCGCGACAGCCATCATGACCAAACCCGAGGGAGCCATTACCAGGCCCGCGACCAACATCGACTGGCCCAGCCCATAACCGGTCTCCGCCGGCAGCTGCAGAATTTGCGGCAGGCTAAGCGACATGGAGAGCATGGAGAAGGCGAAGATCAGGGACGCCAGGTTAGTCAGAAGCACCTGACGGCGCCAGATAGTCCTCAGGTCCACGAGGGGCCGGGCCACGCGCAGCTCCCAGAAAGTCCATCCGGTAAACAGGACCAGGGACCCTCCGATTAACCCCAGCGTCGTAGCCGAAGTCCACCCCCAGGTTCCGGCTTTGGAAACAACAAGCAGCAGCATCACCAAGGCGGCTGACATCGACACGGCTCCGACCGCGTCAAAACGCCCACCCGATTTCACCTGCGACTCCGGCACCAGCCACGCAATAAGGAAGAATGACACCATGCCGAGTCCGGCCGCCACCCAGAACAGGGTGTGCCAGTCCAGGGTCTCTGCGATCACTGCGGCGACAGGAAGCCCGAGAGCACCGCCGACTCCCAGCGAGGCGCTCATTGTCGCTGTGGCGCCGCCTAGTCTAGCTGGGGGGAGTTCATCACGCATGATGCTGATACCCAGCGGGATTACGCCTGCCGCGAGCCCCTGAAGCGTCCGCCCGATGATCAACGGCGCCAGGCTGAAACTGAATGCGCCGACCACCGAGCCCGCCACAAGTAAGGCCAGGCTGATCAATAGCATGCGTCGCTTGCCGTACATGTCCCCCAGCCGGCCTACCGTGGGGGTGGCGACAGCACCGGCCAACAAAGTTGTAGTAACGGCCCACGTTGTATCAGCTGCGGGGGCGTTCAGGAATTCAGGCAGACGCGGAAGTAGGGGAATAACAAGGGAATGCATCAACGAGACGACAATGCCGGCGAAGGCCAGCACCACAACGATCCTGCCTTGGCCTCTGGAAGTACCACTCTTGGGAGATCCCGCCGGGCGACGGGAAGTACCTACTGTCATTGCTGTTCCTTATGCACTAGGAGTATCAATCGTTTCGGGGCCTGTAACAACTGCACGAACTTCCAGTGGCTGTGGACAGCAACAAGGGCGCAGTGTGGGTCTTCTGAGCGCCCGTAGGCCTAAGCGGCGAAGTACACTTCAAACTCGGAGAGCTCTACTATCCGCCGGGTTCCGTCGTGGGCAACGACCCAGAACAACTCCATCGCGGGCTGGACCTCAACGACCTGTCCCCGCACGTGACGGGTAGTACCCACCCTGGCTTCAATGAGGTCTCCCCGCGAGACTTGAACACATGTTTGTACACGTGCTCCCTTCCGCGATACAGAAGTGAATTCGCAATCTCGACTCTGGCTTGGCGATTCCATCCTTTCGATGCCCTCAGGAATTCGATCTGGCGTGGTCAGAAACCAGGCTGGCGACAAGATCGGGTTCAGCTACCGGCGCGAGATGGGCCGTGTTTTTCAGTACTTCGTGCCTGGCGATCGGTATTCCCCGGACAATCAGTTTCTGGTCATCGATCGGGTTAGCGGAATCGGCCTCGCCACTAATGACCAACACCGGTGCCTTAATCATCGGCAGATCGTCTCTCACGTCCGATTCAGCGAGGAGATCACACGCGAAGGCGTAGCCCACGGGGTCTGTGGACGCCAGCATCTGCCGGTGCTGATCCACGATTGAGGGTTCCCGCTGCTGGAACTCCGGCGTAAACCAACGGTTAATCACCTGCGGAACCAACGGGGCGATGCCCTCGGCTCGCACCTGTTGACCGCGTTCGACCCAGACCTTCGTGGAAAAGCGCGCAGCACAACACATTGCCACAGCAGATTGCGTTCTTTCCGGCATGAGCGCGGCCGCGCGCAATGCCACCAGGCCACCCAACGAAACGCCGGCTAAATGGGCTTTATCGACGTCCTCGGCATCAAGCACCTCGAACAGATCGCTGACAAGATCATCGAGGCTAAATGGGCTATGCCCACGGGGCCCTCCCCGGTCCCTCTGATCGAAGCGGACGACGTCGAAATCTTCGGGGAGCCGGGCAACCACTCCGTCCCACATCCGCCCGCTCGTAGCCAGTGAATTAACAAGCACAATGGTTCCCAGGGCTGGCTGCGAGCCTCTTTTCCGCTCAACTGAAACGTTGAATCCTCCGCCGCTCATAGGCTGGTCCTTCCTATCAATTTGGATCATCAAGTGATTTGCGAGTGCAGCTTGCCGAAAAAACCACTTACGGCAACCGCATTTGCTGTGCAAAAGCCGCGCTGGCCGGCAGCCAGGACTCAGAGAGCCCGTCTGCCGGCCAGCGGCCGTGGATCATCGGTTGGGGGGCTTATTTGCCTGAAACTCCGAATACGCGAAGGTCAGGAATAGCGTTGCCGGTTCCGCGGTACTCAAAGCCCTCCTTCATCGCCCAGTTGGTTTTCAGGGAGAAGAAGGGGGCGAACCAGGCATTGTCGATGGCGTATTTGTTGATCTCTTTGTAAATTTCCCCGGCACGTGTGGTGTCAGTTTCCGTGGCCAGCTTTGCCAGAAGCTCGTTCACCTTCGGGTCTTCGAGCTGGAAGGGGTTCTGTGATCCATTTTTCCCGAAGTAGAGGGCGACAGTACGTGAGGGAGCGGCCGTGCTGCCCAGGTTGAAGTACATACCCCATTTCGTTGTCTGGCCCGAGCTCTGGGCAGGCACCGGTTCCCATTCCACCTTGATGCCAACATCGGCGAGGGACTGTGTGATGGTGGCCTGATATGTCTGCACGATAACGTTGGCAGGCATCGTGAGGCTAAATCCGTCCGGGTACCCCGCTTCCTTAAGAAGGCTGCGGGCCTTTTCCGGGTCGAAGCTGTAGGCGTCGTCCAGCTCTTCGACGTATGCCGGGGAGAGTTTGTTGAAGATTTGCGTCGTGGGGCGGCCGTTGCCGCCTAGGAGCGCATCGAGCATTTTTTGGCGGTCAAATGCATGGTTGATTGCCTGCCGGACCCGGACATCTGCCAGTGGCTTCGCAACTTGGCCGGCACGGTCGGCTATCACCAATCCACCGGTCGTAACTCCCTCAACGGGTTTGATGGTGAACCCGCTCGCTTCGATTTGCTTGGCCTGGCCGGCATCAACTGTCCCGGCATCAAGTTCTTTGGTCAGCAGTGAATTGAACAGTGCGGTGCGGTCCTGGATGGCTCTAATCGTGACAGTCTTGAATGGATACGCTGCAGCGTTCCAGTGGTCGTCGCGCCTGTTGAGAACGTACTTCGTGCCGTCAACAGTCGCTGCTCGGTCAAGAGTGTAGGGACCTGAACCCACGGGGTCCAGAGCGGTGCGGGCCTCGTTGATCGTGTCGGGATCTCCAATCGCCCCGGCGCCATAGGACAGGGCCACAAGCAGGTTGGGATCCGGACGGCTCAGGTTGATGACGGCGGTGTGCTCGTCCGGCGCGTCGATGGATGCGACGGCAGAAAGGTTGCTCTTCTGCGGCCCTGCGGTGGTCCGGGTACGGTCCAGGCTTACTTTGACTGCCTTGGAAGTTACGGGGTCGCCGTCGCTGAACTTCATGTCGTCGCGGAGCTTGAGCGTGAGGGAACGTGCGTCTGGGGAGTACTCCCAGCTCTTTGCTGCGCCGGGCTTGAGCACGCCTTCGTTGTCACTGTAGATCAGAGTGTCATACACGGCACCCCAGACGTACCGCTGCTGACCGTCGTGCAGCTGGGCAGGATCCAGGGAGTTCGGTGCCACTTGGACCCCGAACGCGAGCGTGGTAGGGGCGGATTCCGCTGCAGGGGTTGGGTCTCCCCCGCAGGCAGAGACAGCCAAGCTTGTGGCGAGTACGACGGCGGCGGTGCCGGCGGATGCTCGGGATAGGCGAAGGTTTGGCATGAAAGTTCCTTTGACTCGTAGGTGCCAGGCAATGCTTGAATTAGGTGTGCGCCGAGGGCTGGAGGCGCGTATAGATGTCCCGTGAAGTCAGTGCGTTGAGCATGTCGTCTCCACGGCGGTAGCGGCCGATATTTTCCACGATGGTGTCAATCGACCGTTGCGTGCGGTTGGGTAGTTTCGGGGTGACGTGGGGCGTAATGACCACGTTGTCCATATCCCACAGAGGTGAATCCGCCGGCAACGGTTCCGGGTCGGTTACATCCAAACCGGCCCCTGCGATTTGACCAGTTTGCAGGGCTTCGATGAGTGCCTCTTGGTCAATAACTCCTCCGCGGGCCATGTTGATGATGTACGCCTGATCCTTCATGGAGGAAAACTCCTTGGCTGAAAACAGGTGGTGCGTCTCGTCAGTGAGTGGTGCGGCGAGCATGATGACATCGGATTCTTCAATCAGCGGCTGCAGGGAATCACCGGCGTCCTTGGAAAGCATCAGGTCCACGTCGGCCGGTTTTTCACCGGCACTGCGGCGATGAGCAATGACGCGCATCCCGAAGGCTTTGCCGAGTCGGGCCATTTCCTGACCGGTATGCCCAAACCCCACAATTCCGAGCGTCTTGCCCCAGAGAGCAAGCCGATTCTCGTATCCGGGAATCCGGGTCCAGACGTGAGAAGCCTGAAGTTCAAAGAGCCGCTTCGCATCGAAGGTCAAGGAAAGTGCGAAGTAGAAGGCATGCTGCGCAAGCGCTGGGGCAGACCTGCCTGCCGACCCTGTGATGACGAGGCCCTTCTGGAAGACTTCGGCCCGCGCAGACTTTGTGAGGCCGGAGTGATCGCAGTGCACCCACTTCAAATGCGGAGCGGCCAGGAAGCGGTCGTCAATATCCGTCTGGAGAATAGCTACGTCCACGTGCTGAAGGGCATCCTCTATGGTTGCCCCTTCTCGCGGGTGAACATGCAGGAACTCTGCCGGGGCAAACGCCTGCCGAAGCTGCTCTATTTCATCTGGCTGATACAGCACAGTGGCCAGCACGCTTCGGATCTCGCGTGCTTCAGATCCAGTATCCATCTGATTCAAACTCCTTTGTTTACGGCCAACGCATCGAGAGTTCACCGATGCCCGCCTTCCGCAAGTATCACAACCCCAGACCACTCTGTCAACCGGTTGCCGAATGTGGACACGAGAGGTTTTCTGCGCGTGGAAATCCATTCGATCCACGAGAGGAGAAGCAAATGAGGACCTTTGTACTGGCGGAATACGCAGGCTATCCGCCGCTTGCAACTGGCATCGAGCGCGATCGTCACAAATCAAACGGCAAGCGGTTGTCAAAGGGTGTCTGGACGTGATTTACTTCAAGTGATGCGGGTAACAGCGGCTTGCATGCCGGTGTGGCCGCGGAACGCCATTGCTTACTTGGCGGAAATGGTTAGAAGGCCGACAAAGGGGTCGTAATGTCCGACAGTATTTCTCCAGCGCGAAAAGGCCGGGAGCAGATCCGCCATGACGTGCACTCCCCTCAGTTCGCCACGTCGTGTCCACACGGTCGCCGCCCCGTCCGGGTTCGGCGCGCTAAAACAAGTGCGTTGCAGCTTCAGGACTTGCCCATGGCCGGCCAGGCTGCTGCATCGGCTGCCCTTGGTTTCATTTGGGCTGCCGGCTACTCCGGCTCCCGTTCTATTTGATAAAGGTTCCCCATGATTCCCTATATTCTTCGCAGGCTGGCAACAGGAGTCATCCTGGCAGTCCTTGTGACTCTTATTACGTTCTGGTTGTTGAGCTTCTCTTTTAGCGGTGTGGCGTCCAACATTCTGGGTCCTGCCTCCTCAGCCGAGGCGGTGGACGCTCTCATGGACAAACTGGGGCTGAACCGCCCTGTCCTGGTCCAGTATTTCGACTGGTTCTCTGCGGTTCTCAGGGGGGACTTTGGGGTCTCCTACTTCACGAGTGAATCGGTGAGCAAGGCTGTTACTACCCGACTTGGCGTGACGCTGTCCATCGTTCTGGTGGCATTGGTACTTAGTGTGATCGTCAGCGTCTTTCTCGGCGTTTTGGCTGCTTCACGGGCCGGAGCTGTGGACCGCATCGCGCAGGGCACGTCCCTGATCGGGAATTTGTTTCCGAACCTTCTGATTGCGATCGGGCTGGTTGTGGTGTTTGCGCTTAATCTACGGTGGCTCCCGGCTACCGGCTTTACGCCGTTTTCAGAGGACCCTAGGCGCTGGGCGGCTTCCGTCACCATCCCCGTCATAGTGCTGGTCATCAACGGCGTGGCCAACATGTCGGCGCAAATCCGGGGAACGATGATTGGCGAACTTCAGAAGGACTACGTGCGAACGCTTCGTACCCGGGGTATCTCGGCACGGTCCATCGTCTACCGTCACGCGCTGCGTAATGCAGCTGCGCCGGCCCTCGTCGTGTTGTCCTTGGAATTCATCGCGATGTTTGGCGGTGCACTCATTATTGAGAACGTCTTCGCGCTGCCCGGTTTCGGCTCCTTCGCATTCAATTCCTCACTGCAAGGGGACATTCCAGTGATCATGGGCGTCACCATCTTCAGCGTCATGCTCGTCGTATCCGTCAATCTGCTGACCGACGTCATTAACGGTTGGCTCAACCCGAAAGCGAGGCTCTTTTGAGCACCGAAGTAGCCGTCCTCGAGACGGACGCGATAGATGCCGTCTCCCAGCGTTCCTCCTTCCGACGGCTGGTCAGGGACCCGCAGGCAGTCATCACCACAGCTTTGCTGCTCATTTTGATCCTGCTGGGTCTGTTGGCGCCCTTTATCACTCAGCACGGCCCCAACGAGTCCTCACTTGACGCAGTGAACGCGGAAATCGGCTCACCGGGTTACCTCCTGGGAGGTGACCAGAGTGGACGGGACAGTTTCTCCCGGTTGCTGTACTCGATCAACACCGGTGCTATCTCCGCGCTCATCGGCACCGGCGTGGCTTGCTTTGTCGGTCTGACCTTCGGGCTGATTGGTGGCTACTTTGGCGGGCGGGTCCGGACCACGATCGAATGGATCTTTAACCTGATCATGACGTTCCCAGGTCTCCTTCTCCTCATCGTGCTGATGCCTCTGACCAAGGGCGACTTCCGCATTACTATGTTGATCTTCGGTGTCCTTCTTTCGCCGTCGATCTATCGCATCGTCCGGAACGTCACCGCCGGCGTGAAGAATGAGCTTTATGTTGACGCGGCAAAAGTCGCCGGATTATCGACAGCAAGGATCCTCGGCAGACACGTTATGCCCGTGGTGCGAGGCCCGGTCATCATCTCGGCAGCATTTCTTATGGGTGCAGCCGTTAACCTTCAGTCCGGCCTGGCATTTCTGGGCGTAGGCTCCACGGAAGTTCCCAGCTTCGGCTCCATGATCGCCACCGGGTTCCTGAACTTCTATGTTGATCCCCTGCAGTTCCTGTGGCCTGCACTGCTGCTGGGCGTAATAACTGCCTCCTTGGTCCTCTTGGGCAATTCGCTGCGCGATGCCCTTGAAGGTGCCCGGCCAAAGGCAGCCAAGCTGGGAAGCATCAAGGTGCTTGCACGGGGGGCGGCGCACAGCGAGGCAAAGCGCGACGCATCCCATCTGCTGCAGGTAAAGGACCTGAAAATGGAGTACCCCACGCCTTCCGGGAAGCCAAAGGAGGTCCTGAAGGGGGTATCGCTGGAACTCAAGGCCGGAGAAACTTTGGGCCTTGTCGGAGAGTCCGGTTCGGGAAAGACCCAATCAGCTTTTTCCGTCCTGGGTGTCCTGCCTGCTGAAGCGATCATCACAAGCGGGTCGGTGCTGCTTGAGGGACGGGAACTGCTTGGCCTTCGGGAACGGGAGCTGCGGGGGATCCGTGGCAAGGAGATCGCCTACATTCCTCAAGAGCCCATGTCCAACCTCGACCCGTCCTTCACCGTCGGAAGCCAACTCGTCGAAGGCATCAGGACCGCCACCGGATTGTCCCGCTCTGCTGCCAAGATGCGTGCCCTCGAGCTTATGGAACGCGTTGGCATCCCCAATACCGGCCGTACTTTTGATCTCTATCCGCATCAGATTTCCGGCGGTATGGCCCAAAGGATCCTGATCGCCGGGGCCGTGGCCAGCAATCCGCGCCTGCTGATTGCCGATGAACCTACAACAGCCCTGGACGTCACCATCCAGGCCGAAATTCTGGACCTGCTCCGTGACCTGCAGCAGGAAATGGGGATGGCAATCCTCCTCGTAACACACAACTTCGGCGTGGTCGCAGACATTTGCGACCGCATCGCCGTGATGCGCGAGGGCCTCATCGTAGAGGAAGGAGACGTTTTGGACGTCTTCCAGCACCCACAACACCCGTATACGCAGAAGCTTCTCAATTCGATCCTCGACGAGAGCAACCTGCGCGAAGACCTTGCGCCTTTGGTGGCCACCGGTAAGGAGCAGAAATGACCACGGATACCCTACTCCAGGTGGAGGACCTCAGGATTGCATTCCCCGGGCACGGCCTGCGCAGAAAAATGCACGAAGTCCTCCACGGCGTCTCACTCTCCATCGCCCCGGGTGAAGTGTTGGGGCTTGTTGGTGAATCAGGCTCCGGTAAGACAACGATAGGCCGGGCCGTGCTCGGGCTCGTGAAACCCACCGGTGGAACCATCAACTTCCAGGGTGAAGACATCACACACGCCAATCCAAGCCGGCGACGTGCGCTGGCACGGGATATTCAGGTGGTGTTCCAAGACCCGTACTCATCCCTGAATCCCGCGCTGACCATTGGTGACATTCTGACCGAGCCCCTCGTGGTGCAAGGGGCAACCCGGGCTGAGGCCCGCAAGCGTATACGTGGGCTCTTGAACCAGGTGGAACTGCCCGCCGACGCGGCCGAACGCCTGCCTCGTGAATTCAGTGGTGGCCAACGCCAGCGAATCGCCATTGCCCGCGCCCTCGCCCCGGAGCCGAAGCTCATCATTTGCGACGAACCGGTTTCGGCCCTGGATCTGTCGACCCAGGCGACTGTCCTGCGTCTTCTCCTGGAGATCCAGCAGCGCACAGGCGTTGCGTGCCTGTTCATCTCACACGATTTGGCTGTGGTTCGGTACGTCAGCCACCGGGTCTCCGTGATCTATAAGGGTGACATCGTTGAGACGGGACCAGCAGGACAGGTCACCTCTTCCCCGGAACACCCCTACACCAAGACCCTTTTGCTCGCCGCTCCTGTCGCCGACCCCGTGGAACAAAAGCGCAGGCGGCTCGAAAGGCTGCGTCTGGCCAAAGAGCAGAATGCTCTAAATCCAGTCGTCGCCGGCTAATCAGCCAGGCACCCCTTCCAGTTAGGTCATGATGCAAAAAGAACTGAAAATGTACGAGCGCGGCCTTCCTCAGGACAGCCGCTGGCATAAACCCTTTAATGTGCTGCAAACCAATCTCCAGGAAATAGATGCAGACATGGATGCGGAGGCGGCAGCTGAGGCCGTTGTGGACTACGGGGCAGACACGTGGCTGCTTAACGCCGGCGGCATCATGTCGTTTTACCCGACAGACCTTCCATTCCAGACGCGTAACCCGTTGTTGGCCGGGCGTCCTTCAGGTGACCTGTTTGGAGACGCCGTCAAGGCGGCTAAAGCCCGGGGACTGAAGGTCATTGCCCGGTTCGATATGTCAAAAGTGACTTCACGTTTGGCACGCGAACATCCAGAGTGGCTCTTCCGCTCGGCGGAAGGAAAACCGCAGATATATAACACGCTGTACAGCGCCTGCCCCTCGGGCGATTACTATCAGCTGCGGACCTTTGACGTCTTGGATGAGGTCCTCGACCGCTATGACGTGGACGCGGTCTTTTTCAACTGGTTCAACTTCAATGTGCGCGACTACGACGAAGTTATGCATGGCCCTTGCCACTGCGAATCCTGCGCAAAGGGATTTGCGCTCTTCAGCGGTGGAAGTGATTTGCCCACTGACAGGACCTCCGAGTCATTCGGACTCTGGAGCGGTTATACAGCAGCTACGCTTAAGCAGCTCACCTCCAAAATCGCGGACCACGTGGCATCCCGCGAAAA
>JGI10216J12902_100650192_pt1 | contig 10384 bp, 4 predicted proteins | sample KanNatreferecore_FD_12902 | JGI IMG/M metagenome (IMG submission 12902)
CGGTCGACGTCGGGCCCGAGTGGCGGCTCGACGGCATCGTCTTCGTCCCGCGATCCGCTCGCCTGGTGATCGCCGATCTCCAGCGTCGTGGCAACTGGGATCTCGTGGACGACACGATGCCAGTGCACCCGAGGAATCTCTCCACCTCCGTCAGCCTGGAGGCCACAGCATGAAACAGATCTTTTCGTCGTGCGTTCCAGCGGTCAGAGCGGGGGACGTCGAACCCGTCACCATCTGGCAGGACCTCGATGGCCGGCTCAAGCAGGATGGACCGGCGACGGTGCACGTGCGCATCGACGGACCGCAGACGTCGCTGCTGGCGGATGTGATTGCGGGGGTATATCCCGCGCCGGGCAGCACCGAGTCCCCGGACGAATTCCTGCCGCATATCGCTTTCAACCGCCGCACCCTGCCCTGGGAGCGCGAAGGGCCGGAACCTGCCAAGCCCATGCCCTGGCTGGCGCTGCTGCTCTTCAAGGAGTCGGAACTGCGCAGCGCCGAGGAGCGCAAGCAGGCGCCGGCGGTGAGCGTGACCAAGCTGAGGGTGCTGGACATCCCGGACCTCACGACCCGGACCAGGCTGCTGAACACGCTGCAGATTCCCGGCGAAACCGAGGTCAGCACGCTGACCGTCGCGAACGTGCGGCTCAGGCAGATCATTCCGCGCATTCCTGAGCTGCCGCTGCTCTGCCACATGAAGCGACAGACGGTGAACGGCGTCGAAGCAGACAGTGCCGTCGTGATCGGCAATCGTCTTCCGGACGCCAGCTCACCGCCCGGGACGAAGCCCGAGCTGCACACCGCGGTGCTCGTCTCGGTGGAGCGCGCGCCCGAGCTGTTCGCGCTTCCGGTGGCCGGCACGACCACGCTGCTGGTCCTGCACCATTGGAGCTTCCGTCCTTCGAAAGGCGGAGACTTCGAGCAGGTGATGAAGTCGATCGCTTATCGCCCACACGGCGGCGTGCTGCGGTTCGGCAACCTGCCGGCGCCGGTGAGCAGTGGCGAGACGGCGCCTCTGTCGGGTGGCTTCAAGGGCCTGCTCGACAACGATGGCTACTTCCTGACGCCGGTGGAGCACGATCAGGAAGTCAACGCCACCTATCGAAGCCCGCTGCATCCTTTCACGCCGCCGCCGCGCAGCCACGGATTTGCCATTGCGGCGGCTCCGGACGAGTTCGTTACGGCCGACCAGAGCACGCCGCTCGACTTCTCTCATGCCGCCGCGTTCGAGCTGGGACGGCTGCTTGCACTGAACGATCCAGGCATCCTCGAGGATCTTCGCCACGTCAGCGGAACGATGAAGCCGATCGACCCGCCGGTGGCGGTCAACAAGCTGCCCGATGCCCTGCAGAAGCCCGATTGGGTGGTCAATCCAGCCTGGTCCGCACAGCCGTGGGAGGCCGTTGCCGGGCAGAGCCTGGTGAAGGACGAGAGCGTGTTCCTCGACAAAGGGATCGGCGACGTCACCGGCATCGGCGACCTGCTGAATCAATGGAACGTGGGCGAGGTCGTCAACACGCTCAACGATGCCGGCCAGGCGGTGTCGGCACCGGTGGTCGCCGTCAACGTGGGGAGCGTCACCAGCGAGACCCTCGACGTGATGTTCGCCGACGTCGCCCAGGCAGGAAAGGGCTAGGGAAAGTAGAAGGCAGAAGGCAGGGCGGAAAAGAACCATGCAAAAACACGCCAGCACGGCGACGGGGGTTCAGGCGGTCCTGGATCTCGTCAGCGTCTATACCGTTCAGTCGTCGCCCGACGGACTCGAGTTCGCGTCGCCTGGAGACTTCGACAAGTGGAAGATCGAAGGGGTCAAGATGCCCGAGCGGTTGCGGGCGTTCCTCGACGATCTGCGACTGCTGCGACGGATCCCGATCAGTTATCTGGTGCCCGATCCGAACCTGCTGCCGCCCGAGTCGATCCGCTTTTTCCATGTCAACCAGACCTGGGTCGACCGGGTCATCGACGGCGTGTTCTCCAACACCAACGTCGGCACCGTCGACTTCCACTACAGCCTGACCACTCTGCAACTGATCCGGGCCGCGATAGATCCTGCGCCGGGCGGCATGACCGGCATTCTGATTCGCTCGGAACTGACGCGCCGCTGGCCCAAGATGATCGTCCGGGCGTTCGCCAGCGCGTCGGCGGGCGTCGACGACGAATCCACCATTCCCGTGCTGCGTGCCGAGGCGATGTCCCGCGACATCTTCATCGCCCTGTTTGCCGGCCAGCCCAAGCGCATTCACATTCGTGAGCCGTTCGAGGGTGTCCGGTTCGGCGTCGAGGAAGAGGACGACAACGAGAATCCGGCCGGCGTCTATGTGGTGGACCAGCGCGATCAAAACGGGACCGTGCTTGCCGGCGAGGAGCCGATCACGCTCCGCAGCACGAGCCTGCGGACTCTCGACGTGCTCGCCCTCCGCGACGAACTGGCCGACCGCGGCATGGACAACCCCCGCGGCGTGGCGCTGCACCTCGAACAGCGACCGTTCGTGCAGATCTTCCTCGATTCGGTGCCGGAGCCGGTCGGATCGGTTCCCGCGCCGCCGAACCTCCAGGTGGCACTGCACAACGGCAAGCTGTTCACGCTCGAGTTTGCGACCCAGGCGCTCTTCAAGCTCGGTTAGCAAGGGAGAGGGCCTTCCCTCTCCTTCGCCGGCGACATTGTTCATCTGACCGGAGATACGCGGTGCCAAGGACTTCGAAGCTCATTCCCATGGACGTCGCGGCGCGAGTGACTCAGGCGCCGACGACCGTGCCGCGGCTGGCGGACGCCCCATTCGCGGCGACCGGCACGCTCGAAAAGGGCATCCATGTGCACTGGGCGCTGCCCGACCTGATGACGCGCGCCGTCGCCAGCGACGCGCATCCGCCGCGGTTCCGCGGTGTGCCCGATCTGTGGCTGGTCCTGCGGTTCAACCCCGTCAGCGGCGACGCCAAGCGCACCTACCGTGGCTGGATCGTCGATTCGATCGCAGGCAGCGTCTCGCCGCTGACCGGCTGGACGCCGCCCGACACACGCGACGAGACCAGGATCCACACCGCGCCGGCAGTGATTCGCCGCGTCAGCCGCGGCTGGGGAGAGTGGGACAACGAGGTGCCGTTCGATCCGCTGACGACGGCCTACTACCCGGAGTGCCGGACGCGTCTCGGCTTCTACGATGACCTCTCCGATCTCGCCGGGGGCGGCAGCGGCAAGGTCAGCTACACGGTGATCGGCTGGTACTCGCGGATCACCTTCGACCCGTTCTACAACGAGGGCTTCCGGAGAAAGGATCGGGTCGGCCATCGCGCCGACCTCCGTGCGCACAAGGTGATGACGACGCCGATCGCCAAGGGCGCGGTCGAAACCGCAATCCAGTGGGACGTCAACGTGCACAGCGGAACCACGCCTCGCCTCAGCCGCGCGGAGACGACGGCGTTGAAGGTCGCGGCCAAGGTCCAGGCGAGCGCCTTCAAGACGACCGCGAACTCGCTGAACGGACTGATCGCCGCTCTGCCGGTCACGCCCGCCAGCCCGCAGCACGCCGTGGTCGATTCTTTGATGCCAGACTCGGTGAAGACCCATACCGTCTGTCACGGCTCGGTGATGGATGTGCCCCTGCAGGCGAGCGGCGGCGACGCCGGTGTCCTTCCAGACGAAAAAATCTTCCTCTACCCCAACGTTCAGCGGGCGATGGCCGAAGTCGCCAGCAAGACCGAGGACGCGGAGAAGGTGGACTGGCTGGACATGATGCTGGGGAACCTCGGTCAGCAGTCCGGCAGCACGTCCGGCGTCGTCGATCTCGCCGGCGCCCAGCACGCACGCACCTTTCAGAGCGCGCCCGGCAAGTCGCGCTTCTATGCGCGGCTCGAGATACATCCGCCGGTGGTGATGGCGGCAAAGTTCTTCGAGCTGACCGATTACACCGACGGCGCCCCGCTCGCCTACTCCGGCCACTGGCCGATGCTCGAGGCCCGCTCCGCTGCCTCGCAGGTGATGAAGAAGGCGAAGTTGATTCCCGCGTCGGCACTGAACCAGCCGCCGGCGCCGCCGGCGGGTCCAACCGTCGCGCAAATAATCGCTTGGATCGAAACGCTGCGCGCCGCCTTTCTCTCGGCGCGCCAGTCCGCTCCTCCGGGCAAAGTGCTCGACGATCGGCTCATCCGGGTGCAGGACTATCGCAAGAACGCCCAGCCGACGGCGCTCGGCCGCTCCATCGACGGGCTGGGGGCGGATCAGGCGGGCTGGTGGATGGATATGGGCGACGAGAACGCACCCATCGACATCGAGAACAACCCGTTACACGCGATGCTGGCGGAGCTGCGGCGATCGGTTGGCGGGGCGCGCCTGCACATGCCCGATCCGGCGAACCTGTTCGAGGTGCCGGGCCCGCGCTGGTACCGGCCGTGGGCGCCGCACCTCGTCGTCTTCGGCGCCAAACGTTCGTACCGCCACGGATTCGACGGCCGATTCCGGCTCGACGGCCATCTCACGACACGAGTCTCAGGCGAAGCGATGATCGGCCTGCAGGTCGGGGCGGCGACCGTGCTCGCCAAAGACCTGGTCGCGTCGACCGCTCCCCTGGCCATGCCAGGACTGCCCGGCGCGGTATCGGAGCTGGTCCAGGAGCATCTGCTCTCTGACGCCGAGAACGCGCCGATCATGGCCAAGAATGCCCGGCAGGCCGCGGGCACCGCGGTCCCCCGCGTCACCGCCAGGCAGATGTCGGCCGCCAGTCGAGCCATCTGGCTGTCGCGCGGCGAACTGCTGAAGCCGCAGGAAAAGAGCGCGATAGACCTGGTCGCGCCGATGGGCACGCCCTCCAGCGCCGCGGGTCTTCAGGCGTGGAAATCGTGGTACGGCCCGTTGTTTCTCGACACCCGATACACCCACCGGCGCAAACGCTTCAACGACGCCTGGCAGCTGCCTCCTGAATACGTCGAGTTGATCGATCGCGACCCGGTCGTCCTTCCGGACCGCGAGCAGGAGATCACCGAGCGCCAGGTTGCAACCGTCAGCGTCGCCAAGGTGCTCAAGAAAACGCTCGTCACCGAGCTGACGCTCGACCCCTACGGCAAACCCGTCAAAAAGAAGGTGCCCCCGACCGGCGTCGACGCTCAGACGTTCGACGAGATAGACGTCGTGTCGGCGTCCCTGACGAAGATGGACGACGCGCTGTTCGCGGCCGGCGAGCGCGAGCGCGGCGGATTCGTCCATGTGAATCAGCTGCGTATCTTCGACACGTTCGGCACACCCCTGAACTGGTCGTCGGCCAGCAGCCAGCTCGAACCGCTGCCGCAGTGGGCGGTAGCGCTCCCGGCCCGCCTCAGCAGCTGGGGACGGCTGAATTTCCGGCTGCAGTCAGCCGCCGACGCGACAGTCGATGCCACACCGCTGACGCCTCCCGTCTGCGGGATCCTGCTGCCCGACTTCGTCGATCAGTCGCTCGAGGTCTACGACGCAACCGGAAGCGCCATCGGACAGCTGACGGCCGACGACCCGATTCGCGACAACCCCGGGGCCGGCCAGACGCTCGCCGTTACGTTCACGCTGCTGCCGTGGGTCGCGGCAACGCTGCCCCCGGGATCCGATCCAGCGCTCGCCATCAGCAACCCCACGCTCCGGCGCCTCGTGCAGTCGCTGATGGCTCAGTCACTGTCGGTGCCGGCCGGCGCCCTGGGCTGGCACGAGACCGGCTTCACCGCGATGCTGCGCGTCTTCGACACGATGCGATCGACCCTCGATCCGACGTTCAACACCGCGGACACGCGCGTCCGTCTGCTCGGCGAGCCGATCCTGGTGATGAACGCGCGCCTGCTGTTCGAGGCCTCGAACCAGAGCGCGACCGAGTTGAAGAGCAACCCTCAGGCCATTTCCGAGCCTCCGGCGCTGCCCGTGCTGCACGTACGCCTGGGGGACGTCACCCGCCCGGACGACGGGGTGCTCGGGTGCTTCCTGATGGGTGCCTCGCCGGCCGAGGACCGATTCGCTCCACCGAGCCTGGAGGCGGCGGAAAAAGCCGTCCTCAATCAGATGGTGTTCGGCGCCTCTCAGACGACCGAGAAGATTACCCATCCGTTCGTCGTCGACCAGGTATCCGAGTTCGATCTCCCCGCCAATACGACGTTCGATACGGTGATTCTTGCCGACGCGCGCGGCAGCCTGTACGCCACGTGCGGCGTGGTGCCGCGCAAGACCATCGTGGTGCCCAAGGACTTCGTCGATCCGGCGCTCAAGAAACTCGAGCCGACGTTCCAGGTCGGGCCGATCCTCGGCTTCGAACGGCAGGGCACGCTGGTGCCGGTGGTGCCCGCGCCAACTATCGAAGGCATGGACGCGGAGTTCGTTCACGACGACGACGCGGCTTACCCGGAAATGCCGCTGCCGCCGATGCCGCAGATCGCCGAGCTTCCGGCCAGGCGCGTACGACTCACCGAGGGATGGGTAAGGATGTTCAAGCAGAAGCTGTAAGCTCGTTCTGTCTCTCCGGAGCCGGTCGCCTGAATGATGCAACCGCGGGTCGTGAGACTGGCCCCACGGAGGCTGCATGGACTCATTCCGCCAGGATCTGAAATACGCCGTTCGAGCGCTGACCAACCGCCCGTGGTTCTCGGCGCTTGCCATTCTGACGCTCGCTATCGGCATCGGCGTCAACGCCGTCGCGTATAGCGCGATCAACGCGCTGCTGGGAAAGCCGCTGCGCTTTCCGGGCGCCGAGCAGCTCGGGTGGATCCAGACAACCGGCGGCAGCAGTCCCTATAACCAGACCTCGCTCCCTGACTATCAGGACCTCGCCCGGGAGAACCGCACGTTCGAGGCGATATTTGCCGAGGCGCGACTGCCTCTGAGCATGGCGACGGACGGCGCGGCCGAGCAGGTGTGGAGCCTGCTGGTGTCGGCCAACTACCTGGACGGGCTGCGCGCCAGGCCGCTGATCGGACGGACGCTCACGGCCTCCGACGGCACAGGCTCCGAGCTCGCTGTGGTCGTCGGCGAACGCTTCTGGAGGGATCGACTGAACGGCGGAGATTCCCTTGCCGGCAGGACGTTGTCGCTGAACGGCAACCTGTTTTCGATCGTCGGCGTCCTGCCCGAAGGATTTCAGGGGCCGGGTGGCCTGTACGAACCCGACCTCTGGCTGCCCCTCGAAAAGCTGCACCTGCTGAAGCTCGCGCCGGCCCTGACCGATCGGCGAACGGGCTGGCTCACCGTCGCCGGCCGAATGCGCCCTGGGGTCACCACCGCGCAGGCGCAGGCAGACGTCCGCGGAATCATGGAGGAGCTCGCGCGCGTCCACCCGGCAACCAATACAGGGCGGAGCGTGACCTTCTTTCCTGCCAAGAACGGCGTTCCCGAGCTCCGGCGCATCGCCCAAGCCGCCTGGATCGGTCTCGCCGTCGTCGGCATCGTCCTGCTGATTGCGTGCTTCAACGTCGCGGGCCTGTTGCTGGCACGCGCCGCCGAGCGGCAGCGCGAGATTGGCGTTCGCGCCGCGCTCGGCGCCACGCGAGCCCGGATCCTTCGCCAGTTGCTGGTCGAAGGCCTGCTGCTGGCGTCGGCCAGCGGCGCAGCGGCGCTGCTCCTCGCGGTGTGGAGCGCCGATCTCCTTTCCGCCTTCAGTCTGCCTTCGCCGATTCCCCAGCGGCTTCACTTCGTCATCGATGGGCGGGTGATCGGCTTCACGGTGGTGCTGGTCGCCCTCGCCGGAGTTCTGCCGGCGTTGCTGCCGGCGCTGCAAGCCAGCCGTTCCGACGTGCGCCAGGTCATGGGGAGTCAGCCGGTGATCGGCGGGCGCTCGTCGCGGCTCCGCAGCCTGTTCGTGACCGCCCAGGTTGCCGGATCGACGCTCTTTCTCGCAGCGGCGCTGCTCTTCGTGCGCAGCTTCGCGAACGCGGCGTCCTTCGCTCCGGGCTTTGACGTCGATCACACGCTGGTCCTCGAGTTGAACGCCGAGTCGTTTGGGTACGATGCGCAGCGCGCCGAAGGCCTGTTCGGCTCGCTGGTCGAACGGCTGCGCGCCATCAGTGGCGTCGAAGCCGTGTCACTCGCCGACCGGGCGCCCTTATCCGTCGGGTTTCCCAAGACCGTGGACGTCGCGCGGGATCTCGACGAGTGCACGGGGACGGGCTGCCGTACCGCGGTCGAGTTCGGAATCGCCACCGACCACTTCGCCTCGCTGGGGCTTCCGCTCCGCTCGGGTCGTGAGCTGACGGCGCAGGAGATTCGCGGCAACGCGCCGGTCGTCATCGTCGGCGAAGGCATGGCCGAGGCGCTCTGGCCGCGGCAGGATCCTGTCGGACAGTCGCTGCGCGTCGGCCGCGACCGGCGGCTGGTCGAGGTCGTTGGTGTCGCTGCCGACGTGAAGGACGTCTACGCGGCCGCCACGACTCGCTCGTACCTCTATCGTCCACTGCGCCAGGCGGAGTACGCAGACCGCGTCGCCGTCATCGTCCGGACGACGGGCGATCCGGCGCCGTTCACCGCGATCGTCCGTCAGCAGGTCCAGGCGCTCGACGCCTCGCTGCCGGCGACTGCCATCAGCACCACGCGCGAGCGGATGAAGCTGCCAACCTGGCCGGCACGAACCGCCGCAGGGTTCCTGCTCGTCTGCGGTTCACTGGCGCTGATTCTCGCGACGGTCGGCCTGTTCGGCGTGACGTTCTACACCGTCAGTCAGCGGACGCGCGAGTTCGGCGTGCGCGTGGCGCTCGGGGCGACACCGGGAGGCGTGATGCGGCTGGTCCTGCGCGAGGGGCTGATGTTGACCGTGCCTGGCGTGATCGTCGGGATTGCGGGTGCGTTGCTGGCGCTGCGGCTGGCGTCGCGGATGCTCGTCGGCATCGGCGCCGCGGATCCTTCTATCTACGCGCTCACGGCGATCGTGCAAACGGCCGTCGCGCTGGGGGCGTGCGCTCTGCCGGCGATGCGGGCGATGCGCGCCGATCCGATGCGGGCGCTCAGGCAGGAATGACAAATCAATAAATCCCAAGCTCCAAATCCCAAATCCCAAGGGACTCCCAACGGCCAATCTCCAATTTCAACTCTCAACTCTCAACTCGAAGCGGTCAATTGGGTGCGTTGGAGATTGGGAGTTGGGAGTGCCTTGGGATTTGGGATTTGGAGCTTGGGATTTGACTAGTCTCTCAAACTGAGGACGCTCCAGATGCCTGAGGCTGGCGGTGCTCCGTCCAGGTTGGAGCGCCGGCGGGCGCGGCGGGCAGGTACGGCAGAGAGACCGTGAACGTCGCTCCACTCCCGGCGCCAGGGCTGGTGGCCGTCACCGTGCCGCCGTGCAGCTCGACCAGGCGGCGGACGATGGACAGCCCGATTCCCAGCCCGCCGTGCACGCGCTTCGACGAGGAATCCGCCTGTCGAAACATGTCGAACACGAACGGCAGGAATGCCGGATCGATGCCGTGGCCGCTGTCACTTACCGTCAACACGACTTGCGAACCCTCGCGTCGTATCTCGGTGCGGATCTCTCCGCCTTCCGGGGTGAACTTGATCGCGTTCGTGAACAGATTCCAGATGACCTGCTGGAGACGCGTCTGATCGCCGCGAATCCGGGGCGCCTGGCGATCCACCGTGACGAAGAGCCGGATGCCCTTGGTTTCAGCCGTTGGACGGATGCCGGCGGCAGCGGCGTCGACCAGGGCGCCGAGGTCGACGAGCTGCCAGTCGAGATTCACGCCGCTGAGCGTGATGCGCGACACGTCGAGCAGGTCATCGACCAGGCGCGCGAGGGCTTCACTGTTGCGCGCAATCGTGTCCGCAGTCTGCCTGACCTGCACCGGATCGTCGGCGATCTTGCGCAGCATGTGCGTCCTCCCGACGATGACGTTCAGCGGTGTGCGGAGCTCGTGCGACAGCGTCGCCAGGAACTCGTCCTTGAGCCGGCTGGCCACCTCGGCGTCGTGACGCGCCCGCTGTTCGCGGGTGAGCAGCCGCGTGCGTTCGTCGAACACCGCGGCGGCAAGCGCCAGGGTGAGCAGCAGGATTGTGCTGGTGATGACGGCGATGGCCAGTCCGGTGGAGTGGAACGTCAGCACTGCCGCGTCGGCGACGATCTCTCCTTCGCTGAAACGCGCCGCGGCCATCCCGGTGTAGTGCATCCCCGAGATCGCGATGCCCATGACCGTGGCCGCCCAGAGCCTGCGCCAGCGAAAGACCCCTCGCCCGGCGTCACGCAGCCGGAACGCGAGGAGCAACGCGAGAAACGACGCCGAGACCGCTATCAGGATCGACGCTACGATGAGAGTCGGCCGCCACGTGACGACGGCTGGCAGGCGCATTGCCGCCATGCCGATGTAGTGCATGCCATTGATGGCGCCGCCCATGAGGAGGCTCGCCGCCGCCAGGACGAGCACCGGGAGCATGGGGCGGCTCGCCGTTACCAGTGCCAGC
>JGI10216J12902_100837642_pt1 | contig 10382 bp, 8 predicted proteins | sample KanNatreferecore_FD_12902 | JGI IMG/M metagenome (IMG submission 12902)
GCTCCCGGGACACGTACAACGGAAAACACACGAGGGCGGCCACGTACCACAGCCGCCACCGCCACTGTCGCCGGCAATAGGAGCGGGTATGCATATAGCACCACGCGCCAGCGTAGGATCGCCTCTCTTTGAGATATCTCTTGTATTTCTTCACCAGCAGGAGGCGATACTGAAGATCAGCGTGGCCCGCCTTGTCCGCTTTCGGTGTGAGATATTGATTTACGAGTGGCGCATCCACGCTGATGAAATGCGAACCTCCGAGAGCGGCTCGAACCGCTAGGTCAAGCTCTGCACAGCGACGGAACCGGTTATCGAAGCCGCCGACGCGGCGGAAAGTTTCGGTGCGCGCCATAAGGGTGCAGCTTCCGAACATCCCCCAACAATGATGCCCATCATCCTTTATGAGACCAAGCACATAGTCTGCGACCATGGGCCCATTGGGCTCCGGGGCATGGCGACCGATGCCGAAACGCTCAAATTCCGCTCTCTGCGTGCCCGCCATCAAGACATTTCGATTCGAGTAACACAGCACGGCTGCGCCGGGATGCCCCGCCTCGTAGTCGATGATGCGCCGATATTGTCGTGCCAAGCGATCCGGAACGCTCTGATCGTCGTCATCAAATAAAGCGATGAAGGTCCCACGCGCTTCTGCCAGCAATGTATTCAACGCACTTGGGAATCCTCCGTTGACTTTGTGGCGCACCACACGAACCCCTGAATGTGTTCGCTCGACCTTCTGCAAGACTCGATCGCTCCCATCCGCAGAGCCATCATCGACGATGACGATCTCGCGCACCGGCCAGGTCTGCATCAGCGCGCTTTCCACAGCGGTGCCAATGGACCCGCGAGCGTTGTAGCAAGTGATGCCAACCGTGATGAGGGGCCTATTCATGGCGCAGCCGTCCTTTGAAGGAAGGCCACACCGGCGGACAGAACCGCAACGGCATTACTCAGCGTCTTGAGAGACCCGCTAGAGCACAGCACGGTGAGCACTCTCGATCTATCCACGACCTCTTGATGAGCGCTTCATGAGGGCTGCCTTTCGGTGCAGCGCCTTGCGGGTTTTTAGACGAAAGCGCTCAGCCCTGAAGCGGGGCCGCCCCTTGAGGCGCCTGTACCGCCGTTCGAGCGCCTGCCGGCGTGCAGGTGCGAGCCCAGGATATGGCCGCCACAGTGTCTGCGCGGCCTCTAAATCGAAGCGCGGAAATGGCGGCAATCCGAAAGATGACTGAAAAGCGGCCATTTCTTCCGAGAGATCCTCCAGAAGCTCAGCGCGATCCTGGGGCGACAAGAACGACTGGTAGTACTCCGGCTCCTTTTCCTTAAGGTTCAGGCTCTCGTCGAGAAGTCGAAAGATTTCGCGCTCTAGTGACATTTCCTCGTATCTAGATTGCTTGTTTACTTCCCTTTTGAATTCTAGAACGTCACGGCTCATTCGCTCATTGGTGGCGCGGCGCTCTGTGACAAACGGGGATAAGTCGGTGATACACAAGACGCTGCGCGCGAAGTCGTCAATGACGCTCTTGCCAACATGCTCGTATATGCGAGCGCTACAGTTCGGTTGTCCGAAAATGTCAACCCACCGCTCCATGTACGCGCCGTATCGCAGGGAGGGGTACGCCAGCGCAAGAAAGTCTGGAAACTCTCCGAAGAAGAGGCTGCCGTACTTGACTTGCTGGTTGTACCATGACTCCACGAAATGATCAGGTCGACGAAAGTAACCAACGACCCTCCGGTCCGAGATTTCATCCGGGATTGACGTGAAGAGGCGCGCAATCAGAACATGATCACGGTCGATGAGATCGGCACACGGTTCTCTGCGGCATAATGCTGGGACGAGACTCATGGCATAAAAACTTTCGGCGGACACCACGAGAGTGTGGGCGCCTCTCCGCCGGGCAAGTGCGGCATGTGATCTGAAAAAGTCACGCACGGCATGCTGGTTGTTGACGTTCAAGGCATGAACCACGGCGCTTGCTTTTATTGCCGACGGAGGTACTGCATAATGGATACTCCCAGCCCTTAGTGATTCTGCATTCGCAACCAGGAACTGCTGCAGCGCGGTCGACCCGGTCTTATGAGTCCCGATGTGGAGGATAAGCTTCACACGCTCTCCTTTCGTGTAGGACCAAGCCGGGGGCCGGCAGCATCCACAATCGGCCGACTGCGCTTGCTGCTTGGGAGTCCGCTCGAGTGCTTGGAGAGACTGTAGGTAGAGCGAAAATTCAGAAGTATGAAAACGGCGAGCAGTGAGAGAGTCGCGACGAGCGCGACCGAAGTTGGGACATCCACGAACGGCATGATCGCGACGGAAATGAGCGGAAGGTCGGAGTCCATCTCCATATCGGGCACTAGCTCTTTCCGAGCTGTATGCGTCTCATCAACCGTCGGAGAGCATGCTTAGCTCCGTACGCTTTCAAAACGTCCAGCAGAGTACCGGCGCTCGGAACGTTCTTCCGAAGCAAGCTGGCGCATCTCAAAGCGAGACGCGCGAGCCGAAAGGCGAGGCGTCCGTAGATGCGGTCGTAGTGCAACTGAATCTCTTGCCTTCTGTGCTGACTAAGGCCGGGGTACCGCCTCCAGCTCCTCTTCGCGCTGTCGACATCGAAGAGTGGGAATGGGGGTATGTCATACGTTGCCTGTAATGCCTCCATTTCTGGCTGATGCAACCTCAAGAGGGCAGCGCGCTCATCCGGCGACAGAAAGTCCTGATAATGATCAGGCTCCAGCTTGCGCGATCCCATCTCTTCCTCTAGGAGGCGCAGGATCGCGCGCTCTATAACTCTTTCATTGGGTCTGGCCGTGGCGTTTTGCTGTCGCTTGAATTCGAGAATGTCGCGACTCACTCGCTCATTGGCGAGGTGCCCGGCTTTCGAGAATCGCGAGGCGTCGCCAATGCCCAAGACGTGCTCGACAAAGTCACTGACGATGTCAGCCTTCACTGGCTCATACAGCCTTACGATGCAGCTGCTCTCACCGAACACGTCGGACCACGCTCGCATGTGCGTGTTGTAGAACAGCGCGGGGGTGATGATCGGCAGGAACTCGTCGAAAGTACCATCGAAAAGAATGCCCTTCTTGACGTGTTGGCCATAGAGCGACTCCGCATATCGGTCGGGCCGGCGGAAGTAACAGACGCTCTGACAGACACCTATGTCCGCGGGCAGAAGAGAATGTAGCGTCTCAATTAGAGCGCGATCACGCTCCACCGCCTTGACACATATCTCACGCCGCTTCATTGCGTCGAGAACGCCCATCGCATAAAAGTTCTCCGCCGAAGCGAGAATTGTCTCGACCCCACTGCGCTCAGCTAGGTCGAGCTGCTTCGCGAAAAACGTTTGGACGACATCTGTGCTGCCGGCGTTCAGCGCGTTTGCGATCACGTTGACTTCCTGAAGGCGATGCGGGGGCGTCGCATAGTAAAACCCGAACGTCGCCAAGAGCTCGCGATTCGCATATAGAAACTGTTGCAGGGCGGTCGTGCCAGTCTTGTGAGTACCTATGTGAAGAAGGAGTTTCATCTTCTTCCGGTGCGCGGTCGGTTCAACGCCAGGATTCCCTGAGAGCCGAACACGCGCTCCTGGTTGAGAAAGACGAAGACGCACAATGAGGACAGGAGTAAGAGGAGCGTGAGAATCACGAGGGCGGGGCCTGGCAACTCAGGTAACAGCGCCTTCACCGTGAGACAGAGGGCGCTCGTTGCTGCAGTGACTACGAGGGGTTGGAAGTGCGCTGCAGCCACGCGTCGAAGCGGGAGGTCGATGGCGTACTTGACGATGATCAGAATGATCCCGAGCATCGAGGCCGCCACCAACCCGATCACTGCACAGATTGCGGTGAGGCCATGGGGCGCTATCCACCAGACTCCCGCAATGAGCGCCGCCGCTCTGCAGATCTGAACAGTCGTTATCCAATATGGGCGCGCGAGCGCCTGGAAGAGTGCGGTGCAGTTGCGCCAAGCGAGTGTGAAGTACAACGTTCCGGACAGGATCGCGAAGGGCGCGACGGCCTGGTGCCACATTTCCCCGAGCAGAAGATCGACGAGCTCGGGGGCGAAGATGACGCAAAATGCACTGGCAGGTAGCGTCACCAGCGCGAGTACCGAGAAAGACTTCAAAAGCGCGTTCCCAAGTCTCTCCGTGTCTTGCTGAATCTTGGCCATCGCTGGGAAGAGCGAAAGGCGAGCGATATTTGTGAACAGTGTCGCAGCGGTGCTCGCGAAAAATGACGCCCTAGTGTAGACGCCCAATGTTGCGGCACCGAGAACGCGGCCGATGATGACCCTGTCGGCGTTGTACGTGAGATAAGAGAAGGGTTGATTGATAGTGAACCCAAGGCTCACCGGCCAGAGCTCGGCAAAAGCACGGCGTGAGAACCGCGGCCTTACGAGCAGCTTTCGCGCCGCAAAACCCAGCGTTGCCGCGGTCACTACGAGGTCGACCGCTTGCTGGGCGACAAGCGACCAATACCCGAACCCGTACCAGGCCAGAGGGATTGCCACGAGGAACGTCGAGATCGTGAAGCTGAGGAGGGGGCGCAGCGCCACCCTCTTGACCAGCATGTTACGGGCAAGCAAGGCCTCGCAGAGCACGCTGAACGCCCCAAGAGGCGTAAACCACGCGAGAACCTTCAGGATCTGCGTGAGCTGCGAGATCTGCAGCAAATCCGCAATCAGAGGCGCGGCGAACCACATTCCGACTGCGGCGAGCACCGCCACGAAGAGGGCCGAGAAAAAAGCCGTCGCCACGTGGTCTGGTCGCAATTCCCTGCGCTGGACCAGCGTCGGCGCAAGCCCCATTCCGTAGATCATTGCCGCGAAGTCCATCGCGATCAGGGCGCCTGCGACGACTCCATACTCGTGTGGCGTCAAAAGCCGGGCCAGGATGGCGACGGAGACGACGCGCAAGGCGAGCCGCGCGACAGAGGCCCCGCTGATCCAGGCCGCGCCCCTCAGGGTCCGCGCCGTCAAGGTCTCGTGCATGCATCGCCTTCGATCAGCTTGCGGTACAGCGTCAAATGCCCCTCGACGACTTTCTCGAGCGTGAAGCCGGCACGAATTGCCGCCCGTGCCGCCTCGCCCGTGGCGCGACGACGCTCAGGGGTCATCTCGAGGGACTCCTCGAGCCGCATAGCGAGGGCGGTCTCGTCCCCTGCCGGGAACAAGAAGCCTGACACCCCGTCTTCGACTAGATCGTCGGCGCCGCTCACCCGCGAGACGACAGGCATCACGCCACGGCTCATCGCCTCCAGCAGCGCATTGGACATGCCCTCCGAAACCGACGACGACAAGTAGACGTCTGCCTCTTCGAGATAGGGCGTTACGTCAACAACCGCCCCCGGGAAAGCGATTCGCCTGTCCTGTCGGAGGCGCTTGCTGAGTGCCTCCAACTCCGGCCGACAGGGCCCGTCGCCGAGGATCGTGAGTTGAGCGGGCGTGTTGACCCGCACTGCGGCGAACGCTCGGATTGTCTGGTCGACGGCCTTGTCGGCGTCCAGCCGACCCATCGAAACGAAATGGACGGCACCGTTGGTCGACTGTCGCTCTGCCTGCTCCGGAATGTCGATCCCGTTCGGAATCGAGTGCACGCTCTCCCGCGGCACGCCCCAGCGTGACAGATCCGCCGCGATCTCCCGGCTGTTGGCAATCCAGGCCGTCGTGCTCCGCGCGATGCCGTGGGCGAAGAACGAGCCGAGCAGCCGCTTGCGCTGAACGACAGAGAGGTCGAAGTGAGTTTCGCCGCCCCGCCCCGGCTTCACAACGACGGGCTTGCCGAGCCACTTTCCTGCGACCGCCGCCGGAAACGCATGCAGGCGGCCATGGACGACGTAAATCACGTCATAGCTACGTCTGTTTCGCCATAGCCAGACGCAGATGCAGACACACCAGCACAGGAAGGCATCGACGTGCCGTCCGCCCAGATTCGGCGCCGCACGCAGATGGAAGCGCCGTACCACGACCGGCCCCTCCCGCTCACGCGCCGGCGTGTTGCGCTTGAGTCGTGGCGCAAGCAGCGTCACCGCCGCACCGCGGCGGGCCAACGTCTGCGCCAATCGGCGCGTCTGCTGTTCGGCGCCGCCGAAGGTCTCCGGTAAATAAGCCGGCAAAATAACGACGATCCGAGGGGCGGCGCGAGTCACGTCGCCTGAACCGTCGTTCTCAAAGGGAATGAAAGGGCCTCTGCTACTTGTAGCCGGCATGCGACAGCGTCGTACCGCTGGAGCATGTCGGAGCGCGCCCGCTGGCCGAGGCGCTCGCGCAAGGAGGGATCGCGCATGAGGCGGAGGATCGCGGCCCGCGCGGCATCAGCACTTGGCACCTGCAACTTCAGCATATTTTCGTCTCCCCGGCCGTAATCACGTATGCCCCCGACGTCGACCGCGATCACCGGCAACCCGGCGAGCATCGCCTCGGCCACAACTATGCAGAAGCCTTCCACGTTCGAAAGGTTGAGAAAGATGTCCGCCTTCGCGGCCTGCGTCGCCCAGTCGGCGCGGTAGCCATGCAGCGTCACGCGATTTTGAAGGCCGAGCTGCACGATGACTTTTTCGAGAGCCTGCTTCTCCGGCCCGTCGCCGTAGACGTCGAGCGCTGCATCGACGTCCTCCCGCAGGGTTGCCACAGCCTCGACCATCTGCGGCAGGTTCTTGCGCGCGACGAGCCTTCCCGCAGCGGCAAGCCGCAGGCTAGATCCCAGTGCGTAGTCGGTCTTGATGGGCCCATGTCCCTCCGCGACGAAGAGTGGGATCACATGTCCTGGGCGGCTCCGAGCGAAATAGCGCCGCGTCTCTTCGAGCGTCTCCTCACAATCGGTCCAGATCTCGTCGACGCGCCTGGAGAGCAGACGCAGCAGCGGTGGGTACAGTCGCTGGAAACGGTAGGCCCGGTACTCCGGTGTGTGCTCGAAGGCCACACAGGTGAGACGCGGCAAGAGCATCGCGGCCAGGCGACCCACCACATTGGCCTGTTTCAGCGACAGCACCATCTTCTGCGGCCGGAAGGAGAACGCGGCGCGCAGAATGCCGAAGAAACCGGCTGCGCAGGCCCATCGGGTGAGGGTGTCGCCATTCGTGACGAACTGAATCCGCTTTCCGAGCCTTGCGGCGATCCTCTCCGCGAGATCCCCTCGGCCGCGGCAGAAGGCGAGCACCCGCAGGTCGTGCCCCTCGAAGGCCCCGCTCTCGACGAGCGTCAGGAGCCCGTGCTCGGCACCCCCGGGATCGAACCCATTTATTACGTAGAGAATGCGCATGCGATGCCCCTCACAGGGCCGAACCGAGGTAGAGGGAGATGAGGTCTTCCCGCGGCAAGGGCTGTTCTATCTTTCGCCCTAGGAAGCAGACACCATTCGCGCCCTCGATCTTGTGCTCGAGCGACAGAAAGCGATCAAAGATCGAAAAGCCAATAAGAGGGAGACTGATCACGTCGGCAAGACGCCGCCGGCGGAGCATGGCGCGGAAAAAATAGCGCGCGCTCCAGTAGAGGGAAAGGCCGGGGCCGCCGATCACGCCGCGCTCTACCTCCTCGAACTGCCGCCAAAGCCATCGATGTCCGAGCTCGGTGAAGCGCGTGAAGTCGTAGGCGCCCTCGTGCACCTGCTGCATGAAAGGCGTTTCCGCGTAGACGATCCCGCCTGGCTTCAGAACTCGGTATATCTCCGCCACGACGGCCGCCGGCTCCAGTACGTGCTCCAGCACAGCCTGTACGACCACCCCGTCGACGCTGGCGTCGGCAAGCGGAATCTGGTGCGTGTCCGCCACGAACTGCGTGAGATTCGAGGGATAGATGTCGAAGCCGATCTGCCGGACGCCTTGGTCTTCGTAGAGGGGCTCGCAACCAGCTCCCATCGTGCCGGCGCCAACCATCAACACCACGGGGTGAGCCGGAAGCAGCGCCCTGAACCGCACGATGTTCTGCCTGCTGGCGCGCCGCGAGCCTGTGAGGGTTCCCTTGATCGTGCGCTCCAAATTCGAACGCTCTCCGATGATGGATACGTTCTTACGCGCCGTGGCGAACCACTCCTTACGGCACAGACTCTTCGTGAAGTCGATTACAACGGGCTGCCCCGCAGCCATTGGGAACTCTTCGGTGTCAGATCGGACGGACTGAACGTCACCACTCTCCCAAACCAGCGAGAGACACCTACTCGGCTGGCCGGGATAACGAAGCAACTCACCGATCGAGCGCAGTGGCACGAGCATGCTTCACGCCCCGTGCAAGGACTGCCGCAACGCGTGCCATGGCCTCTTGAAACCCTCGTAGAAAAGCCGAGTGACGCGTATCGGCATCAGCACCAATATCAGATTGATCCAACTGCGCCAATAGAGTGGAGCGAGGCGAATGGCTGTAGTGCCATGCCGGACAGCATTACGCCATTCCCCTTTTGTCTTACAGTCGATACTGGCCTTGACATGGCCACGCGCCATGCGGCGGCCAGCGAGGGCTCTTAGTTCCGGATATCGTGCAGAAAATTGCTGCGTTAGGAGGGCGTTATTCGGCAAAAAAACGTCGATCCGGCTCGATAAGCGGCCGGCGTGACGCCGCTTGAAGGTGAAGGCGCCGGGGACGTAGCAGAACCGCCATTTTTCTAAAATACGCAGGCAAAACTCGGTATCTTCACCGATGCGCAAGGAGTCATTGAACAGCCCCACGTCCTCAACCACGGCATTCCGGATAATAGAAGTCGATGGCAGAACTGGTCCGTCATGAAGAAAATAATCTCGCAATTGGTATGCACTTGTAGGATCGAAGCGGCGCACCGTAATAATGTGTCCATCGGCTGCGTCGTCTCGGCTGAATTCGATGAAATCACCGTAGACAAGGCCGATGTTACTTCCACGCGAAAAAGCCGACAGCTGTGACGCCAGTTTCTCCGGGGTCCAGTAATCGTCGCCGTCCAAGATGGCTATGAAGTCGCCCCTTACCTCCCGGAGCCCCGCGTTACGGGCGGCGGCCGCGCCCAGTCCAGACGTTTCGATGATCCGGAGTTTCGTCGCCTTGACATCCATCTGCTCCAGCACTCCCTGCGACCCATCCGACGACCCATCGTTCACGACGATGATCTCGACGACGCGGTCGAAGGCCGTCTGGGCTACGACGCTGTGCACGGCCTGTTCGATGGTGCGTTCGTCGTCGTGGCACGTGATGACGACGGAGATGCTCATCACACTCTCTCCGCGAGAGGAAATGCGGGCGCGGGGCGAGCCGTCAGGCCGGATGGGAGCAGCATCGGCCCTCGGGCCCGCGCCAATGCCCCGCCTACGAGCTCGGGCAGGAGCGAGATGACGATTACGCCGATGAAGGCGCGGGTTCCCGAGGCCTCCGTGCCGACGAAGAGCGCAAGGGGAATGAAGACGAGGAGCGGCAATACTCGCGCCTGTGTACTGGTCAGTCGGCTGCGATCGACCCCACCCCTCAGCACCCGGGAGAGCCGTGCCCACGCGGCGGCCCAGATCATTAGATAGAGGGAGAGACCGACGAGTCCGTTCTCGGTCAGGATTCGCTGGAACTCGCCGTGGATCCCAAGGCGCAAGTCCGTCGGCGCGGTGGGATACCTCTCGTCGACGATCTCTTCGTACTGGTTGGTGCCTACACCGGAGAACGGATGCTCGGCAAACACCTGTCTCGAGACGTGGCGGGCGAACGCCCGTTGGACGTCACTCGGCGTGTCGCCCGGCAGATACCGGCCGGTGGCGAGCACGTATTCGTAATTGCCTGTACCGCCAGGATCGACGAGTGTGTGGATCTGCTTTTGCAGATACGGGTTCTCGACAACCGTCGAGAGCAAGACAAGTCCGGCAAAGGCAGCCGCGAGCCCGGGCGCGATCAGGGCGAGCCGGCCGCGGGCGAAGAGAAGGACGGTCAGGATGAGATAGATGACCAGCGCCTTGCGCTCGCCGGACATCACCAGCAGTGGAAACACGCCGGCCCAGACGAAACCAAGCCTACGGCGCTCTTGCCCGTCGGCGAAGAGGATCAACCCGGCGAGCAGCACAGGCAGGAAGACGAACGCGAGGCGCGGGTCCGGGAGCTGCTTCCAGCTCACCCAGTAGCCGTGCGCGATATGCCACAGGATCGTTCCGGCTACGATCGCCGCGACGCCCAGGAGCAGGCGCCGTGAGACACGGTTAATGTCGAGGCGTGGCGCCTCCTGAGCCAGCAGGAAGGCGAAGAGGGTGACTACAAGCACCTGCAGCCCTTCCCGCGCGGCGTTTTGAGGCCCGCCAACCGTAGCCGACGCGACGTGCCAGAGGAAATACGGCAACAGCAGCAGTAGACCGACAGGAACCCAAACGCCGCGTCGCGCCGCGATGAGAGGCCAACCGAGGATTCCGAGTGCGATCAAGAACTCGAAGGGCCGCACGAGGATGAACCCGGTCTCCAA
>JGI10216J12902_103247241_pt1 | contig 10382 bp, 7 predicted proteins | sample KanNatreferecore_FD_12902 | JGI IMG/M metagenome (IMG submission 12902)
TCGCCGCTCGCAGTATACCAACTGTGCATCCTAATAAACCCGCAGGATCTACCAGTTACCTGAATACGCATTGGAAGATTACCCGTATCGGTGTTACCGGAACAGTGACATCAACGGCTACTTACACTGCCGGCAACGTTGTTGGTACGGAAGCATCACTGCGGTCATATTTCTATAATGGCAGCACCTTTAGCTTAACTGGGAATTCAATAAATACAACAACGAATGTGCTCGCCGCTAACATTCCTGTAAGTGGAGATATCGTTGGTATGAGTACACCACCAGCCGGCGTTATGCGTCCGACCGATATTGGTATGGAAGAAATTATCCGCGAGCCATCAGTTTTGCCAAATCCTGTTGTTAGTTCTGCAATGGTTACGATTCCTTCAGCGAGTGCTGAAGTGGCGAGTCTTTCCCTCATTGATAATAATGGCAAGCTCGCATTTAAGAAATCTATCTACCTGTTTAAGGGAACCAACCAGCACAAGATCGATATGAGCCGCTTTGCCAGTGGCGCCTACCAGGTTGTTGTGAAAACGGCGAAGGGTGATAAGGTGTTTACGGTGGTGAAGCAGTAGGTGAAAAGGGCCAGAGGTCCAGAGGGCCAAAGGTCCAGAGTAACAGCCGGTACCCTGTAATTATATAGTTCTACTTATATCATATTAAATTTTAGTACGCCATTTCCAGTAGTGTCAGCGCACCTGGACCTGCGACCTTCGACTTTCGACCTACCACCTACGACCTACGACCTTTCCCCTTCCCACCCTTTGGACCTTTGCACCACTGGCCCTTTGGCCCTTCTTCGTATCTTCGCCACCGGAATTTATAAAATTTGGACGCAAGGAAGGAAAATGTTCGCATTCAGAAATGGGTCTTGATTGTTGCCATCGCACTGTTTATAATTAAGGTGATTGCATACCTGATCACGCATTCGGTGGCCATATTAACGGATGCACTGGAAGGCACAGTAAATGTAGCAGCGGGTATCATCGGGCTCTATAGCCTTTGGGTTGCCGCTAAGCCTAGCGACATAGACCATCCGTACGGACATGGAAAAGCTGAATTTATATCTTCGGCGGTAGAAGGAACTCTAATCACTGTTGCGGGGTTTCTGATCGTTTACGAAGCGATCAAAGGGATGATCTATCCACGCGCAATTGAAAAACTTGACTCGGGAATAATTCTCATCTCAATAACTGCTGCTGTCAATTTCGTCCTGGGTCACCTTAGTATCCGACGCGGCAGAAAAAATAATTCCCTCGCACTCGTTGCCAGTGGTAAACATTTGAAAACCGACACGTATACAACGGTTGGAATTATTATTGGACTCGCCGCCCTTTATATTACCAAACTCGCATGGCTCGATAGTGCCATCGCTATCCTCTTCGCATTCATCATAATTTATACCGGTTATAAGATAGTTCGTCAATCCATTGCAGGGATAATGGATGAAGCCGATACTGAATTACTTTCACGAATGATTGAGTTGATCAATGAAAATCGACGTGAAAATTGGATTGACATGCATAATTTGCGGGTGATCAAGTATGGCGGACAATTGCATGTTGATGCACATATTACCGTTCCCTGGTACCTGAATGTTCACGAGGCGCATTTAGAAATTGATGCCATCGGTGGACTGATACGAAAACAGTTCGGGGATTCATTGGAGTTGTTTGTGCATTCAGATGGTTGCCTGTATTATCAGTGTAATATTTGCAGCAAGAAAAACTGCCCCGTACGACATGCTGATTTTGAAAAGCAAATGGACTGGAATATGAACAACGTTTTATCTAATAAGAAACATAGTATGGAAGAACCCGGTTATTGAACACCGGCCGTTGTTTCGCATTAACTTCGATAAATATTTTCACCTTAATAACACACCTGCATGAATACCTGGAAAGAATATACTGAAGCCAATAAGGATCGTTTTCTAAACGAACTGCTTGAACTTTTACGCATTCCTTCGGTCAGTGCAAAGACTGAACATAAGGCAGACATGCAGTTGTGCGCAGAAGCGGTGACGAAGCGCTTATTGGAAGCAGGCGCGGATAAAGCGACGGTGTATGAAACGGAAGGTCACCCAGTAGTATATGCGGAAAAGATTGTTGACGCAAACCGGCCAACAGTACTGGTATATGGACATTATGATGTGCAACCTGCTGAACCACTGGAACTCTGGCATAGCGGGCCTTTCGAACCTGTAATTAAGAATGGCAACATTTATGCGCGCGGCTCTGCAGATGATAAAGGGCAGTTCTATATGCACGTGAAGGCATTTGAAACAATGATGCGTACAAACTCATTGCCTACAAATATCAAATTCCTTATTGAAGGTGAAGAGGAAGTTGGCTCACCAAATCTTGCAACATTTGTTGCCCGCAACAAAGAGTTGCTTAAGGCAGATGTAATACTTGTCAGCGATAGTTCTATGTTAAGTATGGAAACACCTTCCATCGATATTGGCGTTCGGGGGCTGGCCTATATACAGGTTGAAGTAACTGCAGCTAATCGCGATTTGCATAGCGGTGTATATGGTGGAGCAGTTGCAAACCCGATTACAATCCTGGCGCAGATGATTGCCTCCTGTCATGACCAGAACAATCATATCACCATTCCAGGTTTTTATGACGATGTTGTTGAAGCTACCGGTGAAGAACGTTCGCTAATGGCTATGGCACCCTACAGCGAAGACGAGTATAAAAATGATCTCGGCGTAAAGGAATTATGGGGCGAAGAGGGATATACGACCAATGAGCGGACTGGGATCCGGCCTACACTTGAATTAAATGGTATTTGGGGTGGATATACAGGTGAAGGTTCGAAAACAGTTCTTCCATCGAAAGCGTTTGCAAAAATTTCTGCGCGGCTGGTTCCAAACCAGTCTTCAGAAAAAATAACCAGGATGCTGCTGGAACATTTCAAGAAAATTGCACCGAAATCGGTACAGGTAGAAACCTTCGAGTTGCATGGCGGTGAACCCTACATGACACCTATTGATTCGACCGCATATAAAGCTGCGGCGAGTGCTATTGAGAAAACATTTGGCAAGAAGCCGATACCGGTTCGCGGCGGCGGCAGTATACCAATTTGTTCAATCCTTGAGAAAGAACTTGGCATCAAAATCGTATTCATGGGATTTGGGCTTGACAGCGATAACCTCCATTCACCCAATGAAAAATATGGACTGGTAAACTTTTATAAAGGCATCGAAACGATCCCTTATTTCCACCAGTATTTTTCAGAGTTAGGAAAGAAATAGTGTTGCTGGATAATGTCTGAGCTGATTAATAAAATGGCATGGCTGAAAAAGAAAAATTACGGATCGACAAATACCTATGGTGCATTCGCCTCTTCAAAACACGGGCACTTGCATCGACGGCCTGTGACCAGGGAAAAGTGAAATCAGGGGGCAGCTCCGTGAAGGCTTCGAAAACCGTTCATGTCGGCGATGAATTCGAAGTAAAGACAGAAGCGAAGAAATGGGTTATTAAAGTAACCGGGTTGCTGTTCAATCGGGTTCAATATGCGGAGTCGGTAAATTATTACCTCGACCTGACGCCTGCAGAAGACAATGAAAAACAACAATTCCAGACTGCAGCATTTTTCACCGGTAAACGGCGCAGCAAAATCGGGCGACCAACAAAAAAGCAGCGGCGTGATATCGAAGATTTCACCGGCTCCGAAACAGAACATCCAGAACTTCCCGGATAATACCTTGTCCCATAATCTTAAAATGCTTTCCTGATACTGACTTGTCCTTCGTCCTTTGTCCTCCGTCCTCGTTCTCCGACCTCCGACCTCCGACCTGTCCCCCCAACTGACCAAAGTCATACTCCCTCTTCCATCTCGTCATAATCCTGGGTAAAGAGCAGGTATATTTTTGTCCAGGCAGTATTGCCAAGTCGGGGCGCTTAAGGCACTAACTATGGTTGCCGCAGTTGCCTGGCGCAAAAAGATTGTAAACAATGAGTGTAGTGACCGTAAAAAGACCTGCAGGCGTCTTCACATATAGTATGGAATTACAAATACATTCTAATCGATATCTCTGGGAGATTCAAAAGGATTTCAGCGAACAGTTTAGCTTCCTGAAAATTGAATTCTTTTCAAAACCCCAGCTCTCTGAAAAACCATTCACTGCTAAAAATATCATTTCCAACCAGCGCCGGGTTTCAGATATGGCAAAAAACAGCATCGATTCAACAATCAGCATATATGAAGAGATGAGCGTCTCAGAGCTTGAACGATTATTCAATGATCAATGTAACTTATCGGTGCAGGTATTTCGCAGGTCAGGTAATATCTGGCTGGAAACTACGATGACGGACGGTTGGTCATTGCGACAACAAAATGAACATGGCAAAGAGATAACCATCGGTGTAGCCAAATCAACTCCAAAACCCTGGGATATCGATGACGATGGCGGTCGATAGTTAATAAAGCAGGTTCTTCAATTTTTCCATATTGATGATACGGATTTTGCCATCCCGGATTTCAATAAGTTTTTCAGTCTTAAAATCACTAAGCGTGCGGATCAGCGATTCCGTTGCTGTGCCTACATATTGCGCAATGTCCTCGCGGGAAATATCTATCTGCTGCACATCTGTTGCCGGCTTACTGAATTTTGAAGATATTTCAACGAGAGCCTTTGCAACGCGCTTTCGAAGTGAGTCATAGGCAAGGTGCAGCAGGCGGTCTTCCTTTTCGCGGACATTGTGGGTAATCAACTTAATGAATTTCCCGGCAATAGTCATGTCGTTATAAATCGCTTCCAAAAAATCATCTTTATTAATTGACACAATCAGCGAATCCTCGAGGATCTCTGCGCTTTCTTCATAGACCGAGTTTTCGAGCAAGGCGATATATCCAAGAAAATCGCCATCACTATAGAGGTTGGTGATATATTCTTTGCCGTCTTCGTGAATTCGGAAAGTCTTGACCTTTCCAGACTTCACGAAATACAAAAACCTTGGACGCTTCTCGGCATTATACAGCATCTGTTTTTTTGAATATTGCTCCGCGTCATAATTTTCAACGTCAAGCTTAATGATTCCAGATCCTTTTAACTCACGCATCAACTCATTGGCTCCTTTCTCTCCTTCTTCATATGAACTTCGAACGATTGCCATTTTCTTGAGACGGATTTCGATTGCACGCAACAATTCGATATCGTCAAATGGCTTCATGATATAATCGTCTGCGCCCATTTCCATTCCTTTCCGGAGATCGGCCCGTTCGGTTTTGGCCGTGAGATATATGAAGGGGATATTTTCGGTTTCAGGGTTTTTTTTAAGGAGGTGAAGTACGCCGTAACCATCAAGATCAGGCATCATGATATCACAAACAATCAGGTCCGGCTTTTCCTTCAAGGCCTGGCTAACACCCATTTTTCCATTCTCCGCGGTTACCGTCCTATACCCTGCGAGGTCAAGAATTTCAGCGGTGTTCTCTCTTATCTCATTGTTGTCGTCAATTACAAGAATAGTTTTCATATCAACTGGTTATCATTCGCGAAGCAAAGTTAAAATAACAAATCCTGAATTAGGTACTGATTAAATTTGAGAAACATCAAGTCGCCGGTTGATGATAATCATAGCGCATCATGCCATCTGTCGATAGATTCGCCGTCAATTCCCTTGTATGGTCACCTCGATTACCCCGGATGTTCTCATATGCACTCATTGCGGTGAACCCTGCAATACTGATCGCATCGGGTATGACTCCCACAAGTTCTGCTGTGAGGGCTGTAAAATGGTTTATCAGTTGCTTAACCAGCATGGCTTATGCGAATACTACAACCTGAATGAAAACCCAGGAATTAAGCAACGCAGCATTCCCCGAAAAAACAAGTTTGCCTTTCTCGAAGAAGAAAAGATTCATCGTAGAATTATAAGTTATTCGGATAGCACACAAACACATGTGACCTTTTACCTGCCTCAAATGCATTGCAGCTCCTGCCTGTATTTGCTGGAGAATCTTTCAAGGCTGAATAAAGCGATAATCAGTTCGAATGTACACTTTACACGAAAGGAAGTAACCATTGTTTTCAATCATGACTCTATTCAGTTGCGTGAAGTCGCGGAACTTCTTACGTCTATCGGGTACGAGCCGCATATAAGCTTGAATGACCTGAAGGAACATCGGCCAAAAGTTCAGAAAACGCTGCTCTACCAGTTAGGCATCGCCGGCTTTTGCTTCGCGAATATCATGTTGCTCAGCTTTCCGGAATACTTCGGCCTTGAGCCGGCAGACAAAAGTCTCCAGTTCGTATTCAGGGCCCTCAATTTCATACTGGCCATACCTGTATTTTTATTTAGCGCGCTTCCGTTTTATGAATCCGGCTGGAAGGGCATCAAACACCGGTTCCTCAATATCGATGCACCGATTGCGCTTGCCGTGATTGTTACCTTTTTGCGAAGTGCTTACGAGGTGATCAGCGGAACGGGAGCAGGCTATTTCGACTCCATGTCAGGCATTGTTTTCTTTATGCTGATTGGCCGGGTGTTACAAGATCGAACCTATCAGCACCTGTCGTTTGAACGTGACTTCACTTCATATTTTCCCATCGCCGTTTCGGTGGTTAAGGCTGAAACTGAGATTCCAACTGCACTCCCCGATATCGTTGTGGGAGATACGCTAAGAATTCATAATGAAGAGCTGATACCAGCTGACGGTATTCTCACTCGCGGCCAGGCATATATCGATTACAGCTTTGTTACCGGTGAATCGATACCGGTCCGCAAAAACGTTGGTGAAATTGTGTATGCCGGGGGCAAGCAAACAGGCAGCATGGTCGAGATCCTGGTGATCAAGGAAGTTGCACAGAGTTATCTCACCGGCCTTTGGTCGAGGGATGAGTTTAAAAAATCGCCGGTCAAAAAACAGGTTTCCTTTGTTCATTTACTGAGTCGCTATTTTACCTACATCGTATTAACCATTGCAGCCGCAGCAGGGGTCTACTGGTATTATCATGACCCTTCTTTGGTCTGGAATGTGATTACGGCGGTTCTGATCGTTGCCTGTCCATGCGCACTACTGCTTTCGAATACATTCACCAATGGAAATATCCTCCGCATACTTTCCCGGAATAAATTATACCTCCGAAATGCTGAGACCATCGAAACGATTGCAGAAGTCGACCATATCGTATTCGACAAAACAGGCACCTTAACCGACTCCAAAATGCATGATGTGGAGTATTGCGGTGAAAGCCTGACTCCTTACCAGGAACGCCTGGTTGGAGCACTCGCTGCGCAATCGAATCACCCGCTCAGCAAAGCCGTCAGTGCCCATCTTGGCATTCAGAATCTTCCGCCGGTCATGGGTTATAAGGAAATCCCCGGAAAAGGAATTGAAGGCTTCGTCGAGGGAGAACTTGTTATCCTTGGTTCTGAGCAATTTATTACCGGCCGTAATCATTCAGCCGAAGGCTCCACAGTTTTTGTTGGAATTGAAAACAGAACTTACGGCTATTTTAAGATATGCAATCATTACCGCGACTCGATTCCTGTCCTTATTTCCAGCCTGGGCCACACCCACAGGATTTCAGTGATCAGTGGCGACAATCCCTCCAGCCTGGGTCACCTCAATCGGATCGTACAGGGCAATGCGGCGTTATTATTTGATCAGAAGCCGGAAGACAAACTGGAATACATAAAAAAGCTCCAGGCATCCGGAAAGCGGGTGATGATGGTTGGTGATGGGCTGAATGATGCTGGCGCCCTGAAACAAAGCGATGTGGGCATTGCTGTGACTGAGGATTCCAATAGCTTCACTCCCGCCAGCGACGGTATTATGGCGGCAGACAAATTAAGCCGGCTTAAAGAATTCATTGATCTATGTGTCAGCAACCGCAAGATTGTTATGGCCAGTTTCGTGCTATCGATTGTGTACAATATCATCGGCATCTTCTTCGCCGTCCAGGGAGCCCTTACTCCGATGGTAGCAGCTATATTGATGCCCTCAAGCAGTCTGAGCATTTTGCTGATAACCTTTGGTTCCTCCAACCTGTTGGCTAAACTGCGCCGGATGTAATCTTGTTCCTCTCCGATTCCTTACTATGTTAATCCTTACAGTCCTACGTCCCTGGTCCCTCGTCCTATATTCTTACCCCTCCGCCTCCCTTTCCTTTTTCCCTGATTATAATCAGGAAGCCTTTTGATGATCCTCAGCATGGGTCGGTGCGCAAGCAAATACTTTTACAAAAAACAGATTTCAGATGAGCGTGATTATCATCCTTTTACTCGCAAGTCTCTCGGTGGCAGCCCTGTTCCTGGGAGCTTTTATCTGGAATGTCCGAACCGGGCAGTACGACGATGAATTTTCGCCTGCACAACGAATTCTCTTTGACGATAAGCCTGCCGAAAAAAACGAACAATAACCAAGCCTTCACAATAACACTCAGAAATCAGTAAACATGCAAGTAGAACAGTTTTATTACGATAACCGCATTGTAAAGTGGTTCGCCTATGCCACGTTGCTATGGGGCGTGGTGGGGATGATCGCAGGTCTCTATGCGGCGATCCAGCTATATGCTCCAGGCACCAGCATGAACTTCGCTCCTACTACATTCGGACGAGTACGCCCGGTACATACCAACGCCGTGATCTTCGCCTTTGTTGGGAACTGCATTTTCACAGGCGTGTATTATTCTTTGCAACGCCTGTGCAAAGCGCGTATGTATAGTGATGCACTCTCCAAGATTCACTTCTGGGGCTGGCAATTGATTATCGTAGTTGCCGCAGTTACATTGCTCATGGGTTATACCACAGGGAAAGAATATGCAGAACTTGAATGGCCCGTAGATATTGCAATTACACTTATCTGGGTTGTGTTCGGCATTAACATGTTTGGTACAATAATCCAACGCCGCGAAAGGCATTTATATGTTGCCATTTGGTTTTATATCGCAACATGGGTTACTGTCGCGATGCTGCATATTGTGAACTCCATCGAGATTCCAGTAACCTTCATGAAAAGTTATAGCTGGTATGCGGGTGTGCAGGATGCACTAGTTCAATGGTGGTATGGACATAATGCGGTGGCATTCTTCCTTACAACCCCGATCCTTGGCCTGATGTATTATTTTCTTCCGAAGGCAGCAAACAGGCCGGTTTATTCGTATCGACTTTCCATCATTCACTTCTGGGCATTGATCTTCCTCTACATATGGGCTGGCCCACACCACCTGTTATATTCATCACTTCCCGACTGGGCTCAATCATTAGGTGTTGTATTTTCTGTTATGCTGATTGCACCATCCTGGGGCGGTATGCTGAACGGCCTGTTCACGCTACGCGGAGCATGGGATAAGGTACGGGAAGAACCTGTCTTAAAATTCTTTGTTGTCGCGATCACCTGTTATGGAATGGCAACATTTGAAGGGCCAATGCTGAGCCTGAAAAACGTGAATGCAATCTCGCATTTCACCGACTGGACAATTGCGCATGTGCATATTGGTGGGTTAGGATGGAATGGGTTCATGGCCTTTGGGATGATGTATTACCTGATCCCGAAGATCTTCGGTACCCCACTATATTCAAAGAAGCTTGCAACAAATCACTTCTGGCTTGGAACTATCGGTATTGTACTTTATGCGGTACCACTATACTGGGCTGGCTTCGCACAGGCTGAAATGTGGAAGCAGTTTACAGAAGAAGGACAGTTGAAATACCAGTTCCTGGAAACCGTCACTAATATTATCCCGATGTATGTCAGCCGGAGTGTAGGTGGCGCCCTGTATCTCATTGGTGCTCTCGTGATGGTATACAATATGTACAAAACCGTTCAATCAGGAAAACTGGTTGCAGATGAATTTGCTGAAGCAGCTCCAATATTGAAACCTGCAACACCGGTGAAAGAACACTGGCACAGGTGGATTGAGCGCAAACCACTGACCATGCTGGTGTTCAGCTTAATCGCTGTAGCAATAGGAGGATTACTCGAGTTGATCCCAACCTTCCTGGTGAAATCAAATATCCCAACGATCAGCAGTGTTAAACCATACACTCCACTTGAACTGACTGGTCGCGACATTTATTTACGTGAAGGTTGTTATACCTGCCATTCACAGATGGTTCGCCCATTCCGGGATGAAGTAGCACGTTATGGTGAATATTCGAAGGCGGGCGAGTTTGTTTATGATCATCCATTCCAGTGGGGAAGTAAACGCACAGGGCCGGATCTTGCACGGCAAGGTGGAAAATACCCTGACAGCTGGCACTACAACCATATGATGGATCCAACAATTATGTCTCCAGGATCGATCATGCCGCAATACGTCTGGTTATTTGATACACCAATTGATACTGCTTCTGTTCCTGCAAAGATTCGTGCGATGCAAACACTCGGCGTGCCCTATGCAAGTGGTTATGATCAGC
>JGI10216J12902_105675146_pt1 | contig 10382 bp, 7 predicted proteins | sample KanNatreferecore_FD_12902 | JGI IMG/M metagenome (IMG submission 12902)
CCGTAACAACTACCGGGTTGTCAGCAAAGCGAGACGTCCTGTTGTGACGTTGAACGTCCGCACGAAGAAGTGACAACGGCGCGTGATCTGCGATACGCGGCGATTCATCAAGGCGGAAGGGTGATGCCTAAGGGCGTTCCGACCAATCACCGCGTTTGACGCACCTCGATTGTAAATGGGACTTTACCGACGTTTTTCCGTATGCAGGGCCCATCAAACCGGATTGGAGTTTATTGCCGAAAGCGATGTCACCGCGCGGGCACGACCGGAAAAACCCGCTTCGTTATTGGCTGAAACCGTTCTCGCAGTGCAACGCACCACAGAGGTTTCTGAACAATCTTCAAGATGGTGGAGGCGGCGGGAGTTGAAAGGCGTCACTGTTTCGCTGTCGTGCGCGACCATGAGATTTCATTCGGCTTCTTGCGCGTTTCGTTTTCTGACAGCCGCACCATCACGCACCAAAACGAAGATTTCGCATCCCGTCCAGTCCCGTAATTTTTGTGGGGGGGCGGGGGGGGGATCAATGCGCGCGGGTGGGCGATGTGATCGTATGAATTCGGTCCTGAAAACTAATTATACAAAAGGACCATTGTGTGATTCTTGTTTCACGCGGCCTGATTGCAAACTACAAACTGCTGACGGAGGCACGTTGGCCCCGACGAAATCATAGATCTCAACACTGCGCCGATCGAGGAAGCCACTTTTTGATGCAGCGTGAAATGCAACAAAGCAAACTGCTGTTTCGGCCAAAGTTTTTTCGCCTTCGACTTTTTGTCGTTATGCTGATGACGAAGATGAAGATTCGGGCAGGACCAATGCGGATTACGTATTCCGATTCTCCGAACCCCCAAGCCGCAGGATCGTCTGACCAAAAAAATCCGGCTCAAACTCTTTCCACGCCGGGACAGTCGGATTCAAGATGAATCTGCCCGCCGCAACAGCAGCTTCCTTTCGTTGTTCCGCCGCCGGTGTGTCGCCAAATGCGCCAACTTTGCGGAGCGCCTTACAAATCGGGATGGCGGCGGTTATTTTGAAGCCGCCTTGAACCCACCCGCTTTCGTGTGCCGACTCGAACAGCTCCATCGCACGAAGAGCCCCAAATGGCCATCAGCGGTCAACCGACGGCTTTGGAGCGCGGCTCTCGTCGAGCCGGGCGAGGACTGCAGCATCCGATACCGGCTGAAATCCTGTGAGCGTGCGCCCGCCAACCAGCCGGACGCGCTCGTTGCCGTAAGCGCGCCAGACAATGGGCGCGTTGAGAGCGCCCGAGTCGGCGGGCCGTCAGTTCGAGAGCGTTGGTCCGGAGAAAATCTCCCCCGCGCAACCAGCGCGTTTCAGCTCGCGCACAGCGTCGCGAGCGTGCTCGAGCGTGGCCAATGGTTTCGCCCGGGAGCCGGAGTTGGCGTCCGACCCAGTGCGTGACACGAACAAATCAGCCCTGGCCGAAAAGCAGAGCAACAGCAGGCCTGCGGTGAAAGAGGTGAACCAGTGATTGTTCATCGGGCGAGGACTATACACAAAGGCGAAAAGTCATAGCCAGAGCGCAAGCAAGAACACTTAAGGCTCAGCTAAAAGCACCTTCCTTTAACTTCCATTTTCGATTAGAACTTGGAGGGCATGGCAATCACCTACGACATCATCAAGGCCGTCAACAACGGGGCGCAGTTTTTCAATGCAGACCTGCATGTGCATTCATTTGGCGCGTCTCATGATGTAAAGGATTCGACGATGACAGTTGAGGCAATCGTTGATAACGCCGTCAAAATGGGCATTCGCTTGCTTGCAATCACTGATCACAATTCCGACGCCAATACAGGGAAAAGCATTTCCTACGCGCAGAAATATACGGGGCACATTTTGGTCTTGGCAGGTGTCGAAATTACTACCGCTCACGGCCATCTCTTAGCCTACTTCGCGCCCGAGCAAGCCGCCCGCCTTCGAAACCTACTGGCGAAAATCAATCTTCAAGGTGAATTCGGCGAACAGAATACTCACACTGCAATGTCAATGGCAGACGTGATCAAGGAAGTCGAGGCGCAAGGTGGTGTTTGCATCGCGGCGCACATTGATCGCGCAAAGACTGGTTTTGAAACTGTGGTGACAGGCTATCCTAATTGGAAACGGGACGTAATGCTCAGTTCGGGCCTATATGGTCTCGAATTCGACGACCCCGCCAACCTCAATTGGTATACCGTTTTGGACGACAACACACCGAATGGGGTAGAACGAAAGAAAATTGCTAGAGTGAGAGAACAAAGCGTACCTTTGGCTGGACGCTCACGACTCGCACACATCCAAGGCAGCGATGCACACACCCTTAACGGTTTTGTGACCGGTCGCTTTGGGAAGATTCTGACGCGGTTCAAATTGAATGAACTCGGCTACGACGCATTCAAGACTGCGCTTGCAGACTCTGAGGCGCGCGTCCGCGCTGTCGCTAGTATCCCTCGTGAAGTCCCGCGCATTTTGGGATTGCATGTGACAGGCGGGTTTCTTGACGACCAAGCCTATCATTTCAGCGACAATCTAAATTGTTTTATTGGCGGTAGAGGCACAGGCAAATCAACGGCTCTTAGGAATTTGGCGCACGGTCTAGCTCTCAATGACGAACTAGAGGCGCACGATAATTGCCCAACCAGCGTCGTTGTCTATTGCGAGGATGCAAATGGTATGCGGTATCGCTATGAGAAGCCTCGTGGCGCGGACGTAATCGTGAAAGCCAAAGAGGAAGGTGAAATTGCAGACGTTCCAGCTGATAGTTTCCGCGTCGAATACTACCGGCAAGGTGAATTGGCGGAGGTTGCGAAAGACCCGCTAAAAAATCCACTACTTCTACAAAAGTTCTTGGACAGGCATCTATTGCTCACCGACCTCACTGCCAAAGAGAACCAACTGGTGAATGCACTGAAGCAAAACAGTGCGCAGTTAATCCCGCTTGAATCAAGTGCGAGTCAGCTCGGCCCGAAGAAGCGGGCATTGGCGGATATCAAAAAAAAGCAAGAGTTGGCTGAAGAAGGAAAACTCAGTGACATTGCTGCTGAACAAGGCCGGGTGGCGAACGAGAAGACTCTTGCCACCTCTCTTAACGCGGTGCGGGAAGATTATTTACTCGGTGCGGATATGTCCGCGTTCCTGCGCAACTTCGATGAGTTAAAGGCTAGCGTCGGCGCAACGACCGGTAACGCCGATGCAGACGTCGCTTTAGGCAAAGTCAAAGCCATAATTGACAGCATCAATGAATATGTAAAGCAGGCCGAGCACGGCTTGAAATCCAAGCTGGCGACCGGCGGCAAGGACATTTTGTCGGCTCTTGCGGAATTGAAAAAGGTTCATGGCACGCTCGACAGCGCATTGGCCGCGAAGATTGCTGCGCTCAAAGATAAGGGCTTGGCGGAAAGCATCACCGAACTGCAAAACCTGATTAAGCAGAAAACGGCACTGACACTTGAAATAAATAGACTCACTAATCAGAACGCACAGTTGATCCAACTTCGCAGGGCTCGAAACGAACAGTTGCTGGAATTGAAACAAGCCCGTGAGGAGATTGCGGAGCGGCGCAAAAATCAACTGGATTCCATTAATCAAAACCTTGCTTCTACAATTGAAGATTATCGCGTCTTCATTCGCTACGATCCGAACGGCGTCATTCATGAGTTTAGAGAGTTTTTTCTCAAGGAAATGCACGGCTCGTATTTTCAAGACGATGCGGCAGAAAAGTTTTGTGCGAAGATCACGCCGGTCAAGCTTGCCGAATTAGTTTTGGCAAATGACGCCGACGCCATCGCTGATGCCACTGGGATTCATGTTGATTGGGCGACTGAAATATGCGCCAAGCTTCGCTACTATCGTATCCTTCACGCGCTGGAAATCATGTGGAAACCGCCGTGTCCTGTAATCACTGTGCAAACACGGGCGACACCTCCAGCCCGCATCTCGGTGAACCAGTTATCTGACGGCCAGAAGCACACCATCATGCTTACGATCGCCATGCTGGCCGAGTCAAATATCCCTCTTGTCATAGACCAACCAGAAGATGATCTAGACAACGCATTCATTTTTACGGCCGTTGTTCGAGTCTTGCGAGCAATCAAAGAAAGGCGTCAGGTGATTCTCGTAACTCATAATGCTAATATCGCAGTGCTTGGCGACGCCGAGTTATTACTTCCCATGAAACGCAATGGAGATTGTGGAGAAGTTTTTGATTTCGGTTCTGTTGACAAAACAGAAACCAAGAGAGCGGCCTTGAACATTCTTGAGGGAGGTGAAACCGCGTTTCAAAGACGACGTGAGATTTATGGTTATTGAGGTTATTACCGTCGAAATACCAATTCGCATCCGTTAGCGTTTGTTTGTTTGCCTGTGCGGCTCGCACTTAGTCTTTGAACGGCGATTGAATCTCCGTCAGATAGTTCTTCGAGTTGCCCTTGAAAATCAGGCCATCCCGGGCCTTAAACTTCGCGAGTAGAGCGAGGTTAAGCTTCCGCTCGTTTGCATGAGCGTGAGCCGGTGGCTGCATCCATCAGCTTTCGCCTTCAGACTTACCCCGTAAACTCTCTTGTCGTCGCTTCCTGCTTGTGTATTCTTGGCTAGCTCAAGATGACCCGAGGAAAAAGCCCGGCAGAAAATCGACGCGATGCGGATTCGCAAGGTCACTACACATTTTCCAGGGACGCAGCATGGATGTGTCAGCTTTAGGCTCCTAATTCACTTCGGTGTGGTAGAAACTCACGACAGGTCAGGGTATGAATGAATCGGAGTGGCAAACCCGGAAGCAGCGCATAGACGCCAGGCTGCGGTCCCTGTCTCCGTCCTGGCAAATCATTCCCTGGCGCGAAGGTTTCACTCTAAGCACGCTCGCTCGCCACTGCGTTACTGAATTCCCCACCGCTAACGGCCCGGCGGACTACGCTCTGTTCGTGAACGGTGTTCTGCTGGGCATCATTGAAGCCAAAAAGGTGACCGTCAATCCGCAGAACGTGCTCGAACAGGCCAAACGCTACGCGGCAGGGGCAACGAATGGCCCGGGCAACTGGAATGGCCTTCGAGTGCCGTTTCTTTACGCCACCAACGGGGAAATCATTTGGCATCTCGACACGCGTTCCGAAAAACCTGTCTCGCGTCCCATCTCGAATTTCCACACCGCGACCGCGCTCGATGCTCTGTTCTCGTTCGATTCCAAGCCTGCCCACGATTGGCTGCTCGACACGCCGCCCGACATCATCGCCCGGCTTCGTCCTTACCAGGTTGGCGCAATCACTGCAACCGAGGCCGCGATTCGCTCAGGCCGGCGCGAACTCCTCGTAGCCATGGCGACCGGCACCGGCAAAACTTTTCTCACCGTCGCGCAAATCTATCGCCTGCTCGAAAGCAAACTCGCCCGCCGCATCTTGTTTCTCGTGGATCGCAAGGCGCTCGCCGCCCAGGCCGTGCGCACGTTCAACGCGTTTGATACGCCGCAGGGCAACAAGCTTACGAACGAATACGAACTCTACAGCCAGAAGTTTCAACGCGAGGACTTCGGCGATGATGAACCGTTCGATCCGCAGGTGCTGCCGAACGAATACCTGACCGATCCGAAGCCCAGCCAGACCTTCGTTTATGTCTCCACCATCCAGCGCATGGCGCGGAATCTCTTTGGCGCCGAGGGCTGCTTCGCACAAAGTGGCGGCGACACGGAAGCGGAGGCCGACGCCGACAAGCTCGACATTCCCATCCACGCCTTCGATCTCATCATCGCCGACGAATGTCATCGCGGTTACACGGCGCAGGAGATGAGCGTCTGGCGCGAGACGCTCAATCACTTCGACGCCATCAAGATCGGTCTCACGGCCACGCCCGCGGCGCACACCACGGCGCTATTCGGTGCGCCGGTATTTCGTTACACCGTGGAGCAGGCCATTCTCGACGGTTTCCTCGTGGATTACGAATCGGTTGCCGTCAAGTCGCAGGTGCGCATGAACGGCGTATTCCTCAATGAAGGCGAAACCATTGAACGCGTGGACACCGACACCGGCCAGAAGGCGCTCGATCAATTGGAGGACGAGCGTGCCTACGACGCCGCGTCGGTAGAGCGCGACATCACTGCGCCGGACAGCAATCGCAAGATCATCGAGGAAGTTGCCAGTTATGCGTACGAACACGAGAAGGAGACCGGGCGTTTTCCGAAAATCCTCATCTTCGCCGTCAACGATCTCCCGCATACGTCGCACGCCGACCAGCTCGTGAAAACCTGCCGCGACGTTTTCAATCAGGGCGACGACTTCGTGAAGAAGATCACCGGCAATGCGAACGTGGACCGCCCCCTCCAGCGCATTCGCGAATTCCGCAACCGCCCCAATCCCAAGGTCGTCGTCACCGTGGACATGCTTTCGACCGGCGTGGACATCCCGGCCCTGGAATTCATCGTGTTCCTGCGCCCGGTGAAGTCGCGTATCCTGTGGGAACAAATGCTCGGCCGCGGCACGCGCCTTTGTCCTGACATCAACAAATCGAAGTTCGTCGTGTTTGACTGCTTCGACGGCACGCTCATCCGTTACTTCAAAAATGTCTCCAGCTTCGACATCGAGCCGCCGGGCCGGACGCCGCTTACACTCTCGGAAGTCATCGAGAACATTTGGCAAAACGTGGACCGCGATTACCATGTGCGCATCCTGGCCAAGCGACTTCTGCGGATCGACAAGGACATGACCGCCGACGCACGTACCCAATTCGCGGCGTGGATTCCCGAGGGCGACATAGGCCGGTTCGCAAAGGAACTACAGCAACGGCTGAAGCAGGATTTCACCGGCACGATGAACCTGTTGCGCAATCCTGATTTTCAAAAACTCCTGCTCGAATACCCACGTGCCAAACGCACCTTCCTTACGACCATCGAAGAAAAGGACGTGGTCACGTCGCAGAAACTCGAACGCTACGGCCAGTTCGACAACGCCGAGGATTACCTCGATGCCTTCTCTGAGTTTGTGAAGGTCAATGCCGACAGAGTCGGCGCGCTCACCGTTCTGCTCCAACACCCGCGTGACTGGCGACCTGCCGTAATGGAAGAGCTCAAGCGCACGCTCAATCAAAATGGCTTTGAGCCGGAGAAGCTCCAGCGCGCCCACCGCGCCAAAGGATTCAAGGCACTGGCCGACGTGATTTCCATCGTCAAACATGCCTCAACCGCGCAATCCCCGTTGCTAACCGCTGAGGAACGAGTGAACCGGGCGACGAACAAATTTCTCACTGTGCACAAGCTCACGGCTGAGCAAACGCAATGGCTTTCACTCGTTCGTGAGCATTTGGTGAAGAACCTCTCGATGGATGAGGAGGATTTTGACCTGACACCGCTGCTGGAAATGCGCGGCGGGAAGGCGAAGGCGAAGAAAGTGTTTGGTGATCTTTCGCGCGTCGTTGCGGAACTTAATGAAGTGGTAGCGGCGTGAAGTGTTAACAATAGAATCATGAACGAAAGGCTTTGGAACGCACTCGACCAACTTCGCGGAACAGAATTCCGTGGACCAACAGAGCTGGCAGAGTTCCTCAAGAAGGAGGGAATTCGTTTTGTTCCAAGTGACCTCGGCACTTGGGGGCAATTCCTTGCGGCTCGATTTGGCCGTGCGAGTGGAATGTTTTATGTCCCGGAATGGTTGGCGGAAGTATTCGGCACGCTGGCCAAGGACGGTTCGCCAAGATCAGTATGTGACCCTTGGGCGGGAATTGGATTCCTTGTCGGAGTCTTAGGCGATGCGTGCCGGCCCAAAGAATTGGTGGCCTTCACGCAGAACCAAGGCGAACACGCGCTCGGAAAGGTCCTCGTTCCAGAAGCGAAATGGCAACTTGGCGAGCCGTTGAATCTGTTGGAGTCCACCTCCCAAGAGTTCGACGTGATGGCGAGCATCTTGCCCATGGGCGGAAAGTCTGCCAGTCCACTAAAAGTTATAACGATGTCTGGAGAAAGCATCGAACTCCGAGACGACCCTGGCAATCTTGTGATGGTATCGGCGTCCCTGCGGTTGAGTGCTTCCGGTGTTGGACTGTTTGTGGTGACTCCTTCGTTCTTCTTTTCTCAACGTTCAGTTTTTCGGCAGTTCGGCATCCTCGGCCTGGGCGTTGAAGCGGCGCTCGCGCTGCCATCTGGGACGTTTGCTCCATACACAAACATCTCCGCTTACCTGATCGTCGTTCGCCGGAAACTGGCAACGCGCATGTTCGTTGCGCAACTTTCAGGTGAAGCGAAGGCGAATCTTCAAATCGTCGAGAATTTTCGGCAGAGCCAAGAGGGTGGCACATTGGAGCTTGGCCGAATCGTTGACGCACAATCTTTCAGCAGCTTGGAGGCAATCCGCACTGCGGAGAGATTTACGCTTGCGGAGAGTCGCTTCGGCGCACGCGCAATGAATCTTGGCGATCTCGCAACTGCGATAAATTTAGGACGGTTCGGTGACGACTTCACTTTTCAGCAGTTTGAGAATGCAATCTTTGTTCCCCTAATCGGCAACAGCGATGTCGTGGATTCATTCGGCGACCTGAAATTGAAGAAACAGAACTATGCGCAAGTCGTCGTCGATCCCACGCGCTCAAACGCCCGTTTCGTAGCACGCTTCCTAAATTCAGAGTTTGGCAAAGAACTAAGAGAGCAAAGCAAATCGGGCGCGGTGATCCCGAAGATCAACAAGCAGACGTTGAAAGACCTCTGTGTTTTTGTGCCAGACCTCCAAACCCAAAAAGTGATGGTAGAAATCGAGGCCCGAATTGCCGCCGAGCAAAACACTCTTTTGGGGCTACAAAATGAACTCGGAGAATTTCGTCGTGAGCTTTGGGCCAGTCCACGCAGCGCACCGAACGTTGAGCAACGGTTAAGCGGCCTGTCAAAGCGGCTTGGCGGCGGAATCAAAGAACACACGGCAGAGAGACTCGACCATTGGTTTGAAACGCTACCATTTCCTCTTTCGTCGATTCTCCGCGCATGGCAGGCCACGCCGAGCCAGGACTTCAAGACGAAACATGAGCACCTGCTCCACTTCTTCGAGGGAGCGGCGGAATTTCTCAGCGTCATCCTGTTGAGTGCGTTCAGTTCAAACGAGGCGATTTTCGGCGCGCACAAGCAAAAGCTCACCGAGGCGATGCAAAAACAAAACTTGAGCTTCCAGCGTGCAACATTCGGGACGTGGAAACTTGTGGTCGAGTATCTCGGCAAACAAACGCGGGAACTCCTTTCGGGAAATGGAAAGAAGCCCGAAGACGCACAGAATGACAGAGCGCTTTGTGCGGACCTCTTTTCTGACCCGTCCATCGGTCTGCCAGAGGCGCTAAGTCGTAAAGAACTAGCAACCATCTTCTCGACGACAAACAAAATGCGCAATGATTGGGGTGGTCATGGCGGGGTAGTCGGGCAGGAAGAAGCTCAACTCCGAAACGAGCAACTCCTTGCGGAAGTCCAAAAATTGCGGGAGGCCATTGCTGATACATGGGCTGAAACACAGTTGATTCATGCCCTTCACTGTCGTCCGCGCCGAGGACTCTTTGAGAACGAAGTGGCGGTCCTGATGGGGAGCAATAGCGAGTTTCTGAAAGAGACCCGCTCGATGGCGACTTGGTTGGATGTCGAACGCCTTTATCTCTCGAAGAAAGACTCCGGTCGAGCATTGAAGCTTCTCCCTCTGGTGCAGGTCGGGGCATCGCCACAGTCGGCAAAGAACGCGTGTTATTTCTTTAGTCGCTTGGAGCGAGGCGGCGCGCGCTTTGTTTCTTATCATTTCACGGACAAGCCGGAGTTAATGGGGCAATTCGACGACGCAACCGAAGCCATCAAGTTTCTGACCCAAGTTTAACCATGTCGGACATCGTTCAAAAACTCTGGGGCTTCTGCCACACGCTGCGCCACGACGGCGTGGATTACGGTGACTACATCGAACAGCTCACCTACCTGCTGTTCCTCAAGATGGCCGATGAACGCGGCGCGAAAGTTCCGAAGGATTGCGATTGGGAATCGCTCAAGCCCAAGTCCGGCACGCAACTAACCGATCACTACGCCGACATCCTACGCAAGCTTCGTGAGGCCGGCGGGCTGCTCGCCGACGTTTTCGCGCAGGCCACGCCGCGCTTTAACAATCCCGTCAATCTCAAGCGAGTCATCGCCATGATTGACGAGGAAGATTGGTCGGCGATGGACGTGGACGTGAAGGGCGCAGCCTTCGAGGGTCTGCTCGAAAAGGCCGCCAGCGAAGGCAAGAAAGGCGCGGGCCAATACTTCACGCCCCGCCCGCTCATCCAAGCCATCGTCTCGGTGATGAAACCCGACCCGCGCGGGAAAACGGACTTCCGCATCTGCGACCCGGCGTGCGGCACGGGCGGCTTTCTCGTTTGCAGTTACGAATGGCTCGTGTCCAAACCGGTTTCCG
>JGI10216J12902_103919913_pt1 | contig 10381 bp, 8 predicted proteins | sample KanNatreferecore_FD_12902 | JGI IMG/M metagenome (IMG submission 12902)
TTGGTGCAGTACTTAGTCAAGAGGCAACAAAAACGGCCGATCATGGACTCTTCGCGCCTGGGGACATTAAGTGGATGGACGCGCCCAACGCACTTCCGGCGGGGGCTAAGCTTGCTGTGCTGGAAGGAAACCCATTCAATTCCGGACTGTATACGATGCGGCTATCGATGCCTGCTGGTTACAAGATTCCACCCCATTGGCACGGGAAGGTGGAGCATGTCACGGTTATCTCCGGCAAATTCAACCTTGGCATGGGAGACAAGTTCGACGAGTCGAAGGGCAATGCTATGCCGGTGGGAACTTTCGGCTTTCTTCCGCCTCAGATGAAACATTTCGCATGGGCGTCCGAAGAGACAGTCATTCAACTTCACGGCGAGGGACCCTGGGAGATCAACTATGTGAATCCATCGGATGATCCACGGAAGAAAGGCGAATAGCTTCATTCCGGGAACCGTCGTTGAAAATGTCGGCTTCTGCCTTTATGGATTGACCAAGGATGACGCGCATGATCTTTAAGCAATTTCTTTATCACGACACGGGCTGTGCCGCTTACGTCTTCGGTTGAGCGGGCAAGGGCCGGGCCGCGGTCGTGGACCCACAAGCGCGAGACACTCAAGCCTACGCCGAGTTCGCAAACGCGAAGGGCATGGAGATCAAATATGTAATTGACACCCACATCCAGGCAGACCACTTGTCTGGAGGTCGCAGCCTCTCAGAGAAAACCGGCGCGCAATACTGCCTCGAAACTTCGGCTGATGTTGGCTTTGCTTTCACTTCACTGAGTGACGGTCAGGAACTGGACTTAGGAAATGTAACCGTCAAAGTCCTTCACACACCGGGCCATACTCCAGAGAGCATCTGCCTCCTTGTGACGGATAAGACCAGAGGACCTGAGCCGTGGTTTCTGCTCACCGGTGACACTCTTTTCGTTTGGGCTGTCGGTCGGCCAGATCTTCCTGGAAATGCACATGAGAGCGCCGCACAACTCTACGACAGCTTGAGAGAGAAATCCTTAACCTGCCGGAAACTCTCGAAATATACCCTGCCCACTTCTCCGGTTCCGTTTGCGGCGCCGGAATAAGCGGAAAGCCCATGTCGACGCTCGCCTTCGAGAAGCGCTGGAATCCGATCCTCAAAATGGACCGCTCCGGTTTCGTCGAGAAATTGACTAGCGAGATACCACCAAAACCGGCAACGATGGAATCCATTCTCCGCGCCAATCAAGGGCGTGATTGAGCTATGGACTCGCACAGCGATTCGCATGGCTCCGTTGTGCTCGGTCTTGGAGCTAACCTCGAACAGTTCAGCCTGCTGGTCATAATTAATGCCTTCGTTGGCGGCATGGTAGGGCTGGAGCGCACGGTTGTTCCCCTTATCGCAGAGCGCGAATTTGGTCTGGCCTCGAAGAGCGCCATCCTTTCTTTCATCGTCAGCTTTGGCGTCGTCAAAGCGGGCTCCAACCTTCTCGCTGGGAGATATTCCGATGTTGTCGGACGCAAGAGCCTCTTGGTCACCGGGTGGCTCTTCGGCCTGCCTGTTCCATTCATGGTGATGTGGGCTCCGACGTGGGGCTGGATCACAGCTGCCAATGTGTTGCTCGGAATCAACCAAGGTTTATGTTGGTCCACGACCGTGATTATGAAAATCGATCTCGTCGGACCGAAGCGCCGAGGCTTGGCCATGGGGCTAAACGAGTTCGCTGGTTACGGCGCTGTGGGACTTGCTGCGCTGACGTCGGCTCATCTGGCAGCCAGGTATGGCCTACGTCCGGTGCCTTTCTACTTGGGAATTGTATTCGCCGTACTTGGCTTAATTCTCTCCGTAGGCCTCGTCCGAGATACAACCGCGCATGCGAGGAAGGAGGCGCGCGATCATAGAACCCGCGAGCGGCCCCCGTTTAGGGAGGTCTTCGCTGAAACAAGTTATCGTAACCCAACTCTTTTCTCTGTGAGTCAAGCAGGCCTTATCAACAACCTCAATGACGGCATGGTGTGGGGACTCTTTCCTCTCTTTTTCGCCTCCTACGGCTTGAGCGTAAGTAGGATCGGAGTTCTCGCCGCAATCTATCCGATGTTGTGGGGCGTTACACAGATCGCAACGGGTGCGCTCTCCGACAAGCGAGGGCGCAAATGGATGATCGTTTGGGGGATGTGGCTCCAAGCACTCGGCATCTGGTTGACTGCAGCTGCTCCAAATTTCGCGCACGCGTTGATAGATAATTTTTGGCTGTGGGTAGCTGGCGCTGTACTCCTCGGCTTCGGCACCGCGCTCGTTTATCCGACACTGCTCGCTGCCATCGGCGATGTCGTTCATCCCGGGTGGCGCGCTTCGGCGGTTGGCGTCTACCGGCTGTGGCGTGATCTCGGCTACGCCGTCGGGGCTCTCCTTTCTGGGATTGTGGCCGATCTGTTTGGACTGCTCTGGGCCGTGCTCGTTGTCGGGGCGTTAACTTTTGGATCGGGGGTGATCGTTGCTCTGCGAATGAAGGAAACCGTTGGAGGGATGGACGATTGAAGCAAAACCGCTGAAAATACGTTCGGTCTTTTCATACTAGATGTTTCGGTTGGGTGACGCGTTCCTTGACAAAGGTCGGAAAGCTTCCATAGATTGATGAAGACATGGTAATCCGCTTAGCATCACTGGCCCTTATCATGGTAATTGGCGGTAGCGTCTTCGCTGGCATGCCGCTGCATTCCAATGAACAGGAATGTAGCATGCCCGGCATGGCCGGTATGGATTGCTGCAAGAAGGCAGCCCAGGCCGAGAGCCTTGCGCCTGAAGTTGTAACTGCGCGTTTGTGCTGCGCTCTGATCTGTTCGCAAAGCGGAACCACCGGTTCGACCGAGTCGCGGCTTCCGCGTCAATCAACCTCCCAGGCCGTAGCGATTCATTTATCGTCTGCCCAACCGTTAGTTGGGCTGCCGCGAATATCTCGTTCTTTAGTTTGGGGACCTAGTCCTCCTCCGTATTCGAATCCCGCTTACATTCGACACCTCGCTCTTCTGATCTAGAGACTTCAAGGCCGTAGTGTGTCTTCTCATCGCTGTTCCGCAGTTAGGACCAGCGGATTGCGTGTTGCCTTTGAAGCGCGTTCCTCTCTATTTCATAAGAAGGTCGAATCTCATGTCCAAGAATATTCTCGCCTTTAGTCTTCTTGCAGTTCTGTCATTCATTGCCGCATGTGGCTCCAAGTCGGCTTCGGTTGATACCGGCAAGGTTATAAAGGGTGCTCCGGTTGGAAACTTAACCGTCACACTGTCGAGTCCTTCCGGCCAGCTTAAACATGGCAGTGACGAGTTCTTCGTCACCTTCAAAGACTCGTCGGGTAAGCCGGTTGATGTCGGAGCTGCGGCGCTGACATTTCACATGCCGCAGATGGGTTCGATGGCACAGATGAATGATCACGCCACGCTAACCACAACCGACACGCCTGGAATCTATAGAGCCAAAGCCGAGATTGAGGTGGCTGGCGAGTGGCAAGCGCAAGTGTCTTTTGAAGGGCCGGCAGGAAAAGGGCAAACCTCCTTCTCAGTAACAGCACAGTAGTTTCTGAGTAACTCGACCGTCGAACGGCGGTCTAAGGAGAATACTGCCATGATTCACCGGCTCATCGAGACGAGCCTGCGTAATCGCGGGCTGATCATTGTGCTTTATCTTGGCCTCGCACTGTGGGGTTACTGGGCCTTAGTGCATACGCCAATCGATGCGATACCTGACCTCTCGGAGAACCAGGTCATCGTCTTCACCGACTGGACCGGTCGCTCGCCACAGGAGGTAGAGGATCAAGTCACCTATCCGCTCGTCACTAACTTGCAGGGCTTGGCTGGTGTGCGCGTTGTGCGCGCAAGTTCGGCGTTCGGATTCTCGATGATCAACGTGATCTTCGAGGACAACATCGACCTCTATTTTGCGCGAACCCGCGTTCTTGAGCGCTTGAACTTGGTCACTAAGCAACTGCCTGAAGGCGTCGTGCCGACGCTTGGCCCAGATGCTACAGGCGTTGGGCAAGTTTTCTGGTACACACTCGAATCAAATCAGTTGAACCCGCGCGACCTGCGAACCTTGCAGGATTGGTTTGTTCGTTACCAGTTAAACTCCGTACCGGGTGTGGCGGAAGTGGCGTCAGTCGGCGGTTACGTGCAGCAGTATCAAGTCGACGTCGATCCTAACAAACTGCGCGCCTATAACATCCCGCTGTCTACCATTGTTCAGGCAGTTCAACGTTCGAATAACAACGTCGGCGGAAATGTCGTAGAGCAAGCGGGCCAGTGGGCCGTGGTCCGCGGGATAGGATTGATCCAGTCAACCGATGATGTGGCAAATATCGTCATCGGATCAGCCAATGGCACGGCGATCTACGTACGCAATGTCGCTGACGTGAAGCTTGGCAATGCTTTTCGGACAGGCGTACTCGACAAGAACGGCAAGGAAGCCGTGGGTGGTGTTGTTATTGCGCGTTACGGCGTCAACACGCTCGATGTAATCCAAAGCGTCAAGCAACGGATCGAGGCTATAAAGTCGGGCTTGCCGAAAGGAGTGGAGATCGTTCCTTTCTACGATCGCACGCAACTAATCAACCGTGCAACTCACACGTTAAAGCGTGCGCTAATCGAAGAGCTAATTCTGGTCACATTCGCTCACATAATTTTCCTGGCACACTTCCGCTCCATTCTTATAGTCACCATTCCATTGCCGCTAGCAGTGCTGACGTCCTTCCTCTTCATGTACTACATGGGCATTAGCTCCAATCTGATGTCACTTGCCGGGATCGCGATAGCTATCGGAGTACTGGTCGACGCTGGAATTGTGGTCACTGAAAACGCCTTTCGTTTTTTAGAAAAGCGCAATGTCGATCCCAAAGACCGAAAGAAAGTTTGGGAGACTGTAAGCGAGTCTACGAACCTCGTTGGGCGACCAGTTTTCTTCTCAATGGCCATCATTATCCTGGCCTTTATTCCAGTCTTCTCGCTCACCGGTCAGGAAGGAAAATTATTTCACCCGCTCGCCTTCACCAAGACGTTCGCCATGTTTGGCGCAACGATCATCGCCGTAACCCTCGTGCCCGTGCTCTGCACCTTTCTCCTGCGAGGTAAGTTTCACTCCGAGCAATCAAATCCCGTGATGCGTCTTCTGCGCGCAATCTATCGGCCGGCACTTCTCTTGGCTTTGCATCATCGTCTCATCACAGTCTTGATCGCGTTACTGCTATTCACCGGCGCGATCATCCTGGCAACCGGAATCGGCAAAGAGTTCATGCCTCCGCTCAACGAGGGCGATGTCATGTACATGCCGGTGACGGATCCGGCCATTTCTGTAGACGAAGCTCTCCGAATTCTCAGCAAGCAAGATGAGATATTGAAGACTTTTCCGGAAGTCGAAGGGGCGGTGGGAAAAGCTGGTCGAGCTGATACCTCAACCGATCCGGCTCCAGTAAATATGAACGAAACCATCGTTCATCTCAAGCCTATCGATCAATGGCGAGCCGGAATGACGCGGGAGAAGCTCATCTCCGACATGAATGAAAAGCTGACCATGCCCGGTGTCACCAATATCTGGACACAGCCGATTCAAAACCGCATCGACATGCTTTCTACAGGGATTCGTTCACAGGTCGGACTGAAGATCTTTGGCAATGACTTGAAGGAACTTGAAGAACTCTCTCGCCGCATTGCAGAAGTGGTGAAGACTGTGCCGGGCGCTGTCGATGTATATCCCGAACAGATCAGCGGTGCGCCTTACGTCGATATCCATATCAACCGTCCAGCATCTGCGCGTTATGGAATCGATGTTGGCACCATCCAGGATGCCATCGAGAAAGGCATAGGGGAAACGAACCTCACAGTCACGATCGAAGGCCGCAGACGATTTCCAGTCCGCGTTCGCTACGCGCCTCAGTATCGGAGTAGTCCAGCATCTCTGGGTGAGATTCCGATTACTTCACCATCGGGTGCACCTATTCCATTAGCGCAACTGGCAGAGATTCGCTCCGTCGAAGGACCAACGATGATCTCCAGCGAGAACGGGCTGTTGCGCGGAACTGTGTTGCTCAATGTGCGCGGACGTGACGTAGGAAGCTTTGTTGACGAGGCCAAGCCGAAACTCGCGAACCAGGTGCAACTACCTCCGGGTTACTACATGGACTGGAGCGGTCAATATGAGAACCAGCAGCGCGCCCGACAGCGCCTCATGATTGTCATTCCCATCGTCTTGGTCATCATCTTTGGCCTGCTCTACCTGACCTACAACTCGGTTTTGGAAGCAGCTCATGTCTTGCTGGCGGTCCCATTCGCGTTAACGGGCGGAGTCTATTTGCTTTGGGCGCTTGGCTACAACTTTTCAGTAGCCGTTTGGGTGGGATTCATCGCGCTGTTCGGCACTGCGGTACAGACCGGAGTCGTAATGGTCATCTATCTCGAGGAGGCCGTTGAAAGAAAACGGCAGGAGGTCGGGACATTAACGTCGAAGACTTTGATGGACGCAGTCATCGAAGGCGCATTGCTTCGTTTGCGGCCAAAGGTCATGACCGTCTCGACGGTTGTTGCTGGTTTGCTTCCGATTATGTGGAGCACAAGCGCGGGCTCGGAAGTAATGAAGCCGCTTGCGACGCCGGTTCTTGGCGGCATGGTCTCCAGTCTTTTGCATGTGCTGATTGTGACGCCAGTAATCTTTTTCTGGCTACGAGAACGCCAGTTAAAGAAGCAAGGAGTAATCCCGTCAAACAGTGAGGTAGCGATCGAACCGGCCTACGAGAACACTCAAGAAGGTCCATCAGCTAGTAAGGAAGAAGGTAATAATCATGAATAAGTTTTTTCGACTTACCATAGTGACCACGCTCACGATCGTCCAGTCACTGGTAGGCGCTAGTACAGGCTGGACTCAATCACTTGTCGCGAAGACAGAACCAAGGTTGAGTAATCCGGTCACCGTTAGCACCGAAGCAACTATTTCGCCCGCGGCGAAGTATTCCGATCAGCAAGCCGGTATGACCGTCGATCAAGCCGTCGCATATGCACTAGAGCACAATGGTGAGTTGCTTGCCGCTCGCAAAGAGATTCATGCGGCGACCGCGCTCGTGAAGCAAGCCGGCTTACGTTCCAATCCGACAATTGAAGCCAACGTCGCAAAGACTATTAGCGGAAGAGACAACACCGTGATGGTTCAAGGGATGTTGCCGATGGAACTCGGTGGGCGCCGATCTGCTCGTTTAAAGGTTGCGGAACGCGAGTTGGAGATGCGGCAGCAGGATGTCGCGAATCGCGAACGGCTGCTGGCTGGAGAAGTCCGAGCAAAGTTTGGCGAGGCAATCGCTGCCATTTTGAAGCTTGGGTTCGACCAGAATCTCATCGATACGAGCCAACGCGGATATAACCTGGTGGCGGCCAGAGTCACCGAAGGAGGAACAGCACCGCTTGAACAGAACATGGTGTTGGTTGAATTGAATCGGCTGCGGTCCACGCGCGAGATCGCTGAAGGTAGAACGCAGACAGCAATGCTTAAACTGCGCAACATAATCGGGATGACACCCGATGAACCTCTTCGACTGCGCGGCGATTTTGATGATCTGGTTTCTCCACTCGCAGCGCTATCCAATGCGACCGAGCAGGCTTTAGCCGACCGACCGGATCTAAAACTAGCAAAGGCCACTGAAAGTTTCGCCGAAGCTCGTATTGAACAAGCACGCGCCGAAGGAAGACTGGATGCGAGTTTGTCGGCGGGATACCAGCGAATGGATTCAGGCTTTCCGTTGAACGGTATCAACGATGCCGGCCAATTACGACCGATACAAAGCACGTTCAATTACCTAACGGTCGGAGTGGTGTTGAATCTGCCGGTGCGAAATAAGAACCAAGGCACAATCGAAGCTGCCTTAGCAGAAGCCGATGCTGCCAAACGTCGGCGCGAGTTCACGGAACTCACCATCAGGAGCGAGGTCGCCTCGGCTTACGCCCAATACAACACCGCTGCGCGAGCGGCGGAAATCTTTCGCGTAGGAGTAAAGGATCAAGCCAGCGCTAACCTGGATGTTGTTAGACAAACGTATGAGCTAGGCTCCAAAACATTAATCGACTACCTCGGAGAACAGCGACGTTACATTGAATTGCAAAACTCTTATATCGATACCCTGCTGGATACTTACAAGGCACGGGTCGAGGTGGAACGCGCTGTTGGCTCTTCGGCTGTCACCAAACCCGAGGTACAAACCCATGACTGAACCAGACAAGAAGATACGCGACGAACACATCGATAACGCCGCGCCAGCTGTGGCAACAGGTAACGGCAACCGTCGACCGCGCAAGAAGACCATGGTTTTGCTTTCGATAGTTGCGGTCGTTGCGGTTGTCGGAGTGATATTGGTGGTATGGCTAATGAAGCCGAGCGGCAATGCAGGTCGTGCAGTTCCCGCGCCTCCCTCCATATCCACCGAACCAACCAGTCAGGGAAACACTGGAGCACCTGGCCAAACGTTGACGATAAGTTTGGAGCAGGCTCAGCGCGTCGGGATTAAGATCGAAACAGTGGGTGAGCGTGTCTCGACGGATGCAACTGGCCAACTGACTACGGGTGTGGTGCAGCCAAACTCTTATCGCGAAACTCCGGTAATGTCTCTGGTTGGAGGAATTGTGCGTAGCGTTGGGCCAGAACTCGGACAAAATGTACGCAAAGGTCAAACCGTCGCGATAGTATCCAGCAACGATCTAGCAGAAACTCAAACGAAATATCTCGCCACTCTTGCCGAGTTAGAGGAGCACCACAAGCACCATGCGCGTGCTGAGAAGCTGGTTTCGATCGGGGCGGCCAGCCGCGAAGAGTTGGAGTCGGCAGCCAGCAAATTGAAAGCAGCGGAGTCGGAACTGGCAAATCTACGCCAACGTCTTTTGCTTCTGGGTCTGAGTTCTCAACGTGTCAGTGCTCTGCAATCCGCGTCACAGGTCAGTGCGGAAGTGAGCTTGCCGGCGCCTGCATCTGGTACGGTAACAAGTCGCACGGTCAACTCAGGTGAAGTCATTGAGTCCAACAAAGAACTAATGCGCGTAACTGACCTGTCCAGCGTGTGGGTGGTTGGTCAAGTTTATGAAAAGGATCTCGGCAAGGTTCATGTAGGCGGCGGTGCGAGCGTTACCACAGATGCTTATCCGGGTCGCGTGTTTCGGGGTCAGGTATCTTATGTGGATCCAAAAGTTGATCCACAGACACGAACGGCGCAAGCGCGTATTGAACTAGCCAACCCTAGTCAGCAACTCAAAATCGGAATGTACGTTAACGTGGCCTTCGCAGCTTTGGCAGGTACCCAATCAACAACACCAGTTGTGCCCATCGCAGCGGTCCAGAGTCTCGCCAATCAACAAGTGGTCTTCGTGGCGTCGACGGATCCTAATGTCTTCGCGCTGCGGCCCGTGCGCCTTGGCCCTGAGAGTAATGGTTATTATCCGGTGTTGGAAGGTTTGACCGCAGGTGATCGGATTGTTACTGAAGGCAGCTTCATGCTGCGAGCGGAATGGTTGAAGTCGCACCCAAACGGCTAGTGATCACAGGTCATAACCACCGACGAACTCGGCCTCTAAGTCCGAATAAGTTCGTTGGATGTTTTTGGGCCGCGCAGACGTAAGCCTAAGGACATAGCGGAAGGAAATATTTCAGTGACATTCATCGTCGTCACAGCAGGTCTCACCGCGTAGCCCCTCGATACCTTCCTTGACGATGATTGGCACCATGATTAGAGCCGCGACAGGATCAGTTTTAACGCACGTTCTAAGTATGTCAGCGAACGCCGCCGCTAGGAATGTGCAAGCGTTCCCTTTACTCAACACATCTGCCCAAACGAGCTCGCGGTGATCGATGATCAAAGTTTAGCGATCGTCGCACGGGTGCCGGCAGGAGACTATCCGGACGGAATTGCTTATGCCACCAAGGAAAATAAGATTTACGTTTCGGACCTACACGGAAAGGCTGACACAGTAATCGATGCGAAGACCAATCAACGCATAACTACAATTCCACTCGGGGGCGGTGCCGGCAATAGTCAATACGATGCGAGATTGGATCGCATCTTCGTAACTGTTGACGGTCGGGAAGAGTTGGCCGAGATTGATCCAAACACTGATCAGATCACTGCGCGGTATCCACTGACTGCTTGTAAAGGCAGCCACGGATTACTGATCGATTCTGAAAACGGCTTAGCATTCGCGGCTTGCGAAGAGAACTCAAACCTCGTTGTCTTCGATCTGCAAACGAAGAAAGCAACGGCAACGGTTTCCGTAGGAGCTGACCCTGACGTGCTCGCCTTTGATTCCAATCTTCATCGTCTGTACGTCTCTGCGGAAAGCGGCAATATCGCAATCTATGATGAGCACGAACCTTACAAAAAGTGTTTGTCGGTTTC
>JGI10216J12902_100889009_pt1 | contig 10379 bp, 9 predicted proteins | sample KanNatreferecore_FD_12902 | JGI IMG/M metagenome (IMG submission 12902)
AGCGAATGCTCATAGAGCCGCAGGATCCAGCCGCCTCGCCTGACCGGCCATGGGGCTTCGGGGTCATGGGCGAAGTCACGCGGATCGGTGTCCACGAGTTCCTTCGCGCCCGGTCGTCGCGATTCAGGCGAACCCTTCTGAACGAGCCACGCCGTCAGCAACACGAACACTGCCATCTGCAGGAACTCACTCTCCCAGTTCTCAAAGAGCGCCTCCCACGGATGTCCCGTCCCCAGATAGCCGGCCATACTCACGACGGGCTCGCCGTGCTCGCGTTGTGTGGCGTTGTATTCGTACAGGCCCGTGACTACCTGTGCAGCGAGGAACACCAGAAACATCGCCATCAGCACGAGCGTCAATGCGCGATCGCGAAACCACTCCACGTGAACCTCTCTGACTCTCGTCGACCGACACGCAATTGTGCGCGCCCCGGTTTGTTCCGATGAGCGGCGTCAGACGCGGGGCACCAGTGTCCGGCGATGCCGCTCAATGGTCTCCCACTGGCGGACGGCATCCGCTTCCAGTTCGACAAGCTCCGGCGGCCTTGGTGGTTGTGGGCAGCGCGACAATCGCCTGCGCGGTTCGCCACAGACATCGCTTGCCCTGCACGCCGATGGCGAGCGCTCGAGCATCCGGAACAGCGACAGGCCCCCCGGCGGGTACCGGTAACTGTACGAAGGGCGGTCGTACGACCACCCACGTGCGTGACGGACAGCGAGGTGGACCCACTCTCTGACAGGATCCGCTCGACAACGCCGCGATCCAGCTGATGGCCGTATCTGCGCCGGCCAGGTGATCGCGCAGGTAGGTCGCCAAGGCCCGTCGTTTGCCCCGGTCCTGAACTTTGCGAGGCTTCGAGCGTCGGAGTGCGACGAACGCGATCGTCAGGCCCAGCGCAGCCACCGCGCCGAGAATGGGGCTAGAAGGCCCACGCAACTCGCAGGCCGCCCAGTCGGCTCCTTCTACTTCTTCATCGTTCCTTTGCCGAACAGCTTCTCGCCGATACTTGTGAGAAGCCCCGGATCAATCCCGTCGGGACCGATGGGTGACGTCAACTGTGGCTCCGCAGGGTGAATCGGCACAGGTCCGCCCTCGGGAGGGCCGTCGACGACTCGAAGCTCGGAACCGTCTTCGGGGTGGGGCCCCCGCCAAATAGTGGAGATCTCCCGGTAGTCATCGGGGCTCATCCGATACATGACTTGGTGCAGCCCCTTGGCCTCGTGCCGCTTCGCCTCCGGGAATCTCTTGTTGCTGATGTCCGGAATCGGCAGCAATTTGCCGACATCTACCCCCGACAGTGCCTCGAGAGCCTTCGCGTAGGCGACGATGTGGGTTCCGCCCCGGACGAGAAGATAGCCGACCATCTCGCGGGCCACCGGATCGTCGACCATCTCATAAACGCGAATCTTGTTGGCTCGAGCGCCACATTCCAGGAAGAAGTTGTGAAGCAAATCGAGTTTGAGATTGCCGCTCGAGAATACGTACGTTCCGTTCCAGGCGTTCCCCATGGAGTCGAAGGGCAGCGCCGTCTGACCGCCGGCGATAAAGTGATAGTGGTTTCGGGCGTCGGTCGCCACCTCGAGCGGTGTCGCTGAAGGATCGTTGCCGCGCGACGTGGAGCCGCTCAGCAGCATGTTGATTGTGTGGCTCACCAGCTCGATGTGCCCGTACTCCTCCGCGGCGATGTTCGCGATGAGGTCGTAGAACGGCTTCATCTTGTCGCGCCCACGGAAGTTGAACGACTGAAACGTGTAGTTCATCAGCGTGGACATCTCGCCAAATTTGCCCCCCAGCAGCTCCTGCACGGCGGACGCCGAGTTCGGCGATGGATGCGCGGGCATTGGCAGTTCGATCGCGAGTTTGTCGATGCGCAGGATCAATGGAGGCCTCCTTTGTGCGCGATGGTTGTGATGGTCTAATGCAACGATGCCGAAACCGCCGTCACACGTCTCCGTGGTTTGAAGCGCGGTACTGGCCGTCCCGCGACCGACGTAGGTGACCGTCTCGAACGAGATCGTCGAGCACCACCGAGCACGTAGACTCGCGGAGTCCAAATAGCCGTGCGGCCTGGGGCAGATGCAGCGACATACCCGGCATTTCCGCATAAGTGCCGAGAATGAGGCTGATCAGATTGGCGCGCAATGGCTCGCCGTCAGCTCCGCGAACACCACGTCGCCGATCAGATCGAGGTCGCGTTGACGCTGCGCCGTGGTTGTACGACCGCTCGGCGCGTGGACTGCTGGACATGAGCTCCTCTCCGAATGACGTCGGCCTGCGATCACAAGCAGGTCAATTCAATCGGGCGTGCATCGAGCCACACGTTCGGATCTGAGATCCGTTCGGCACGGCATCTACGATGACATCCCCACCGCGCGCTCGCCATTAGGAAGGGCAGAAGGAACTCTTAGGGCGAGCCCTAATTGCGATCACGCTTCGTCAACTGGCTGTGTGGCTCAACCAATCGATGACAGGACCTCCGCCCTACGATGTCTGCCGACATCGGTCGCCAGCTCGACTGCCTGCATGAAGCCGACAAGGTGGGATTCGAACGTATCTACCTGCCTAATATTGCGCGAGGTCGTCGGGAGCGCTTCATCGAGACCAGCGCGGCCCCAGGTGCTTCCCCGATTTTGGATCGCGGCCCGATCGAGGAAGCGCTACATAGATCGATACGGCGGCCACATCTCGCGCGCAAGCCAACTAAACCGATTGGCGATCGGTCATGTTTCGATAGGGCAAGCCCTAATAGGATCGGGAGGGCGGCGCGCCTACAATCTAGAGGCGGTTATGGATCATGCAGCCAGCCGACATGGAGGGCATACTGCAACAGCTCGATCCTCCCAGTCAGGCCAAGCTTACGCATGGCGTTGGCCTTGTGAACCTCGATTGTCTTGTGGCTCAAGTCGAACCGCGCGGCGATCTCTTTGTTGCTGTGGCCCTGCGCGACCAGCCGCAACACTTCCGTCTCTCGATCGCTGAGCACCGTTGCCACACGTCGTGTACGCTTGCGTTCCTGCGCCGCGAACGGCGCCGCGAGGTGGTGGGTCAGTGCGGGATCAATGTACTGTCGACCGGTAGCGGCCGCGCGAATCGCTCGAAATAACTCGGAGTGTGAGCTTTGTTTGAGGACGTAGGCCGATGCACCCGCCCGCAATTGCTCTTCGAGAAAGGTTTGGTCGGCATGGCGGGTCAGACTCACGATCGGGAGATCAGGTCGCAGCTGCCTCAGCCGGCGTGTGGCAGCCATTCCGCTCAACCCGGGCATCGACAGGTCCATCACGACGACATCGAGCCCTTCCAATGCGCTACGCTCGATCGCTTGAGTGCCATCACAGGCTTCGCCGACCACTTCGAAATCAGGTTCGCGATCGATGAGGAGCTTCAGGCCCTGGCGCACGGTTTCGTGGTCCTCCACCAGGAGGATGCGTAGCCGTCGACTTACCTGCGTATCCATCGGATAAAGTCTGGTGCGCCGCTTTCGCGGCGTCAACCCGCAAGCGTTTGCACCACAGAGATTGGACTCAGACGTGACCTCTGCAGTTCAACGACGAGCCCTTGATTCAACGACGAGGCATTGAGTAGGCAACCGGAGCGTATCGTGGCTGACCACTCACCGAGCGGCCGAACAGACGGCTCGGCCGAGAGACTTCGCGTCGCGATCGACGGCCTGTCCGACCATGCTTTCGTCACGCTCGGCTGCGATGGAGTGATCACGTCTTGGAACATCGGCGCCGAGCGGCTGTATGGCCGTTCCGCGGAGCAGACCGTGGGACTGGCCATCTCGGCCGTCTTCCGTGTGGACGGACAAGGCACGGGCATTGGGATAGCTGAACTGGAACAGGTCACCCAGCGGGGTACCGTGACGGGTGCACGTCGGCTGATCTGTTGCGGCGGATGTACGACGAACATCGAGACAGCGATTCGAGCGCTTCACAACGATACCGGTTTTATTGGCTATGTGCTGTTGGCCTATCAGCCCTCCGTTAGGACCGGAGTGGACGACACGGCGCCCGATGAGATACGCCGCCAGTTGGCCGAGTCGAAAGCACTGCTGACCGCCGAGATGACGGACCGAACGCAGGCCGAAGCCGCCCGCGTGCGGTTGCTGCGACGGCTCGTGGTGGCACAGGAGGATGAGCGACGCCGACTGGCTCGCGAACTACACGATGGTCTCGGTCAGCGCCTAACGGCGCTTCGACTCTCGCTGGAAGCGGTCCAGAAGGATCCGGTCCCGCAAAGTCCCCAACTCACGGCCGCCCTCGACACCCTGGCGCTCATCGATCACGATATCGATTTCATTGCATGGGAGTTGCGACCGGCGGCACTGGACGAACTCGGATTGGCGGCAGTGCTGGACACCTATGTCAGAGAATGGTCGCGGCATGCCGGCATTCCGGCGGTATTCCATTCGCGACCAGGCAACCTGGAGCGATTGGCATCCGAGGTTGAAGCCAGTATCTATCGCATCGCCCAAGAAGCTCTGAACAACGTCGCGAAGCACGCGGGCGCTCGCTCGGTGAATGTCTTACTGGAACTCCGCGCCGAAACAATCGCGCTCGTCGTGGAGGACGACGGTCGCGGGTTTCAGCACGGCCCGATCGGCGAGACGATGATCGGGTTGAGCGGCATGCGTGAACGCGCACTGGCCGTTGGGGGCAGCGTCGAGATCGAACCCACCCCCGGTGGCGGGACAACGATCCTGGCGACCATTCCAACCACCGGCGGGCACCGCGAACGTTGGCCCCTGACGGGCGCAGGGGGGAAGTCTCCAGATCCGGCTCACGCGGTCGGTTACTCCTCCGACGAATCGAGCGAGGCAGCCGGCCAGGCTCAGAGCGCCATTCGAATGCGGTTGCAGGAATTACAGCGGGCGGTCGGCGCTCGTGACGAGTTCATCGCCACAGTCTCCCACGAGCTGCGAAATCCGATTGCGCCTTTGACATTCCAGGTCAGGCTCGCGCTCACCAAGATCGAACAGATGACCGCAGTCGGAACACCCGTATCGGCGGATTGGGTGCAATCGCAATTACGCGGCATCGAGCAACGCCTGCATCGCCTCCTCGAGACGCTGGATCGCCTCCTAGATGTGTCGCGCCTTTCCACCGGACGCATCGATCTCCAGCCGGAACCGATGAATCTCGTGAGCGCCGTTCGTGATGTGATCGGCACACTCGAGGCCGAATTCGCCATCGCGCGATGCAAAATCAGCTGGTCCGATCACGGTGACGCCACCGGCACGTGGGATCGGCTGCGCGTCGAGCAGGTTTGCCGGAACCTGCTGTCCAATGCCTGTCGGTTTGGTGCTGGACACCCCATCGAGGTGGCGGTCAGCGCCGATCAGGACTTTGCGACGCTTCGCGTGCGCGACCATGGCGTCGGTATTCCCTCGGACCAGCATGCACGAATTTTCGAGCGCTTCGAGCGCGGTGTCGAGCAGCGGAGCGGGGGCTTCGGCATCGGTTTGTGGATCGTCCGGAACATTTGCGTGGCGATGGGCGGCACGGTGACGGTGCAAAGCGAGCGTGGAGACGGAGCGTGTTTCACGGTCATGCTGCCGCGACGCCCCGCGCGACCATCCGGCAGCGCAGAACTGGAGTCAGTCAGGTGATCGAACAGAGACGGCCCGTGGAACGACGGCCGACAGGCATCCCGGGCCTTGACCGCATCCTCGACGGCGGACTGCTGGCGTCCGGTGTCTACATCGTCCAGGGCCCACCGGGCGCGGGCAAGACGATCCTGGCCAACCAGGCGTGTTTTCACCATGTATCGACTGGCGGCCGCGCGATCTACGTGACGTTGCTGGCGGAATCACACTCACGCATGTTCGACCATTTGCGGCGACTGGCATTTTTTGACGAAGCCGCCATACCTGATCACGTGTACTACATCGGTGGGTACAGCGCTCTCGAATCGGGAGGATTGGACGCGCTGGTGACGCTGATTCGCGGCGCCATCCAGAAGCAGAACGCCACTCTGCTCGTCGTCGATGGCCTGATTTCCGCCCAAGAGTCGTCGCCGACCGATCGTGAGTTCAAGAAATTCCTGCACGAGGTTCAAACCCTCGCCGACCTCACCTCGTGCACCGTGCTGCTCCTGACGAATGCTCAGCGAACGACGGCATTCTTTCCCGAGCACACCATGGTCGACGGGGTGCTCCATCTCACCGACGAACTATCGGAGCTCCGCCCGCTGAGGCACATCCGCGTCTTGAAGCTTCGCGGTAGCGCTCCGGTGCGCGGACTGCACTCACTGCGTATCTCGGATGTTGGCGTGGAGGTACGGCCGCGAATCGAGACACTCGTGCCACAAGGCCACGTGAACGAGGAACCAGTCGCTGGAGGCGCGAAACTTCCGTTCGGGATTCCAGAACTCGACGAGATGCTTCGCGGGGGTATCCGTCCAGGATCGATCACTATGATTTTGGGATCGTCGGGCAGCGGCAAAACACTCCTCGGCATGCAGTTTCTCTCGGAGGGTATCCGACGGTCCGAGCGCGTCGTCTACTTTGGCTTCTACGAGAAACCAGAAGCGATTCTCGCGAAATGCCAGCGCGTCGGCATCGGTGGTTTGAAGGAGGGCGTTGGCCGTGGCTTGGCGCAGCTGATCTGGCATCGCCCTGTCGAGGGCGTCATCGACGAACTGGGCGAGAGCTTGATCAACACCATTCAAACCTTCCGGCCGCAGCGGCTCTTCCTCGATGGTATGGAGGGATTCGAACGTGCGGCCGATTTTCCGGAGCGGCTATCTCACGTGTACAGCGCCATTGCCCAGGAATTGGAGCACCTCGGCGTTACGGCCCTCTACACGGCAGAGACGCGGGAGCTGTTCGCGCGGCACATCGAAGTCCCGATCAATGGGCTCTCGGCCGCCACGCAGAACATCATCATTCTGCGCCACATCGAACACCGTGCCACCCTGTTGCGCGTCATGGCGATCCTCAAGGTCCGAGATGATGACTACGACGCGAGAATGCGTGAGCTGCAAATCACGGATGGCGGCATTCGGCTGTTGGACACTTTTGCAGGCGAATTCCGCGTAGTCGCGGGCGGAGGCCTGGGCCGCGATCCGCGGGTCGAGGACAACGGAGAATAGCCCGTGGCGGCCGATTCAATTCTGATCGTCGACGACGAATTTGGACTCGCGGAGATGTTACGCGACATGTTGCGCGATCACGGCTACGAGGTCGTGCTGGCGATCAACGGCCGCCTGGCATTCGAGGTGCTCGGCGAGCAGAACGTCGACCTCGTGTTGACCGACCTGATGATGCCGGTCATGGACGGCGAGGAACTCGCGACGGCGATGCGCACCAGTGAACAGTATCGCGACACGCCGATCATCATGATGACGTCGCTCCCCACGGCTGTCCCACAGCAGCGCGAGCTGTTCGACGCAATCCTGCGCAAGCCATTTTCTCCCGAGCAGTTGCTGCGGACCATACGCGGCTGTTTGGACATCAATCCCGACGCCGGCCCAGATCCCGCAGGCTCGAGTCCAGCTGGAGTCGCTTAACTATAAGAGGACGCTGACTGCGGGCACTGTACTCGACGTTGGCCGTCGGCGGCTTCGTCGACCGGATCGTCCTTCACCAGATTTGCTCAGTGGCGCAACATGGGATCGCCGGTCCTGCCCCTGACGATGGAGCAATGAGTCAGAACAGAATGTGGGATGACTGTTCTACGGTGCGACGTGGCGCATCACATTGATCGGCGTCTGCATGCTGCGAGCAGAAGCTCAGCCCCGAACGGCCAGCGGTCATCGTATTTACCGGACAGCTCATCTTCGGCTGCAGCGCACTCAACCTCGTGGAAGGCATCGTCGATCTCGGGCTGCCGGAACTCGGATGGCTCATTATGGACAAACCCCGCTCTCGTCTACCGGTTTGAGTTCTTTACTTCGTCGCCCCAACCATATCTGGGAAATCCCGACGGCCGCCTTGCTCGTTTACTCTCAGGTATACATCGTCCGAGCACGTCGCAGCCATGCGTCCGCCTCAGCAGCAAACCATGTGTAGTGACCGCAATATCGCATAGCCGCGTCAGCAGTATCCGAGCACGCAGGTCCAATAGGTCGGCCGTACGCCATTAGGGCTGGCCCCAACGCTTTCCTTCTGCCCTTCCCAATGGCGAGGGTGCGACGCCGATGTCATCGTAGCTGTCGTGCGCAGGGGGCTGTCGATCCACGCCGGCGTCGAATCGGCCGGACATGCCAACATCACCGGCACGGTCTACCTCGTGCAACTCGTCGGGCGCGGGATGCGTGCGCGCGGGCAAGGGCGCATCCTCCTCACCGGATCGATCGCGGGATTCATGCCCGGCCACGTACTAAGCCGTGTACAACGCGACGAAAGCATTCGTTGATTCGTTCTCGTTTGCGCTAAGAGCCGAATTGAAGATTCAGGAATCACCCTGACCGGTCTAATGCCTGGAACCACCGAGACCGATTTCTTCGAACGTGCTGATATGCTGGATACGCGAGTCGGCCAGTCGAAGAAAGACGATCCCGCCGACGTCGCGCGTGTCGGTTTCGACGCGATGATGCGCGGTGAAGGTGATGTCGTAAGTGGCTGGAAGAATAAGCTCCAGTCCGCGATTGCGAACGTCACATGCGCGGCTATCCTTGCTGAACAGCACCGCCGGATGGCGGAGCCTGGCTCCGGGAAGAGCGCTGGATCGAGCGCATTCCTGGTTGGCTCGAGCTAATGAGTTTGCGACGCCTCACCTTCGCCGCCACGGCGCGACCCGTTCAGGTCGTCGTGCGCAGCCCGGGTTGAACGTATGGAATGGCAACTCTTGGCGATAGTCTCCGCTATGGCCGCTGGTGTCACCTCGGTATTTGCCAAGGCCGGCTTACAGGAGGTGCCATCGCATCTGGGGAATGCCGTCCGTACGGCGATCGTGCTCGCATTGTCGCTGACCGTGCTGTGGTGGTCGGGTGAGCACCAGAAAACCGCGACCCTCAATGGTCGCGCGTGGCTGTTCCTCGCTCTGTCTGGGCTGGCGACCGCTGTGTCGTGGGTCGCTTATTTCAAGGCGCTGTCGATAGGGTCGGCGACACCTGTGACAGCGATCGACAAAGCGAGCCTTGTGGTCACGATGATTCTTGCCATTCTGTTCTTGGGCGAAACCCTGAGTTGGCGAGGCGGGATCGGCGTCATGTTAATCGTCGCCGGATCTCTCCTCGCATCATCGGGGTCGAAGTAGCGATGCCCGCACTAGCCATTGCGTGACTTGGACGAACCCGATCGGAGCGCCAGACGTCCAGTGTTACCGCGGAGTCGTTGTGGTACGCATGTCCGACGTCCGTGACGCAATCTGATGGCCGGACGCATTTACGTCGGGACCGCCGGATGGTCGATTCCACCAACATTCGCACACCGTTGTCCAACTGCAGGGACGCATCTCGAGCGGTACGCCCGACTGTTTCGGTGTGCGGAGCGCATCGATCCTGCAGAGTTCCGGTTCGCCGTGAAAGTTCCGCGGCTCATCACTCACGAATAGGAACTCCAACGATCGGGCTTTCCCTTTGAGCAGTTGCTTGCGGACACGGCGAGTCTTGAGGGTCATCGCGGGCCTCTGCTGGTACAACTCCACCATCGTTGGCATTTGCGGCGCGGCCAGTCAGGCGGTTCTTCGAGATGGTGAGGAACTGCGACGACGGTGCGGTCGCCTGCGAGCCACGACATTCGACTTGGTTCGCCACCGGCGCGCACCTCGTGATGACACGCCATGCCGTCGCGCGCGTCGCCCGCGGATCCTCCCATCGTGAAGCACTCCCCCGGCCCTGGCGGCCGGGACGGCATGGCGTACTTCCGGCTGCACGGCAGTCCGCGAATGTACTGATCGCGCTACGACGGCGGATCAGCGCTCGAGAACGCCTGGGACATGCAGAATCTCATCGCCTGACCCGCGGTGGTTGCCTCCCTACAGCCGCTTCAATGCTTTCACCGCGATCAGAATTTCACGCATCAGAGTCGCGGTGCGGGTGATCTGCCACCATGAGATCTCGCGACCGGGGTCGAGATCCCACACAATTCGATTAGGCCGGTCGATATCCTCGACTGTGGAATTCCGCGTGTGAATCTCGACGACAACCATCTGCGCGAGCGCCACCACGGCACTGATGGACTGGGTCACCAAGGATTCGCCCAGTTTCGTCTTTTCCCGGATTTGGACGCAACGCAGAGCCGTCGGCCCCCACGCTTTCGCGTGCTTCAAGTATCGACAGGGGCCGGACATCCCGGACGGGCAATGGACGAGAGTGAGGGGCCGTGCCTGAATATGCGGCAGAACGCATGTGGCGATCTGGTCGGAGTACCGGGCCAGATCGATCGTCGAGATTCCAAGCTCGGGGTAAATGAGACGAGCGGGATAAGAGATGCT
>JGI10216J12902_103846332_pt1 | contig 10378 bp, 5 predicted proteins | sample KanNatreferecore_FD_12902 | JGI IMG/M metagenome (IMG submission 12902)
GCCCTGGCCGCCGAAAAGGAACAGGCGCGGCTGCGGCAACTCGCTGAGGCGGGTCTGGCAGCAGAAGGGAAATTGCGCGAAAACGCCGAATTGAACAGGAAATATTCCGAGGCTGGGCTTCTGTTGAGCCAGCGCCGCTTCGCGGACGCCGAGAAACTCGTCCTCGAATTGCCACCGCATCCCGCCGCAGCTTCTATCTTCAGCGTCCTCGGCATGGTCTACGCCACGCGCGAACGCTGGCCCGAGGCGCTCACCAACTATTCGAAGGTCATACGACTGATCCCCGCCGACCATTCAGCCTGGCATTTTCTCGCCGCGGTTTTCATACAAATGGGAGACCTGGAAAGCTATCGTCTGCATCGAGACAAAATTCTGCGCCAGTTCGCGCAGACTTCCGATCCGGTCACCGCCGAGCGCATGGCCAAAGACTGCCTGGTTCTTCCTCCGACCGAAAACGACCTCCAGATCATTGCAAAAATGGCTGATCTCGCCATTACCGTCGGTCAGAACAAACCCTGGCCTTACTTTCAATTTGCCAAAGGTTTTTCGGAGTACCGCCTCGGCCGGTTCGAGAGTGCAGCCGAATGGATGGAGAAAGTCGCCGCGGCCAAAGGCGACATCTATCGCGGTGTTCAGGCGCAGATGGTCCTCGCCATGGCGCAACACCAGCTCCGCAGGACCGACCAGGCGCGCGAGACATTGGCCAAGGGTCTGGAAACCGCCGAGAGCCGCTTCCCAAGATCAGGCAAAGGCCTCGACGAGCAGTGGAATGACTGGATTATCGCCCATGCTTTAATGCGCGAAGCCAAAGCGCTGCTCCAGGCTGATACGGCCGTCACGCAGCCCTAACCTCGGCCGCTCGACACTGACCTTATCCTGCCTTGGCGAGGTCGAGAAAGACGATGTGCGAAGGGTTGCCGACAGGCACGTAATGTCCGGTGAAAGCCAGTCTGCCTGTCTTGCGATTCACGCGGAAGATGGTGACGTTGTCGGCGCGCTGGTTGCACACGTAAAAGAACTGTCCGCTGGGATCGAAATTGAAGCTGCGCGGATAGTTCCCGCGGGTCCATTCCTCGCCAACGAAGGCCAGCTCGCCGTTCCTGGCGACCGAGAAGATCCCAACGCTGTCATGCAAACGGTTGCCGGCATAGGCGAACCGGCCATCGCCGGAAACCAGGATCTCGGAGCAGAAATTACTGCCGGCGAACCCGGGCGGCAGACTGGAAATCGTCTGTCGCAAGGCCAGTCGGCCCTTCGCGGGATCGTAGTCGAATAATACGATGGTCGAGCCTTCCTCCTGGAGGGAGTAGCACCATCGGCCATTGGGGTGGAAGAAGAAATGCCGCGGCCCATCCCCCGGCGGCAGCGAAACTGAGGGAGGATCATTCGGAGTCAAAACTCCCGTGCGTTCATCAAACTTCCAGACCAGAATTTGATCCAGTCCCAAATCGGCGTGCAAAACGAAGCGCCCCGAGGCGTCGGCTTGAATCATGTGCGCGTGCGTTCGGTCGTGTCCGCTGAAGGCGAAGCTTCCCGGTGGGGCATTGGGCGCCTTTTTTGGTCCCACCGTGCCGTTATCCTGTTTGATGTCCGTGGCGGCACCCAGGTGGCCATCAGGCAGGATCGGCAAAACAGCCACGGAACCGCCAAAGTAGTTGGCCACGAGCAGAAATTTTCCAGACGGATGAATGCTCACATAAGTGGGGCCCGCGCCGCCGGAACGGACGGTGTTGAGTAGAGTCAATTGCCCGTCAGCCCGGTTAATCGCGAATGCGCTGACAGTGCCTTCGTTGCCTTCGCCCACGTGGTCCGTCTCATTGGTCGAATAGAGGCGGGTGCCGGCCGCATTCAAAGCGAGGCAGTTCGGGCTCGTTCCCAGTTCGTATACGCCGGCTGGCATCAAGGCTCCGGTCGAGCGATCCACGTGAAACAGGTGTATGCCACGGCCATTTCCCGGTGGTAAATCCACCTGAGTCGGCAGCACATCGCGGAGCGGCGAGCTGAAGGTGCCGACGTAGGCCATGAGCGGCGCCTTCCCGCCGTGCAACTGAGCATTGGCGCACGCCGCCAAGAGCGGCGCACTGCCGGCGAGGACTGCGGAGGCTTTCAAAAATGAACGCCGACAAACTTTGGAATGTACAGGAAAGTGCATTGTCGAATACAAGCTAAGAAGAAGCCGCATTAACCGTCGAGCTAATGATTCCTTCAACACCTCGCTCAGCGCGTGTTGTCGAAAGCTGCGAAACCCTATCCTGGATTCAGCCAATCGTAGTCTCTTCGATAGCGGCAGAGCATCGCGACACGTCGGGACACTCCAAAACCTCGCGGAACTGATGAAGACTTTGAAGAGCGCGGCAGCGGCACGGGGCTTCGTCTATCGACACTCGACGTGCACATTAGCGCACTCGGCTGCCGTCCGCATTGTGGTGGCTTTCGAACTCGCGAAGCGTTGTGGAGTTTGTCTCTACCCTTTGAACCCTTGTAACTCCTCGCAGCGACTCGCACCATCGGAGTTCCTGATTTGTCCCCAGCGGTTATGGGTGAATCTTGTCGACGCAGCATCCGGGGCGTCTAGACTGCCCAGATGGCGTTATCGACTACGTTAGCACTATCGGTTGGGCCCGCCATTGCTAAATCAATTTTAAAAATCTGGCTCAAGGATGCCGACTTACTTCAGAACGTCTCCGAGAGTTTGATTGATCTGGTTGGCCAAAAAACAAAGGACGTTTTCACGCGCAAAAAGGCCGAACGCCAGTTTCAAGACATCGGGGACCGAGTAGCTCAGGGACTTGAGCCGCTTTTTGATTCCGAGGCTTCCATTCCGGAAAATGGAAAAGCTGCTGTTGCAATTGCAGTCGCGACCACGCTTGAAAAGACGACGATAGATGCTCGGTTTCTCATAGACAGAAAGCTTGATCCCGTTGAGCTGGCAAGACATTTGATCGTTGGCTCAAAATCATTCACAGTGGGTCTTTCTTCATCTGAGGTCGCTCTGTTCGAACGGATAATCGGGGAATCGAGTCGGTACATCGTAGACATGGCTTCTCAATTGCCCGCTTTTAGCGAGACATCTTTCGCGGAACTAATTCAGAAGGGTGATCAACTCGTGGAAACAGCCGGGCGGATCTTGGAGGAGGTTCGCCGAATTAGAGAAGCGAGCATCGAGGAGAACGCTGAATTAACCGCCGCGGCGTTTGAGACTGAATATCGTTTGGCGGTTGGCAGAAAACTGGACGAACTCGAGCTATTCGGGGTTGACATTGCGTCGGCGGCCAATCGGCGGCACCGGCTAAGCGTTGCGTATGTTACGCTTTCGGTTCGAGGCTCCTCCATAGAAGATAAACAACTTGCGCTCGACGGAAACGACGCAGATTCGGAAGATGCCGAGGATCTCGTTGCCATTGACGCCATCCTACGCACGTCCTCCCGAATTTTGGTTCGCGGTCAAGCAGGGTCGGGAAAGACGACGTTGCTTCAATGGGTTGCCGTTAAGGCGGCGAGTCGGTCCTTTGCTGATGAACTTAGCAGCTGGAATTCGTGCGTTCCCTTTTTCATCCGATTAAGGGACTGCGTCGACAAGGGATTGCCAAAACCAGAAGAGTTGCCGCGATTCATCGCCCCGCTTATAGCCGATCGAATGCCCAAGGGTTGGGTGCATCAGCGGTTAGAGACCGGCCAAGCCGTGCTCTTGGTCGATGGCGTTGACGAAATGCGTGAAGTTCAGCGTGCCGACGTTCGCAAATGGTTAAAGGATTTGTGCGAAACGTTTCCGCGTGTACGAATTCTTGTTAGTTCGAGGCCGTCGGCGATCGACGAAGGCTGGATGGATGCGGAGAGCTTTCAGGATGCCGAGCTACAGCCGATGACCCTAGCCGATACTTTGACGTTCATCGATCACTGGCATTCCGCAGTGAGTGAACAACTAACCGACAAGAGTGAACTCGAGCAGTTAGCTGTCATGTGTGAGCACTTAAAAAAGGTCGTACGTACAACGCAGCCGATTCGCAATCTCACAACAAATCCTCTGCTTGCCGCCATGCTCTGCGCGCTGAATCGCGACAGGCGACAGAATTTGCCGGCTGACCGAATCGAATTGTACGAGGCCTGCTGTCACATGCTTGCAGAACGCAGAGATAAGGAAAGGCGCGTTTCGTTGCAGGACTATCCATCCCTTAGCTATCGGCAGAAGAGGTCACTGCTCGAAGACTTGGCGTATTGGTTTATGGTAAACGGTTGGTCGGTTGTCACACTGGAACGTGCTGAGCATCGTCTAGCGAACCGCCTTGGCAACATGTCGGGGTTACCTCAGGGCCTTTCGGGTGAGGATGTGATGAGATTGTTCGTCGATCGTACTGGGCTAGTCCGAGAACCTCGACCGGAGCATGTGGATTTCACGCACCGAACATTTCAAGAATTTCTCGCTGCTAAAGCTGCGCTCGATGAAGGTAATTTAGGCGCATTGATTAGAACTGCGCATGAAGATCAGTGGCGAGAATTGATCGTCCTCGCAGCTGGTCTTGCCTCGCAAAAAATTAGGGAAGAGTTGATTTCTGGCCTTCTGGCAAGGGGAGACGCCGACCCGAAAATACGGCATCAACTCCATTTGCTAGCTGTGTCGTGTTTGGAAACATCTGTGGCACTTGAGCCAAGTGTGTTGCAGGAGGTGGAGAGTCGACTCAAAAAACTCGTCCCCCCCAAAAACCGCAGCGACGAAATCAGGGGATTGGCCTCTGCTGGTGACCTAGCTGTGAGGTACCTGCAACACTCACGCAAACTCTTGGCGACCCAAGCCGCGGCATGTGTTCGTGCATTGGCTCAGATCGGGACGGACTCCGCTTTGGAAGCACTGATCGCCTATGCCACTGACGATCGGCAAACAATAATCAATGCCCTGATAAAGGCTTGGGACTCATTTGATCGCGAGGAATTCGCGAAGCGCGTTCTTTCGAAACGAAAGCGCCTCGCGGTAAACCATATAGATTCGTTCGCTGCATTCGAGCACCTTGTAGAACTTGAATACTTAAATATTTGGAGTCCTTATACTTCAGATTGGAGTCCGGTTTCGAGACTTCCCAAGCTGCGCACACTTGCAATCGGGGCGTGGTGGGGAGGCCAACTTGACGTATTGCGAAATCTCGCGACATTAGAAGAGATCCGGTTTTACTATGGTCACGGTCACATCAAAGATTTCTCCTTCCTAGCGGAACTACCTAACCTCAAGGCGATAATCTTTCATGGTCCACCCCCTAATGGATCGATCCCCGAACAACTGAAAGACAAAGTAAAGATAATGCCATGACGAGTTAGAAAGGCATCGTTGTTAGCCATCGTAAACTCGCGGAGAATGATCCCGGGAAGTTCCTGCGGCGTGGGGCTCAGTGCGCATTTGCTGACGGTGGGCACGAGGGAATGAGAGCCGTGCCTGATCGCGATGCTGCAGCTACCGAAGGAATCGAATCATTCAGTGACCGGTATGGGTTTCATTTCTCTCCCTCGGACCCGCCGGTGAAGGAGCGACGCGTTCAATGATGCGCAAGGCCGCACGACCCAGGCGGCCCGAACCCGCGAGCTGTTGCTTCAGAGCCTCAAGGTCTTTCGCCTTCGCCTGTGCCGTTGTCAGGTCGGCCAGCGGGAGCTGGCACCGTTCGCTGAGCCACAAACCGAGGTTGCGCGGCTCCGTTGGATCGCCAGTCTGGCTGTGGATCGTGCGCCGTTGTTTGCTGGTGATCTGAGAGCGTGCCCACGCCGGCGCGCCGGCCGCGACCGCCATCAGCGAATAGCCTGTCCCATCCTCACCCGAATTGTCTTCGACAAATTCGAGAGCCACAGCTTCGAAACGTTCCTTTCGGTTCCCGCCAAAGCGGCGTTGCAGGATCAACCGCCCTTTATCAAGTCTCCATTCGCTGCGGCCGAAACTCAGCCAGACCGCCCCCCAGCCTACGCCGCCCGCGAGGACGACGAAGAACAATACAGCACCCAGCAGATCTGTCCGGTCCCGCCCCATGGTGAGAAGGTACAGTGGAACCAATGAAACAACGGCACAAACAATCCATGCTGTTCGCGCCTGCTTGCGCCGGACTGCCGGGTCCTTGACCAGCACGCTCTCGTGTTCCAATGACAAGACCTCGCACCAGCCCTTCGGGAGTGCGCCGGTGGGTGCTGGCTGCGCTGCCACACGGAACTCCTCGTTGAGCGCGCGCTCCAGTTGAGCCCGTTCGTCAGCCGTGCCGAGGCGTGTTATAACCGCCGTCCCGCGCTTCGTTTCGACGCAGAGCGGCGCGCCAGCCGACGTCCGGGAAAACCGGCGAATTTCGTCGCGAGGCCAGCGCTTGACCGATCGGAAGAGGCCGTAACTCTGTTTGATTTGCAGCCCATCGTCCCCAGCCACGACGATGTCGCGACCAAAAAGCAGCCGCAGCAATTCACGTCCCGCCGCCACGCCTCCGATAGTCCAGAAAGTCAGCCAAACGACGAGGAACAAGCCGATACCCATCGCCACTGCGAATGCAACCGGCTTGTCACCAGATCCAAACGGCGCGCCCGTGAGCAGGGACCATGCGCCCTTGCCGAGGATCCACAAAACGGCGCCCTCGCCGACCGCCCAGCCTGCGAGCCAAAAGCTGAGAAACGCCACCGCAAAAAATCGCCCTATGCCGCGGATTTCCAGCCGTGCCTCTAATCCAGCCCCGGTTCGTTCCACCTTCATAGCTTATAGCAAGCAACGCGCGAGCCAATCAACCACTCCCGTTCTGTGACATCCCGGAATCTGATGCCCAATTCACTTCCAGGCTGATTTCAGGTATACGAGCTTGAGATGATGGATGGTAGCCCGTCCGCCGCTCGCTCGGAATGAGAGCCCACTTTCGCTGGCAAGGAAACACTTTGACATCGACGCCTCGCCCTCGTTGGCAAACGTTTCCACCGAGCTGCGGTCTACGAGCACTTCCAAATCCCTGAGTGCGGTGGTGAGCGCCACCGGTTTCGCTCCGCACGCAATGGTTTGAGGCGTGAACGTGAGGCGGGTGCCGCGCACATTCATAGTAAGCGTTGCGCCGGCGTCGAGGGTCAGGGCGGCCTGGACGCGGAACAAATCGCCGGCAGGAACAACGGGCAACGTCTGGCCCGGCTTCAAGACGCGGTTGGTCCAGGTTTGCACGTCATCGTGCAACGTTTCGAGTTCCTGAATCGGCTGGCGAAACAACCTGGGGCCTTCCGGTGTAGTGCGCAAAGTAAGTTCGCGCGGAAACGTGATTTGCTGATTGAACGGCATGTCGGGATACGTGCCTCCGCGCATCCACGCCACCTGAACCCGCCGGCCATTGGATGTGTTCTCCCATGTCTGTGTCGCATAAAAGTTTGGTCCCCCATCCGAATCGAACTGCGGCGTCTCCTCGGTGAACTCGACGCCATTGAACTCGCCAATGGAATACTTGCCGTCGCCGCGCACGAGGACCCACTTCATCCGGCTGCGATCGCCATCGAGCGGCAGTTGAAAAAAGTCGGGGCATTCGTAGCTGTTCCTGATCGGACGGTTCTCGTCGCGCCACGAAAGCAGATTGGTTGAAGTAAAAATGTGATAGAAACGTTCGCCGTTCCGCTCGCCGTAGAGAAACATTACCCAGCGCGCAGTCGGCGCGTGCCAGAAGACTTTGGGGTCGCGCTCGGGCTGAACGAGCACGGGATTCCTCTCGTAGTGTTTCCAAGTACGTCCGTGATCAAGGCTGTAGGAAATACATTGGCTGCGGTTGTCGTTGCGCGACCAGAACGCGACGAGCGGCGGATTGTTAGTGCTCGCGCCCAGGCGGGACGTGTTGGCGTAATCCACCACACAGGTGCCGGATTGCACGCCGCTGTCCAACTGTTCTTCCCAGAAAGCCGGCTCCAGCTCATTCCAATGCACGAGGTCTTTGCTGACGGCGTGAATCCAACATTTGTTCCAACGCTGCGCGAAGAGGTGATACTCGCCTTCGTAAAAGATCAGTCCGTTAAGATCATTGAGCCATCCTTCCTGCCGCATCCCCGGGTTCAACCGATCCATCACCCATTGCCGGGCCGTGAAGTGAAACTGGGGACGATGCATTTCTTGATAGAGTGGCTGCGAGTTCAGTGGCAGCCGCCTGGGATGATCCGTCTGAACGATGTCGTCGACGTTAATGTGGCCCCAACTTCCACTGGCTTCGTCCACGAGTTGAATCTGTGCCTGCTTTCCCATCCACGACCGCACGTCCCAGCTCCCCGGGACGAGCCGGTCGCTGTTCCAGCCCGTGGCACTTCGCACGACCTTGCCTCCCACGAGTAGATTAAGGCAGGCGTGATGCTCGTAATTGCCGCCACCGATCAGAAAAGAAATGTAATCTCGTTCAATCCTGAACGCAGGCGACGTCAGCGTCCCGGTTGGCCCATCGCCTTCCATCTCGCTGCTGGCGACGGCTGGACCGAGGGCATTTTCAATCTCCAGCTTCGCCAGCATGTCGCCGGACGCCGGGCCTTTTTGGAACGCCGTGCCGGTCGCTTTCCAATCGCCGTAGCTGCGGCCATCGAACCTTGAAATTGGCATGTCATCGGCCCCGTAGACTTGCAACAAGGAGACCTGTGCGGCCATGAAGAACCAGCACCCTCCGCCAAGGCTCGTCAACCACGGCGCCCAAATAAATGTTCGTTTCATGGGATCTGATCTGTTCCGCTGGAATAGACTACAATGGCGCTTGCGCCAATCACTTTTACTTCCTACACAGATTCCAATGCTCGGTCTCAGGCGACATTGCGAATCAATCGAAGCGAGGTCAATGGCTCTGATAATTGCGGTTTCCTGGTGCGTGTTCCAGTCGTTCGCCGCTGAAGCGCCCAGAGCCTCATTGTCTCTATTTCGTGTCGTTGATTTGAATCGTGGCGAGACTGCACAAGTTCAACTCGGCGACGGAAAGAAAGTGGATCTCAAGGTGACGGAAGTCACTGAGATGCGTGATCCGATTCGCTCAGCCATGCGTCTGGCGCAAGTGACACTGGAAATCGACGGTAAAAAGCTCAATCTGGATTCGGGTAATTACCGGTTGCCGGTGAAATTTGGGGAAGTGCAGATCGATTGTCCGGTCACCAAGGGCTATTACGAGAATTGCGATCCGTTTGAAGATTCGTGGGGTTTGGTGAAGGACGCGCGTTTGCGATTGTGGCCGGGGAATGCGTCGTGGTTTGAACCCGGCAGGTTCATTTATCCCGTGCGCCAACGTTGGTTCGCCACGCAAACGCAAATCGGAAATGAGCCTTCCTATGTTGATGGCGGGGATTGTCCGCCGCGCAAGATTTATTATCACTCCGGAAACGACATCGGCGGCTGTGAAGGATTAATCGACGTCGTTTCGGCGTGCGACGGGCTTGTTGTTTCCGCTCGCGGCATGGCGATGGAGGGATATTCCAACGCTCCATTCTACAAGCCGCACGGGGATTACGATTACGTTTATATTTTGGATGAACATGGTTGGTTCTACCGTTACGCCCATCTCCAAAGGATCGATGAAGCCGTTCAACCGGGCACACGAATTAAAGCCGGCGAAAGGATTGGCATTCTCGGCAAAGAAGGCAGCAGTGGCGGTTGGGCGCATCTGCATTTCGACATCAAAGCGCTTCAACCGTCCGGAAAATGGGGCATCCAGGATGCCTACGCTTTTCTTTGGGAAGCTTACGTGCGCGAACACAAGCCCGATGTCATTGCGGTCGCGCGGCCGCATCATCTTGCGCAAGTGGGCGACTCGGTCGTGTTGGACGGATCGCGTTCCTGGAGTTCGGCCACAGAGCGCAAGACGTTCGAATGGAGCTTTACCGATGGTTCGAAGGGCGCCGGCGCGCGCATCGAGCGTCGCTATGAAAGACCCGGCGCTTACAGCGAAGTTTTGAAGGTCGTCGATGCGCGCGGACGCGTTGGCTACGACGTTGCGACCGTCCAGGTGTTCGCGAGGGGACAAACGAACAACTTTCCGCCGACGATTCACGCTGCATATTCCCCGACGCTTAATATTCGCGCGGGCGATCCAGTGACCTTCAAAGTTCGAACGTTTCGAACAATTTTTGGGAGGGAACGCTGGGATTTCGGTGATGGCAGCGCGGTCGTTGAAGCGCAGTCGGACGGAAACGCGAAGCCTCTCGGCAAAGATGGCTACGCCGTCACGCAACATCGTTATGAGAAGCCCGGCTATTATATTGCGCGCGTCGAACGAACGAACGAGCGTGGCGAAACGGCTGTGGCGCGGCTCGTAATCGAGGTGGGCAAACGTTGAACGCCGAGGTTGCCGCACGCATCTGTTCATTCATGCACCCTCACGTTGACGGGCTCTACGAAGTCGGCGCTCAGCGCCGCGACCTCCTCGGGCTTCATCAGGCCTTC
>JGI10216J12902_103572404_pt1 | contig 10376 bp, 8 predicted proteins | sample KanNatreferecore_FD_12902 | JGI IMG/M metagenome (IMG submission 12902)
CACGGCTGGCGAGCTGGCGAGCCGCCTCGGGGGTGCGTTCGACGATGGGGCCGATCTCGTCGAAGTTCAGCCCGAACACGTCGTGCAGCACGAACGCCACGCGCTCGGCCGGCGACAGCGTCTCGAGCACCACGAGGAGCGCGAGGCCGACGGAATTGGCCAGCAGAGTGGCGTGCTCCGGGCTGGTCCCATCCGGGGGATCGATGATGGGGTCGGGCACGTGAGTCTCGCTCCGCGTCTTGCGAGAGCGGAGCAAATTCAAAGAGATCCGGGCGACGACGGTCGTGAGCCAGGCGCCAAGGTTGTCCACCGCTTCGTGGTCGGTCTTGTCGAGTCGCAGCCACGCTTCTTGTACTGCGTCGTCCGCTTCGGTGAAGGAGCCGAGCATGCGATAGGCCACGGCCCGCAGGCGGGGACGCTCCGCCTCGAACCGTTCTGCCAGCCATTGGTGCTCGCTCATCGATCCCGTTCCTCCGTCGTGCAGGGTCCCTCCCACATCAGACCCGCGAGGCGGCGCCGATGTGACCGGGTGCGGATGATTCTAGAAGAAATCTGCCGTCACGTTTCCGCGCGCCCGCGTGTCTTCCGGGTGCCGCGCCGCTGGGCGGCCCGGCGCGTCCAATCCCCCGGAGAGAAAAATCATGCAACCTCGTATGAAGAGCCCTGTTTTTACCCTGCCCGGCACCAGGGAAGCCATCTTGAACCTGGTGAAGGCCGCGGAGCGCGGCGGCGTGCCTCGAGCGACCCTCGAGCTGGTCGAGGTTCGGGTAGGTCAGATCAACGGGTGCGCCATCTGCGTCGACATGCACACGCGGGCGCTCAGGAAGCTCGGCGAGAGCGACATGCGGATCTCCACCGTGGCGACGTGGCGCGAAACCCCTTACTTCACCGATGCCGAACGCGCCGCGCTCGCCCTGGCCGAAGCCGTGACGAGGCTCAACGACCGGGCCGACGCCGTCCCGGACGAAGTCTGGGAGGAAGCGTCGAAGCACTTTGCCGAACCCGCGCTCGGCCAGCTGCTCATCGCGATCGCGGTCGCCAACCTCTGGAACCGCCTCAACGTCTCCACGCGCCAGGTGACGGGGGACTGGGTCGCGCAGTACGTGTGAAGACGCAAAGGCTTCCGAGCTCAGATGTCCAGTGCCGTCACGTAGCTCGGCAGAAAGCCTGCGACCTTCTGCTGCAGGGCGGCTTGAACGCCGTCAAACACCGCCGAATTCACCGACAGTGTGCTCGAGTAGTGCCGGAGGGTCGCGCGCTGGGATCCGAACTTGAAAAACAAGACCTGGGTCACGGAGTTTTTGGCCTCGAGCTCGAAGCTCGCGAGCTTCATGATCGGGGCTGCAGCGTTGGGCGCATCCACGTAGGCGAGCTGAAACTGGTTGGCGTGCGCACGCTGGCTTGCGCGATCGAACAGCGCAAGCCAGCGCGCGTCGTTGTTCATCGCCTGCAGCTCTCTGAGCGCCAAGACGATGATGCTTCTAGCCGCAGCGGCCGGACCGAAGACCGCGGCCAGCATCGGCAAAATCTCTTCGTACACGTGGAGCTTGGTCTCCGAGACTTGCCTGAAATTGCTGGCGCTGCCCTCGATCACCCAACCAACGTTGGCCAGCACCTCGTTGTACTTCGCGTACCAGGAGAGAGTGTCTCCGCCCTTCTTGCTGAGCTCCTTGTTGGCCGCCAGCTGCGCGAGCAGGACGGAGTTGATGATCGCCGGCCGTAGCGCAGCCGGCACCCGACCGGAAAACTCGACGAGTTGAGAACCGATCGCGAACGCCTGAGCCTTGTTGTTGTAGGTAGGAGGGGCGGGTGGTTCATCCAATTCGATGCCCAAGCTCGGCTCGTGGGGAAGATCTATGCTGTCAACGTTCCCGCGTTTCGGATCGTTCGTGCTCGTTCTTGGCCCGGTTTCGCGCTCCGCCGAGTTCGCGATCACCCTCAGCCGATCTCTGATGTCGTAGGCAAGTCGAGAAATGGCCTCTTCGAAACCACCGGTTCGATTGCTCAGCTCGAGAGGTCGTTCGCGCCCTTCGAAGAATCGGAATCCCACCAGATCCCGCAACGGCTCGGGCAGCTCCCCTGGCTCGACGGGCAACTTCTGAACCAAGAAGACGCGCCCAGAGTCTCGGGGGACTCCAGCAAGGAACAAGTCGAGTTCGCGGTGGCACCACTCCGTATGGACGTAGCTCGGACTCACGATCGCCAGGAACAGGGCTGAATTGGTAACGGCGTCTTGAAGCGTGGTAGACCAATTCGTGCCCGTCTCGACGTCGCTGCGAGCGAAGAAGATCCGAACGCCTCTCGTGGGATCCAGCACATTGAAACGGAGGGACAGATGTCGCACGAGCTCATCGACCCACGAGAGCGGGAACTGGTTGTCCTGGCGCGCGTAGCTCACGTAGACGTCGTGCTTGAACCTCGACGTTGGCTCCGTCCCGGGCGGCCGTCTTTGCTTGGGCGCCGGGTTCGAGATCGTTTGCTCGGGAACGACGACTTGCTCCAGCAAATACTCCGTACCCGCGAGAGTTCTGATGGTGACCCTGGATACATTGGCACCGAGGTCTATCGTTCGCTCCGGCAGAACCTCGACCAGCGCGCACGTCTTCCCACTGGTCCCCTCCCACTCCACCTCGACGACGAGCGGCTCCGTCCTCGGCAGCTCGATGAACGACTTCGTAGCCGCCGATGCGGCGCTGAACCGCACCCCCCGGTCCATCAAATCGACCTCAACCTGCGCCGTGTCCAACGGCTTCTGCTCCGGCAATGCCCAGCCGAGCTCCTTCGCCCGGGTGTTTCCCTCGGGTATCTGACGCAAGATGCTCCGGCCGAGCATGACCGACGCGGACAGCGCAAGGGCGATGGCGGTTCGCGACTGGCGCACGTGCGCGCGAAAACGTGGCAAGGCGCGTAGCGCCCACGACGCCACTTCCTTCGCGTGCGCATCGCCTTTCCTCACCCAGTGTAGCGCGCGCACGAGTTCCTTCTCGATCTGCTCGGCGTGCGCCGCGTCCTCGTGAAGCGCGAGAAAGGTCACCCGCTCCTCCAGCCGGATGACGTCCGGGGAGGTCCGGTGCGCGGCGAACGTCACCTCGGCGGCACGGGTCAGAACTTCGGTGTCCTGAGCGAGCTCGAATCGCAGCACTTCGGCAGTTACCGGTTCCAGTACGATGGCCTGCGCTCCGCGGGACTCGACGAGCGAGCTGAACCAGACGTCGGCCTCGGCGCCAACGTCTGCCCCCGGCACGAGTTCGGTTCGCAGGCTGCGAAGCAAGTGCGGCTCGATTCGTACAGCGAGGCTCGCCAAGCGGGCGAGGCGCAGGGCATCCGGATGCAAACGCGCGAAGCGCTCGATGCGGCGAAGGGCACGCTCGCCGGATGTCATGCCAGTCCCCCGCGTCGCGCATCGCGCAGGGCTCGGCGCACTTCGCCCACCGAGGTCCGTTCGCTCCAGTGAACGAGCCGCATCGCGCGACTCAGTGCGCGCGGCCAGCGCCGCGCCTCGTACGGCACGAGCGCCAGGATCGCGCGTCCGCCCTCGCTCGCTCGAGCGGCGAATGCCAACCACTCTCCGGTGCTCGCAACGTCGTCCTCGAACAGAGGTCCGCCGAGCCCGAGGTCCGTCAACATGAGAATAGGGGTCTTCGGAGACGGCGCGCGCCAGGCACGGGCCGATTCGTCCCCGACCGCGTAGACGCCTCGGCTCGGGCAACCGCGAAAGTAGCGAACCTCGAAGCGGTCGTCCGAGAGGAGGTCGTCGAGTGCCAGAACCACCTGGCGCTGATCGTCACGGAATGGATCCAGCCCGGACCCCTGGTCCACGAGCACCTGAACGCCACGGCGGGTCGTTGCAATCGGTGACCGAGGAAGCTTTCGCAACCCCGCCCCGGTGCTCAGCTGATCCACGGCTCGCTCCAGGTCTACCTCGCCCTCTTCCACGAGCGTGGACACGATCGCGAACAGAATCCCGCGGCGCCGGAGGGGGGCGAAGAGCGGCTTCACCGCCGGCGTCACCGGGCTCGAAACGACCGGCCAGAGCGGCTGATCCGGTTGGCGTGCCCAATCCGGAATCTCGAGCACGGCCTTCCCGCGCGATACCACCGTCAATCGAGAGCGCACTCCCGCCGAAGCCGCTAGCTCGGGTTGCCGTCGCGGCTGCTCCGGGTCCGCCGGTAGCGTCGGTAGGGGCATGCTCGATCCGGGACTCGTTCCTCCTTCGCTGAGCGTCGGCTTCCACGCCCCGACCGATGGCGCGGCGGGAATCGCAGTTGTCGAAAACACACCGAGCATCTCGCCCGCTGCTGTGCGTGCCTCGGCGTCGCCCGGCTCGAGCTCCGCGAAGGTTCGCAACAGAGCACTGAAAGCCGTCATGGTCGAGGCTCGGCCGGAATCGCGAGCACAGGAGGTTCGTCGCGCTTCCAGAGAACCGCTTGGGTCGCCTGGCCCCACACCTTGGAGTCGGGCGTGATCTCGAGTTCTTTGCACACCTCGACGGCATCCAGATACTCCGCGGTGCCGGGCGGGCGCACCCCGCTGGACTTCGCGACATCCCGGAGCGACTTCACCGCTCGCGCAACGGAAACGTGCAAGGCCTGATCCTTCACGCCAAACTTTCGGTCGGCAATCTCTACGAACCAGTGCTCCGTCGGTGGATCGAGGACGACGGTCACGCAGCGGCGCAAGAATGCGGGCGGCAACTCTCGCTCACCGTTGGTGGTGAGCAGCAGCAAGGCGTCCCGCACAGGGTGAATGGAATCGTTCGTCTCGCGAACGGTGAAGGTTTTCCTATCGAAGGGATCCAGAAGGTCGTTCGGCACATCCGGATCCGCCTTGTCGATCTCGTCCAGCAAGACGACGACCTGGTCATGCGGTTTCGCCGATGACGAAATACCCGGATCGGCGGCTCTGTACCGTTGTTCGCCCTCTGCCAGCGGGGTGCTTCCTCGCTGCTCGGCGGTGGCTGGATTGAACGCCCACCACAAGACGCCCGGGTCCACGTAACACTGTTTCGAAAGCAGATCTTGTACGTCGGAGTTCGCGTCGTTCAGCCTCTTCAGGGTGTCGAAGGTCCAGAGCAGCTCCGCTGCCTGTGTGCGGGAGGTGACGACGTGCCTATAGTACCAGCGGTCGAGTATCGCTGCGATGCTTGCCGCCAGCGTAGATTTGCCCGAGCCCGGCTCTCCGGAAACGAGCAGCGGGCGTTTCGTGGCGAGCGCGATATTCAGGGCCAGAATCACCTTTTCTGCGAAAACATAGGAGTTCGCTCCAGTGCCGAAAGCGACGCTACCGTCCTTCAACTTGACGCCCCCCGCGGCCACCGGGTCGAAGTATTTGCGTTTGAAGTCCATGACTCGTTGCTCCTCAATCCCGTTGCTTCTGCTTGATGACTTCCAGGGCGTCGCACCAGTTCTGGTACTCGGCGTCTTCCCGATTGAGGTCGAGCTCCGGCGTCAACCAATCCACGCCTTGCAGAACCTGCGAGCGGTCGAGCCGTTCGCCCGTCCACAAGATGAACGCCAGCGTCGGAAACCGAGCGAGCAGGGCCGCGAGAGACTCGTCGTCAGGGATAGGCGGGGGCAGCAGGACGTAGTCCGTCGCCCGGCGGCCAAGCATCGCCCACACGATCTCTTCGTTCTTCTTGTTCGCGAACTGCATGCGAGAGCGGAGTCGTGAACAGATTTCCTCCGTATAGTGCTCGAGGAAATTTCCGGCCGTTCCACCAGCCGTCTCGATGACCTGATGCTCGAACGGATTCAACATGTGCGCGCGACGAACGTACATGTTCGCGGTGTAGCTGGACACGAACGTCCCGTTCAGCGCGGCCGCGCGCCGCTCCCTGTCAGCCAGCAAGGCCGGTAATCTTCCTGCGGCTTCCAAGTCGACCCATTGAGGCGCGATCATGCGCAGGATATCCTTGAGCGTCTCCGCTGACGTCGTGGCGCCCAGATCACTGATCAGGCGTTGAATGCCATCCGTGGCGTAGCCGCCCAGGCTTTCGCAGAGGAGCTCCCTGGCGAGTTCTTCCACCATCTGTGCACGCAGGTCGCCCCCCGGACGCCATGCCGGGATGACCGAGCGGGCCTTCTCGACCACGGACTTGAGAGTCCCGTCACCAACCTTAGAGAGCAGATCGGTCAGGCGGGACACGAGCGCCTCGAAGGGCGTGGTGAGGGGCTTCGGAATTGGAATCGCTTTCCGGATCTGTTCCGCGATGCCGGGCGCATCGAAGCTCGTGATGCTTTGAATCTGGCCGAGCATCAGGGGGTCGAACTTTTCTCGGCTCAGAAGCTCCGGTGTTACCTGCGGAAATCGGACGGTGAACAAGCTGAAGGTGGGATCGACCGAAAGACGCCAGGAGAGGATCGTTGCCTCCTTCAGCACCCAGGGAGACGTGACGGCGCTTTCCGTCAGCAAGATCACGGCCGCGTGGCACCTCGCCATCCATTCGTGGAGCTGCTTCGGCCAAGGTTTGCCCGCTTGAAGCTCGTCGATGTCGACGAGTACGTCGTAGTCCGGCAGCACATCGTAGTCGACGACCGACTCATATCCGGTCGGAGCAACGTCGGTTCCCCGAAGCGCCTCGCACAGCTCCCTGGTCACCTGGCGATCCTTGGAGCTGTGGCTGACGAACACCCTGCTCTTTGTCATCCCGCTTCCGCTCAATCTCGACCCCGGACCAGAAGACGATACCCGGGATGGTTCACGTCTGTCGCTGGAAGAGGCCAGCTTGAGGGTAGTACCCTGGCCGACGACCACGGCGCGCGCGGGAGAACTGTCACTCCGTGTCACACCCAGGAGACCGCTCGCGACCCTCGTGTCATGCACGTGTGCTCACGAAGCGCCGTTTCTTCCCGCGAAAATGGGCGAGGCACGCCCGTTGCTTAGTCGTGCGGAAGGAGGGTTCATGCTTAAATATTTGAGTCTTGCGAGTGGAGTGGTGGCGGCCTGGGGTCTGCTCGTGGGGTGTGGGGGCGAGTCGACGGACGCCTCGCGATTCTCCAGCGGCACACCAGAAAAGCCGCTCTCGAGTGTGACGGACGCGGAGATGGAGTCTCTGTGCGAGGGCGTCACCGAGTATTTTTCGGAGAAGGAGTTCATGACCGGCGCGTGTCGCTTCGGAGCCATTTTTACCGCCGCTTTCCGGTTCGACAAAGCGACCGGCATCGAGACGCTGCGGACAAGGTGCACCGACTTCGAGAACCAGTGCCTGAAGGCCGTGGAGAAGGGCATGGCGCTGCCCCCACGCGCGTGCAGCAAGCCCGCAGGTCCCTGCACGGCGACCTTCGCCGACGTGGAGGCGTGCGCCAGCGACGTCCGGCAGAGCGAGTGGGACTTCCACGGGACGCTGCCGGTGTGTGGCTCCTTGAGGCTGAGCGACTTCGAATCGGGTGGCGCCGTGCCGGACCTCTCGAAGGAACCTTACGGCTTGCCGCTACCCGAGTCTTGTCGGCTGCTGGAAGAGAAGTGCCCGGGCGCGCGCAGCGGCGCGGGGATCCGCATGCTCATCGAATCCACCGACGATCCGCCGGTCGGGGACTGAGCGGCGCTCAGCGCTTTCGAACCGCGCCCTTCTTGGGTGCGGCTTTCTTCGGCGCGGCTTTCTTCTTTGCGGGCGCCGCCTTCTTCGGCGCGGCCTTCTTCTTCGCGGGCGCCGCCTTCTTGGGCGCGGGCTTCGTCGCGGGGGCAGCCTTGGGAGCGGCCTTCTTCGCCGGACTCTTCTTGCCCGAGTTGTTCAGCGCAACGGCCTCGCGAACGAGCGCCTTCAGTGCGGCTTCGTTGATGGCTTCGCCTTCGTGGATGTCGATGGCGCGACGTTGATTCCCGTCGAGGCTCGAATTGAAGAGCCCGGCGGGGTCCGGCAAGAACGCGCCCTTGTGGAACGTCGTCTTCACGATGCTCTTGTACGTTTCGCCGGTGCACACGATGCCGCCGTGCGACCAGACCGGCGTCCCCATCCACTTCCACTCTTCGATGATCTCGGGGTCCGCCTCTTTGATGAGCGCACGGAGCCGGCCGAGTATCTCGCCGCGCCAGTCGCCGAGCTCGGCGATCCTCCTGTTTATCAACTCGGACGCGGACTCATTGCCTTGCTTGGGCCCGGAATGCTTCATCGCCACAAGGTCATGGTCGCACATCTCCCGTTTGGAACGCGAGCGGAGCTCGCACGCCGGAGGCGGCGGGGGGGAGCGGTTCGCGAAAGCGAAGCCGCGGGGGGTCAAGACCCCCGAGACAAAACCCGGCTCAAGACCCCCCGGAAATAGCCGCGACCTCGGCCGGCGTGAGCGCGATGCGGCGAGCGTCCCAGTTTTCTTCGAGGTGCTCGACCGAGCTGGTGCCGGGGATCGGCAGCATGACGGGCGAGCGCGCGAGAAGCCACGCGAGCGCAACTTGCGCAGGGGTGGCACGGTGTTTCTCGGCGATGGCGAGGAGGGCGGGCTTTTCGCGCGCGACGTTGCCGATCGCCAGAGGGAAGAACGGCAGGTAGGCGATGTTCTTCCGCGTGCAGAGGTCGAGCACGGCCTCCGGATCGTCCACCTCGGAGTGGCTTTGCCTGGCGATCGCGCCACCGCCGCCCGACACGTTGAACATGTTCTGCACCGCGACGATCGGCGTGCGCTCCAGGGCCTGCTCGACCTCGCGGGCGTTGACGTTGCTGAGCGCCAGGTGCCGGATCTTTCCCTCTGCTCGCATCCCGATGAGCACATCGAGGGACTCCATGAGAGGAATGCCCGCGGCCGGCATGTGACGCAGGTGCACGACGTCGAGCCGCTCGAGGCGCAGAGTGCGCAGGTCCTCTTCCGCGCCCTGTCGCAGCTCTTCGGGGCGAAGCGCGGGCGCCCATCCCTTGTTCGGCAGGCGCTTGCCCCCGAGCTTGGTAGCGATCACCAGATCGCGGGGATAGGGATGCAGAGCCTCCGCGATCAGCCGGTTGGCGACCAGGGGCCCGTAGTACCAGGCCGTGTCGATGAAGTTCATCCCGAGCTCGACGGCGCGGCGCAGGACCTCGTGCGCGCGCGCCGGATCGTCGGGTTCGCCCCACACGTCCTTTCCCGGAAGGCGCATGGCGCCGTACCCGAGGCGTCGCACCTCGAGATCGCCGAGGCTGACCGTGGCGGGACCGAGTGCGTGGCCTTCGGTGCGAGTCACTTCTTTCATGTTGGCGAGCATGGGTCCCCGGCGGTCTCCTGGCTTGGGCGATCTTGGCGCGCTCCGAGATCGAGCCAACTTTGCGCGTCCTCCCCGGTATTTTCGCGACTGGTCGTAGAAGACACGATCCTGTCCCTCCGGATCATTGAGCTTCTCGGGGAATTCCGATAGCGACAATGGCGAAGGGCGTCCCTCCCCTCGCCCTTCACCGGGGAGCTCATGTCACACACGATTCGAATCACCCTCGCCGTCGCTCTCTGTGCCGTCGCCGGATGCAACGACGGGGACGCCCTTCCAGCGGCGCCCGCGGCCGACAACGTCGAGCCCGGCGGTTGCCCGACGTTCGACAGCACGTTCGCGGCGATCCAGAAGACCGTGTTCGAACTCCGTGGCTGCACGGCCGACGCCTGTCACGGCAAGTCCACTCAGGGCGGCCTGGACCTCCGCGCGGACGCCGCCTACGAGAGCCTCGTGAATGCCGCGTCCGAGGGAAGCTCGCTTCCTCGGGTGGATCCGACGCGCGTGGCGGACAGCTACCTGTTTCAAAAGCTGGCGGCGCGCACGGACGAGTCGCTCGTCACCACGCCGATCGCGGGACAACCCATGCCGCTATCGGGGAACGCGGTGAGCCCGGATCAGCTCGAGGCCATCCGTCTCTGGATCGAGAGCGGCGCGCCCGAGACCGGCTCCATCGGGGACGAGTTCGGGGGCAACCGGGTCGCCAACCTCCTCGGCGCGTGCCTCCCCGATGCGGTTCCCATCGCCCTCCAGGCGCTTCCGCCCCCGGCTCGCGACGCCGGCATCCAGATGGCGATGCCGCCTTACCGCATCCCCGCGGGCACCGAGTCGGAGATCTGCTTCGCTGAATACGTGGATTTCCGCGACATCATCCCCGCCCGGTTCCTCACGGCAGACAAGAACTTCTTCTACGCGAACGGCTCGAAGGAGCTCGCCGATCCGAACTCCCACCACCGCACCATCAGCTACTCCGGCCTGGGCGCGGACATGGTGAACGCGCCCGAGTTCGGACGCTGGGAGTGCGCCTCCGGCCCGCGCGAGGGCGAGGATTGCGACCCGGTGGATCTGCAGTCGTGTGGCGGCGCCAAGTGCCGCTCCCAGATCCAGAACAACGTCGCCTGCCTCGGCTTCGGCCCCCCCGGCGGCGGCAACGGCAGCAGGCCAGAGACGCGCCTCGCGACGTCCAACGGCCGGCCCGGCTTCTTCGCGAAGTA
>JGI10216J12902_109480138_pt1 | contig 10375 bp, 7 predicted proteins | sample KanNatreferecore_FD_12902 | JGI IMG/M metagenome (IMG submission 12902)
GAATCAAGGCCGCCACGACCGCGCCGGCGGCGTCGCGGATCTGCGCCTTCGAGATCCTGACCTCGCCGGCTGCGTCAATCGGATCGAGTCTCAGCCACTGGACGCCGTGTCCTGGGAAGGGGAACCGGAGGCGTTGCACGTCGCGCACCGGCGGCCGCAGCGCCAGTCGGATCGATTGGTCCTCGTGGAAGGTCTGATCGCTGCTCCAGTAGAGCTGCGCTGCAGTGCCTGCCGTGGCCTGCAGTTCGATTTCGAGAGTTCTCGGGGCGCGGGACGATGGGGCGGGACGGCCTGCAACGACGGCGGCGACGACGAGCGCCGCGACGATCGTGGTGAGGACCGTCAGCCGACGTCGCCTGCTCATGCCGTCATCCCCAAGGTCGGGGCGTCATGCGCCCCGCCGGGCGATCAATGCGAGCGCCGGACCATTGGGATGATCCGGTTGTTCCATGAAGAATCGAATTCGAGAAAAACCGAAGAACTCGAGACATCCAACCATGTCGTCCCTGGTCATCCAGCTACTGGTGCGCGCCCCGCCGCCGAAGAACGTCCGCTGGTTGAGATCGCTTTGGTACTCCCGGATGTGGAGCGTGTGTCGAAAACCACGATGCACGTGGTGTCGGCTGCCCGAGAATCGCACACCCGTCGTCGTGTGCGAGTCGATCAACGCGCGGTCGTAGTAGTGCGTCCACAGGTAGAGGTGTTCGGCACAGCGGTCGCCGAGAAGCGCGATCAACTCCGCCGGGTCCTGCATGTGATAGAGAATTCCGCTGGCAATACAGACGTCGAAGCGTTGATCCGCGTCTCGAAGATACGTAACGGCATCTCCGCACAGGAACTCAACACGTGGCAGACCGACGACTTCCTTGACGATGAGGCACTTCAAGAACGCTCGCGCGTTGGCCTCGATGGCGACCACCCGAGCCGCGCCCGCTCGATCCAGCATGTAGGAGTGGCCAGCTTCCAACGGCCCGAGTTCGAGGACCGTCTTCTCCTTCACGCCTCCGGCTTCCGCCAGAAACAGGCTCAGCCGCGGGTCGTCGAACAGCGGATGTGGCCCGGCCCGTAGATGCGCGTACGGAGCCGGCAGCGCCGAGGCCCACTCGTTTTGGAAGATGTCGAGCGCATTCTGCGCGCTGGGGAACGAGTTGAAGTAGCTGTCTAGGATCGTCGCGGACAATGCGGCTGAATCGGACGACTCATCTCGACGCTCGCCGCCCCTGGTGAACGTCCGATACCGCGAAATCACGTACTGCTTCAGAGTCGGCGTGGCTGACACCTCTTGTTCGGCCGCTCTCGTCGTCGGCGGGCCCCGCTGGGATGTCGAGAGTGGGCCCTAGTGTAACGTCTAATGGCGGTCGTGCCGAGGTCCCGCGCCGCTGGTCGTCCGCCTGCTGCCGGATTGCGGCGATCTCGAACTCGTCGACAATCAGGCGGTGCATCGACTGGTGCTCCGCCTGAAGGCGCGACGGACTCGGCGCCAGCCAGTGAGAGCCAAAGCGCTCGAGGATATCCCGATCTTCAACCCGGCGTCGGCGCTGCAGGTCGGCGCGACGCTCGACCAATTCCGGAACCTCGCAGAGAAACCCGTAGATGCCCGACAACATCGCTGCGGCGGCTATCGGAATTCGTTGGGGCCTGGCATCGAAGGTCGATGACACACCGCCCCGTTCGATCAAATACGACTCTCGGTCAGGGCGCGATTCGAGTGTACCCAAACGTATGACATCTCGACCAAGGCCGAAAACGCCGTGCTGCCAGATGCGGCCGAGCGCATGGCGAACGGGTGTCGATCGTGAGATGCCACGCGCTCGCAGCGCCGCCCTTGCTGAATCCTTCAAGCGCCTGTAAAGAGACTCCTGCACGGCGTCCGCGGCGCGGCTCAGGCCGGTTTCCAGCAAGGCCCGGTCGGCGGCCAGCAGCAACGCGGCCGATAGGGCTCGCCCGAGCGACGCTCCGTCGAGCAGGCAGAACAGGTTTCGCAGCGAGTTGCGCTCGTACAGCCGCATGCGGGGCGGCTCGGGCCACCCGCCAGACGTCCCGTGATGCTTGTGGTGGACGATGGCCCGAGGAGCGAGCCACACGTCGTGCCCAAGGACGTGAAGGCGCCAGCCGAGTTCGACGTCCTCGTAGTACGCGAATGATCCCTCGTCCCAGCCGCCGGCCTCCTCGAACGCTCTGCGCTCGACCACCATGGCGCAGCCGCAGGCAAACAGCAGCGGCTTTTCCTCGACGGCCAAGCCATCGACGGCCGTGCCGTACGCGAGCTGAAATCCCTTGCCCTGAAAGTTGAGCGCACCGTCGAGGAAATCGACGCTCGTCCCGGACCAGTCCAGGATGAACGTTCCAACCGCCGCCGCATTGCGGCGGCGGGCCGTGGCCACCAGCTCACGCAGCCAGTCCGCATGCGCGCGTGTATCGTCGTTCAAAAAGACAATGTACTGGCCGGTTGACGCCGCGGCGCCCTGGTTGTTGCCGGCGGCAAAGCCACGGTTGCTCTGGTTTCGGATGACCCGTGCGCCCGGAAAACGTGCGCGCACGGAGTCGGTCGGATCCTCAGTGGAGCCGTTGTCCACGACGATGACTTCGATCGAATCGATTGGATAGGTCTGCTGCAGGAGCGAATCGAGACACTCGCCGAGATGCGTCGGACCGAGCGCGGTCAGAATGACGATTGAGACGAGCGGGACATCGTTGGCCGCCGCCGGCGTCACTGCTCGTTCCTGAACGGGCGCCGCGCTCGGTTGCGGCGAGTGAGCCCGCGTCGGCGAGAACATCTCGTCGATGCGGAACTCCCGGATCAGCGCCTTGGCGACCCTCTCGTAGGTGCCGCCTGTCTCGTGAAGTCGCAGCGGGTCGCCGAACAGTTCGAGCAACGCCGCGTCGGAACGGGTGCGCCGCTCCTGGATGACTTGGCGCTTTTGCCTGAGCGTGGGCAACTGCCGACAGAAATCTTCGAGGCCGATCAGGTGGGCGGCAAGGTAGGGGTGGGTTTCGATCACCTCCGGCGGGCGCTCGGCCAGCCCGAACGGCAAGCTCTCGATTCCGGTTCGCGTGAAGGCGCGTAGCAGGAGGAGCGCGATGGCGGCCGGCAGGACCCGTTCGAGCGTCGATGGCTCATAATTCTTGTAGATGATCGACAGTCCATTGCGTTCGAGCAGGCGGATTCGCTGCGCGAGCGCCCATCGCGACGACGTGCCGTGGATGCGATGGTAGGTGACGGCGTTCGGGGCCAGCACCACCGTGCCGCCGAACAGGTTCATGCGCCACCCGAGATCGACGTCCTCGAAATACGCGAAGAAATCTTCGTCGAATCCTCCCGCGTCCAGAAACGCCGCTCGTGAATAGAGCGCCGACCCGGCGCACGGAAACAGCAGTGGCCGCTCCTCGTAGGTTCGTGTCGCCGGGGCGCGGAAGTCTTGCTGCCAGGCGTGACCGATGAACGTCGTCGCCCCCCCGACGAAGTCAATCGTCTCGCCATTCCAGTCCAGGATCTTCGAGGCCACCGCGACCGCGCGATGGCGTTGGGCCGCCGAGACCAGCGCTTCCAGCCAGCGAGGGTCGACACGGGCATCGTTATTCAGGAGCGCGACAAACTCCGTCTGGCAACTTCGAATCGCGGCGTTGTGGGGACCACAGAATCCCTGGTTGTTCGGCAGTGGGTACAGGCGCGTACGTGGGAACTTCTCTCGGATCAAGTCCAGCGAACCATCAGTCGAGCCGTTGTCCACCACCACGACTTCGAAGCGGCTTCGCGGGTACGTCTGAGCGTCGAGGCTCGAGAGGCACGCGTCCAGGTGCGCTCGCCCGTTCAGGTTGAGCACCAGGATAGAAACGCTTGGAAGCGGCGCGTCCGGACCTTCCACGTGTGAAAGTGTACCTTAGCTGTCGGCCGGTAGGAGTGTTCACGGCGCGGCGCGACCCGGGAATGCCGGTATGATGCGGGCGACGCGCGCGATCGATCAGGGTCGCCGCAAAGGGTCGCGATGCTGAAGAAGATTGCTTCGTCCGTCCGCAGCCGGCTCCACACGACGAAATCGTCGTCGGCAGGCCAGCCACTCGCCCCTGGTGAATCTATCCATGAAACACGCCGCCGGATCGCCAGCGCGTTTCTGAAAGGCGACGGCCTCGAGATCGGGGCCCTGCATCAGCCGCTGGAGATCCCGGCAATCGCGCGCGTCAAGTACGTCGATCGCATGACCGTTCCGGAACTGCGCCGGCACTACGCCGAGCTCGCCGACAAGCCGCTCGTCGAGACCGACATCATCGACAACGGCGAACGTCTGGCAACGATTGGCGAGGCGACGCAGGACTTTGTGATTGCCAATCACTTCATCGAGCACTGCCAGAATCCGTTCGCGACGTTCCAGAACCTGTTTCGAGTGTTGAAACCGGCCGGCATCCTGTACATGGCCGTGCCGGACAAGCGGTTCACGTTCGATGTGGATCGGCCGTGCACGACGATTGAACACCTGCTGCGCGATTACACCGAAGGACCGGAATGGTCGAAGCGCCAGCACTTCGAGGAATGGAGCCGGCTGGTCAACAAACGCAGCACCGCTGCGGAGGTCGACGAAGAAGTCCGCCATTTGCTCAGCATCGACTACAGCATCCACTTCCATGTCTGGACCGAGGTGGAGTTGCTCGAACTCGTGGGTGCTCTTCGCGATCTTGTTCGCTTCGAGCTCGAACTGTTCCTGCGCAACGGCTTCGAGTCGATTCTGATTCTGCGCAAAGCCGCTGCGTGAACGATGATCAGATGGGGCCCGCGGCTGTGTGCGCTTTCCGCGCTCCTCTGGCTTGGTGCGCTGGTGACCGGCCTCATCGTGCTGTTCGTGCCCGAGCCGACAAAGCATCCGCTGGTCCCTGCCGCGAACTGGCAGCTCGACGGCGTCATCAGTGAGGCATTTCGACCGCAGGACGGTGACGTCAGTCGGTCGATCAAGGACGATCCCGACAGCCGTTTTTTCAGCGTACTGGATCCTGCCAGCGCCCCGACGACGGGTGTCATCCGCAGCAGGCCATTCGTGGCGCCGGCCTACATCGCCATCCCCTACGCGGGTTACCCGGACGAGCACGACGTTGACTTGTCGCTCGAATGTCTCGGAAGCGGCCGGCGCATTCGGGTCGCACACGGCAATGCCCACGAAGTCTGGGTCGAGCGGACCATCCGATTGGGAGGGTGGTGTCGAACGCTCGTTCGGATCGTCGCCAGTTCGTCGTCGAAGCGTTACTGGATCGCTGTCGGAACTCCGTTCGCTTCCAGCCGCCTCGCCTGGCTCAAGGAGTCAGTCTTCGTCCATGTCGTGGTGCATTCCCTGGCGTGGAGTCTGCTGCTCGGCCCGGGGTTCGTCGTCGGTGCGTTGCTCAGATCGCGCGCGTCACCGATGGTCCTCATCCTGATCACGAGCGTGGTGCCCGCTCTTGGCTATGCGCAATTTTTCCTGAGCTATTACACACCATCTGTCGCGCAGGCCGTCGTCGTGATCGTTTGGGTCGGCGCCGTGGCCGGAACCGTCGTGTTTCTGCGCGATGTCGTGCGGGCGTCGATCTCTCGCGGCGTCGTGCTCCCTGTCGCGGCTGCGTTTCTGGTCTCATGGTTTGCGGTCGGATTGCTGTACGCGGGCGATGTCGGTGCAGGTTCTTTCGACGCGACCTACCGCTTCGACCCGGCGATCTGGTCGACTGATAACCAGCTGCCACAGATCGTCGCAGAAGCGGTTTATCAGCGACGGAGCCTCTCCAGGCTTCTCGGCGCGTGGCATGTCTCGGATCGACCGCCGCTGATGTCGGGTGTGTTCTTGTTGGCGCGGCCGATCTGGCGGCCGTTACTCGCCCGCGGCGACAACGTGCGGCTCCTGTACTTGTTCTACCAGGTGACCGGCGTCGTCGAGTCCTGCCTGTGGGTGGTGCCGATCTGGATCCTGCTTGCAAGCGCCGGCTTTGGCTGCGGCCCCCGTCTCTGGGTGGTCATCCTGATGGCAAGCCTCGGCCCGGTGTTGTTCAACTCAACCTATATCTGGCCGAAGATGCTTGCTGGGTGGTTGACGCTCGCTGGCTGTCTGTTGCTGGCTCGTGCCGGCGTGGGCGCATGGCGTGATTCGGTGACGGCAGGGTACGGCGGAGTGCTGACTGGACTCGGCTTGATGGCGCACTCCGGCGTGGTGTTCGGGCTGCCGTTCGGCGCATTGGCGGCCCTGTCGCACCGGCGGGCACACATCGTCCAACGTGCCATGGCCTTTGGTGTGGCGACTGCAGTTGTCGTTCTGCCCTGGATCGCGTGGCAGCGGGTAGAAGACCCGCCTGGGAACGCGTTGACCAAGTTCGCGTTCGCGGGAACGTATGGGTTCGACCAGCCAGATACGGGCCTGGTCGAAACGGTTCGCGCCGCCTACGCAAACGTGTCGCTTCGACAATGGCTCGGTTCACGCGCCGCGGCTGTGCATACGCTGCTTGACGACGTCAATTCGGAGACCAGCTGGCTGTACCTCCGTGACATGGATGCGATCGGGCGAGAGCGGCTCGATGACTTCCTGAAATTGGGCCAGTCGTTCCGAATCGCCAATGTCGCCTGGCTGATCCTGCTGTGGTCGTTGATCAAACGTCGACCGGAGCCCCGCACGGCATCTCTTCGGGCCTGTGCGGCGTGGGCTGCGATCGGCCTCGGCGGAGTCCTGCTCAACGTCGTGGCTACGTGGTCGGTCCACATCACGCATACACAGAGCTACCTGTCCCTGCTGCTGATTGCGGCCGGTCTGTGCGCGGCGATCATCCTGGCCACGCCGCTGGTTCGATTGGTCCTGGTGGCAGGCCATACGTTGTATTTCGTGATCGTATGGGTCTGGTCGCCATTGAAAGGCGTAAACGTCGCCGAGGGTCCGCTGCTCGCCAGCGTGCTGGCTGCGAGTCTTCTTGTGATGTTCGCAATCTGGGTGCAGGGTGTCGATGGTGACGTGGACACTCCATTCGAGGATGTATCACAATCCTTGCCGGGGATGCCGGAGATGTGGCGGGAAACAGTGACTGACGGGCCTACAGCCCGGTCGTCCGCGCCTTATGTGGATGACGACGCCCGATGACCCTGTTGCATCGGGCGCGGAAATGGTTAGGTCAGACCGTCCGCGGACCACGGACCACGATCTCGCAGCAGGTTGCACCATCACCGATGCACCCAGGTCTGGCGAGTAATCCCGGATGGTGCTCGTGCTGCCGCAGTGACACCGAGTTCATCGAAACCGGGGTCTGGCTGCGCGATCAGTACATCTGCCGCCAGTGCCATTCCATCCCCAGAATGCGGGCGCTGAACCGCACCCTCGACGCATATTTGCCCGGGTGGGAGGGACTGTCGATCCACGAGTCGTCGCCGTCGAATGACTTCATCAGGCGGTTTGCGCCGAACTATTCGTCGTCCTATTTCTTCGAAGGCGTCGAGCCCGGCGGCCTCCATGCGGGAAGTCGGTGCGAGAACCTCGAGGCGCTGACCTTCTCCGACAACGTGTTCGACCTGTTCGTGACGCAGGACGTGTTCGAGCACGTGTTCCGGCCCGATCTGGCGAGCCGGGAGATCATGCGTGTCCTCAGGCCCGGCGGCGCCCACGTGTTCACTGCGCCCAAGCATAAAGGGCTGCGCAAGACCCGGCAGAGGTCCCGGTTTGAAAACGGGCAGGTGATTCACCTGCTCGAGGAGCAGTATCACGGCAACCCGATCGGCGACGGCCGGGCGCTGGTCACCTGGGACTACGGAGACGATTTCGAGGTCTGCCTCTGGGCCTGGTGCGGCTATCCGACCGTCACATATGTCGTGCGTGATCGAAGTCTTGGTATTGATGGCGAGTACCTCGAGGTGTTCGTGACGCGAAAGCTGGAGCCGTCGACGGCGGTGGGAACCACCGCGGTGCAATGAGAAACGGGTTGACGATCGGACGAGCAGCGGTGGCCGCCGGGATTGCTCTTGCGATTCTTCTCGGGAGCGGGACGATCGAGATCGCCGGGCAGCAGGCCGACCGGATTCCGGGGCCGCTCATCGAAGATCCCCCTGGTCAATTCACAGGGGTCACATCCGTGATTCCGGCGGCACGCATGGTCACGCCGGCCGCCGCGCTCTCCACGTTTGTCGTGACCTACAACGGATTCAGCCCGCAGGCGCAGGCGGCATTTCAGGCGGCGGTCGACGTCTGGGCATCGCAGATTCAGTCGCTTGTGCCGATCCGCGTCAGGGTGAACTGGACGCCGCTTGCGGCAAACGTACTCGGATCTGCTGGACCGACGTATCTCTTCAGGAACTTTGCAGGTGCCCCGCTAGCCAATACGTGGTACCCGGCGGCACTCGCGAAGAAGCTGAGCGGCAACGACCTGACGGCCAGTGAAGCCGATCCGTCTGATATCGTGGCGAATTTCAATTCGGCATTTTCATGGTACTTCGGCGTCGATGGGAATCCCGGGTCGCAATTCGATCTCATGACGGTGGCGTTGCACGAGCTCGGTCACGCGCTTGGTCTCATCGGCTCGATGACCGTGTCTGGTGGTGTGGGAGCGTGGGGGCTGAATACTGGATTTCCTATCATTTATGACCGTTCAGCGGTGAACGGGGCGTTCCAGTTGCTCGTCAACACAGCGCTTTTTCCGAACCCGTCGGCCGCGCTTGGGTCACAGCTGGTCAGCAACAACCTGTTTTTCAACGCCACCCAAGCGACAGCGGCCAACGGCGGCGTCGCGCCTCGCCTCTATGCACCCGGCGTATGGACGCAAGGATCGAGCTTCTCGCACCTCGACGAGGCCACTTATCCACAAGGCTCCTCGAATTCGCTCATGACGCCCGCGCTGGCGCCCGGCGAAGCCATCCACGACCTCGGATTGATCGTTCGCGGGTTGCTTGCCGACATCGGATGGTCGGTCGCTCCACGCCGGACGCGTGGCGACCTGGATGGTGACGGCAAGGCAGACGTGGCTGTCTATCGGCCCGGAACCGGCACGTGGTACACCATCCACTCGCTGACGGGTTATCAATCGTTCATCGCCCACTCCTGGGGACTGAGCGGCGACATCCCCGTGCAAGCCGATTACGACGGAGACGGCCGGGCCGATCGGGCCGTGTATCGGCCGTCCGTCGCGACGTGGTACATCCTGTACTCGAGCACCAATTTCACCACCTATTCGTCGCATCCATGGGGTCTCAGCACGGACATTCCGGTTCCTGCCGACTATGACGGCGATCACAAGGCGGACATCGCCGTCTACCGCCCATCGATCGGCCGGTGGTTCATCCAGTTGTCGACGACCAACGGCACGAGCCATGTTTCATATGGATGGGGCCTCAACACTGACACGCCTTTTCCGGCTGACTTCGACGGAGACGGCAAGGCAGATTTGGGGATCTTTCGAAATGGCAGCTGGCTGATCCTGCGGTCGAACAGCAACTTCACCGCCTCCTCTTCCTATCAATGGGGGCTCGCCACCGACGTCGCCGTCCCGGGCGACTTCGACGGCGATGGGAGGTACGACCCAGCGGTCTATCGTCCGGAATCCGGAGCGTGGTACGCGCTGCTGTCGAGTGGAAATTTCACGACTTACGCGGGGTACCTTTGGGGCCTCGGCACGGATCTGCCGGTCCCGGCAGACTACGACGGCGACGGGAAGACCGATGTCGCGGTGTATCGGAACGGCACGTGGTACATCCTGCCGTCAGGCTTGAACGGCACGTCTCATCTGAGTTTCGCCTGGGGACTGGACACCGACGTACCGATGAACCTGAAGCCCTAGCCGACAAGCGGTTCACGTTCGAAGCCCCGCGGAAAGACTCTGCGTGACGAGCATCGAGACCGCAACGAGCCCGAACGCGTAGGCGTGTCCGATCTCTGGCGTCGCAAAATAGGTCCAGAAGGCAAGGAGCGCTGCCACACCACTCCCAACCAGTCCAACCGACAGCAGGGCCGACGCATCACGCAACCCCAGGCGAGCGGCAGACAACACGCTCGCCACTCCGGGCATGGCGGTGAGCGCCAGGTGAATGGCCGCGAGGGCAGTCAATAGAAGCGCCTGCTTCATAGGGTCACCGCGCCTGTGGTGACATCCGACTCCGAACCGGTCAGAGTTGACCGAACGTAGGCTACACTGAGTTCTCGTTGCGAGACACTTGTCGCACCAGTCACACAGCAATTGGGCATTGACTGGTGGCTCGACCGCGTTGGTGTCGAAAACGTTCACGAATGAGCGGCAAAACAGTTCTTGTCTCGGGATCCTCAGGACTGATCGGCAGTGAGGTCTGCGCCTATTTTGCGCGTCAGGGCTTCAAGGTCCATGGCCTCGACAACAACCAGCGCGCGGTGTTCTTCGGGCCCCAGGGCGACACGAGATGGAACCAGCACCGTCTCGAACG
>JGI10216J12902_101939716_pt1 | contig 10374 bp, 7 predicted proteins | sample KanNatreferecore_FD_12902 | JGI IMG/M metagenome (IMG submission 12902)
TCAGGGAAACTATCCACCGCCTGCTTCCACCGGATCATGCCATAAGCCGAATCCTCCAGGATTAAGACGACGAGATTCAACTTGAGGCGGACCGCGGTTTCCATTTCCTGCGAATTCATCATGAAGCCGCCGTCGCCACATACGGCCAACACCCGGCGCTCGGGATGCAGCATCGCCGCCATCATGGCGGACGGCAAACCAGCACCCATGGTTGCCAGCGCGTTGTCCAGCAGCAGCGTGTTCGCCACGTAGGTTCGGTAGTTCCGCGCGAACCAGATCTTATACATCCCGTTATCCAGCGCAACGATGCCATCCTCCGGGATGACCTTACGCACATCGTGCACAATACGTTGCGGGGTCGGCGGCCAGCGATCCTCAGTGGCGCGATCGATGATGCGACCTAAAATTCCTTCTCGGAGGCTTAGCAGCGCGCCAGCGTTTTGCAGCCGTCCCTCAACGCGGTCAGCGAGCAACTCCAGGCTCGGCCCGACATCACCCACGACTTCACACTGAGGAAAGTATACCTGCTCAACATTGGCGGGCGTATAGCTTACGTGGATCACTTGGGGACCTTTCGGGCCCATGATGAAAGGCGGCTTCTCGACGGTGTCGTGACCGATGGCAATGATGAGGTCGGCGCGATCGACGGCTTCGTGAACATAGTCCCGTTCGCTAAGTGCGGCCGTCCCCATATAGAGCTTGCTTCCGCCCGGGACCGTTCCCTTGCCCATTTGCGTAGTGAAAAATGGAATTTGCGTGCGCCGAACGAAGCCTCCGATTCCTGCCGTGCTCCGTGGACGCGATGCGGCCGCGCCGAGCATGATCAATGGTCTCTTTGCCTTGAGGATCATTGCGGCGGCGCGATCGAGGGACGCACGATGGGCAACCGGAATTTCGATTGGATGCTGTGGCACCATCGCTATATCGTCAGTCTCTTCGCCAGCGATGTCTTCAGGTAGCTCCAGCAAGACTGGACCCGGCCGCTCTTCCATTGCAATGCGAAAGGCGTCCCGAACTATCGTCGGGATGCTGCTAGGGCTGACGATTTGCACCGAAAATTTTGTAAGCGGCTTGAAAGCACTAACCACGTCGACAATCTGGAATTTTGCCTGGCGGCTGCTCATGATCCCTTTCTGTCCAGTGAGCATGATCATCGGCATGCCGCCCAGCAAGGCGTAGGCCGCCCCCGTCGCCAGATTCAGGGCACCAGGACCCAGGGTTGTGATACAGATGCCGGGCTTGCCGGTGAGACGGCCATAGGTCGCGGCCATGAAGGCCGCGCCTTGCTCGTGTCGAGTCAGAATGAGCTTGATCGACGATTTTCGTAAACTCTCGACGACATCAAGGTTTTCCTCGCCGGGAACTCCGAAGATGCGATCAACGCCCTCGTTCTCGAGCGCGGCGACTAATAGATCTGAACCCTTTGGCATTGCTGGCCTCCCGATTTCCGGTTCAATCGATCGAAAAACGCGCCTCGTTCTGGCGGCATCGATCAAGTTATTGATTGCTATTGCTTCAATCGACGGACGATGCCCTGGGCGAAATCCGTGGTGGTCGCTTTGCCGCCGAGATCTGGCGTCTTGACGCCGTCGTTATTGAGACTGGCGAGCATGGCCTTACGGATCCGGTGCGCGGAGTCGACGTGGCCAACATGTTCGAGCATCAAACACGCGGCCAGCAGCAGCGCGAGCGGGTTGGCAAGGCCTTTGCCCGCGATGTCGGGAGCCGAGCCGTGCACGGCCTCGAAGATCGCCGCATCAGGGCCGATGTTCGCACCCGGCGCCATGCCGAGCCCTCCAACCAGACCTGCAAGTTGATCGGAGAGAATGTCACCAAACAGATTGGTGGTCACAATCACATCGAACTGCCAGGGATTCATCACAAGTTGCATGGCACAGGCGTCAACAATCCTGTCGTTCATTTCGACGCGGCCTTCGAATTCCTTGGCAACGATCTGGCCGCATTCAAGGAACAGGCCTGTCAGCGCTTTCAGAACGTTCGCCTTGTGGACGATGGTAACCCGTTTCCGGCCATGGGTTGCGGCATATTCAAAGGCGTAGCGGGCAATCCGCATGCATTCAGCGCGGGTATTGATGCCTTGTGAGATCGCCACCGCGCGCGGATCATCGCCGACGGCAATGAAATGCTCGAAGGCGACATAGAGGCCCTCGATGTTCTCGCGGATCAACACGATATCGATGTCGTCGTAGCGGCCCCCCGGTATCATCGTCCGCACTGGCCGGACATTGGCATAGAGCCCGAACTCCTCGCGCATGCGGACATTCACGCTGCGAAAACCGCCACCGACCGGCGTCGTCAGCGGCCCCTTGAGCGCGAGCCGCGTGCGCCTGATGCTATCAAGCGTGGCCTTCGGCAGCGGGTCGCCGCACGCATCAACGCCGGCGAGCCCGCCAGCCTGCCGGTCCCACTCGAATGGCGCGTCGACCGCATCGAGCACGGCGAGAACGGCGTCCATGATCTCGGGACCGATCCCGTCGCCCGGGATCAGCGTCGCAGGGATCTTCTTTACAGCCACCATCGAACTTCCCCAAAAATCTCGAAATGCTCGCGCAACTAGCCAACCCGGTACGTGGTTCAGAAACGCTGCGATGACGCAAGTGTTTGAGTCGCAGCGGTGTACATCTCAGCGCGTCCCGCGTGCCGGCTTCAAGCCATGCTCGGCACGGCAACGGCGGGCTGGTTCTGCTGCTGACGACCGAGCAGCAGCACCGCAATCGTCCCCGCTGCCGTCAGGGCGACAAGCGGCAGCAGCGCGAGTGGGAAACTCCCGGTCTGGTCCTTGATCAGCCCCAACAGCGACGTCGCACCGCTGGTGCCGATATGCGAGATGGTGTTGATTGCGGCTATTCCCGCAGCGGCCGTACTTGCCGACAGGAATTCGGTGGAGAGCGCCCAGAATGGACCTTTGATCGCATAGTTGCCAATGAGAGCGAAAGTGAGCAGCGCCATGGTTGCGGCGAGCGAACCGCTGGTCAGCAAGGTGGCCGCGAGACAGGCTGACGTCAGCGCCAGCGGCAAAGCGGTATTCCAGATGCGTTCACCCGACTTGTCCGCACGGCGTCCCCAAAGCACCATCAATGCCGCAGCGATGCCGAATGGAATCATGTTGGCCAGGCCCGTTTCAAAATTGCTCAGCCCGAACGATTTCAGGATCTGCGGTTGCCAGAGCGACAACGCATTGCTCGTCGCCGAACTGCCGCAATAAATCAGGCCGAGCGCCCAAACGTACTTGTTCGACAGGGTCCTCCAGAGCGGCATATGCCCGACCGGCTTTGCAACCGCACGTTCAGCGGCAATCGTGCGATCAAGCCAGTTGCGCTCCTCATCCGAGAGCCAGCGCGCATCGGCAGGCTTGTCGGGCAACAGGAACAGCGCGCCGATGCCGAGCAGCGCCGCGGGCAGGCCTTCGGCGATGAACAGCCATTGCCAGCCACGTAGCCCGCCCACGCCATCCAGTTCAAGCAGCCCCGCCGAGATTGGCGAGCCCAGAAAGCTCGACAGCGGAATGGCGACCATGAAAACCGCAACAATCCGCGCCCGATAGGCTTTCGGGAACCAGTAGGTCAAATAGAGGATGACACCGGGGAAGAAACCGGCCTCGCCGGCACCGAGCAGAAACCGTGAAGCATAGAACGAGTTTGGACCAACGACGAAGGCGGTAGCTGCACCGACAAGCCCCCAGCTAATCATGATCCGCGCAATCCAGAGCCGCGCGCCGACTTTTTCCATGGCGAGGTTGCTCGGCACCTCGAACAAGATGTAGGCGATATAAAATAGCCCCGCACCAAAGCCGAATGCAGCCTGGCTCAACCCGAGGTCCTTGTTCATCGTCAGCGCGGCGAAGCCGGCATTCACCCGGTCGACATAGGCGATGAAGTAGCAAAGCATGAGGAATGGAACGAGCCGCCAGCCGACTTTCCGCATCGCGCTCTGTTCGATGCTTGCGCTTTGCGAATCGGCTACCTGCGAATGAGCCTGCATGACGATCCTCCGTTATATCGGTTCACTGTGCCGCGTCCTCTTTTCGGAACGCTTTTTTGCAACTCTTGGGCACCAAAGGTGACGACGACCTGGCTGGGTATTCCGTCGCTTGTGCAGCTGGATTTCTTCGCGTCAGCCGATCGCCGGCTTCGCATTGGCAGCATTTATAAGCGGCCAACCTGTCACGTTGCTGTCACGGGCGGCGACGCGAGGCCGAATCTTGCAAGGGGCTACGTAAGCGGCTGAATCTGTGGGGATATATTTCCCCAGGCGTTTATCGCGCACTGCAAGCCCAAGGGCGGGCGTCCCCGGTCTCGTTGGACGCCAGATCAAGGCTGATGGTGACGCAAAGGCCGCGGAGCTCCTTGCCATCACCGAGAACGACATCCGCGCCCAATTGCTCGGACAGGGCGCGGACGATTGCGAGACCGAGGCCGCTTCCCTGCGGATTGTTGCGGCGCGAGATCCGATAGAACCGGTCAAACACCCGCTCGCGCTCGGAAATCGCGATGCCGGGACCGTCATCCTCGACTTCAATGCGCGCCTTGCCGGCGCTCGACGCTATTCGCACGATGATCGTGCCGCCCTCACCACCATAGCGGATGGCATTGTCGATGACGTTGCCGAGCATTTCCCCAACCAGAAGATCGTCGGACGAGACCATCAGAGATTCCTCTGCCGCGACGTAGTGCAGGTCGATGTTGCGGGCGACCGCATCCGGCGTCCTTTGCACGAGAATCGCCGCGAGCTTCGCCACCAGATCGAAGCGCTGGCTTTGCAACGGCGCCAACGCACCTTCGTCCGCTCGCGCAAGCGTCAACAATTGCGTGATCAGACGCTCCAGCCGCAATACCGCATTATTGACTTCGGCCAGCGCCTGCCCGCCGGCTTCGGTCGAAGGCAGATTGCGCTTGAGAAGATCCAGATGCGTTCGCAGGGCGGCCAGCGGCGTACGCATCTGGTGCGAGGCATCCGCCGTGAACCTGCGCAAAAGCTCGGTCGCCAGCCCTAATCGCTCAAACAATGAGTTGATGGCCTGCGCGGGGGCAAGTGCCTCCCGAGGCACTCGTGCCAGTTCGAGGGCGCGCAATTCACTCGATCCGCCGATGCCGCGGTCGTCGATCTGCTCGCTTAGATCGGCGAGCGGCTGCAACCCTCTTTCCACGGCAAACCAGGCCAGCAAGCCGACGACAAGGAGTAGCAGGATCTCGACGATCGCGAGATCTCGCAACATCTGGTATTGCAGCTGATCGCGCGCCGTCCTGGTCTCGGCGACGGCCACCGTCACCGGCTGGTCAATCCCGAAAACCCTCCGCTTGACAGCGGCAATGCGCACCGGGTTGCCGCGATACGCGTCGTCCCAGTGAATCGGCTGGCCCAAGATGGCCGATGCCGGCTCCAACGGCAAATCATTGTAGCCGGTGATCGGCTTACCCCCGACCGAGACACTGTAATAGATGCTGTCATGGGCCTGACTTTCGAGCATGCCCAGCGCGACCTGCGGCAGGTCGACGGTGACCTCGCCGTCGTCAACGGCCAGGCGTTCGGCGATCGCAAGCAACGAACCGTCAAGCAGCCGGTCGTGGATCGCTTCAACGATGCGGTTTATGACGAAGCTTCCGCCAAAGGTCAGAACCAGCGCGAGCGCCAGCGCTGGCAGCAAGAGGCTCGACAGAAACCTGCGCCGAAGCGACGGCTGCTTGACGGGAATCATCTGACTTCCAGCAGATAACCCAGCCCGCGAACCGTTCGGATTTTGGGACCATCCTGCCCGAGTTTTTGACGAAGCCGGGCGACATAGAGCTCCAGCGCGTTCGGCGCAACTGGATCGTCAAAGCCGAACACCTCGGAAATCAGCCGCGCCTTGGGAACGAGTTTTCCGGCATGCAGCATCAAGACCTTGAGGACCGCAAGTTCGCGCCGCCTGAGATCCAGCGAATGATCGCCCAGCGTCACCCCTCCCGTGGATGGATTGAAGACGATCGAACCGCAGGTCAACAGCGGATCGGAAACGCCCTGGCCACGCCGCACCAGTGCGCGCACCCGCGCTTCGAATTCGGAGAGATCAAACGGCTTCTGAACATAATCGTCGGCGCCGAGATCGAGGCCTTTCACCTTGTCAGCCGTCGCGTCGCGCGCGGTCAGAATCATGACGGGGATTTTTGATCCGCTGCCGCGGACCCGCCGCAGCACGTCGAACCCGCAGCCATTGGGCAACCCGAGATCGAGAATGATCAGGCTGTACGGTTCCGACAGGGCGATGGACGCAGCATCGGCACCATCAGCCTCCCAGTCCACCGCAAATCCCATGGTCTTCAGAGAACTCGATAACCCCCGAACGAGGGCCATGTCGTCCTCAACAATCAAGATCCTCACTCACGCCGTCTCCATCCCTCATCGCGCTTTTTTTCAAAGCATTTTGCGGCAGTGTGATCTTCCGCCCGTCAAAAATCAATGTGTTCCGGACCCCTGCTGGAAGTGATGCGTGTCCGGGCGAGGCTCCGGTTCGATCGCCGGGTCCTGTTCGCGACAGCTTGACGACAGGTAAGCGGGCTTAGATTAGCTTCGAAGCAGAGAATTATTTGCCGATGGTCGCGCGGCACTGCGGACCGGCCACTACCAGACTTCAAACATCCGCGTGACGGATGAAGAAAAATCAAATCAAGACAGATCAAGGGAGGACAGCATGACGGCTACCACCGGACAATCGAAACTGGGGATGGTGCTCCGCGTCACCAGCGGAAACTTCCTCGAAATGTTCGACTTCTTCCTGTCGGGCGTCTACGCCTCCTACATTGCAAAGGCGTTCTTTCCGCTCGAGAGTCAGTACGCGTCCCTGCTGCTGACCTTTGTCGCATTCGGCGCCGGTTTCCTGATGCGGCCACTCGGCGCCATCATCCTTGGCGCTTACGTCGATCGCATCGGCCGGCGCCAGGGATTGATCGTGACGCTGTCGATCATGGCAGCCGGTACGGTCCTCATAGCCTTCGTGCCGAGCTATGCAACGATCGGGATTGCAGCACCGATTCTGGTTCTGATTGGACGGTTGCTCCAGGGCTTTTCGGCCGGCGTCGAACTCGGTGGCGTTTCCGTCTACCTTTCGGAAATGGCAACACCGGGAAAGAAGGGCTTCTATGCGAGTTGGCAGTCCGCCAGTCAGCAGGTAGCGATTATCGTTTCGGCAGCACTGGGCTTTGCCTTGAACGCATGGCTCGCGCCGGCCCAGCTCGAAGACTGGGGCTGGCGTATTCCGTTCTTTATCGGCTGCTTGATCGTCCCGTTTGTTTTCTTTATCCGTCGCTCGCTGCAGGAGACCGATGAATTCCTCGCACGCAAGCATCATCCGACGGTACGCGAGATCTATCGCTCCGTCCTTGCCAACTGGAGCATCGTGCTTGGCGGAATGATGATGGTAATCATGACCACGGTGTCTTTCTACTTGATCACCGTGTATACGCCAACGTTTGGGAAATCGGTCCTAAAGCTGTCTGCCTCTGACAGTCTTGTCGTCACGATCGGCGTCGGCTTGTCCAATTTCATCTGGCTCCCGATCATGGGCGCTCTGTCAGACAGGATCGGCCGTCGCCCGATACTGATCACGTTCTCGCTGCTGGCTTTCCTGACCGCCTATCCGGCACTGTCCTGGCTGTCTGACGGCCCAACGTTCCAGAAGATGCTCGCGGTCGAATTGTGGCTGTCGTTCATCTATGCAAGCTACAATGGTGCCATGATCGTCGCCTTGACCGAAGTCATGCCGGTTGGCGTACGAACGTCAGGATTCTCTCTCGCCTATAGCCTCGCAACGACTTTCGGTGGTTTCACCGCGGCAATCTGCACTTGGCTCATCGCAACCACCGGGGACAATGCCTCGCCGGGCTATTGGATGAGCGCCGCGGCTGTCTGTGGCCTGGCCGGAACCTTCATCGTCTACCGGATTCAGGACCGATCATCCGTCTTGGAAGCGGGCTCGGCGACTGTCCACATTGGAAGATAGGCCACGCCTGCTTTGACGACGCGATGTCGAGATCGGCCCCGGTCCGGCAATCTCGATGGTAGCATGGAGAGCAATCGATGAAACCCGGAAGCGTCCTATCCAGGATATTCACGCTTGGCTTCGTCGGCTTCTTTGTCGTTACGCTACAGGTCGCCGGAGCCGCTGAAGTCCGCGTCATGATCTCCGGCGGATTGAGCACGGCATACAAGGAGCTCGTGCCGCAGTTCGAACGCGCGACAGGCAATACGGTCCTGACGGTCTATGGCCCTTCGATGGGCAACACAGAGAACGCGATCCCGGTTCGCCTCTCCCGCGACGAGCCCGCCGACGTACTGATCATGGTGGGTGATGCACTCGGCGTCATGATCGAGCAAGGCAAGGCGGTCGCGACCAGCCGCGTCGATCTCGTCCGTTCGCCGATCGGCGTCGCAGTCAAGGCCGGCGCGCCAAAGCCTGACATTCGCACGCCCGATGCATTGAAGCAGGCGCTGCTAAGCGCAAAATCGGTGGCCTATTCCGACAGCGCCAGCGGCGTCTATGTGGGGACCGAGTTGTTCAAGCACCTCGGCATCGCCGACGAGATGAAGGATAAGGCCAGAATGATTCCGGCCGAACCGGTTGCCGCGGTTGTCGCGCGCGGCGAAGCTGAACTGGGTTTCCAGCAGATCAGCGAATTGCTCCCCATCCCCGGAGCCGATTTGGTTGGCCCGCTTCCGGCCGAGGTACAGAAAATCACGGTATTTTCCGCCGGACTGACGGCGAAAGCGGCGCAACCGGACGCCGGCAAAGCGCTCATCGCCTTTCTGGCTTCGCCCGCGGCCGCCACGGCGATGAGGAAAGCCGGTCTCGATCCATTCGCCACCGATCCCAAATAGCCGGGGTTTCACCCACGCCGGCCGGAAGCCGAATGTGTAGTGTCGCGAGAGTGTGATACAAATCAGCATGATGTGCCATGCTCCGGTAATGGAACGCCGCACGCGAGATATTCGATCTCGCATTATCGTGCTCTTCTGCTGTGTAGCAATCGGCGGAATATGGGAGAGCGTGGTGGCCTGGGGCCAAACCAATGAGAACAACAGCATTTCGATCGGCACCGGGACGGAAGATTCCCTCGTTATCGTTTCGACGACCGACACCGTGGAAGTGAAAGATCTCCTGGCCGACTGGAACCGCCTCCACCCCAACATCCGGGTAGAATACATTCATCGCACCTCTCTCGACGTGTTTGACAGCGTTATCGAATGCGGCCCGTCCTCAGTTTGTCCGGACATCGCCTGGAGCTCTGCAATGGACTTGCAGATCAAGCTCGTCAACGACGGCTATGGCCAACCCTATCTGTCACCTGAGCTGACGGCCATTCCGAGCTGGGCTGTCTGGAGGAACCAGGCATTCGGCATTACCGCCGAGCCTATCGCGCTCATTTACAACAAGACGCTTGTTCCGCCCGAGGACGTCCCCCGCACGCGTGCGGATCTGATCAAGCTCGTGACAGCCAAGCGCGATACTTACAGAGGGAAGATCGCATCCTACGATCCCGAGCGCAGCGGTTCCGGCTTTCTGTTTCTGACCAACGATCTGCTCATTACGGCGGATACGTGGCGTCTGATTCGCGCCTTCGGTCAGGTCGGCATCAAGCTCTACACCTATGGCCACACAGTCCTGGATCGCATCGCCAGCGGTGAACATCTGATCGCGTACAACATGATTGCGTCCTACGCCCTTGCCAGGGCCAAGGATGATCCCGCGATCGGTGTCGTCATGCTCAGGGATTACACGATGCTGATGACCCGGATCGCCGTGATTCCAAAAACAGCCAAGCATCCGGCTGCGGCGAAACTGTTCCTCGACTATTTGCTTTCTGCGGACGGGCAGAGACAGATGGCCCGTCGGTCGTTCGGAACGGTTCGCTTGGACCTCGCAGACGAGGCACGAAATGCAGCCGGTGACGTAACGCTACGCCCGATTCACGTCGGACCCGAACTGCTCACCTATCTCGACCAGGCCAAGCGAAAGACCTTCTTCAGGGAATGGCGACGCGCGCTGGATGAAAGATGATTTGCCTACATGGCTCGAAGGATCGAGCACTTTATCGACCGGGGATGTCCAAGACCGCCCCTTACGCGAAGTGAGACGATCGCTTTCTAGTGAATGAGGCGTCTCACCAACGGTAGTCACTGGACTCGCAAATCAGATGTTATGAAATAAGCCGGCCAATGGCCGACGGCCAGTGTACGGTGATGGATGGGGCTTATGCGCGCGGTAGACTGAAAGAACAATTCCACCTCGCGCATGCCGCATCAACTGACAAACAAAAGGCCTCCGCAACAAATGCTGGAGGCCTTTTCTTGTCACGAGGGTGCTTCTCCCTCAATGACACC
>JGI10216J12902_100116512_pt1 | contig 10372 bp, 8 predicted proteins | sample KanNatreferecore_FD_12902 | JGI IMG/M metagenome (IMG submission 12902)
ACGCCGTTTGGATTTTCGAAGTAACGGGAAATGTTAATGACATTACCCAAGTCCGGCCTAGCCTTTATCCAGCGCGATGATTTGGTTGAAGGATCGAGATCGAGCGTTTCCTTTCGCTGGAATTGTTCGGATATCTGCCAGTCAGATAACACTTCCGGCAATTCATACATAAAAATGTTCGCAAAGTACGAATCTCCGAACATTGAGCGTAGGAGGATTTCTCCCCCATCAAAATCACTTTCAATAAGATTGATTTCCATTTGAGGGTTCTGACTATTGTTCACAAAGACCTTAAGATTGTTATTTCTTACTTCCAGCGCTGCATGAAACCATTGCAGCGATTGAATGTCGGCTGACGTCTCATATATGGGATAGTTATAAAGGACCCAGCTAAGCGAACCATTGTAAATGGGAACATATTGAATTGCTTCTTTTGTGCCTCCGTATCCAGGCCTGAAATAAAGGAAGTGGTAATTCTGATGGTCCTTGGCCCGGAATCCGATACCGGACATTACCCGTCCGGCTATGTCACACTCAATCCTGAAATTCTTATAACTAAGTCCGTTACGGAACGCAACTGCCATTTTGCTTCCGTCAAGTTTGATACTTGGTTTTCCCTGAAATGTAGTGTCTTTTAAGGCCACACGTTCGTGATTTTGTGAATACACCGTCCAGTCGCCAGGTATTATCTTTGGCGAGGGCTGTGCCAGAAGCATAGTGCAACACAGGTATTGTGTGATGATGATAAATTGGATCTTGAATTGCATATCGATTTTTTGATTCAATGATCACGCTGATGCTGCCCAACTCCTTTTCAAAAAGGAACTTTTTTACAACTGTTTTGTAGCTGTTTGACTATCTCTATCCCTATGAGTGAATTAAGTGAAATCGATAAGGCCCTGCTGGAGACAATAAAGAAGAACATAGAAAAAAGGGCTGGTCTTCCACCAACGGATAACGTCAGTCAGAAGGATTATGAATTCCTTCAATATTTCATTGAGGAGTTGACAGGGGAAGCGCTAAGCCTTACTACGATAAAACGAATTTGGAAAAATGACTTCCACCGACTCCCACATCTTTCGACACTGGACATTCTGAGCAGGCTTGCGTGTAATCAGGACTGGCACACGGCAAAAAAACAATTCATAGAATCAAAGGCTCATGAAAGAACCTGGGAACAAAAGGAATACTCAGAAAGGACAAGATCCAATCTGCCTTTCACAGGATTCCGTAAAATTCGCACGAAAGTGCTGGCCGCTGCGGGAATTATGTTCCTTGCAGGGGCGACGCTGTATTATCTGCCATCGCTGGCACCATTCGATGCATCCGGGGTGAGGTTCTCAGCAGAACCTACTGTTGATCTTCAGATCCCTAATTCAGTTGTGTTTTCTTACGATGTAAAAAACTATCGCGCAAAACATTTCTTCATTCAACAAAGCTGGGACCCGGCAAGAAAAGTGGAAGTGTTGCCGACAAACTCGAAGCAGACGGATATCTATTACGAACCAGGGTATCACTACGCAAAGCTCATGGCCGACGATGAGGTGCTGAGGGAAATTCCTGTGCATATACGTTACAACGATTGGTTTGTACGGATCCGTTATCCGGACAGCAGGTTGGTTAAGGTTCCAGATGACGACCTTGAAAGAGAAGGGCATTTGGGCCTAAAATATCCATATGCTGAGGGTCTTTCGCGCGAAGAAATGTATCAGCTGGGTTTTATGCTCTCAAAAGATTTTAATTTATCTGCAGATGAATTTCAGCTGAAGGCGTCAATAAAGTTTGATTCTCTTTCAGCCAATCCCTGTCCGACCCTGAATGTATTAATCAAGGGAGATAAAAGGTATTCATGGATAACTTTAGGAAACAAAGGTTGTGAAAGTAATCTGGGATTAATAGTCGGCGACATCAGTGTCAGTGGTAAGACAAATGACCTGTCTTCTTTAGGTTTGGATGCGTTTTCCTGGCAGGACATCGGAGTAAGATTAGGGAACGGAAAATTTCAGCTTTATGTAAACAATGACGTTGCTTATGAAAGCGAATACTCAGACAGGCTGGGTGAATTAAAAGAAGTCGATTTCTTCTTTAATGGCATTGGATGCATCGATGAAATCAATATCTCAGACAACCAAAACCATTCCTTCCTGAGCCAAAACTTTAACTAGGCCCTGCTCACTGCTGACTGCTGATTGCTAACTGCTCTACTCGCTTCTCAGCGTTTTAGCGGGATTTATCGTGGCCGCTTTCATCGTTTGAAAACCGACAGACATGAAGGCGATGAAGACCACAAGTACACCTGCTAAAATAAATAGGAATGGGTTAATTGTTATTCTATACGGAAAAGCCTGCAGCCATTTTTCCATAATGACCCAGGCGAGTGGCCAGGCAATGATGTTAGCAATGATGACCAGAACAACGAAACCTTTGGAAAGCAGTAATACCACCTGAGATGATGACGATCCCAAGGCTTTCCGTATTCCGATCTCTTTGGTACGTTGCATGGTCATAAAGGACGCCAATCCAAATAAACCGAGACACGCAACGAAAATGGCCAGTGCAGTAAACATAGTGAAGATCTCTCCGAACCGTTTATCACCTTCGTATTGGCGATTAAAGAACTGGTCGAGGAAGAAATAATCCATCGGGTTGCCAGGGAAATGTACATTCCATATGGATTGTAAAGACCCCAGGATTCGCTGGTGGTCGTTAGATTCTACTTTGAAAGATAAGAAGGATGCAAACTGTGGCGTATAGCGGTAAACCAATGGTGTCACCTGCTCCTTTAATGACATCTGATGATAGTTTTCAAGTACGCCGATGATCTCAAGAGTATCATTGCCCTGTCTCACCTTTTCTCCAATTGCGCTTTCAGGATCCTTAAAATCCAATGCCTTTACCATTGCGCGGTTAAGTATAACGCTCTTGCGACGGTTTGTTGTAGCATCAAAATTTCTTCCGGCTATAACGTTGAGGTCATACGCAGGAACATAATCCTGGTCCATTCCCACAATATATCCAGAGATTCGGTTGTTCTCTGTGCCAGTAAAACGCCATATACCATTTGCCCAAAAGATCTCATCGCCGGGAACATTTGAAGAAGCGGTCATATTCTTTATACCAGGGATCTTCATTGCATCTTCCTTCATGCCTTCAAGTGAACGCTGAAATAATGAATCGGCAATTGCGCCAGGTCCTTTCAATACAATTGTCTTGGTAATATCGATGCCGAGATCCTGGTTACGCATAAAGCGCAGCTGCTGATAGACGACGATGGAGCCAATAATGAGGACCACAGATGCCATAAATTGAAAGACAACAAGACCTTTGCGCAGATAATTTCCCTTTGGATCGCGAAGCACTTTTCCTTTCAATACGCTCACGGGTTTAAAGGATGACAAAACCAATGCAGGATAGAATCCGGCCAGAAGCGCGCCAACAACGAACAACCCTAACACCAATAGCCAAAAATCCGAATGAAGAAGATAGTTGAGCGGAATGGTGCGCCCAGAAAAATCCTGAAAGACTTTCCACAACAGCCAAACAGCTACTACGGAAACAAGCGCAGCAAATAAATTCACCAGAATTGCCTCGCTGATGAACTGTTTCATTAGTTGGTTTTTTTGCGCACCCATGACCTTTCGTACACCCACTTCGTTGGCACGGTCAAATGACTTTGCGGTAGCGAGGTTTATATAATTCACCCAAGCGATGATGAGGATAAAAAAAGCAATAGCAGAAAGTGCGTAGACTGAATCTGCGTTGCCGCGTTCGTCCGGCTGTGATTCCTGCAACAAAGCAGGACCAAGATGGATATTCAAAAGAGGTTGAAGTGCGAAATCCTGCTTTCCACTGGATTTCGCCCAATCTTCTGACCTATCCTTTTCCAACCATTTGTCCCATTTAGCTTGTAATGCTTTGTAATCAGTGCCGGGTTCTAATAAAACATAGGTATTAAAATCATACCATCCCCAGGCAGTCTCCGATGCATTGTTGGTCTCCCGGTTCAGCGTGGCATACGAAAACAGGAAATCGAACTTTATGTGCGAATTCTCGGGAAGGTTTTCAAAAATTCCAGTGACTTCGAACTTTCGATTGCCATCCCATGATAGGGTTTTACCGATCGGATCCTCTTCGGCAAAATATCGTTTGACGGCTCGTTCGCTGAGTACCACTTTGCCTGGACCAGCCAATGACATTAGCTTGTCTCCCTCAATGAGATTGACGTCGAACACCTCGAACACTGATGAATCTGCAATCTGCATCTTCTCTTCGCGGAAGGATATGACACCGCGGGTTGGACTTTCATAGCTTGCAATACCGCTAACCGGAAAGAGTCTTGTAAACCTTTTTACTTCCGGAAAATTATTCTTCAAGGCGGGGCCAACGGCTGGTACCGCTGCAGCACATTCGAAACGGAGCTTGCCGTTTTGCCACTGGTTATAATTTACCCTGTAGATGTCTTTGGCTTTACTGTGAAATGCATCATAGCTCCGCTCATATTTGACATATTGCAAAATCAGGAGACTTGCAACCATTCCGAGCGAAAGCCCTAATACATTGAGAATGGTAAAGGTCTTATGTTTGAAAAAACTGCGAAGTGCGATCGTAATATAGTTCTTTACCATAAAGAGGAGAATTAAACATGTTCATGAAAAATCGAAAGTATGGGCGTTTGCAAATGTGGACGCTCAATTTGACCTAATGTACAAATCAGACAATGGAAAACTTAACCCACTAGATGTAAGACTGCGATATTTTTGATAAGCTGCTAATCCACTTGTCGTTTATCAATCATCAATGGCACTTTGTAGAGATCATCCAACTTTTCCAAACACCAATGATGACCGAAAGGATCTCTGATCGTACCCTGCCTGTATCCATATTCGAAATCCTGCACAGGGCTAAGCTCTGTTGCTCCGGCAGCAACTGCCCGGGCGGCCAGGGTATCTGGATCATCAACCAACAATCCGATAACAGTCGATGTTGCATTCAGCGTCGCCGGGCTGAGTTCATTGTCCCTTTTGACCTCTTCATGTAAGCGGAATAATACCGGCGAAATGAACATCTCGGCAACGTGGACATTCCCCTCGTTATCGATCCTCCAACGCTCCACGGCACCAAACGCTTTTTTGTAAAAGTCGAGCGCAGCCGCAAGATCTTTCATATACAACATCGGTATAATTGCCGCTTGAGGTTGATTAGAAGTTCTCATAAATATCGAATTTAGGGTATCCCGAAAAGCTTTTCTGAAGATGTAAGTTACTTATAAGATACCAAAATTTGGTCCATTATATGGAGCGGATTTTTTAACTTCGTGTCTGCCGGCACATGATCAACTATTACGAACTTTTAAAGAACAATCCTGCCAACTTCAAGCAGTTTTCCTGCAAGGAATTGTTGTTCCTTAATTACGATTGTCCTGTTAAGGACAAAAAGGTCGCAAAGTGGTCAGAGCACAACTACATTTATTATGTCCTGAGCGGGCAAAAAACGTTTCATACTCCTGGTCGCAGCTGGGCCTTGCAAAAAGGTACTGCAGTGTTTGTCAAAAGAGGAGCGTGTATTGTGGAACAGTTCTTTCGCGAGCCATTTTGCATCGTTGTTTTTATAATGCCAGACTCATTCATCAAGGCCTTCATGAGCGAAAACAAAAACCTGTTGCAAATAGACACAAAAGAGGAAGCCGCGAATGATTTGGTAATTCCGGTTGACGCTGACGAGGTGATGAAAGCCTTTTACGATTCAGTCCTCCCCTATTTTACTTCAGAAATAAAACCTCCCGAAAACCTGGTGGAATTAAAGTTCAAAGAACTTTTGCTAAACATTATCAGGAATCCGGTTAATAAAGAATTGATCGCATATATGCAGACACTGGTCAAAAGATCAGAATCTTCATTGGAGCATGTAATGGAAATGAACTATGCTTATAATCTGCAACTGGAGGCTTACGCGCAACTTAGCAACCGGAGCCTTTCCAGTTTTAAGCGGGACTTCCAGGAAATTTATCGTACAACGCCAGGCAGATGGTTGTTGCAAAAAAGGTTGCAGTACGCAAGCATGTTGTTGACTACCACTGACAAACCAGTTAGCGACATTACACTTGAAAGCGGTTTCGAAAACATAGCACACTTCAGCAGAGTATTCAAGGAAAAATTTGGGATATCCCCTCTTCAATATCGAAAACATCAGGAGTCTACCACTGTTTAAAACCAACTTGGACTTTTTAGTAAAAAAGTTGAACCATTAGGCAAAATCGGTTTCTATATCTCCACTTACATTTGGTCAGTAAACGAACAATCCCTATGAAAAACAAGATCGTTCTTATTCCATTATTATTGCTGGTTTGCGTACCAATGTATTCAGGTTCACCGGAAGCACTTAACGGCGAAAGTCGATTACTGTCGGATTGGTTAAGGCTTCAGCAAAGGTTGATCCGTGCCTCCAAAGGAGTTCCGCATGTAGCTTACTCGAGACATTTTGCGTATACCAGCGTTGCGGTTTACGAGGCGTTGATTGGCGGAGACGCCGGCTATAAATCACTAGCCGGACAGTTGCAGGATTTAAGTTCGCTGCCAAAACCGGTAACCGGGGCCAAGTATTGCTGGCCAGCCAGCGCAAACGCGGCATTTGCCACCATGTTCAGAATCTTTTATAACAATGTGAGCAAAGCTCAACTTATCGACTCTCTTGAAAATACCTATAACGCGATGTACGAGCACACAGGTTACACAGAGGACGAAGTTAACAGAGGTTCTGCTTTTGGAAAATCAATCGCGCAGGCAGTCATCGCCTGGGCAGAACGGGATGGCTATAGCAAACAGCATTCAGCCTTTCAGCCGTTAACAGGTGAAGGAAGATGGATCGCAACTCCTCCTGCGTTCGACGCCCCTGCCGTTCCTTATTGGGTTGACAACAGGTTGATGACGGCAACCGGTGCTTCACTAAAAGCACCGCTAAAGTTCAACAAGGAAAAGGCAAGTGAGTTCCATAAAATGGTTAGTGAAGTGTATAACGTGCACAAAAACCTGACGGAAGAGCAAAGCAACATAGCATGGTTCTGGGACGATTCGCCCAATGGAAAATATTTTAGTGTATTCGGACACTGGGCTTCAATCCTTGCACAAATCATAGATGAGAAGAAATTATCTCTTATGACTGGAGCAGAAGCTTTCGCGAAAATGAGCATCTGTCAATACAATGCATCTATCGCGTGCTGGAAGGGAAAATATGAATATGCTGTGCTCCGCCCGGTATCATACATTCAGAAATATATTGATGAAAGCTGGAAACCACTTATCGATACTCCACCGCACCCCGAGTATCCGGCAGCACATGCCACTATGTCTTCATCCGCTGCAACAGCGTTAACTAATGTGTTGGGTAAGAACGTGGCGTTCACTGATCATAGTTATGACGATCTTGGTTTCAAGTCGCGATCTTTCAAGAGTTTTGAGGAGGCTGCTCATGAAGCGGGACTTTCAAGGTTATACGGAGGCATTCATTACAGACCGTCAATAGACGCAGGTTATTTACTTGGGCAATCTGTCGCAGAAGATGCCCTCAAGAATATAAAATTCCGAAAATAATTAATGCCTCCGCAGGTCGATGATCGGCGGAGGTATTTTTTTTCATCGTTCAGATAAAAAAATCATTTCTGCCTGGTAAAGACTTGGTCTTGGTTCGGGTTCGATGCCAAGTTCCATAATAATTTTTTCGTCTGGCTTATACGGTTTCCATTCAGGTAATCCTTCACCGTTTGGATTGCCATTTTTTACAAAATTCAGCCAGTAACCTGACATATATCGTTCAACATCATAATCCGATTGTTGCCACGGTCTATTCCAAAGCGCCAGCGTGTGCAGTGCGTAAGGTACTTCCGAGGTGTGGAAGGCTCCGTAATTTGGAAAACCCGGTTTATCCGTCGGCACATATGTAAATTGATACAGGTACGCGTTGCTGGAATTTGTTTTAGCCCATTTGAAGGCGCCGGCCCCGGCAAATTGTAATAGTCCCAACTTCTGCTGCGATGCTTTTGCTTCTTCATCCGAGTTCGCAGGGAACAGTTTCAAGAATTCATCAGACTTAGGGCCATACGACTTGAAAGCATCTTTAACAAAGTCATGAGCGGATTTGGGCTGACCCATCGCAAGCCCGCCATCTCCTAATACCCATCCAGCCATCAAAGGTACATCCTGGTGTTGCTTCTTTTCGAAAATAGAATCAAGTGTATTGGGTATCACATAACCATCCACTATGGGGAAGAAAGAACCAAAAGGCAATGTGTTTGCTAACGACAACACGCTATCGGGGTTCAGTTGTCTTAAAGATGCAATTGAAGTTGAATTAATTTTCGATGACAACGACATCCCCACCTTTTCCGCATCCTTCAACATCATTGCTGGGCGTCCGGCGCCACTTTGGGCGATTGCGCCGCGAAATAATCCTTCAGTTAACGGCGAGGCTACTAGCAATTGGACAGACATCGACCCTGCCGACTGACCTGCAATCGTAACTTTCTCCGGGTCGCCGCCAAAAGCCGCAATATTGTTCTCGATCCATTTTAAGGCCGCGATCTGATCCATTAATCCATAGTTACCTGAATTTTTGTGCTCAGCTTCAGCAGTTAAATCCGGATGCGCCATAAATCCAAAAACTCCCACGCGATAATTAATTGTGACATACACAATACCTTCTTTTGCCAACGCTTTTCCGTCATAGATTGCACAGGCTCCTGATCCAGAAGCAAATCCTCCTCCATAGATCCATACCAACACTGGCAGCTTATCATCTGGGCTTGTCGCCCCAGTCCATATATTCAAGTAGAGGCAATCTTCGCTTAGAGGCTCTGGTGGTGCAATAAACTCTTCAGTCCACATCATAAAGGGTTTCGGATCGTTCTGAACGGGACTGGCAGCAAATTTTTTGCAAGCCAAAGTATCCGTCCACCGAGTACGTGGTTGTGGTGCTTTCCACCGAAGCTCGCCCACGGGTGGTGCTGCAAAGGGTACGCCTTTGTAGATGTGTATGCTGTCTTCTAACGTCCCTGATATTATCCCTCCTTCCGTGTTAACAAATGTCAGCGACGGCTTCTCAACCACCTTTTCCCTACAGGATATTAGCAGGATCAGGGCCGCAAGACTTATTATGAGATGAAGTTGACGCATGGATAAGTATGTTTCTAACAACAAGATAATAAAATGCTGGTACCGCCGGCATTGTTAAATGATGGACGAATGCAAAATCGTAAAAGCGACTAGATATAGATACGAAGTAAAGCGAACAGACCCAGAACAAGTAAAATGATGCCTGGCATCATAGCCATCATTCTATTGTGTTTGATCATCTGTGATAACCTTTCGGCAGCGATAGCAAGAAGTGTAAGCAGAGAAATCACTCCAACGGCCGTTCCAAAGACGAAACTATGCACACGAATTGGCGTATCGAGTACGATCAAGCCCTCAGACTTCAGGTAAGCAATGACGCCTATCCACCACGGGATAGTCTGAGGATTTAATAGACTTAGAATAAGTCCACGAACAAATCCACTTTTTTGCATTTTAATAGTTGCCATCTTTGGTTTTTTCGCCGTCCATATTCCCAGCAACCCGAGCGCGATCATCACAATGGCCGCAAGCAACCTAAAATTTTCCTGTATGGCAGGTGATGACGTGATCAACGCTTCGAATTCTACAGCTATCCAGGCATACGGATATTCGATTAACGCCACGGCCAGTGCAAAACCCAGTGCGGCTTTTAATTTATTCTCCAGTCCCAGCTGAAGCACGAGAATATTTAGTGTACCGGGTGGAATTGATCCTAAGAAACTTGCAATGGCACCGATTAAGAAGGCGTGTATAACCAAGAGACTGTTATGTCTGTTTAATTCGCCGGAAAAATAAAGAATTTATAACTGCCGGCATCCAGCGCTGTCTGGTATATTGAAGATTGTGTAAAATTAGCTTAGGTATTTTTTGAAGATACCCAGGATCTCGGTGGGTATTGCCTTAAATGGTCCTTCCTTCACCACATACTGGATTACTTCTATCACAGCGTTCGGGTGCAAACCCATCTTGATCCCGAGGTCAAAACAATACTTCTTCTCCACTTCATTTGCCACGTTATCGATCATTATGACCATGACAAGCCGGTGGAAGACAGCATATAACTTGAATTGTTTATCAGGCAGATGAAGGTCTGGCTCACGTCCGTCGAATTCGACGAGTTCCTCAGGATCCACACCGAGCCGTTCGGCTACGTTCATGATGTAAGTAGCCTCTTCCTGACTAAGTTCATTGTCGACGCAAGCGAGGTGATAAAGGGCTTTCAGGTGAGAAAGCTTTTGTTGATACGTATCCATTACTGCTAATTAGCT
>JGI10216J12902_100993607_pt1 | contig 10369 bp, 7 predicted proteins | sample KanNatreferecore_FD_12902 | JGI IMG/M metagenome (IMG submission 12902)
TTAGCCCCGTTCCAGCGTTTGCGAACCGCATCGAAGAGGGGGTTTGAACTCTTGTCGTGCAACATCGACCAAAGCAAGGCGAGGTACTTCGGACTTAATCGACGCTCCTTTGCGACGGCGTCGATCGACGTCGTTCCCTTTTCCAATCGCTCGCGTTCCGCCAAGGTGGCGGCGAGGTACTGCTCCAACGGCAGCCGTCCGCCATCGTTGGTGTTGAACACGATCCCCTGCAAATTGACGCGCGACGCGCCCTGCGAATCGGAGTATTCGCGATAAAGTGCGCGAATGCGATCGAGAATCTCGTTTGTCCAATCGCGGCGCGACGTCGACGCTGAGAAGCGAATACCATCGGGCAACAAGATCGCGTGCCGCGCGATGTCCTTGCCGGCATCGAGATACTTGCTCAAGAGTGCGGGCGACATTACCAGCGATTGACCGGTGTTCGTAAATCCCTCGCCGGCGGCGCTATCGACCGGAAACTCACGGGCCGGCTTGAGGTCGATACCAGTCAGGTCGGCGATCGTGTACGTGTACTCGGCGTTGTTCAATCGCCGAAGGACGACCGGCCCGGGATCGCCGGCTGTGGCGCGTGCTTCGGACTTGAGATACGATCGCACCCATGTTCGGAGACGCAATTGCTCATCGTCACTCAGCTTGGTTTTCGCATCTTTCGGCGGCATCTGGCCGCTATCGAGCATTTCCAGAACTTTTTGCCACGTTCTCGGGGACTTGCGCACGTCGGCGTAGGTGGCGACTTGTTCCAGATCGATCTCGGCCTCCGCACGCTTCTCGGAATGACACGCGAAACAGTGGCGTTGGAGCAGCGGCCGAACTTCCTTCGAGTAAGCGGATGCAACGGCTTCGCTGGAGGGTTCGGCAGAAGCGAATCGGCGGGCCGATTGCGATCCAGAGTAAGCGCACAGCACGGCGACAATGACGATCGACCAAACGATGCGACGGACCAAGTTCTTGACGGCCATTATTGCCTGCCTCCGATTCGCTCGGCCGCGGGCCGGCCTTCCGTGATCCGCCAATAGCCGCCTGGCGATGCACCCGTGTGTACTGAGGACGTTCCACCGGGCCAGTAGACAGTGATTTTGTCGATCTTCACATCGGCGCCGAGCCCGTAAACCAATCGGCGATCGTTCGTGCAGCCGAAGCTGCCGCCGCCTTTGACGAATCGAGTTTGTTTGCCGCCGGCGCTTTCCAAAACGACTCGCGCCCCGACGAGATCGCGATTGTCCTTGCCTACAAGCTCGACCCCAATCCAGTTCTTACCGTCGGTCGGCGCGACGTTTCGCAACACGGTGACCGGCTCATTCAAGTGGCTGACGACGACATCGATCTTGCCATCATTGTCGAGGTCGCCAAACGCGGCGCCGCGAGCATTATGTGGCTCCATGAAATACTTGCCGCCCTGATTGGTTGTCAGCTTGAATTGACTCTGCTCATTGCGGAAGAGAATCGGGCGCTGACGGCGATCGGTTTTGTGAGGAAAACGGATCGCATGGCCGTTGACCATCATCAGGTCTTCCCAGCCATCATGATCGTAGTCCAAGAATCCTGCTCCCCATCCGACATAGGCGCCGGTGATAATTGAAATCCCACTCGTGAGCGATCCATAGGTAAACCGCTCTTTGGCAATTGCCGTTGTCCGATTGTGATAGAGGGCTGGCAGCTCGCCTTCGTAGTTCGTCACGATGATGGAAGGCCGGCCCGAGCGATCGAAGTCTCCGACGTCGACGCCCATGCTGCCATTCGAATTGCCTCGTTCATCGCGTGCTACGCCGGAAAGGACGCCCACCTCTTCCAGATCTAACTCACCCGGCTTCCCCCGATTCATGTAGAGATGATTGTCATCGGTATCATTCGCCACATACACATCGGGACGGCCGTCGCTGTCCACATCGACCATAAGTACACCCATACCGCGACCCAAATTCTTCGGAACGAGCTTGTCGGATACATCCGTGAACGCGCCCTTTGCATTGTTTCGATAGAGCGTGTGTCGAAGCGGCTTGAATCGACGCGGCTGGCACACGTCGCGCGTTTTGCCGTCGTACGTGCAATCGGTTGGATGATTCGTGTCAAAGCCCCAGTCGCCATAATGCGAAACATAGATTTCTGCGAACCCGTCGCCGTCGAGGTCGCCCCACCCGGAGCACGACGACCAGAGATTGTCCTTGAGGCCGGCCTTTTCTGTCACGTCAACGAAACGACGTTCTCCTTTCGCTGCGGGTTCATTGTGAAGCAGAACCAAACGGTTGTAGCCCGTCAGCAACAGATCGAGCCACCCGTCGTTATCGAAGTCAAACGCCGCTGCGCCATGGGTGTATTGAAACGGTCCGGCGACGCCGACTTTCGCGGTAACATCTTCGAACTTCCAGTCACCGAGGTTCCGATAGAGTTTGCACGGGTTGCCGAGCACTTTCTTGCCGTCATATTTCCCGCCGCCGACAAAAAAGACATCGAGCTTACTATCGCGATCGAAATCGAGAAGTGCGACCCCGCCGCCCAAGGACTCGATGATAGCGAAGTTCCCATGCTCTTCGCCATTGCGATAGGTGAAGTCCATCCCGCATTTTGCGGTCATGTCCTCAAAGATTGGTGGGCCGGTGGGTTCAGAGTCTTTTGGCGTCGATGTCACGGTAGCGATCGACGACGACGTCGATGCCTTGTCTGAGCATGAAATGGCCGACAGCACGATGGCAATCAGGCCGAGTGACAACGCGAACTTAAGACTCCGGGGAGCTTTCGATTTTCGCATGGGAGTTCGTAATCACGCGCGCGGTTCGCTCAGATGTTATACTGTTCTCCGCGCTCGCGGCGCATTTCGACCAATGAAGAAGGGAATGGGGATATAATCGCCAGAGACCAAGGCGCGATGACACGCGTCCGTTTGTAATTTCATTCCAACCCAGATTGGTCCGGTAGCTGCGGCTACTTGGTTAACGATCGCTCTAGATTGCTCGATGTTGAAGTGTCGTCGCTATCCCGTTGTTGTCCTATTACTCGTTCTCCTGGCGGCTGGCGTCTTCTCGTACTTCACGTTTTTTCGTGGTGATTCAGAAGACGGCGCGACCCAAAAACCAGCTGAAGAATTGCGATCGGACGATCCACGGCTGACTTTCATCACGCCTTTTCGCAACGTTAAACCGGACGTCCGCTACGTCGGCGACCAAGCTTGCACAAATTGCCATCTCGAAATCGACAAGAAATTCCACGCGCACCCAATGGGTCGATCGGCCGATTTGGTGTCCAGTTCCGCTCCAATCGAGCGTTTCGACGCCGCGGCACATAATCCATGTCGAGTTGGAAATTACGAACTCCTTGTCGAACGCGATGGCGATAAGACTCGACACCGCGTGCGGTCCTTGCACCCGGACAGTAAGCACCTGCCCGAATACGTGACAACCGCGGATCTCGCCATCGGATCGGGAACGCGCGGCCGTTCGTACATCACGTTTGATCGAGGCGCCGCATGGCAAAGCCCGATCAGTTGGTACGGGCGCGACGATCGATGGGATCTGTCGCCAGGGTACGACTTAGGCAACGGCGGTCGCCGAGCAATCCGGAGCGATTGTCTGTTTTGTCATGTCAATCAAACCGACCCCGTCCCGAACTCCGTGAATCGCTATCGAGAGCCGTTTCCGACCGGACAAGCCTCGATTGGCTGTGAACGCTGCCACGGTCCCGGGGAACTGCACGTCAACGAGCGGAGCACTGGCATCTTATTTCAGGGAATCGACACATCGATCGTCAACCCGAAGCACCTGTCATCGGATCTTCAGGCGGGCATATGTGCCCAATGTCATTTGCAGGGTGAGGAACGCATTGTTCGACGCGGACGCGACCTGAACGAGTTTCGACCGGGGTTGCCCTTGGAGATGTTTCTAACCGTTTATGGGAGGCATCCTGAACTCGTGGACTTGCGAAAATCCGTGGGACAATTTGAACAAATGCATGTCAGTCGCTGTTACGTCGAGAGTGGTGGTAAATTGAACTGCACCTCGTGCCACGACCCCCATTGGACGGCTCCCAAAGTCAGTCGCGATCCATTCTTCAACGACAAATGTCTTTCATGCCATCGAAGCAACGGCGCAATCTGCACTGAACGCGATGACGTGAGACAAAAATCCAACGACAATTGCGTCGCTTGCCACATGCCAAAGGGGGACAGCTCGAACATTGTTCATGCGAGCGTAACCGACCATCGCGTGCAAAAAAAATCAATCCCGTCGCCGTCCAAGACAACTCGAAGCTTGTCGCCTGACACCATTCCCTTGGTGGTCTTCCCGATCGGGCCGAATGTACCATCGGAATTGGAACGAGAACGAGATCTGGGCATCGCCCTGTCGCGCGTGTTGACTCATGGAATGACGGACGATCCGGTCGCGAAAGGGATGCTCGCCATCATGGTGGCGGAACGCGCAAAAGCGGCTGTCAACGCATGGCCGGGCGATTTGCGCTCGTGGCTTGCGCTCTGCCGCGCCTATGAATCACTTCGCGACATGCCGAACTTTTTCATGGCGGCGAGGAAGTCCGCTGAACTCGCTCCGGACTCGGACGAGGCGCAAAGCAATGTCGCGTCCGCCGCCGGGTTGTTGGGAAAAGCGGACGAGGCGCTCGCCGCCGCGAGCAAGTTTGTCGAACTGAATCCGACTTCCATTGAACCGTTGTTGCAGCGAGCTGGAATCTATCTGATGCAACGGGACTGGCGCCGCGCTGAGGCCGATTGCCGCTCGGCAATCGCAATTCATCCGCTCCATCCCCAGTCGCGAATCTTTCTTGGAATCTGCATACACCGCCGCGGGGATCCCGCGGGGGGACTGCGTGAGGCGACGATTGCAGCCTCGCTCATACCAAAACAACAACAGCGGGAAGCAATGCTTGACTTTTATCGAATGCAAACTCGCTGATTTCTCGACGATGTTCGAGTCTCGGGATTGTCTTGGAGTGCCTCGATTGAGGACGCTATTTCTTGGGTAGCGGTTGACTGGACTCAAACTTGGCTGCAAGTGCTTGGCATTGGACCGCTGCCTTTCGCCATCGAGCGGCAGCGTCGAGATCGCCGGTTCGTTCATGCAGTTCCGCCAACTTCAATCGTACGACTGGGTCCGTGGGCTTGTGAATCGCCTCCGTCGTGAGGATCGATTCTAATTCGTAATCCTTGCGAATCGAATCGGCCTTCCTGTTCGTTCGTTCGGCGTCCGCCTTTCGATTGTCAGCGGCATATGCCTGCGCGAGAAGAAAATACGACTGGTAGTGCTTTGGATTGAGCTGTACCGCTCGTTCCAAAAGTGGAATGGCGGACTTGGCGTCGCCATCGTCGAGATAGAACTGGCCTCGAAGGCGATGGAACGGCCCGGTGGGATCCTGGGCCAGCGCTCGATCCGCAACAGCAATTGCTTCTTCCTTTCTGCCGACGCCACGCAGCGCCTCGATACGCGCGCCTTGTAATGTGATTGCTTCGGGTTTGCCGGCCGCATACTCATCCAAAGCCGCCAGCGCTTCGGTGAATAGCTTTCTCCGAAGCAGGCACTCGACCACGCCGAATTGTGCTTCCTCAATTGCTGTCGGCGATAGGCCATTTGCGATTCGTATTGCTTGACGATATTCGGATTCAGCGTTCTCGATGTCATCGGCGTCGCGCAAAACTTCGGCCAGCATTCGGTGGGGTCTGGCGTCATTCGGATCGAGCCGGATCACGTGTTCGAGGTGCGCCATGGAGCGGTTCAATTGGCCCATCTGATACGCAATCGTTGCGAGCCCGCGATGGGCGTCAATATTATCCATGTTCTCGCTGACAGCGAAAAGAAACGCCCGCTCCGCCTCTGCGGTTGCACCGAGGTCAAATAGACAGCGGCCAGACAACGTCGCGGCCCGAACGCGAATCTCCCGTTCGTCGCTAATTTGATTGAGTTCCTCGAGAGCGCTTTCCGGCTGTTTTCGAGCATAAAGCAATTCCGCTCGCAACAATCTCGATAGATCGACATGCCCCGCCGCTTTGAGACGATCGGCCATCGCCGCGGCGGTTTTCCAATCGCTCGCCGCGATGGCTTCTTGCCCCCGTTGGAATCGATAGGACGGACGAGTGATTCGATATTGCCAATAGAGAAGTGCGGCAGCCGCGACCGTGCAAATGATCGCAATGGCCGCCACGCGCCGAAGTCGCCGACGCGGCGTAGGCGTTGCTGGTTGGTTTGAGGCGTCTTTGATGGATGGGTTCGTCTCAACGCCCGCGTTGGACGGTTCAATTCCCGAACTCATGAGTCACCATGACGCGGCGAACCGCTCAAGTCGGTCGCCGCGTTCCTGGTTAAATCGATGTCCGATTGGCCAATCGGTCCAAAGGCGAAGTGCACTACTTCTTTGAGGTAAGTTCGAGAACCACGGGGCTCGCGTCCGGGGGTACTTTGACCGTAAGCGGCGTCGACGATGTGCTCGCGTAGATTTCGGGAAGTTCCGACTTCATTTTCGGACCGGCCCCCGGTCCGCCAGGTCCCATTTTCATGCCCGGCATCATGACTTTTGCACCAGCTCCTGCTCCCTTAGCTTCCTTGGAATCTTCCTTTGCATCTTTCTCCATTGCTTTGAAGTAATCGCCACCCTTGGTGGGGTCTAGCGGCCCAGTCGTCGAAGCGGCTGACTTTACCACAGTAACTTTGTAAGTGCCCGAAGGGATACCGCCCTTACCGTCGGCCGCGGTGACCGAGAAGTTACCGCTTGCATCCGATACTCCGCTATAGGTGTTCTTGCCATCTTCTGAAACGAACACCACCGTCGCGCTGCTTACTGGATTCCCATCCAGTTTCACGATTCCTTTGATTACCGTGCCGCCGCTGCACCCGCAAGAACCTAGAAGAACAATGGCAAGGAAAGGCAACAAGTTGCGAATTCGCATTGCGAAATCTCCGGTGTTTAGAGCGATGCCGCGAGACGTGGATAGTCCACGCCTCGCGGCAGTTTAGTTTCCGACTCTTTAATTCGATCAAGGGACCTGAACGGCCTGACCGTCGTTTCGGGCGCCGAGCAATTGATACGTGCGATGATCGATTGTTTCACGGACGAATCGAACCGCGCCGTCGCCGAACAAGAAGTTGGCGCCACCGCTGTGGTTGGATCGGAAACCCCAGGACGTGCTCCAGTTATGCTTCACTTTGTCAGCAGGCGAACACCAGTTATTCTGCGAAGGATCGATACGGTAGTTGATTGGAACAATCGTCGACGCGTGAGCAGCACCGCCATTGAAGTGGTAAAAACCATTCCACGTGCTTATGTGATCGTGCGTATTCGCGAGGATCTCACCAACAAGGATGGTATTGGACAGCCCGTCCTTAACCATTGCCATATTCACAATGGCGCCAGAACGGTTGAAAACGCCGCGCAAATCGTCCGAGTTGATCGTATTGCCGTGATCCGCGCTCCATCGATAACCCATCCCATTGACCCCGCCGCCCAATCCCGAATTCTCCGGCTGACACCAACCGGCATACGGCTCAAAACCGCACGGTCCGGGGGTACATTGCGGCCCGGTGCTGCCAATGTAGTTCATCACTGGCGCTTTGGGATCAAAGTCGTCGCTTGGGCAACGATACGTTTTGACGGCATATTGGTTTGGAATCACGCGGGAATCGTTGGCCCGAGCAGTGACTCGAAGCCATTCGCCTACCGAGTTGTAGTAACTATCTGGTCGTGGATTGATTTGTCGGAACAGGTTGTCCTGCTCGACAAACGGCAGAGTGTAGACCAACCATGTTCCATGATCGCTGCCCCAGTCGCCGTTGTAAGGGGTCCCCAGCCAACCGAACTGACCGCCTGGCGGGAACCGATCATTGGTGTCATGGTAATTGTGCAGCGCCAGCCCGATCTGCTTCAGGTTGTTCGAGCATTGCATACGCCGCGCCGCTTCACGAATCTTCTGGACCGCTGGCAACAGCAATCCAATCAGAATTGCAATGATGGCGATGACTACCAGGAGTTCGATGAGGGTGAACCCGCTGCCGCGTCGATAACTCCGACGGACAGGGAAAATGGAGAGAAACATCTTTCAACCCAGGTAGGAACAAGGGATTTACGACAACTATCTAGCAGAATCCACTGAACGCGTGCCGCTGTCAAGAGAAAAATACGCAATCCTTACACACTTTCACTTTGGCCGAGTTTCGCTCGGATTCACGAAAGATCGGTGTTGTGTCGCTAGTTCCTTGAAACCATTCCGCTCGTAGTAGTCTGCCAGCTGCAAGTGGGTTTCCGGATGATCCGGTCTGACCTCCAACGCGGATTCCAACCACCGCAGCCCCTCCTTGTCGCGACGATGTTTTAGGAATAACCTTCCGATCCCAAGCCGTAGTTCGGGATCGCTTGGCGATTCGGCAATCTTTTTCGCCAGGTCGGCGACAAGCAGCAGATCGCCACTCGCCTCTTTCCAACGTTCTTCCGCCGCCTTGGCTTCTTCCGGCGGGCCAGTTTGTTGCAGACACTGAAAATGCGAATACAGCGTCGGAATATCCGACGGATCTAATTCCGCCGCTCGTTTCAAGTATGGACCCGCTTTTGTAGCTTGTCCCCTGTTCAATTCAATCCGACCGCGGTGATACAGCGCTGTGGCGAAGTTTGGATGGATCGCGATGATGCGGTCCAGTTCCGTCGCCGCATCGTCTAGCCGACCCTCAAGTTCCCGCGAAAGCGCAATCAACAGATGAAGATTCTGATCCGTCCGATCGCGTTCACCGAGGTAGTCGAGATGGCCTCGTAACTCGTCCGGGGCTTGTCTTGTATCCAGAAGCAATCGACAAAGCGCAAATCGGCTTCGATCGTCGTTTGGACTCAGACGTATTGCTTCGCGGAATGCACGAGTTGCCTCGCCTTTTTTTTGAAGTCGTTCGAGAGTTTCGCCCAGATATCTCCACGCCGTCGCGGAATTCGGTTCCGCGTCGATCCAGATTTCCGCCAGTTTCCGCGCTTCGAGCAATCGATATTGCTCAATGAACTTTGGCACCAACAATGCCAAAATCTGCGGCGATTCGGGCGCACCGCGATGAACCGCGGACAAGAGCTCGCCTTCCACTTCGGCCACCCTTCCGGACTGCGCGGCCAGAAGGTTTCGCTCCGTTTGGACCGCCGATTGTTCCCATCCAAACCGCGACGCCTCTTCCAAATGACTTTTGGCCAGGTCGAGATCGCCGCATTGCCGAGCCGCTCGCGCCGCATGAAAATGCGCTTCCGCATTCGTCGGCCACGTGGCAAGGCATTGGTCCAAGTGTTGACGAGCAAGTTGAGGCTGCCCATTGTTCAGCGCCACCTTGGCCTGCTCAAGCTCCGATCGAGCACGCATTTGAATGCTGATCATCCAAGCAGCCAGAACTCCGACAATCCCGAATACGGCTAGAATGACCAGCCGCCGACCTCCAAGGAATCGGCGCCCTGGCCGCATCGGCGAATTCGAAGCTACACTTTGCATCAGAATGACCCGACCTATCCCATTCCAGTTTCGATCCGTTCACCACTTCCGTTCGCGTGTCGACGACAATGCAATCGTTCACGGCTTGTCGGTGGTCGGCAACAACTCCCGTTCGATGGCCTTTTCAAGCTCGATCGACCATTTCTCTGATTCTTGGTGTCGAAAACGCGCCTGATCATCGGTCCAACGCACTCGACCGTCCGCTCCGACCAGATAAAGCGTCGGCGCAACCCCGTAACCCGGCTGCATCATTCCCGACCCTACTCCCATCCCGGCGATCAGGTCGTTTTCAATTCCAAATCCATTCGACCACTCGATTCCGAACTCCTTGACATAAGCTTCGACGCTTGGACGCGGCATGTTTGTGAGGCTCACAAAAACAACACCACGTCGAGAGAATGTCTTTTGCAGCTTCACGAGTTCTGGTGCCCCTTGCCGACAAAAAGGGCACCAGTGTGCCCATAAATCGACAACCATGAGCCGATTCTGGACGCCGTCAATCGTTGGCGGCTGCCCGTTGATCCATCCTTGGGCCTTCAATGCAGGAATCGAATCCCCCACCTTCAACGGTGTCCCACGTGCGATTGGCTTTGAGAACTCAGGTGCTTGCCAAACAGACTGTTCGCCGGATGGCTCGCTCGGCTGGCTGCACCCCGACGTCATCGCTGTGGCCGCAACAGCGACAACAACGAGCCAGCGGAGTGAAGGATTCCATTTCGAATTTCTGTGGCCGGGCATTTCCGCACTCGTGATTATTGAACGCCTCGACAATTCTATCGTTAACTTCATTTGATCGGTACGGTGGCGGCTTGAATAACTTCTCACCGCTGCGGCGGCGCCACATCCGTGATCAGACGCCCCGCGTTCCTCGCTGAGCACCAGCACCGCAAATTGCTCGATCGCCTG
>JGI10216J12902_100173922_pt1 | contig 10367 bp, 2 predicted proteins | sample KanNatreferecore_FD_12902 | JGI IMG/M metagenome (IMG submission 12902)
GAAGAAGTCACTGCGCGATGGGGTACGGATCAAGCGGGCGTGCACCACGGAATGGCCACGGGAGATTTCGACAATGACGGCGATCTGGATTTCATTGTTAACAATCTCGGCAGCCCGGCCGGGGTTTATCGGAACGAGGTGACCCGCCCGCGCGTGGCCGTGCGGTTGAAAGGCTCCCCTCCGAACACTCAAGGCATCGGCGCAAAAATCACGTTGCTGGATGGGGCGGTGCCGCGGCAAAGCCAGGAGGTGGTCGCGGGCGGACGGTATTTGTCCGGCTCGGACCCTTTGCTCGTTTTCGCCGCGGGCAGTCGAAATACGCCCATGACGCTGGAAATCACCTGGCGGGGCGGGAAGAAAAGCGTGATCAAAGACGTTTTCCAGAATCGACTCTATGAAATCGAGGAAGCCGGCGGGAAGGAGCCGGTCAACCGCGAATCAACGCCAATGAACGCCAATTCAAAGACCAAAATCGCGGGGGATTCGCGTCCATTCGGGTCCATTGGCGGTCCAACATACTTTCGAGACGTTACCCCCCTGCTCGGTCACACTCACCATGAAGAAGCATTCGATGATTTCGCGCGCCAGGCGCTCCTGCCGTACAAACTCAGCCAGCTCGGGCCGGGAGTCGCCTGGTTCGACGCAGACAACGACGGTCATGAAGATTTAATCATCGGCAGCGGCAAGGGCGGTCGGATCGGCGTCTTTCGCGGAAACGGGCGTGGCGCCTTCGAGCGCCTGTCAACCGCGCCGTTTGATGCGCCGGTAACCAGGGACATAACGGCCATCGTGGGCTGGCATGATTCCGAAGGCAAACCATCGATCCTCGCCGGCGCGGCGAACTACGAAGACGGGTTGGCGGTCGGCGGCAGCGTGAGGCGATGCGATATGACACGCAAGGGTGTCACGGACGCTGTTCCGGGCGACGCATCGAGCACCGGGCCGATTGCGTTGGGGGACTTGAACGGAGATGGCACGCTCGAGTTGTTCGTTGGCGGGCAGGTGGTTCCCGGTCGATATCCCGAAGCCGCGGACTCCCGAATTTACCGCTCTGTCAATGGCGATTGGCAATTGGACGCCGCTGCCAGCCGCGATCTGAAAAAGGTCGGTCTCGTGAACGGCGCGGTTTGGAGCGACCTGACGGGCGACGGATTTCCGGAACTGGTCCTGGCCTGTGACTGGGGCCCTGTAAAGGTCTTCCGCAATGAAGCGGGCGTGATACGCGAGGCGACCGTCGAGAGCGGACTGGACAAGTTCACAGGCCGGTGGAGCGGCGTTTCGACAGGAGACGTGGATGGAGACGGCGACCTGGACATCGTTGCGGCCAACTGGGGGCAGAATTCCGAGGACAAAGCAACTTCCGATCGGCCATTGTTTCTTTACTACGGTGAACTGGCGCAACCGGGAAACATCGATCTGATCGAGACCGAGTATGATCGGTTGACCGGCGCTTTGGCCGCGCGCCGGCTGCTTTCCGAATTGACACGCACGTTGCCATTCCTGATCGAACGATTCCCCACGCACCGGGCCTACAGCGAAGCTTCCCTTCCGGAGCTTTTGCGCGGAGACGCTGCGCGCCTGAAAAGAGTTCAGGCGGTTACGCTCGCTTCAACGGTCTTCATCAACAAGAGCGGGCGGTTTGAGGCAGTCGAATTGCCTCGTGAAGCTCAATTGGCGCCGGCATTCGGCGTGAGTGTGGCGGATTTCGACGGGGACGGCCATGAGGACATTTTTCTCACTCAGAATTTTTTCGCAACCCGCGCGACAACGCCACGACTGGACGCCGGACGGGGACTTTGGCTCCAGGGTGATGGACGCGGAGATTTTCGTGCGATTCCCGGCGCGGAGTCCGGCATTCTGGTGTATGGCGAGCAACGCGGCTCTGCCTTCGCGGATTTCGATGAAGACGGGCGCCTCGATCTGGCGGTTTCGCAAAATGGAGCCGCGACGGTTTTATTCCAAAATGTTGCGGCGAAACCCGGCTTGCGAGTCCGGCTGCGCGGTCCGCCGGGCAATCCGACAGCCGTCGGCGCGGTGATGCGTTTCCTGGCGGCCAATGGACCGGGGCCGGCGCGCGAAATTCATGCGGGTTCAGGCTATTGGTCGCAGGACAGCTCTCTCCAGATTTTGAGCAGCCCGGTCCAGCCGGAAAAACTCTGGGTGCGCTGGCCAGGAGGCCGCGAAACCACAACACAAATCCCGTCCGGATCCCGAAAACTTGTGGTCGATCCCGAGGGATGATCCAGGCAGGGACTACAAACCCTTCAAACCATTCCAGCGAAACGCTTCGTCAGGGCGGCGTCGGGTTGCCTGTTGGGCTGGCTTGGAGTTTCAAGAGGTATTCACGGGCCAGCTTGTTTGAAGGATCGAGTCGCAATGTCTCTCGAAGCCGGGCGATTGCCTCGTGGAATCGATTTTGTCTGGCCAGGGCGACCCCCAGATTCAAATGGGCAAGCGCGTAATCAGGATTCAAGCGAATCACCTCGCTGAACTGTTCGTGCGCTTCCTGGACCTCGCCGCGAATCGCCAACTCGACTCCCAGGAAATAGCGCGCCTCCCAATAGTCCGTGCGCAACTCGACGGCTCGGCGCAGGCTCCTGATCGCTTCCTCGCGTTTGTTCTGTGACGCCAGGGCCTCGGCGATATGCAGGTGTATTCGCGCATTCCCGGGTTGCACCCGTAGAGCCTGGTCGAAATAGTTGAAGGCTGCTTCAGTCTTTCGCTGCTTCGTAAGCACCTGGCCCAGTTCATCCATGGCTTCGACGACGTCGGGACGAAGCTGCAGGGTTTTGGTCAACGGCTGTTCTGCCTCGGAGTGCCTTCCCATGCGGGCAAACAGTTTGCCGAGATAAAAACAAGGTCCGAAATGGTAGGGCAATAACTCTTCCACTCGCCTCCATTCCATGACCGCGCGGGAATAATCGCCTGTTTCCTCAAGGAACTTTGCGAAATTGCCATGCAGGAGAAAATCATTCGGTTTCTTTAACAGCGTCTGCCGATACATTTCACTGGCCTGTTCCCTGGCCTCGGGACTCATCAGAGAGCGGATTTCGGCGAGTTTCTCTGTGATTGTCTTGAGATGATCAGCATGATTCAGTTGAAGAGTAAACGGCGCTTCGGCCTCGCGCTGGCGGATGTTTCCATAGGCGCGATAGCGATCCCAAAGGGTGACACACAAGGACCGGCCACACGCTTCCGCAGAAATCCATTCGCGTTTGTCGCGACCAGTGACCGACGCCGGCAGCAGGGCGGCAACCTGTTCGGCGATCGCGCGGGCGAGCAGGTAATTGCCGTCGAAATTCAGATGCACGTGCTCGTAAAACAGCTCGTTCCCAGTGATCCCTTGCGGACTGGCTCGCATCAAGACTTCCATGGCGTCCACGACCGAGACTCCTTTGCCTGTAAACCGGCCGGCCACCTTCCTGATCATCGTGTTCAATCCTGAATCCGCCCGAAAGTGTAGCGCGTCAAAGTCCCTGGCCAGCTCAAAACTTCTCCGCGCCTGGTCGTAATTCGTTAGACCGAGGTGGCACCGGCCCAGGCGGAAATGGAGTTCGGCAAATTCACTGTCGACCGCCGCGGCCTCCAGATATTTGGACGCGGCCGCCTTTAGCTCTCCTGTGTTCTCCAGACGAATGCCTTCCCGGTAGGATTGCTCCCACAATGATTGTTGGGCCGCGGTTAGCCCGCTGGAATGCAGCGAAGCGAAAGGAGCGCAATCCTTCAGATTACTGGCTACTGTGCTCAAAACCACTTTCACTCCGGACTTTTGCGCTGTGTGGAGAATCTCCTCCAGATTTCTGGCAAAGTATTCCGTCGTTCGTATGCGGCTGGAATCGTCGTGGCGAGTCTCCGCGCCGGCGAACATTTTCATCCCCTGCCAGGACCCGGGCGAAGCGGGCGCACGAACGAGTCGGTCCGTCACCGCCTCGAGCAGTTGACCCGCTCGCGTTCTTTTCAGGGCGAGGCTGGCCCGGAGCAGCAGGAGATTGGGCATCCGTGATCCCAAAATCGTCCCGGCGCCAAATGGCCCGACCACCTCGTTGTGGCCCATGTAAATAACCCACAGATCGCCATCGTGCTTCGTGCACTCGCGTGCGATCGGCGTTATCGCGTGAGAATTGACCGCCGTCATCGCCGTGCAAACCACCTCAAAACGCGTGTCGGGAAAACGTTCGCGCAACAGGACCTCCAGATACCGCCCAAATCCGAACGCTGGTTCCGGGTCCCCCAGCGCCGCAGATTCGCCCAGCACAAAAATACGATAGGTGCCGGCAGGTTTGTCCACCTCCAGAACCGTTGGTGCGGGAATGCGAGCCAGGCCTGGTGGAAAAAATCGGACGCCGAAACGGCCGTTTTCTACAAACGCGGTTCGCCCGTTGATACGGGTTTTGAGGAAATAGCTCGTCGGATAGCCGTAGCCGGCGAGCAGCAATACCAGTTCGATCCCGACCAGAGCCAAAACCGGGACCAGCGTCACTGCCAGTACCCGAAACAGCCTTTGATGGCGTTGCGCAGCGGCGCCTGAAGGCGATGCCGAACGTTGCTCCGCCTCCTTTCGCAACAAAGGAGCGTTTTTAAGGAAACGTTTCTTTCGCTTCAACAACTGCAACGCTAACAAACCGCACTTTGAGGAAAAGCAAAATGCAATCTGGCAGAGCGGGTTAATACCTTTTTTGGGGGGGTAATGTTTTTTCTTGCCACTTTGCGAAGCGTTCCATTATTTTCCCGCAGTCGATATTCTTAGCAATTAGTCTGCGATCGAAACGCCTCGCTTGCAGATCGAAAACCAGACAGAAACCAACACAGGCAACGGTAGTTAAAGGAAGGCTTTATGCGTAACACACCTATACTTCTCAGCTCAATCGTGTCGGGACTCCTGTTGGTAAGTTCCACCCAGGCGGGAACGACCTTCATTAATTTTGATACCGATCCTACCGGCACGGGATTGTATCAGGATATTGGCTCGGGCCAATGGCGGTCGACGGCTGGGAATCCGCCTTCGGGAGGTTATCTCTCGATCACGGACGCAGTGGGTAATCAGCGCGCCACCCTGATTTTCAAGGATTTTGACACCAATCTGGTCGTCAAGGCGTTCAGCTTTTCAATGGATGTACGAATCGGCAACGGCACCGCTTCACCAGCGGACGGATTCAGTATCAATTATGCGCGGGCTAACGATCCCGTGCTGGTTCTGGCGGACGGGAACGGATTCGCGGCAAGTCCCAACAACGAAGCGAATCTCCCGGAAGAAGGGACGCAGACTGGCCTGGCAGTCGGGTTTGACTCGTGGTTCAGCGCCGGTGCGGACGTTATTGGCATCAGTGTTCGCGTGGACAACGTGATCATTACCAACATCGCCAAACCGACTTTGAACGGCGCGTGCGCCGACCTGACTTCGCTACAGACGGGTCCGTTTGACGGGACCGGTTCTCCGGACGGGCTTTGCTGGCAGCCGTTCACCGTCAATCTCGATGAAGACGGCACTTTGGATATCACCTATAAGGGCGCGATCGTGACCACTAACTTTCAGACGAGTTATTTCCCGAGCGCGGGACGCCTGGTTTTTGCCGGACGGACGGGGGGTTCCCACCAAAACCATCATATCGACAACATCAACATCACCACCGTCGCCGCGGACAAGCCGCTGGTGACGGGTCTCCAGAGCAGCGCTGCCGGATTCACGATCACGCTCCAGGATTTGAGCACGTCAGTGAACACCAATACGATTGCGGTCACGGTGGACGGCACGAACAATGTTACACCTGCGTTGTCGATCACCCAGGCCGGAACGGTAACCACGGTTGCGTACAATCAGTTTCCGGCTTTGTACGCGGGCGGTTCCGCGCATACCGTCCAGATTTCGTTCCAGGATAGTACAGGCTCGCCCGTGTCACGGACCCTGTCGTTTACAGTCCCGGCTTACCAGATCCTTTCGACAAGCTATGCGGCAACCGGAGTCGACACAACCAAGGCCGGGTTCCTCGCGCGCGTGACTCAGCTTGGTATCGGCCGGGCACCGGGTAACGCGAACCTCACCGCCCAGGCGGAACGTCAGTTGGCCAACGGCTTCATTGACCCGTCCACCGGAACGCCTTATCCCAACCGGGCTGACCTTGCCGCCGCCGTCAACGGATTCTTTGTGGACGACAACGTCATCAACTGGAACCAGGACTTTGGTGCGGGAGCGGATATCGGCAATTTTCAGGATGATTCGACACCGCCGTTCCCTGACGAGCAGATTCCGGGGATCCCCGGTCTGGATGTGAGCACGGACAGCATTGCGGCGGAAATCCTGATGTATCTGGATTTGAAGGCCGGCGTATATCGGTTTGGCGTGAACTGCGATGATGGCTTCAAGTTCTCCGCCTCACGTGCCGCAGGCGATGTGGTCGGACAGGTGCTCGGCGTTCGCAGCCCCGGCGGCGGGGCGGCGGATACGCTGTTTGACTTCGTCGCGACAGCGGATGGCGTTTATCCGTTTCGACTGGCGTGGTGGGAAGGTGGCGGCGGCGCCAATCTGGAGCTCTTCATGGTCAATCTGAGCACCGGCCAGAAGTTCCTGATCAACGACCTGAGTTCAGCGTCGCCGATCCGCGCTTATCGCGAGAGCACAGTGACGCGGCCTTACGTTTCGCGGGTACTGCCGTCAGCAGACTACGGGTTCGCCTTCGCTGATGCAGACCTGACAGTCGATATCACCGACGGCACGCTGCCGGTCAACGGCGGCTCGGTAAGCCTGACTTTGAATGGGACGGCGGTTACGGACATCACCAAGGCGGGCAATGTTACGACAGTCAAGCGGACGGGATCCGTGTCGAATCTGCTGCCTTCCGGCGTCAACAACCTCACGCTTATCTACAGTTTCACCGAAGGTGCCAACACCGTGAACGTGACGAACTCGTGGAGCTATACCGTGGTGCCTTACAAGATCATACCTGCGGCCAACAAAGTCGCGCCGGGCACGGTGACGTTTGCGGATACAGGCTTCAAACTGCTTGCCAAACAGTTGGACCGTTCCGGCGACACGAACCAGGGGAACGGCGGACGATTGTTCACCGGCGACCAGAACCGCATGCCGCGGCCGGAAATCCACCTGGCCGATGGAAACATCAATCCCACCAACGGACAGCCCTATGCCAATCTGGCAAATCTGACTGGAGCCATTAATGGCCTCTTCGACATCACGGACGTTCTTAACTTCAATTCCAATCCGTCCGCCGGCAATAGCGGTGTCTTCCGTGTGAACACCGGGGCACCTTTCAACGTAGCCCCATATAACACCTATCCAGACGTTGAAATGCCCGGGCTTCCGGGCCTCGGAACGTCGGTCACGGGTGGTATCGTGGGCATTGAAAACTACGTCGCGGAGATTGTGACTTATCTCGATCTCAAGGCTGGAACTTACGTCATGGCGGTGAACAGCGACGACGGCTTCGTCGCCATCTCGGGCCTCGATCCTCACGATACTCTGGGCACCATGGTGGGATTCTTCAACGGTGGTAGAGGGAACGCAGATCCACTGGGTGTCCCGTCAACGACGGCTGCCAACACGGTTCCGACACCCGGCACCACCGGTGGAAACAGTGCCTTTGGTGTCGTAGTGCCGGAGGACGGGATTTATCCATTCCGCGTCCTCTTCTGGCAGGGCGGCGGCGGCGTAAACCTGGAGTTTTCCTCCGTTGACAAAGGCAGCGGTCAGCAGGCCTTGATCAACGACTCTTCAACTCCTTGGGCGGTCAAGGCCTATCGCACCTATACCGGCCCCGCCCGGCCATGGGTGAAGTTCTCTGTCTCGCCGGAGCCGTGGGACAATCGTATCCAGCAAGCTGGCCCCGGGCCGATTCTGGCTCATGGACGGACAAGAAATTCAGTCAGCGGCGGCGACATCTACAACGACGCGGACAACCGCCGTCCGTGGGCGGACGTTCGCATTGGCGGCGTTGTGGCAAACGGTGTCGGTACAACACTCGGCCTGTTGGTGGACGGCGCACCCGTCCCGGCGACGCTGACAACGAACGGCACGGACGTTACCGTCAGTTACAAGCCCTCACCGCCGCTGGCAGCGGGAGCGCATACGGCCAGCCTGATTTACGGCGGCACGACCAATACGTGGCCGTTCATTGCGCAGACCTACACAACCGTATCGAACAGCTTCGCGCAACCGCTCAGCGCCGCGGATCCCAATTCCACCGGCTTCCGCGTAAGAATGTTCCAGGCGACCACCGGACAGGCGAACACCGTGGCACGGGCCGAATCCCAGATCGCGGGCACGATTGCCAGCGTGGCGCTTCCGGGACCGGGTGCGAATGGCGCTTATATCGTTCCGGGCCTGATCAACTGGAACAATAACGTCCAGACCAACCCCAACGGAACTCAGTTAGGCAACTTCCAAGCGAACAATTACGGGGCGGGAACCGGCTGGCCGTTCCCGTTCTACACGGACGTGCCGCTTCCCGGATTGCCCGGCACCGGACTCGCCAACACAGACAACTGTGCCGCGGAAATCTTTGCCTGGTTGAAGTTCGACACTGCGGGTTACTACCGGTTCGGCGTCAACAGTGACGATGGATTCGCGATGAAGATGGGGACCACGAACGATGCCACTGCGCAGGTCGTCTTCTCGATTGACGTGGGCAAGGGTTCGTCGGACATCCCGTTCTCTGCCGTCATTCCGCAGCCGGGTCTCTATCCGGTCCGCCTCGTTTATTATAACGGCGGCGGCGGCGCAAATCTGGAGTACTTCTCCTACGACGACAACGGAGCCAAGATTCCGATCAACGACACGAACAATCCGGCGTCGATCAAGGCCTACTACAACATCAACACCACGCCGGGCTTGCAGTTCACGAGCGTCAGCCTCAGCGGCGGCAACGTGACGATCAATTGGACGGGCACCGGGACGCTGCAGGAAGCTGCCGCCCTGACGGGCAGCCCGGGCGACTGGAGTGATGTGAATCCGCAGCCGGTTGGCAACACCACGACGGTGCCAGCGGCGTCCGCAGTGAAGAAGTTCTATCGACTGAGACAATAGAACACGCGCAATTGCCTGACACCAAGGCCGGACGCAAGTCCGGCCTCTTTCTTTTTCTTTTCTCTTTCGGCTCCGTCCCCGGGAAAAGGCTTTCTGCCGGCGACACTTCCGTTAGTTGCGGCCGGGCAAAGTCCTTTTCGCGCTGCGCACTCTGTCAAGATTCGCCCGCGCAATGGGATCTTCAGGGTTGATGCGCAGGGCATTCTCATAACAAACCTCGGCCTCCGCCAGATTTCCCTGCATCAGGAATATGGAACCGAGAGCCCCGTGCGCCTGATAATCGTTCGGCTTGAGACGCAACACGGCTTCAAATTGTGCCCTCGCCTCGCTGAGCCGCTTTTGCCGGATATAAATCCCGCCCAGGGCACTGATGGCTTCATGGTGATCCGGTCGGAGTCTGACCGCCGTGGTCAAATGACTTAACGCGTCATCCGTTCGACCCAGAACCATCAGCGCGACCGCCAGTCGAGTGTGCGCGTCGGCATCATCCGGATCGGAGCGGAGCATGGTCTCGTTTTCTTCCACGGCGTCTTTCGTAAACTTAACAAAGAAATCTCTGGCCAGGATCTCTCGATCCTGCGGACTGCGCGGAAGGAGCTGCAATCCAAGCTCCGCCATCTCGTCCGTCGATTGGAGGCCGAATTTGACGCGCTTCGGCGGATGGTTTGGATTATGAACGTTGTCCGCTGAGTTGTCGTACGTAAAATGCATCACCAGCGTCGTGCCTTTTGGGAGGAACACCGGCTCCGCGTAGCGGTAGTCGCCCTGCCAGTTGAAATCCCAGTTCTTGATGAGCAGCAGCCATCTCTTCGCGCCGTCAGGCAGGAGGGCGTACCCCTGTAATTCCTTTCCCAGATAATGGGTGTGCGGAAGGATGCGAAGCAGGTGCACGTCCACCGGCAATACATAACGGTTTTCAACCGAATGATCCTTGACGCCGGGAGGAATATCGATGGCGTAACGCAGGAGATTGATTCGGTACGGAATGTTCGTGGGCGGCTTGTCCGTAAAATAGAACCCAACGGCAGGTAAGACCGTTTCCGGCCGGCCCGACGGCTGCATGTGCATTTGGAGAACCAGGTCCGAGTCTTTCTCCAGCACCCACGACAAACCGTCCGGAGACACATACGGTCGCTTGCCCGGCTGCCACCCGAGCAATTGTCCTCCGGGCGTCTCGGCACTTTCCGGAACCCGCATCCCGTCGAAACCGGGAGGAACCGCGTTGTCCACCAGGTGTCGGGATTGGCGCGTGGCATCAACATACATGAACGTGTGATGCACGACCTTTCCGTTGCCGGGATGAAAATCGACCGCTCGGACAAAGCGCTGGTTG
>JGI10216J12902_100825242_pt1 | contig 10367 bp, 8 predicted proteins | sample KanNatreferecore_FD_12902 | JGI IMG/M metagenome (IMG submission 12902)
CCCCCAGATTAGCAAGCGGCCCTTTGTTAAGAAGGCGTTTGGAAAGAGGCAACAGGCAGATTTGCAAATGGCAATTTTTTTGACTTCGTCAGCTTATCCCGACCTGAATGCGGTCCCACGATCATGAGCTGACGTTCTGATCGCGGTGATAACTCAAACCGACAACGGATCAGAGTCAACATACCTGCGACCATTGAGGACGATTGAACCTCTCTGGCCCTTCGTTCATTCGCTGGCGCAAGGTCGGCGTGGCTTGCCGCATGGCGGCATAACGGTGGTTTGAGATCCTGGCGCGAAATCGTGATTTCGCGCCAAGACTCAGCGACAGGAGGGTTGACGCCTCATTCGGCAGAACCAACGGGATTGACGTCTGGCCCGGCGCCGCAGTGCGATCCTATTGCTTAGTCCTCAGTTCGAATCCGCGTCCTTCTTCTTTTCTTCTTTGTTCTCCTTTTCTTTCTTCGCGCGCTTCCCCTCGATGTCGAACTCCGTCTTCTGGCCGCCGAAGTCCGACGCGCCTTTCCCCTTGAGCGAGTCGCCGTCGATCGTCAGCTTGTAGTCGATGGGGATTTCGTTGCCCATGAACTTCCGCACGGCGGAGAAAGTGAGCGTGCCGTCCTTGAACTTCACGTCCTTGAGTTTCTCATCCTTCTGGTCCGGCCAATTCATCGTCCCGGCGAACTTGTCCCCGTTCTTCTTGATCGTCAGTTCGGAAGTCCGCTTCATCTCGCCGATCTCGTACGCGCACTTCCACATCCCGACCGGGTCCGCCTTCGCCGCCTTCTCCCGCTTCCCTTCGATGTCGAACGCGCGCTTTTCCCCTCCGAACTCCGCCTCGCCCTTTCCTTTGAGCTTGTCCCCGTCGATCGTCAGCGTGTAGTCGATCGGGATCTCGTTGCCCATGAACTTCCGAACGGCGGAGAAGGTGAGGGTGCCGTCTTTCAGTTTCACGTCCTTGAGCTTCTCGTCCTTCTGTTCCGGCCAACTCATCGTCCCGACGAACTTGTCTCCGTTTTTCTTGATCGTCAATTCGGACGTCCGCTTCATTTCACCGATTTCGTACTCGCACTTCCACGTCCCGACCGGGTCTACTTTTTTGTCGTCCGCCGCCCCAGCGAGGCCGCAGAAGCCGAGGACCAATGCCGCCGAGAGAATCGCTTTCATTTTCATCTCCGAAACCTGTTGAAGGGAAGCGGCTGACGCCGACCGGCGCCAGCCGCAGACAGCGGTTCTATGGATGTCGCATGCGTCGTCAGCCCTTGGCTTCGATACCGAACGTGAATCAGAACATTGTCGAACCTGCGCTGTTCGAAAAGCTCGAGCTTCACGCGGGCCTTTCCTTGGCAGATAGGGATTGCCGCCGCCCGCAATGACCGTCGCGATGAACAGGTGCCGGGGCCGCGGGCAAGATCTTCATGACGTGCGAAACAGGGATGGCGGCCCTGACACCTTCATCCGCCGGTTCGCCGGCGACCTACTGCTTCTGGGTCATAAACTGTGTAGCCTAGCGCCTTGGCCGCTCTTTCTACCAAAGGCCGAGCAGATCCATGAATCTCAACAGAACTGTCGAAGAATAACTCCGAACCCGGTAATACACAGCACGAAGCGACCAAACCTAAGTCATCCCCAAATGAGACGTATACGGCATCGTCTTGGACAGATTGGAGCCACGCCAAATGCTCCTGTTTGCCCGACACCAAATCAGAGACTCTTAGTGTGGCGGCGATCATACCGGCGACATGATCCTGACCAGCGTCCGGATCAGCATCGACGACGTCGAATTCGTCACGAAGACGACGAATAACATCGTTGACCGGCAAAGCATTACGTCCTTCCGGCGGGCACAGCTTGATGAAGGCCATAAGTGAGAACCCCGAGAACTAAAGCGCCGAACGCGCCGATTCATCTGACGACCTTCCCTTTCGACCTGCCCGCCTTGGCACGCCGTGACGCCGGTCCGGTTGGCTGCAACGGCTGGTTCGGCCGGGCGTCGTGCAGCGCCAGCGCCAGGCCGGCCCAGGGGCTCAGGCCGCGCGGCGTGAACCCCAACGACCGCGCAGCCGCATCGCCGAACAGGCACTCGATGCAGGTCCGCGGGTCCTTCGTGTCGAGGTACGGGATCAGCGCCTCGCGCGTGTAAGCGAGGTCCTCCGCGTCGAGTGTGGGCCCGCTGCAGCCCGCCCGGGCCATGACTTGTCCTTCCTGGGTGAGCATCTCGCGGAGGGTGCGGGCGGCGCCGTGCCGATGATGATATGCCACGCGGTACGCGGCCGTGAGAATCGCCTCCCGCACGGCCCGTTCTGAGGGAGACTCGCTGCTCCAGAGTACGCCAGCAAGCCAGTAGTCCTTCAACCAGCGCGAACGTGGTGGGCCGTCACCCGTGCGGGAGTAGTCGGCCCCGAAGCGGAAGCCGAACTCACATTCGTAGCGGTTGGTTCCTCCGCCCATGAGATCATCAGCGACCAGGAGGCCGATTTTGAATTCCCCCGGCACGTCGGCCAACTGGGCCGCGACTTCTTTGGTGACTCGGGCTCCGATGCCATCGCCGTCCATGGCCAAGTAGGCATCGAGCAGAGCCGTGACATGGTCTCTACCCATCGGGTTCATGGCGAGCAGAGTCGGCAGTTTGCAGACCTTCCTGTCTTGGTCAAAGATCGTGCCGAGGTACTTCTTAAAGCGCTTCATTCCGTTGAAGTCGGGAGGTTGGCCGCGCGGAACGCTCTGGATGTCCCGCATGACCTGCAACAGGGGTACGTAGTCGAGGTACATGATCAGCGACCTGCTTTCCCGCCCGAGAATCCCCTATCGATCAGACCTGAAGGACACCGCACGAGTGAACCGGGTTCGTTGCTTCAAAGGCTTCCGCGTCCGGACGACTGCGTTCACATGCTGGGCCGACTGCAAATCGTTAATCGGCGGCCAACTGAAAAAGTCATGCAGGACCAACGCGCCCTTCCGTCTGCAACGGCGGGTTGGACGGCTCCAGTCTAGAGCTCAGCTATGAGCGATCGAATCAGCGCCTCCGCCTCCTGCAGAGGAACTGTCCATGTCTGCGTCGGGTTTCCATCGAATTGCTGAGGCTTGCGATCGATGCGAATCGTTCCGTCGGTCATTGGGTGTACGCGAACATGCCGACCTTCGAACCAGTCGGGGTATCGCGTGTACGGCGACAAGATCAGCGTCTCGTGGGACGTCACCGCGGTAAGACCAGATGCTTCTTTAGAGGTACTCAGTGCGCGAGCCAGTTCTCTGAAAGGCAGAATGTGCTTCCAGCCGGCTTCGACCAGCCCGTCGTAGAGGGTCAGCGCTCTTATCCAACTCTCATTCATCCTCCCCTCCCCCGTGATCCGACTTTTGCCCGGCTTCAGCGGCGCGCGAAGGGCCTCCACTACATTCTGTCGTCAGGCTGGAGTCGATCCTCTCTTTTCGATTGCGGCATTGATGTCGTCGAGGTCTTGCAGGATCGCCTTTTTGATCATGCCTTTGAACAGAAACATGGGAAGCGACTTCAATCTGGCGACGATCCCTTGCGGCTTGGTCTCGTGAGAACTCGTCAACGTAACGCCGCCTTCGCCTGCTGAAAGCCGCATGGTGGTCAAGAAGACGAATCCACTGTCCTCTGCCCTGGTCTTGTAGAACTCGTTCTCGCCAGCATCAGTGATTACTTTTTCCACGGTCGCTGAATCGCCGAATAGGATTCGAGTCTCGTTCCACCTGAGTCCCACGAGCCCGCTCGCAGGTCTTTCGACGACTTCGATCTTCTTGATTCCGCTGATGATCGCTGCAGCGTTCTCGATGTCGGTGATCGCCGTCCAGACCGCCTCCTTCGTTCCGTTGATGGTGACCTTTGCTTCAACGATCATGGTGTGTCGCCATGGGTTCGAGTGATGTTCTATGGCCCATGGGCGATACTGGGCGTCTGGTCGGCGGGTGAGCCGAGGCAGTCCTCAAGAATGTACAAGGCCCACGGACCGCTGGGGGGGCAGTCCGTGGGCCTTGCGTCGTTTTTGGAAATCCCCGTCGTCAATGCACCTCCCTTTCGAGAATGTTGCCGCGAAACTCCCCGTTAGCGTCGGCCGGAGCGACCTCGCCCGCCACCTTGCTGGCCGCCCCCTTGCGGTACATGCTGGCGGACCTGCTCGACCACGCTTCGAACTTTGGACTCGATGCGTCCAGGCGGCCAACCTTGGGGCTGTCCCGAGCGGGCGCCTGCGCTGCCGCTGCGTTCTTCAGGCAGGCGGTACCGCATATCCGTGCGGATGTCGCCGGAAGGAGCGCCGCTGCTTCCCCCCGTCATGCCACCGACTCGGCCCGGATCTTGGGATCCGCTGCGTTCTTCAGGCAGCCGGTAACGCATATCCGAGCGGACGGCGCCGGAACCGGCGCCATTGGTCCCGCCGGACATGCCGCTGGCCTGGCCCGGATCACGAGTTCCCCGCGTGCCGACATTGCCAGTCCCGGTGTTGTCCCTGCCGACGTTAACCAGGCCGGTGTTGCGTTCGCCGACATTTCCGATGCCGGTGTTGCGTTCGCCGACGTTCACAGCACCGGAGTTGCGTTCGCCGATGTTGGCGAAACCGTCGTTCCGACTGCCGATGTTGCCGACGCCGCTGTTGCGGTTGCCAATGTTGCCGACCCCCGCGTTGCGGTTGCCGATGTTCAAGTCGCCGCTGTTGCGATTGCCGATGTTGCCGGTCCCGGTATTCTTGTTGCCGATGTTGGCGTCGCCGCTATTGCGGTTGCCGATGTTCAGGTCGCCGCTGTTGCGGTTGCCGATGTTGCCGACGCCGGTGTTGCGATTGCCGGTGTTGCCAACGCCTGTGTTGCGGTTGCCGGCGTTTTCAAAGCCCGTATTGCGGTTGCCGACGTTGTCGGAACCCGTGTTGCGGTTGCCGACGTTTTTGAGCCCCGTGTTGCGGTTGCCGAAGTTCTCGACGCCTGTGTTGCGGTTGCCGAAGTTGCCGACTCCCGTATTGCGTTCGCCAAAGTTGCCAACGCCCGTGTTCCGGTTGCCGAAGTTTTCGACGCCCGTATTTCGGTTGCCGATGTTGTCGACGCCCGTATTGCGGTCGCCGATGTTGCCGACGCCTGTATTGCGGTCGCCAATGTTTCCGACGCCCCTATTGCGGTCGCCGAAGTTGAGAGTGCCTGAGTTGCCCACGCCAATGTTGCCGTTGCCTGAGTTGCCGACCCCGACGTTGCCGGTGCCGGAGTTCCCGTAGCCGACGTTGCCGTTCTCGGCGTTGCGGCCGACTTCGCGAGCGACATCGCCGGCCTGATTGGCGGCGCCGTTGACGGCGTCGCCGGCCGCGTTAGCTCCCGAGTTGACTGCATTGCCGACCGCGCTGCCGGACGGCGCGGGCGGACCTGGAGGCTGTGCATAGGCAGAACCTCCAAGCCCAACCACTCCCAGGATCGCCGACGCGGCGATCATCTTTTTCACGAAACGATTCATCACTGTCTCCTTGCTGCTGTGCAGCATTCGAAGTCTTTCGATCGTCCGAGAAACCCTTTGTCCCTCGTAACACCCAGCCATGCGGTCGCCGACGAGGGGAGCCGCCAAGATTTCGCCGAGATTCTGGATTGAACTTGGAGGCCGTTGGGAAGCCGGAACAAGAAATGAGAAACGCCGGAGAGAAACCTCTCCGGCGTTCTTCTAAGTCAACGTTGTGTTTTTAGCCTCTCGGCGGCTCGCTTCCCCCTTCCGAGCTGTTGGAAGAACCGTCGCCCGACGGGGTGGCTTCCTCGTTGCCGCCCGGCCGACGGCCAGGCGTTCCGCCGACGCCAGTCGAGCCGCCGGTCAGGTTGTCAACCGAGTCGCCGGGCTTCAGCTTCTTGCGCGGGGCCTTATCGCCGCTCGTGCCGGCTGACATGGACGCATCCGTGGGAACCGGCGTCGAGTTGTCGCCGGTCCGCTTGCCCACCATGGCGGCCACTAGCTCCTTCTTGTCCACCTGCACGCGGTCCTGGGTGCGACCCTCGCCGGGCAGACTGACCTGGCGCTTCCGCTCTTTGCCCACCTCCACGACCGTCTTGCGCGAGCCGGCCAATTCGCGAACGGCGGCCGGCGCGTGGCTGTCATCCACCGCGTCCGGAGTTGGCGTCTTGTTGCCGCTCTCATGAACCGTTTTGCGCGTGTCTTCGGTCGTGATCGCGATATTGAAGCTGCCACTTTTGAAATGGGTAATGGTGTTGTCGAAGATGATTTTGCCGTTACCGTCTCTGGTGACGGCGGCGCCCGATTGTCTTCCGCTCGGATCGTAGGTCGTGATCCTTTCCCGCTCCGTTCCCTGGTTGATCACGCGGGTTTCGCGCGTCACACCTGCTGGGTCGTCCTTGACGATGGCCACCGTGTTGCCCACGGTGGCATAGTGGGTCACGCCGCCGTATTCATTCGTCTCGCCCGATTGCTGATCGGTCTTGGAAGAGCTGTTTTTGCCGTCGCCGTTGTGCGGCGTGCGGTTGACACTGTCGAAGGTCTCGCCGAGAGTCTTGCGACCGCCCATGTTGCCGAGGTCGTCAATCCCTGGTCGGTTGGCCCCGCTAAGGGCGCCGCTCAGATCTTTCTCGCCCTTGAAGCCCGTTCCATCTGCCAGAGGAGAGGCCGGGTCTCTCAGTTTTCCGATCTTGGCGTCGCGGCTGAACGTGTCGAGGCCCACGGTCGGGACGCCCAGATCGCCCTTGGGCCAAGCCGGTCCCTTCGGCTGCTCGCGGTGCTCGTCGGCCGTCGGGAGTTTCGCTTCGCCGACAATCGGCAGCTTGCCGTCGTGGCCGGCGACGCCGCCCTGGTGCGTGCTGCCGCCGCCGATGAAGTCGCGACTCTTGGGCGGCTGGTCCAGGCTGGAACCCGCGTGCAGCTTAGGATCGGAAACCGGTTTGTTGCTAAACATCACGGGGTCTCCCGCGCGGGGCTCCACTGCCGGCTTCTTCACGGTCGTTGCTGAGCTATTTTGGGGATGGTAATAGACAGGAGGGCCCGCCATTTCCCTTGTCTGATGCGTCGCATCGGGAACCGGCTTCGACCCTGGTGGCAGCGTCACTGGATCACCCGCGCGGGGCGCCATGGCCGCTTGCTTCACGGTCGGGGGAGGGCTGCCGGCACCGTATGAAATCGGCGCGAACGGCTGCTTCTGCACCGCCAGGGCCGACTGACCGGAACCCTGCTGCTGTGTCGGATTCGACTGCGTGCCAGGAAACGTCACTGGAGCTCCCGCGCTGGGCTCCACGGCCGGTCGCTTCATAGTCGCTGGCGGGTTGCCGGCTGCCCGTTGCGGCGCAGGGGCCGGCTGTCTCTGCATCGTCGTCGCCGGGGCCGGTCTCGATTGCCCCCGTCCGGCGCCTCCGCCCCCTCGTGGTGGGCCCGCCGCTGCATGCGGGAGGTAACCAATGGTTGAACCCAGGAGCGACGCCGTCGCAACCAGGCATGAAAAGTATCGTCGCATCACAATCTCCTTGCTGCTTTGCAGCATCTGAAGTCTTCGATTGCTCCGAGGAACACTTCGTCCCCCGGCAACACCCAGCCATGCGGTCGCCGACATGAGGAGCCGCCAAGAAACTTCCAGGAAAGTGGAGCGGGCCTTGAATCCCGCTAAAACAGAGGCTCAAGTCGAAGTGGAGCAACGCCTGCAATGGGCGAGTCGACGCTGATCCAGTCGTTGATCGACCGCCTCCTCGCCGGCGACGTCACGGCGCGGGACGACTTGCTGACGGCGACCTGCGAACGGCTGCAGAAACTCACTCGCAAAATGCTTGGCTCGTATCCTAATCTCCGTCGCTGGGAGCAGACCGACGACGTGCTGCAGAATGCGTCCATGCGACTGTGCCGGGCCATGAACGACGCTGCCCCGAAATCGCCGCGTCATTACTTTCATTTGGCCGCCGTGCAGATTCGCCGAGAGTTGATCGACATGTCCCGGCATCACTTTGGGCCGCAAGGGCCCGGAGCGCACCATCTCAGCGATGCAGGCGGTCCAGCCTCCTCGGCGGCGCCGGCGCACGAACGCCCCGACCACAGCTCAAGGCCAAGTCGGCTGGCGATCTGGGGCGAGTTCCATCGCCATGTTGAAGCGCTGCCGAGCGAAGAGCGCGAAGTCTTCGACCTGATCTGGTATCAAGGCCTGTCGCAGGCGGAAGCCATGAGCGTTTTGAACATGTCCGAACGGACCTTGCAGCGTTTATGGCGTTCCGCGCGGTTGAAGATGTACGACGCGTGCCAGGGAGAAGTGCCAGGGCTGTGAATCAGAGGTCAGAGGTGAGAAGTCAGAGGTCAGAAGTCAGAAGAGTTTGCACAAAAACATTAGGGTGGACTCTGCCCATCGCCATTGATGGAATGCAGATCCTATCCCGCATCTGACCTCTGACTTCTGACTTCTGACCTCTGGAACAGCCATGTCCGCCGACACCTACGTCGATGAACTCCTGGATCGCTGGGAACAGCTTCGCCGGGAGGGGCAATCGCTGACGGCGGAAGAGTTGTGCGGCGAACGCACGGAACTATTGGACGAGGTCCGCCTGCAACTGCAGGCGTTGGCGGCGATGGATCGGGCGCTCGATCTGGATCACTGCGATCCGACCATTCCGATGGGAGATGGTGATTTCGCGGGCGGAGTGACCTCGGCGGAGGTTGAAGCGCGTTATTCGCCGCTGCGGCTGCACGCCCGCGGCGGCATCGGAGAGGTGTTCCTGGCGCGCGACGAGGAACTCCATCGCGACGTCGCGCTCAAACGCATCCAGCCATCGCACGCCCGTCACGGCCCCAGTCGACGGCGATTCCTGTACGAGGCCGAGATCACCGGCCGCCTCGAGCACCCGGGCGTCGTGCCGGTCTACGGCCTCGGTAAGGACGCGGGCGGCCAGATCGTTTACGCCATGCGCTTCGTTCGGGGGGAAACGCTCGAACAAGCCATTGATCGATTTCACGGCAAGAGCAAGGTGGACGAGCAGACACCTCAAGAAGACGCATCGGTCGACTCGTCATTCGAGTCGTTCTTTTTCCGCCAACTGCTGCAGCGTTTCATCACCGTCTGCAACACCATTGGCTACGCGCACAGCCGCGGCCTGCTCCACCGCGACCTGAAGCCGGCGAACATCATACTCGGCGACTTCGGAGAGACCCTGGTCATGGACTGGGGATTGGCCAAGGAAATCGACAAGGAGAAAACGGAACAAGAAGACGAGAACGAAGAGTATTCCGCGCTGCGGGTATTCATGTCTTCTCCTGACCTGACGCATCCCGGCGAGGTGGTCGGCACGCCCGCTTACATGAGTCCGGAACAAGCGCGCGGAGATGCGATGCTGGGGCCCGCCAGTGATATTCACGGCTTGGGCGCAACGTTCTATACCTTGCTCACGGCTCAATCGCCATACCAAGGAGACTCGATTCCTGGCGTCGTGCAACGTGCGTCGCGCGGCGAATTCCCGCCGCCGCGTCAGGTCGTCCCCGAGATTCCACGGCCGCTGGAGGCGATCTGCCAGAAGGCTATGGCCCACCGCCCGGAGGACCGTTACAGCACGGCCCTCGACTTTTCGGCCGACGTCGACCGCTGGCTGGCCGGCGAACCAGTGAGCGCCTGGCCGGAGCCGTGGACGCTGCGCGCGCGTCGTTGGATGAAACGGCATCGCACCTGGGTGCTTAGCGGCGTCGCGGGGCTGCTTGTGGCCTTATTAAGTCTTGGCGTCGCGACTCTGCTGTTAACGGCGGCCAACGAGCGCGAGCAGAATGCCAAGAACCTGGCGCTTACGCAGCGCGACCGCGCCCAGAAAAACTTCCGTCTCGCGCGCGAAGCGGTGGAGCAGATGCTCAGCGAGGTCGGCGCCAGCCAACTCGCCGACGTGCCAGGCATGGATCCTGTTCGTCATGCACTCCTCGAGAAGGCGCTGCGTTTCAATCAGCAGTTCCTGGAAGATCAGGACGACGACCCCGAGGTTCGCCGCGAGGCCGGGCTTGCTTACTACCGCGCGGGCGACATCTACCAGCAGCTCGATCGCCATCAAGACGCGGAGGCCAGCTTCCGCAAGGCGATGGATTTGTTTGCCGCCCCGTCGGCCATGTTTCCCGACGAGGCCGGCCATCGGTACGAACATCTTCGAGCGCAGCACCGGCTGGGGTGGATGTACAGCCAACTCGGCCGCTCGTCGGAAGCCGACGTTTTGCTCGCCGCCGCCCACGCCGCTGGTGAGAAGTTAGTCCAAGAGCAACCGCAAGCCGTTTCCTTCGCGGACTATCTGGCGAGCATCTGCATCGACCTCGGCAGTTTACGACTCGTTCAAGGTCGCTTTGATCAAGCCGAGACAATGTTCAAGCAAGCGCGGGACGTAGCCGGCGATCTGAGGAAACGTGCTCCAGCGGAGCCGGCGTATCGCTTGCG
>JGI10216J12902_102658964_pt1 | contig 10365 bp, 7 predicted proteins | sample KanNatreferecore_FD_12902 | JGI IMG/M metagenome (IMG submission 12902)
CCGCCTCAACGTGCGAAAGGCCGTCAACCCACCCATCAGCCTCATCGCGATTTCGGCGACGGGCACGGAAGGATTTCAGCTGCGACTCTCGGGCGGCCCCAACCAGAGGTGTGTCATTGAGACCACGACCAATCTGATGAGTTGGTCACCCATTTTCACCAACACCACTTCGACGAGCGGAGAATTTGGTTTCACCGACAACGAATCTACGAACTCGGCACGCCGGTTTTATCGCGCGCGTTCTTCGCCATGAACGGCGAATCACGGGTTACTCGTCGTGAGTGGGAAGATTTTCCTGGAGAAGGTGGAGGCGAATGCAAATTCGAACTTTATTTCTCCAAGCGCCCCACAAATTCCTTCGCCAACGCGCTGAAGGCCTCGGCGCCGCTCGCCGAGGCGTCGTAGAGGTTGATCGGCTCGGCGGCCATGGGAGCCTCACCCAGAGTGATATTCTCGGGAATCACGGTGTCGAAGAAGTAAAGTCGCTTGAATGCCTTGTCCGATCTGAGCCGTTCCATCGTCTCCTGGTGAAAGTTGATGTGCCGTCGCACGCGGCTGAAGACGACGCCCAGGCAGCGCAGCTTGAACTCAAGACTTTTCCGCAAATACGCCAGCCGATCCTGCAACAGGCTCAGGCCAACCGACGAGAGGAAGTCCGGCTGCATGGGCACCAGATACCAGTCGCTCGCAAAGACGGCATTCTGGGTGCCGATCATCAAATTCGGCGGGCAATCGCAAAGGACAATGTCGTAGTCCGGAAGGACCTTTTCGAGTTTGCGGGCAAATATGCGCTCCCGCCCCGGGCGCGCCGCGAGGTCAAGGTCGAGGAACGTCAGCTTAAGATGACTGGGAACCAGGTGCAGGCCGGGCAGAGCGGCGTTCACGTCCGTCATGATGCAGTCCCGGAGCTTCACGGTATCGGCGCCCTTGCGCTTGTGCTCGATTTCGAGCACGTCGACCATGGTGCCGCGGTTCTTCTCCCAATTCCGCCAGCGTTCCTCGGAGATCAGGCTGAACGTGGCGTTGGTCTGCGGGTCGAAATCAACCAGCAATACGCGCTTCTGATGTTCCCGGGCCAGGTAGGAGGCGAGATTCACGGCGCAGGTCGTCTTGCCGACGCCACCTTTCATCTGGATGAGGGAAATGACGTGAGCCTTGGGCATAAGTAAGTCGAGTTAGAGTTTGGACCGCGCGCCGCGCAGAATACTGCAACCGGCGCCCGAGCATGCAAAACAAATCTCCGTTGGAACGTTGACGGGAACCGGAGGCTCCGCGCCCTCAGGCGATCAACTCCCTGACCACATGCCCGTGGACATCCGTGAGCCGGAAGTCGCGGCCGGCGTGACGGAAGGTGAGCTTCTCATGGTCGAAACCGAGCAGCGCCAGAATGGTGGCGTGCAGGTCGTGGACGTGGACCTTGTTTTCCACAGCCTGAAAACCGAATTCATCCGTGGCGCCATGCACGCAGCCGCCGCGCACGCCGCCGCCCGCCATCCACATCGTGAATCCGTAATGATTGTGGTCGCGGCCATTGATCTTGCCGGCGTTCGAGCCCGGGGTGGGCAGCTCGACGGTCGGCGTGCGGCCAAATTCGCCGCCCCAGATGACCAGTGTGTCTTCGAGCATGCCGCGCTGTTTGAGGTCCTTGAGCAGCGCGCCGATCGCCTGATCGGATTCCTTCGCCAGCCGGCGATGGTTGATCTCGATGTCGTCATGATTGTCCCACGGCTGTCCGGAGCCATGCCAGACCTGGACGAAGCGCACGCCTTTCTCCAGCAGCCGGCGCGCAATGAGGATTTGCCGCGCCTGGGTTCCTTCGCCGTACATCTTTCGAATGTGTTCCGGTTCCCGGTTGATATCGAAGGCGTCGGTCGCATCGATTTGCATGCGATAAGCCAGCTCAAACGATTGGATGCGCGCCTCGAGCTGGGCATCCTGCTGGCGCTTTTTCAGATGGCGTTCGTTGAGCCGCTGCAACAGGTCGAGTTGCTCTTTCTGGTCCGCCGGCGACGTGTAGTTGTTCTTGATGTGCTCGATCAGTTTTTCGATGCGTGTGTGCTGCGTGTCGATGTACGTGCCCTGGAAAATGCCGGGGAGGAAGCCGGACTGCCAGTTCTGCGATTCCTGGATCGGATAGCCGCCCGGACACATCGCGATGAATCCGGGCAGGTTCTGGTTTTCCGAGCCCATTCCATAGGTGATCCATGACCCCATGCTCGGCCGGATGAGCCGCGCCTCGCCGCAGTTCATCAGGAGGAGCGAAGGTTCATGGTTGGGAACGTCGGCATGCATCGACCGGATGACGGCGATGTCGTCGATGCTTTCGGCCACATTCGAGAACAGTTCGCTGACTTCGATGCCACTTTGGCCGCATTGCTTGAACTTAAAGGGCGATGGAAATGCCGCCCCGGTTTTCCGCTCGGTCTTCAGATTCTCCGTCGGCAACAGCTTGCCGGCGTATTTTTCCAGTGAAGGCTTGGGATCAAACGTATCCACATGCGACGGCCCGCCATTGGCGAAGATATGAATAACGCGCCTGGCTTTGGCGGGAAAATGCGGGTGTTTCGGCGCCAGCGGGGAAACGTAAGTGCCGTCCGCGGGCGTTGAGGCGGTCAGCGCCTCGGCGCCTCCGAAGAACGACGCCAGCCCCAGCGCGCCCATTCCCATGCCGCAGCGACAAAGAAAATCGCGGCGGGTCAGAAGATGTCCTTCCAGCGACAATTTGTGCTCGTTTGGATTCATGACGCTCGTGATTGATCGCGCGGTCCGGTCTCGAACAGGAACAGACGCCGTTTTGACGACCGAAATTCATCGCCTGCCGAGCAAACTGCCGCAATATTAAGCCCGATTCGCAGCGACAGCAACACTTGGATTGTGCAGTGGAAGGGCCGCATGGTCCGGGGAATTCAACCGGGCAACGAGGCAACTACTCCCGGCGACGAGTGTGTCTCTGGATTTCAAAGCGGCGAATCGAGGGCTGTATGCGCCGGTTACTCAACCCAGTTGCCGTCGGGCCGCCCTTTGTGTATTTTCCGGCTCCTTGATCGTCAGTCTGTATGAGCAAGAAACATAACCAGTCTGGACCGCGGGGCGACAGCATGGGCGCCGAGCCATTGCAATCTGCGGATAACACTGCGCCGGCGAGCGCCTCGACCGCTTTTGAGGGCAGTCCAGGAGGCGCGGTTGACGCGGCGCTCAGCCGGGAGCAAATCGAAGAACTCAAAGCCAAGGCCGCCAAAGCGGACGAGCATTGGGACCGTCTGTTGCGCGCGATGGCCGACCTGGAAAATATCAAAAAACGCACCGCCCGCGAACGACAGGACGCCGTCAAGTTCGCCAACGAATCCTTGCTGACGCGGCTGATTCCGGCGCTGGATAATTTCGACATGGCCAGGGCCGCGGCGGACAGCACCGATGGCGCCACGGTAGATTCGTTGAAAACCGGGATTGCCCTGGTTCACAACCAGCTCAAGGCCGCCCTTGCCGAAGCCGGTCTGGAAGAGATCGACGCCACCGACCGGCCGTTCGACCCCAATCTGCATGAGGCGGTCTCGCAGGAGGAATCCGCCGAGGTCCCCGAGGGGCATGTGGTCAGACAGTTGCGCAAGGGTTACAAGCTGCGCGAACGACTCCTGCGCCCGGCGAGCGTGGTCGTTGCCCGGAAACCAGCGGGCTGACCTCTATGGCCAAGCGCGATTACTACGAAGTCCTCGGCGTGGACCGCAAGAGCAGCGAGGAGGAGATCAAGAAGGCTTACCGGAAACAGGCAGTCAAGTACCACCCGGACAAGAATCCCGGGGACAAAGCCGCCGAGGAAAAATTCAAGGAACTCGGCGAGGCCTACGAAGCCCTCAGCGATCCGCAAAGGCGCGCCGCCTACGATCAGTACGGCCACGCTGCTTTCGATCCCCGCGCCCGCGCGGGCGGCTTTCGCGGCGGCGGGTTCCATGATCCGTTCGAAATCTTCCGCGAAGTATTTGGCGGCGGCACGGGCAGCATTTTCGACGAGTTGTTCGGCGGAGAGCGGCAGGATCCGGGCGGACCGCAACGCGGCGCCGACTTGCGCTACGACATGGAGATCACCTTCGAAGAAGCGGTGCTGGGCTGCGAGAAGGAGATCACCGTTACCAAGATGGACACGTGCGAAACCTGCCATGGCACGGGTGCGGAGGCGGGTTCCGCCATGAAGACCTGCGCCACCTGCGGCGGCCGCGGCCAGGTCGTCAGCTCCCGAGGCATCTTCAGTATCGCCCAGACTTGTCCCCGCTGCGAAGGCGCGGGACGGGTCATCGAAAAACCGTGCCGCAGTTGCCGGGGTGGAGGCCGACAGGAGAAAATGTCAAAAATCCGGATCAAAATTCCGGCGGGCGTTGACACGGGCGCGCGACTGCGATCCGCCGGTAACGGCGAAGGCGGCCTGCGCGGCGGGCCGGCGGGAAACCTCTACGTCGTGCTGCATGTCAAACCGCACGAAATCTTCCAACGCGACGGCGACGATCTGATCTGCGACGTGCCGATCAGTTTTGTGCAGGCGGCCCTGGGATCCGAAATGGAGGTGCCGACGATGGCCGGGAAGGCGCAAATCAAGGTCCCGCCCGGAACACAGACCGGAACCATTTTCCGGCTGAAAGGAAAGGGCGTGAAGAACGTGCAGGGTTACGGCGCCGGCGACCTGCACATTCGCGTCACGGTCGAGGTGCCCACCCGTCTGGACTCCGCTCAGCGCGCCAAGCTCCAGGAATTCGCCGAGCTGTGCGACCCGAACGTGAATCCGCAAAGCAAAAGTTTCTTTGAACGGACCAAAGATTTCTTTCGATGAACGGGACCACTGGAAAAGCCGAGTGATGGAGAGGCGTTGCCGGACCCTTTGAGTCCCCATCGCTCCAATCCTCCGCCATTCCATCACCCCCACTTCAAACGCCTTCCATGCACCGCTTTTTTCTGCCACCGGATGAATGCCGGAAGCAGCCGTTGAATCTCCCGGCAACGGAAGCACACCACGCGGTCACAGTGCTGCGCATTCGCGAGCGCGAGCGCGTTGTGGTCCTCAACGGCGCCGGCGACGAGCTTCTGTGCGAGGTGCAACAGGCGGACCGCCGCCAGGTCACGCTCAAGGTCCTCCAGAAGCAGACCATCCCTCCCCTGCCCTATCAAGTGACTCTTGCGCAGGCAGTCGTCAAAGGGAAAACAATGGAAGGGATTGTCCAGAAGGCGACGGAACTCGGCACGCATCGTATCATCCCGATTCTCTCCGAACGGACGGTCGCCCGCGTGGGAGCGGAGGATGCGGACGGCAAAGTCGAGAAGTGGGAAGCTACCGCGGTAGAAGCCATCAAACAGTGTGGTTCCGCCTGGCTTCCCCGCATCGAACCGCCGCTGACTCCGCAGGCCTTTCTCTCGCGCAACGAAAAATCCGAGCTGATGCTGATCGCCTCGCTTCAAGGCGACGCCCGGCATCCGCGTGAACATTTCCATTCGTTTCTGGCGGAACACCGGCGATTGCCAACCTCGGTTTGCGTCTGGGTGGGCCCGGAGGGCGATTTCACACCGGCGGAAGCCAACGCGATCCGCGCCGGCGGCGCAGTCCCGGTCACCCTCGGCCAACTGGTGCTGCGGAGCGACACCGCGGCGATTTATTGTCTTTCCGTGATCAATTACGAACTGCAATCGCCACGATGCGAGCCGTGACTAACCGAATTGGGATTCGGCGCTCCCGGACGCGAGTTTCCGTTTCGTTGCCGGGCTACGGCGGGGCCAGAAGTTTCTGGAACTCCGGCGAATTACGCAGCGCGAGGAAACTTTGATTCGTGGCGATCGCCTTCCGCAAATCGCCGGACCCCGGCTGTTGGGTAAGCCGCTTGTTATTCAGCTCAACCGCCTTGCGGAGGGTCTGAATCGCCTCCTCCCCCTTCCCAAGAATGGCTTGCGTGGCCGCGAGGTCATACCAGGCCTCCGGACTCTCCGGCGTCACAGTGACCAACCGTTTGAGCACCGCTTCGAGCCGCCCTCCCTGCTGAAGCTGCACATAGGCCTGGGCGACCGAGAGCAGGATGTTCGCATCGGCGTTCGGACTGTTCACCACCTGATCGAGAATCGTCAGCGCGGCGCTGGTTTGCTGCCGCTGAAGATAAACAGACGCCAGGTCGAACGCGACCTTCCCATCCGAGGGATTGGTGCGGAACTGTTCCTCCAGCCGGGAGAGAGACTGCTGCGCCGCTTGCATCTGCGGCTGCCGTTGTTTCATCTCTCGAATTTGGTTCACCCAGTTTTGGATATTCACGTTCTCCCGGTCGAACTTAAGGCAGGTTTCCGTGATGATCAGCGCGTCATCCAGGCGCCCAAAAGTGGCCAGCAACGTGGTATAGCGGAACACCGCTTCCGGGCTGTAGGGACAGTAGGCGAAGGCCTGCCGGAGGGCGAAGTCCGCCTCTTTGAACATCCGCTGCTGCTCGGCGGGGGTCCTGGCCTGGGACACGCGCCAACTGTAAACGCCGCCGATCGAACTCCGCAGTTTCGAAAACGACTTCTGCGCCTGATCGTCGCGGACGAACTTCGGATCGCCCTTGAAACCCGTGTAATCCTTGCGCAGGTAAACGCGCTCGACGAAATCGCAGACTTCCCTGACCGACGTGTCGTAAGTGATCCAGTTGCCGATCAACCGGTCCGAGTACTTGCTCCAGAACTCGTGGTCCTTCCGAAGCACCTCGTCGGACAGTTCGGACAACGGCTGGCGATTGATTCTCATTATGATCCCGTACGGCTCCAGATGCGGAAACATCCAGTCGAGGGGAAAGCTTTCTTCGACATAGAACTCATTGGTCGGATTGCGGTCGAAGATGACCTTGGTGAGCAAGCCGTTGATCGACATCACCGCTACCTGGCCGGTCACCTGGAGCCGGCCGCTCGCTTCGTCGATTTTCACGTCCTCGCCGGGCCTGAGCTGGTTCAACTGCATCCGGCGGCCGGCGTCCACCATGTACTCGTTGAAACACTTCTGATGCTCCTCCGGCGTCGGTGTGCAGATTTCCCTCGGGGGATAAACGCCCTCAGCCCGGCGCCGGTCTTCGATCCTTTTCCCGAACTTCGTCATCGGCACGTCGAGGAAGCGGTAAGCCGTGCGCGCGACGGAGTTCGTGACACCGCGCGCGACTTCCGATTTTGACCGCAGCATCTCCTGAAAGAACGGCGGGTCGTGTTGCGTGCTGCGGTTGTAGTGCGCGCGGATGTACTCCAGGTAGGTGCCGTCCGCCAGGGCGTTTTGAGTGATGATGTAGACGTCCCGGCGATCGAAGTTCGGGTCCGTATTTTTCTTTTTCTCCGGCGGAATGAAACTCTCGCAGAAGATCATGTACGTCGGGGCAAACCGGCCCGGATCGGTGCCGCCGAACAGGATGGCATTTCGAGCCATTTCCGGATAAATCAACCTGCCCTCGGGCTTCTTCGTCATTTCGTCGCGCAGTTTCGGATCATAGCTCAGTTTGCCGTCGGGGCCTGTAAACGGCGGCGTGAACATGTCGTGGCCAAACCAATACCCGAAGAGGTGGCCCCGTTGTTCGTTGTCCGCCCAGTGTGAGAGGACGGATTTGACCGGCAGGATGGCAAAGAGGCCGAGCAAAGCGATCATCGGCGCGCGGTGGCGCGCGGTGATCAACACGATGATGAAGGCTGCCGCCAATCCGAGGCTGAACAGCGCAGTGAACCGCACGAGTGGATCGAAACTGGGTTCCAGACCGAAGAGGGCCGTGTTGCTGAGCAGCGATTCCTTATCGGTTTGAAATACCACGGTCAAGGCATAGACGGCAATCGCCGCCGCCACGGCGCCGCCATAGACGCCGAGATTTCGGAACCGCTGATATTGCGTGACCAACAGCGCGCCGAACAGCGTCAGCCCATAACCGATGCACAACGAGATCATGACGTGCGACGCGGTGAAGAAGACGCGGTTCAACTTCTCGCTCTGGCGGTCCGACGACGGATTCAGCAGGATGATCAGGAGAACCGCCAGGCAGAGGTACATGGCTACCAGCCCCTGAAACCACGCCTGCTCCCGTTTCTGCATCCGCTTGTAAAAGAAGAAGGGGATCAGTCCGATGAGCAGGTAGGTGAGATTGAATTCATCCACCGCGCCGGTGAGCAGCATGTTCATTTGCTCCATGAACCGGCCGATACTGCTGGTTGGATTGGTCTTTTCGTACTGGCCGCGCGTGAGGGCATGGAGGAATCCCTCCCAGGTCCGCGGATAGCCCCAGTTCAGCGGCGGATTGGTTGAGGAAGAGATCGGCATGAAGAAGTAGAAGGAGATCCCCACAACCCAGAATATCAACAAAAGGGTTGCGACCGCCCATTCACTGAGGGCTCTTTCGGCGCTTCCGCCGAGCAAAAAGCCGAGATAAACCATGACAATCAACACCGGGTTAAAGACGATCATCCATGCCGTAAACTGGGTATCTGTTATTCCCCCAGTGACCCCTCTATTCTTCGCAGAAGCCCACAAGTACCAAACGAGCAGGTTGACGACGAAGTGGACGAGCACCATGGTCCATTTAGTCGACGGAGTTGACTTGATGGAGAACCAAAGGAAAACGTAAAGAGAAACGACTCCCACAAGGTTGTAGATACCAAACAGCGCAATGTTCGAGTCGAACGAGGTCAGCATGCCATTCGCTTTGAAGATGAGACCCAGGGTGTAAAAAATGCCGTTCCCCAAAAACACGTCTCGACCCAGCTTCGGTTTGGCGGCGAGAATCGCGACTTCGATGCCCATCGCCGCGACGATCAGGGTCATGTGATTCGTGAAGCAGATCCCGAAAAGGAACAATGCCCAGTAAAGATATCGCCATTGGTCGGGCGCATGAATCCAGCGCAACAGAAAACAGAGCGTCCCCAGCAGCGACAAAATGCTGAACGTATAAACCTCCACGATCACTGCCTGACTCCACATGAAGCCATTGAACCCGATCAACATCCCCGCCACGTAACCGGCCACCATGCAAAGCGCGTTCTCCCATTTCTTCTCGATGTTCTTCAGTTCCTCGATGCTCTCCAGAATCATGCTGCTGCCGCGCGACGCCAGGAGCGCGATCAGACCGGAGGCGAGCGCGCCGGCCACCGCCGACGACAACGCCACGCGCCAGGCGATGTTCGAGAACGGCACGAGCACCGTGAACAGCCAGGTGTACATCGTCCAGACCGGGTAACCGGGCGGATGCGGCACGCCCGCGTAATACGAGCCGACCGCCAATTCACCGGAATCCTCCAACGTCAGATCGGGCGCCAGTGTCAGAAAGTAACCGACAAAAACCAGCACCGTCGTGACCGCGAAGCTGATCCAGTCGATCTTTCGGAACAAAGGCGTCACGACCGGCTGGGGCGTTTTGTCGTTCGGAAGCGCGATCCACAACCCCAGGTACGCCAGGACGCCAATTCCCAGCAGCGGTATGGTCAGGAGGAAAATCAAACGCCATACCCAGGCTGGAAGGCCCGTGTGCTGTCCGAGGCCACTGCACACGCCGGCCAGTACGGCATTCTTCCTGGATTTGGTTAACTGCCGCGAACGTGGTTGCGGCGCAGACGGTCCCGGTGCCGACTTGCCCTGGTCCTTTGCCGGCTTCGGTTTGCCATTACTCATCGGTTATCGCTTTGTGTCATTCGTCCTCGAAAGCGGAAAAGAGGCAATACTTGAAGAGGAACGGGAAGTGTTTGTCCATTCAAAAGTATCCGCCGGCAGCGCGTTCCGCTCGTAAGGGAAACTGCCCGGAAGATAGGCCGCCAGACTGACGTTACTGAGCGTCATCGCCACGATCGGTCCCTGACCCGATGTCGCCGAGACGCCCGCCAGCCCGCCACTGGTCTGATTGAAGGTGACAAATAGCAGCAGCAGGCATGCTGTCGCCGGTGCCAACCAGCCTAGTGAAAGTCGCGCGCCGGCCTGCGGGCGCCGATGACCGCCAAACAACCGCGCCTTAAGTCCCGGCGACGGGTGGCGCGGAGTCCAGGAACGCAACTGCGTCTCCAAGGGATTCCATTCGCTCATACGATTCTCCTTTCAGACAGGCCTTCAGCTTTTGCAGGCCGTATCGATAACGGCCTGCGGCCGTGTTCGGCGAGAGTTCCAGCAACTCGCCAATTTCCTCAAACGTGTATTCATGCCAGATTTTCAAAACAATCACTTCGCGCTGTTCCACGGGCAGTCGCAACAGGCAGCGCATCGCGACAAGTTCCTGCGGGGTCTCATCCGGTGAGCGCTCGAACCAGCGCTGCGATTCCAACTCCCGCTTCACCCGACGCCACAAACTGCGGCGGTAGTTCAATGCGCGGTTGCGGAAGCTCCGCACACAATAGTGCTCCGGCTGCTCCGGGCACCCC
>JGI10216J12902_100067833_pt1 | contig 10364 bp, 8 predicted proteins | sample KanNatreferecore_FD_12902 | JGI IMG/M metagenome (IMG submission 12902)
GACCGACGGTTGCCCGCGCGATCGCGGGGTGATGACAGGGTCGGGCGCCTGTTCCTCTAACGATCGCCTTCTTTCCTGCCGGCGAGCGGCCCCAGGCCGATCAGGAACGAGCACGCCAGGAAATAGATCCAATCGATATTGAACGAGCGAAAGAGCGTCGTGTCCATCAGGTTGTAGATGAGCGAGTAGAACAGGATCGAGGCGACCGACAATTTGTCCGACCAATGCCAGTCCGAGAGCCTGCTGCTGTGGGCAATCAGCATCACGATATGAGCTAGAAACAAGACCAGCGCGACGCAACCGCCCTGGACGAGGAGGTCGAGGTAGAGGTTATGCGACTGGTTGATGACATCTTTCATCCACCACAGGCCCGTCTGCATCACGGGTGCCGCGGTACCGATGCTCCAGAATCCGCCGAACCCGTATCCCAGCCAGGGCCGGCTTTCGATGTAAGACCAGACGAATGCCCAAATCGACGTGCGGCCGGTGAAGGTCGGATCACCGAAGAGAATGGTGAAGAGGTCGTCGGTCGTCAGATTGAAGCTCGACATGATCGCGACGACGAGGATCAATGAAATGAAGCCGAGCAAGGCGGTCAGGACGGCCGTACGGGTGCGAAACAGCGGAAACATGAGGACGGAGATCGACAACGCCGGCACGAGCAACGCCAGGCCGATCGACGTTTTCGCCGCGGAGACCGCCAGAAAAACGAAGCCACTGGCCGTCACGAACAGCGCCATCAGGCGCATCACGACGCTCCCCGCACCCAGTCGCGAGACCCCGAGCAGAACCATCAGCGCGGCAAATGTGCCGAAATTGTTCTTGGAGAGATAGATGCCCGCATGTCCGATCGGAGTCGGAGGGAGCACGACCAGTGCCAGCCAATTGATAACGACGACCAGGACAAGCAGGCACAGGATATCGTTGAATATTTTTCGCGCTTCACGGACCAGCACGACGCAGATGGCCACGGTGATCATGATGATGACCTGAAGGCCAACGCGTCTGATCGTCGCCTCCGGCGACAGCGACCACACCGCGGAGAGGGTGAACCACCCCGTAAGCGCAAGCAGGAAGACGTGGGACCTTATGATCGGAGACGCCAGGACGCGCGACGGATTCATGAGAGCGACGACGATGGCCGACGCCGCCAGTGACAACCAGACCGCCTGATTGATCCAGTTCGCGCCGTCATCGTTCGCGCTTGCCGTCGGCGAGGCAGTCAGCGGTCCAACGACCGCGCAGTAGAAGCCGATAATGTAGAGCAGTACGCGCGCGAACCTTGCGCCGTCGAGTTCGTGCCGTGCTCTCGTGCGTCGCAGGCGAAGCAGCGTCGCAGAGGCTGAATGCACGGGTGGCGAGTGTGCAGGCGTTACTGCCACGTCGGATTCCTATAGTGCCGTGAACCGCATCGCGTCGAGCACTTCACTTGATCGCTCCTTTGGAGATGCGCGGGGATCCATCCATGATCCATAAGATTGTGCCCAGCATGAACAGCTCTCCCGCCACGTTCGCCAGAATTGTGTCGATGGCGCCGAAAAAATGCGCGATCACGACAACCAGGCCAACGGTCAGGAATGCGGCGATGAGGGAGAGGTGGGACAGTTCCCGAAAACGCGCTTGCCCCTGGAGACGAACCGAATAGGTCCCCCTGACGAAGCTGACAATCATCACCAATCCCCAGAATGTTACCGCCTGGCCAACACCGGGGTAGCGATATGAGAAGACATAGTGATCGATAAGCGGCCAGGTCAGCCAGAGTGCCGCGAGCAGGATGAGCGTCCCCACCAGAAAGGCGGCCGCGCTGAGATGGGACAGGCGCGCCGCCGCAGCATCGTCGCCCTCCGCATAGGCGCGGGCGAATACCGGCCGCATCACTCGCGACCACGCGAACCACAATACCCCGATGGGTCTGAACAGAATCATGCCGGCTTGAACCACGCCGACGGTGGCCAGCCCGTACCAGGCTCCCAGCAGAAACAGCAACGCCCGGAGCTGAACTTCCGTCGTCGCGATTCCCACCAGAATCCACATCACGTGGCGGCGGAAAATATCGGCGTAGCGACGTCGGACTTCAGAACCGAACGACAGCGGATACAAGTTTCGATGAATCGAGATCTCGATTGCCACCGAGATCGCCGAGCCGATCGCAAGGCTCAGCAATATCTGCCAAATATCGGGTTGCGCGAGGAAGCGAAAGAATAGCGCAATCATCAGGACCGCAACCAGAAGTCCCACCAGATCGGTCCATAGCGCGGTGGCACCCCTCCCCTCGGAAATCATCACGACGCGTGTGTACTCGCGAAGGAGCGAGGCGCCGAAATACAATGTGCCCACGGCCAGTCGATGGGCCGCCAGGTCGGAAATGACGCCCTGGATGATGAGGGAAACGGCAAGCGAGGCCGCGGCGCAATACAAGACGTTCCAGCTGAAGATCGTCGTGCGCAGCCACCGCCTTTCGTCCTGATCGCGCGCCTGCGGCACAAGCACCGCGTATTGCGTCGTGAACAAACCGCTGTGAACGCTCGACAGCGTCAGCAGGGCATTGGCGAACAGGGCGAATACGCCGTATTGATCAGGGCTCCAGATCCGAATGAGCAGCATTTGCAAGGCAAAACTGAAGACGCTCAGGAGCGCCTGGTCCAGCATCGCGACCGCCACGTCCCGATGCAATTTCGTCGGGGCGGGAATTTGCCGCAGCAACTTGATCGGAAGGAGCAGCACGTTCACTCAGCCGCGAGCCGGAGCTTCACGCAAGGCCCGCTCGACCGCAAACCAGGCCGCTTTGCGCTGGAACTGGCTATCGAGCAACAATGGTCGCGGCAGACGAGTGGCGGACGCATTCTTTTGCTTCGCCATCGCGACGTAGAAACTGAAGGGATCTGCCATCCCCCACGTGACCACGCGTTTCACGCGGCGGTGCGCCAAAAAAACCGACAGTATGCCGTAATATGTCTCGGCCACGCGCCGGTCCCGCTCCTGGATGTCATCCGGAAAAGACTGGTCGTCGACATCGAGCTCGGAAATGTAGATGTCGAGATTTCTTCGCTCGATCTCTGTCAGGAACGCGTCGAAGGCGGATGGATCGAAGGCGATCTGTGGTCGCATGTGTGCCTGCAGTCCCACTGCGTGGATCGGCACACCAGCCTTGAGCAACCCGTCGAGGCAGATCAGAAGATTGCGCCGCCAGGCCAGCCCCATTTTGTCGTCGCGTTCGGTCTGGGCCTCGTTCAGGACCAGAATGGCCTTTGGATCCGCCGCCCTCGCTGCGCGAAAGCAACGCGCGACATAGTCCGCACCCAACGCGTCATAGAACGGACCCTCCTGATAAGGCGGGACGTTTCCCATGCCTAAGCTGGTTGGCTCGTTCACGACGTCCCATGAGACAATATGGCCGCGGTAGTGCCCGACCACCGTCGCGATATATTCGTCAATGAAGTTCGCTACCTTCTCGTGCGGCAACTGCCGTATCCTCGTCGGATTGTACTTGCCATTGCCCCAAATCAGCGTGTGGCCATGCACTGCCACATTGTTCTTCGAGGTGAAGTCGACGATGCGGTCGCCGCCGCTGAAATTGTAGCCGGCCGGGCGAGATTGTAGTCTTGTCGCCTTCAGGTCGTTTTCGGGCGTGACGATGTGGACGGCCCCGCGATAAAGCCCGAGGTAGGAGGGGGAGAAGAATTCCGAGGCGATCTGCGAGCCGAAGGTAATGCCTTTGGCGGCCGCAATGGTGGCGAGCTCTGCGGTGGAACCGAGTGCGCTGGCAATAGAAGAGGGGCTGATGACGCCCGCCGCAAGGCCCTGAACAAGCTGGCGTCGATCGATGAGAGCTCCCTTCTTCGAATTCATTGGCGCCCCCACTTGCGAGCATGAGCGTTATGATGGGATCGGATTGAGGCAGCGGTTATCCGGGCACCGCCGATCGAGGCGGCGGTCTCGGGAGCGGCCGACGGCGTAACCGCGCTGTTGGTCGATCGTCGCGTCGCAAGGACCTGGGTGAGCACGGCCATGGTCGCGCGTGAGACCGCTACGGGATCAAATCGATCAAGCGGAGCTTGGCCGCCCCGATCATGGCCCTGGATCGTGTCGAGAGAGTTGCGAAGCGCGTCGGGCCCGATCTCCCCTGAAAAGGTCGATATCCATCCCGCGCCGACCCATTCAGCTAGTTCGACAATCGAGCCCTTGGCCGGCGCGATCGTTGGTCGGTTCATCGATAGTGCCAGAAGCAGGGTGCCCGAGTTCAGCGTCGCGCCCTGATTGATCAGGACGGCATCTGCGGCGGCGAAGCTGCGAACCAGTTCAGCGTCGGGCAGGTATCTATTCCGGAATATGACACTTGGATCTTTTCCCGCTGCGCTCTGGATGTCCGCCGCAAGTTCTGCGTCGGAGCAGTGGCCGGAAATGAACAGAACCTCATTCTCCTTACGGACTTTCCTAAATATCCGGACCGCCTCGGTTACGCCTTTACCTCTGCGGATGGTGCCGATCATGGCCAGCACAAACCGGCCTTGCTCCAGGCCGATGGCGGCGCGCGCTTCCCTGGGGGATGGCGGAGCCGGATACACGGTCCGATAGTGCGGATGCGGTACCACGAAGCGGCTGCACTGCCGAAGGTCTGCATAGGCGTCGCATATCAGGTCCAACGACCGTGACGTCAGACCAATGAGTGCATCGACCTTTCGGCGGAACTCCGGAAAAAACCGTCCCCAAACGCGCTGATGATGTTGCGTCGAAAGCGCATGTGGAGAAACGTTGTGTGCCGTCCACACCACAGCGCCGCCGTTTCGGCGAATGATATCCATCGTGTTGAGAACACGACGTGCCGCCAGTTCCGTCGTGAGGGGAACGTGGCGAGCGAGGCGTCCCCAGAGAATCGCTTCAGGCCAGTGGATGTGAAAAATCTCGGCCCGCGATCCGTGAAATTTCCAGATCGAGTAGGGAGTGATTGCGAGCCCGGCCTGCTCGAATTCGCCATAGACCAGGGAAGTATACGGGTTGCTCTGCGACTGTGACGGGCCGGGCCACGCAAGCACCCTCAACCCGCGCTTGCTAAGGTCGATCATGGAGGCGCCCCGACATTGCGTCATTCTGGCGCGCGGACATGCTCCGCCAGCGTCTCGTGCCGGCGGGCATCATCCGACCGCCGCTCCCGACTGCTTGCGGGCTGAATGTCGCCGATAGATTCTGTGAATGGGCGCGCCGATCGGCGTCTTCTTCACATAGTTTATCAATCGCCGCCGCCAAGAGGTCGAATGGTCGTAGCCGTAGATGTCGACCTCATGTTCGTACATCGTGCTGGTCTTCAGATAATAGCGCGCAACGCGCTTTCTCAGGGCGGTCCGGTATCGTTCGTGACAGTGACTTCGGGCCAAATAGAGCTTGTTGGGCGAGATCGCGAAGGGACGTAACGTCGACCCGCGATGAAAGATGTATTGCGCGACTCCGGCCGACACGTCCGGCCACGACGGATTGAAGTAGTCGTCAACGACGACAAGCCCATGATCGAGGGTGCTGGCCTCTGAAATCTGAATATCGTTCAGGGTGCAGGCTGCAGTATGACCTCCGTCGACCGAAAACAATCGCACAGGGCCGCAGGCTGCCAGGAGATCGTCCACGCGCAGGTCCATCGAGTCCAGCCTGAAGATCTCGACCCGGTCCAGCCCTGCGGAGAATTTTTCGAGATTCGTCGCCAGTTGCGAATAATCTCCCAGTCCCGATTGGTCGACATTGAGTCTTTGATCGTCGAACAGATCGACCGCAAAGGAGATTTCGCCCGTCGCCTTGATCAGGTCGAGCAAAACCAGAAGCTTCCCATGGTGAACTCCGATCTCGCCGACCGCACCGCGGATCCCTTGGGCCGTCTGGTACTCGCCCAGCGCCGCAATGACTTTTGCCGAGCGCGGGTCCAGCCAGCCTTCGACCTGTCCGAGCCCATCGCTGAGATAGCGCCGCAGCAGGCGTTGCCGCACTTGCTCGACCGGAACTGTTCCCTGGACCATGCCGACCGCCTCCATCATCAACGCGCGTGCCCTCATGGCAGCTACGCGAGAAATATGAAGTTGGCGCAGAGAACCTCGCCTTTCGGTCCGGCAGCCCGAAAGAAGGCGGCGCCGGGACCTCGGCGCGCCACGCTGACGATGGCTCCCCGATCGAGCCAAAACGCCCGATAACCGAAGGTGGCGAGGAAATCCACGACGCGCTGGTAGTGCCGTAACTCCGGACTGTCGGCGATTTCGATCATGAGTGCGGGCTGATGTTTCCGAAGCATTTCGCGTCCGCCCTCGAGGACCGACAACTCATGCCCCTCCACGTCAATCTTCATGAATCCAACCGGGTCCCGGAGCTCCTGATCGAGGGTGCTGGTTCTGACGTCGATCTCGCTGACCGCGGCGCCGTGAAAAATCGGCAACGCTTCAAGCGTGCCCTGACCCAGGCCGAGGTAGCTTCCTGCGCGAGGTATCCTGAACTTTACGGTGCCAGCGGTAGAAGACAGCGCGACTGGATGGACGGTCACGCGATCGGACATGACCCGGCGCAGATAGGTGCACAGCTGGGGGTGTGGTTCGAATGCGTGAACGTGCTTGGCGAAGCGGGCAAGGACGTGCGCGTAAACGCCGCGATGCGCGCCAATATCGGCCGCAACGCGGCTGCGATCGACAAGACACCCGACGTGTCGAAGTTCGGCCTCTCCCTGGCGCAAGGTCACGTTGTACCGAAGCCTCAGCGCATGGGTCAGAGGCGGATACTTCGAGTCAATCAATGGAAACAGGGCGGACTGGAGCCGTCTGCGAAGCATCCATGCCGCTCCCGGCGACCTCGCCACGGCGGTGCCGGCAACTGCCGGACGTGCCAGGCTTGAACTGAGCGTTTTGTTACTTGTCATGAAAGCCTCGAAGCTCGCTCTGAATCGGATAGCGGTGGCAGTCGGGAGATATCGCAGGGTGGCGTGGTATCGCTTTCAGAGCAGCGCACTTTCCGAACGGATTGCAGGAAACGGCCATGGAACGACGGCCGGAGAGGGGACGTGGGCCACACGTCATGCCATTCGTTCCGCGGCAGTCGCTCTGTCTCTCTTCAACAATGAGCGGATGTCGTTGGTGTAGCGCGCGACGATTCCTTCTTGTCCGAAGCGCGAGATGAGGTCAGGGCGTTGACGCCACACGGCATCGCGCCATTGAGCGGCGTTGCAGGAAAGGTCATCGATGGCGGCGGCGATCTCTTCCACCGCTCCCGCCGTGACACCAACCCCCACGCGGAGGCCGTCGAGGTGGCCATCTATCCCCGTTCCTCGCGTGTAAAGCACGGGCACACCGGCGAGAAGCGCTTCGAGATAAACCATCCCGAACGTCTCATTCACGCTCGGCAGCAGGAGGGCCACATATTCGGGCAACTCGCCGATAATCTGCGCGTGCGGTCGGACGCCGCGAAACCTGATGCGATTGGTGCAGCCGGCTGCTCTCGCAAGCTTCCGTATTTCACGGTCAACCCGTTCGTTGCTCCACCCGAACACGTCCAAAGTCACGTCGGGGTGCTTCTTCGCGGCAAGCGCCAATGCGGAGATAAGCCAATGGAAACCCTTCTTGCGATACACGTTGAGGTCGAGAACCGACACAAACCGGGGTGCGACGGGCACGCGCATCTCGTTTGCGGCAAGGGTGGCGGGCACCAGATTTGGCAGCGGCCGGATCTTCTCTTCGATGTACGGGACCGTTTGCTTCAATTCTGGAATGAACCACATCGACACGGCAAAGACGATGCGAGCGTCGCGCGCGATGCGCTTGATCAGCGGCCGGTAACTCGGTTTGAAACGGATGATCTTGGTTTCGGCCTCTCCGCGCAGCGACGTGACGAAGGGCACTCCCAACCGGCGCGCCAACAGCCAACCCACTATGCCTTCGAAACAAAGCTTGTGAGCATGGATCACCTGGGGAGCGATCTGCTCCTGGGCGAGCAGAGCATGAATGCGATGGGCGACGAGCGCCATTGACGCGAAGTGACCGATGCCAAGCGGCAAACCCCAATAGCCGAAGGCAAAGACGCGGCCGACGGAGACCCGCGGATCCTTGCGAAGATAGGTGCTCCAGGGAATTGCCTGCCGTTTGAGCGATACGACGACATGCTCGAAGTCAGGCGACGCCGCTACCAGATTCCTTACCGCCAGCGTCGTACGATTGCGGAAGGAGTCCGGATAGTCAGCCGAAAGGTGCAGGATGACAGGCCTGTCCAATCTGGTCGGAATCGCCGGTTTGCCCATGGATGGGAGTTTGAGGACTTGCACTCGGCTGCTATCGTTCAAATTCTGTATCCTTCCCACCACTGACGCGCGACCCGTCCGAGGAAGATCCAGTTGCCGACGAGATAGCGGCGCCACAACCTCCCGGGTTCCTGCATCAGGCGAAACAGCCATTCGAGACCTCGCGCTTGCATCCAAACCGGGGCACGGCTGACGCCCTCGGATGCAAAATCGAAAAGAGCCCCGACCGCGAACGCGAGGCGACAACCCGTGGCCGGCAGATTTCGCGAAATCCAGATTTCCTGGGTCGGATTGCCGAACGCGACCAGCAAAAGATCGGCGCCGGACTGTTTGATCCGCGCGGCGATGATGGTGTCCAGGGCGTCGGCGAAGTAGCCGTGATGAGTACCGACCACGCGGTGGCGGCTTCCCGGCGGCACCAGCGCCCGGGCCGCGCGTTCGGCCACACCGGGTTTTGCTCCAAGGAGGTAGATTTTGAAGGCATGCCGCGTCGCGGCCAGATAGCCGGGCACGAAGTCTGTGCCATTGAGATTGTCCGGGAAGTGCCAGCGGTAGAGCATGCGGCTCGCCAGTGCAACGCCGACGCCATCGTTCAGAATCAGGAGCCTGCGGAATTCTTCGCGAGCGACCTCATTGGAACTGGCAGTGTTGATGGCATGAGCATTGGCGAATCCCACGCCGATTGCCTCCGTGCCATCGTAGAGCCGATCGAGGGTTTCAACGGCCTCGGCCCGCCGCATCACGCGGATATCGATGCCGAGGATCCGCTGGACCGAATGTCCGGCGACTCGTTCGTAAACGGCATCGAAACGGTCCACCGCGAATGTCCAGTCGAACGGACGGGCGGCGTCGACGGCGCGTTGGAAGGACTGTTGGTAATTTCTGTTCCAGTCCGTCCAGGCGGCTAGAAAGGTCTCGGCCGCCTCCTCCGGATGATCGAAATTCGCGATTACGCCGACTTTCGTGCGCCCGACGATATCGCTGAATGAGCCGATGTCGCTGAGCAGCGGCATCAGCCCGGCCGACAGGCCTTCGATTGTCGCAATCCCGAATGCTTCGTACTCGGACGCGCTCGCGAATACCGAACACCCTGACATCGCCTGACGGATTTGCTCGTCATTTGGACGGACAATCAGGTCCACGGCGTGGCCCATGCTGGCCTGTTCCGCCAGCTTGTGAACATCAGCTGCGGACAGTTCCGCTTCGGATCCGGCAATCACAAGTTCCCAGGCCGGATCGCGTTGGCGCAGGGCCGCGACGAATGCGATCAGCCGGTCAAGCCTCTTGTTGGATGAGAACCGATTGAGCGCAATAATTCTCTTGCGTGGAGCCTGGGCGCCCGCCGCCAGAAACTTCTCCACATTGACACCGTTGTTCCACCATACGGCACCCCTTGATCTGACCCGTTGGAACAACTCGTGATCATGTCGGCTCACGTTTATCACGGCGCGATATGCCCTGAGCAGCAAGCGGGTGACGGTATGGAAGTAGATGATCTTCAGACGTGCGGCGAAACGAGTATGGAAGAAAGCGCCGTGCGGCGTAACGACAAGCGGCTGCCGGTGCCAGGGTGCGGTCAGCGCGAGGAAGTCGAAGAAGAAGTCAATCGCATGTACATGGACGATGTCCGCACCCTTGATATGACGCAAAACCTTGGGTGCAATCGGATACCGATGGGACCCTCGATAGGGGACGCGCACGACCTCGATGCCGTCGACATCTTCATGTTCGGGCAGAACGATGTTGGGCTTTGCGAAGTCGCGATTGAGTGTGATCACCTTCACCCGCTGGCCGGCCTTGAGCTGCGCCTTTGCGAGATTGTGAACGACATTTTCCAATCCACCCACCGCTGGGGTGAACTGCCGGGTCACATGCGTGATCCTCATTGGCTCACGATCCATGCGTGCAGGTGTTCCGATGCGGTGCGGTGAGGAGCTGCGGTCCCTCGAATCCAAAGCTTCAGAAATTGTGTTTGTTCCCCTCGCCACCGAAAATCACCCCGTCGTCACATTTCCTGTTTGTGCGTCGTGTTCTTGCAGGAAGCACGCCAGCTTGAAGCGAGAGTGTGATGATACCGAGTCGGAAACGAAGAGCTTTGCCGAGTGCACGT
>JGI10216J12902_104691628_pt1 | contig 10361 bp, 6 predicted proteins | sample KanNatreferecore_FD_12902 | JGI IMG/M metagenome (IMG submission 12902)
TAGTGATACCGGCGCATGTCCATCCAGATCTCGTTGTGACCCCACGCCCACTGCGCGATGTACTTCTGCGACATGATGTGGGTCAGCGTGAGGCTTCCCACGGCTGGAACGATTCGGACATCGGCGAGGAAAGCATTCTTGTCCGCCGCAGAGATCTGCGTTGGTGCGACGTCGAGGCGGCCGCTCTGGTTGTTATCGAGGTTGCGCGCGTTCACCCAATCGATGTGGGCGGAAATACCGTTCCTGTACGCGGTCAGTGCGGTCGCCTGGTCGCCCATCCGATACGCCGCTTCGGCCTTCACGAATTGAAGCTGGGCGTAAGTAATCGCCGGCATCTTCGCCTTGTCGTCGAACAGATACCAGCCCGCAAGGCCAACCCCGCCACCTGAAACGTAGCCCATCGGATTTCGCGGCTGCGTAGTGATGGGGAGCCCGGCGAAGCCGCCGTCGTTGGGATTGAGCCCCCGCCACGTCGTTTTCAGCGAGTCCGGCACGAGCATCCTTGTCATCCGGGGATCAACCGCGCCGCCGAATTGCGTGCCGTTCATCAGGCCGACGATGAACTGCGTCTGCCTGTATGTGGTGAAGTTGTTCCTGGTGCGGCCGAGGAAGTTGAAATCGGCGAATCCCGGATCGGCCCCCGGATAGGTTAGCAGTGCATCGTCGGAGTTGCTCGCGAACGATGCGTCCACCGCGGCGATGACCGCCGCGGGGTTGTACGTAGATTTGTTGCTGAAGTGGTTGAGGGCAATCGCTCGCAGGCCGTTGGCGAATTTCAGCCACTTAGCCCGATCGCCGTTGTAGATCTTGTCGCCCTTGGCCACGTACACGGGGTCGATGACCCCCCCGGTTTTGGTGAGATAGACCGAAGCGCTGTCGAGCAACCGGAACACTTCGTCGTACGCGAACTGCTGGGTGTCGTAGTCGAACGTCAGCTTTGTGGGGTCGAACGCCTCTTTGATGATGATCTCGCCGTGCAGGTCGGTGAGCCAGAGCCAGCCCCACGCTTTCAGAATGTATCCGATGCCGAGGAGGTCCCACCGCTGCTCGGCCTCGGCCTTGGTCATCATGTCGATCAGGTTCTGCCCGAAGTTCCAGTAGTAATCGCGCCACTGCTGGCCGCCGTTGTCGCTGGTGCGGTCATAACCCATCCGGTCCCACGTTGTCGGAGTGCCCGTCCCGGAGACCTGTGGGAGCGTCAGCTCTTGCGTGTAGCGCGCGACGAATCGCCCGTCGAATTGCGGCGAGGTTACCATCCAGTGGAGCATCGGCGCCAGGTACAGATTGGGCGCCACTACCTCTGGCGCGTTCGGATTCTTGTTTACATCCAGGTAATCGCTACAGCTCCCGACGACCGTAAGAGAGCCGGCGAGCATCAGTGCGTATCTGAGTTTCATCAGCGTGTTGGTTGGCATGTGTCTTCAGGCTCTCGTTAAAACGACGTTCTGATTCCGAAATTCACGCCGCGCGGCATCGGGAAGTTGCCGAAGTCGATGCCTTGCGCGCTCGATCCGCCGACAGCCGCGCTATTGCCGTTGACGACTGGATCCATTCCGGTGTAGTTGGTCAGCAGGAACAGGTCAGTCGCCGTCACGAAACCACTGGCGTTTCGACCGAACCGGGTCGGGAGAGGGAACGAGAGAGTAATGTCCCTGAGCCGAAGCCAGTTTATATCCTTCTCGATGAACAGCTCCTCGCTCATGTTCGTGTAGTAGTTCGTCTGAATCGCCGGAACTACGGATATCGTGTTCACCGTCGGGTTCGCGGTGTTCTCCTTGCCGTCGCGCAGCACGCCCTTGATTACCCGTGGCGTCTCTCTGTCGAGCGTACTCGTGGCGAGACCACGCGTGGTGAGATAGTGCTCCGTGGCGTTGAACACGTCGCCACCCTTGCGGATGTCGAGTAAGAAGCTCAGGGACAGCCGACCGCGCCTGAGCGTGTTCGTTAAACCGATCGTGTAATCGGGCTGGCGATCGTAACCAGCGTCGAAAAAGTCCGACGAGCGAATCGGGAGCCCGGTGGTCGGATCGATCAGTATGTCTCCCCGATTGTTCCGTAGGTAGAACAACCCAGTGAGCGACCGCGTGGAGGCTCCTGGCTTGGTGCCGTTGCGGACGTTGCCGAACAGCCAGGTGTCCGAGATGTACGACTCGGGGATTTGGCCGGGAAGCGCGATCACCTTTCCGCGGGCGCTTTCGAAGTTCATGATCGCGTCCCAACCGAAGCTCTCTCGCTGGATCGGCGTGGCGCGGAGCGTGATCTCGACGCCCTGGTTTCGGGTCACGGCGCCGTTGAGGTTCAGGAGAATGAATCCGGTGCCGTAGCTGCTCCGGACGTCGTTCAGGATCGCGTCTTTCGTTTGCTTCCGGTACCACGTGGCGTCGATTCCGAGCCGATTGTCCATAAAGCCCAGTTCGGTTCCGATCTCATAGGAGCGGGCGAATTCAGGGCGTAGATTCGGATTCGGGCCCCAGAACGAGTACCCGTAACCACCGTACGAGGTGAACTTGGTCTCGAGGAAGGTGTTGTACGCGTACGGCCTGGCATCCTTGCCGACCTCAGCGTACGCCGCTCTGAGCTTGCCGGTCATGCGGCGGCCGATTGCAGGAATCGCGTCCGAGAAGATGAAGCTCGTCGAGACCGACGGATAGAAGAACGAGTTCCTCTCCTTCGGTATCGTCGAAGTCCAGTCGTTTCGGCCCGTCGCGGTGAGGTACAGGTACCTCTTGAAGTCGAGCGTGGCGCTGCCGAAGAGACTGAGCAGGCGTCGCTGCGAGATCACCGTGCGGCTGCTGCGGAGCAGCGCGTTGTTGACGGAGATGAAGTTCGGGTCCAGGAAGTTCTGGCCGAGCAGGCCGTCGGTCGTGGACTTGTAATCTGATATGAAGTGACCGAGGAGTCCGTTTATCGAAAGGCTCCGTGTGATGTCGCGGCTGTTGACGTTGAACACCGTCTGCGCGTTGATGCTGCGGGTAATGTCGTCGGCCTGGTCGAGAATTCCGTTGGCCGTGAAGCCGAGCGCACTCTCCGGGTGCCGCAGGATCAGGTTCTGATTCGTGTAGGTATCGGCACCGATGTTCGTGCGGAGATTACCCCAGGAAATCGGAGTCAGTGTCAGCCCGACGTTTGCGATGACACGGTTGGTCTTGGAGCTCACCTTGTTCCGGTTGATGCTGAACCACGGGTTATCGATTTCGGCAGACGCTGCGAGAGTGGTGAGTGTGCGCCGCACGCCGGTGGGCGTGAGGTAGTTCCGCGCGTTGTCCGTTTGCGGCCACACCAGCAGTCCGATCAGTGGACCGTCCGAACCTTTGAGTGGCTGGTCGTTGTTCGCGTAGGCGTAGGAGAGGCTTATATCAGTCTTCAGCCAGCGATTGATGTCCGCGCCGGAGCTTCCGGTCAGGTTGATGCGATCGAAATCCGAGTTTGGAATGACACCTTCCTGCTTGGTGAGCGCGCTGGCGATGCGATAGTTGATCTTGTTTTCAGCTGCGGCGCCGCTGAAAGAAAGGTTGTGCTTCTGGGTAAGGGCGTTCCGGAAGAAGCCGTCGATGTTGTCGTAGAATGTCGTGGTATCTGGGTACGGAGCTCCGAAGTACAGGAACGTTCTCGTGGCGGCGCTCCCGACACCGCTGATGCTGTATTTCCTCTGCACCTCGGGACGACCCCTGGTGCTCTCGATCCGGAAGCTGTTGTTGTACTCCAGACCGCCGAGCCCAGGCTTACCGCGCTTCGTCGTGATGACGATGGCGCCATTTGCGGCGTCGATCCCGTATAGGGCCGATGCTTCGGGTCCCTTCAATACCACCAGCGACTCAATGTCCTCGGGATTTATGTCGGCCGCCCGGTTCGTGAAATCGACGCCGCGGTTCGCGAAACCGATCGAGGATCCCGGGAAGTCGGAGGGCAGCGACTGGGTGTTCAGCGTCTTGTTGTCCAACGGCAGTCCGTCGATGATGAACAGTGGCTGATTGCTGCTGCTGATCGAGCTTATACCGCGGATGGTGATCATCGAGGACGACCCGGGCACGCCGGAGGAGGTCGTCACCTCGACGCCGGCCACGCGGCCCTGCAGTGCGTTGACGAAATTCTCGCGCTGGGTCTCCGCGATCGCGGCGCCCGACACCGTCTGTTGGGCGGTTCCGAGTGCCCGCTGCTGGGTGGTCTGGCCCAAAGCCGTAACCACTACTTCATCGAGAGCGGTTGCAACTACAATAAGCGCGAAATCCTGCGAGGCTGATTCGCCTGCCGGCACAGTTACGCCAGCGCGTGCCGGCGCGTAGCCAACTCTTCGCGTGCTCACGACTCGTGATCCGGGAGGAACTCCTACGATCGCGTAAGTACCATCCGCGGCGGTTTGCGCGCCGACGGTAGTTCCCTCGACGCGTACCTGAACACCGACCAGGGGTGCACCTGTTCCGGCATCGGTGACGCGCCCGCGAATGATCCCGGTGCCCTGGCCCGCAGCGAGTCCGGGGGACGCAAGCAAGGCGAGTGCGAGAAAACTCAGAACGCGACGCAACGGCATGATGCCTCCAAAAAGAGAATCGATGTAGATGTTGATGCTTGCGCGAGCGAGTACGGGGGGACGCAGTCCCCAGCGCGAACCTCCTTTCTCCGTGTTCGCGCTCCCGGGTGGGGAGCCTATCATATTTCTATGTAACGAGCCTGTCAAACCGTTTTGGCGAAATTCGCATCGCGGGTAGGCGGGACATAGCGCCAACCCGGATATTCAGGCTCGTCTTCGCGATCAGGCTTGGGGGAAACCCCGTCGATTCGCCGGGATTTTCTTACCGTCCCGGGGAGCGAATGCAGTTCCGGATCAGATCTCCCGCTGCCACTGAATCAGCTCGGGTAGTGAGGATCGGGCAGGGAGGAGGCACGGCGCTCGCCAGGGACCGATGTCCGTCGGCTCCGACGGATCTCACCGCCGCCCAGCCATCATCGATCTGGTCCGGAAGCAGAAACGACGTTCCTGCTCCGACCTGGTAAATCTTTTCGTGCGTCGGGGCAGTCGTGCGCCTGAACAGAACCTCGTAGGCAGTTGCTCTAGCCACCGGCTTCCAGGTCACCATCCACTTCGATCCGCCCGACGCCTGATCGCGTCGCGCCAATGCCGCGGGTGGCGCGGGAGCGTTGACGAGTGAACCGACGACCGATGCGTTGAGCCTTGCCACGTTCGCGACGTAGTTGAAATTCACGTGCGCGAAATCGTCGGTGGGAAGATGCTGTCGCTTGTAATTCTCGAGTCGCTCGGTGAATCGCAGGCCGGCGTCGCCCAGACTGACGAACGGGCTGTGATCGCCGCCTCGCGACACGCGATCGAGTCGGAAGACCGGAAGAATCCTGAAGGACGGGTTATAGATTGTCCCCGTTGCCCAGCTGTAGCGCGCCAGCTCTCTGCTCGGCCCGTTGTCAGGGTCCGCGCCGAAGATTCTCACGCTCGTCGAGTCGACGGTTCCATCATCTGCGACCACGTTGCCGACGATGTCGTCGGTAAAGGCAGCGACGATTTTATAACCCGCAGCGTGAAGCTTTTGCGCCAGATGCATCGAGCCATAAAGGCCCTGTTCCTCTCCAGCGTACGCGGCGAAAACGATAGATGTCTCGAGCCCGCGCGGAAAATGTTTGGAGAATACCCGCGCCAGCTCCACTACCGCCGAAGTCCCAGAGCCGTCGTCATCAGCGCCCGGTGCATCCTGAGTCGACTCATAGCGCGCGAGAGGCCCGAGATCTGCGCGCGAGCAGATGCACGAATCGTAATGTCCACCCATCACGAGCACGCGCGTCGTATCTCGGCCGGGTAGCCAGGCCAGTACGTTGACGATATTCACGGTCGGGCGCTGCGGATGCCCGCGCATCTCCATCATCGCGGCGTCGTACTCGATGCGGAGACATCCGCCACAGGCTTTGCTGTAGCCGCCGAGCTTGTTGAACAGATAACGCCGCGCGGCGCCGATTCCGCGAGTGGCGCTCACCGTATCGCTCATCGTATGGCGGGTACCGAACGAAACGAGCGCCGAGTCGGTCGCGCGAATCTCCGCGACGGAAATGTCCGCGATGGCTCGTGCCAGAGCGGGATCTCGCTTGAGGCCAATACTCGCGTCAGCCTGCGACGCAATCGGCGTGGGCTGCTGCGCCACCAGATTGATCGAGCCCAACAGGACTCCGACGATGACCAGCGGAAACCGGAAAAGACGAGACCTCGGCATTATGTTATCCGTATGGACGGGTTCGCCGGTCAGAATAGGTACCGCGTTTGAGTAAGACAAGCGAGCGAGACATGTCCAGCATGGCCGCGGCGACACCAGACAGCGGCCACATCCAGTGGCAATGGTCGCGCTTCAGCGAGCTGAGCCCGGACGATCTTTACGCGATCGTGCGACTGCGCGAAGCAGTGTTCATCGTCGAGCAAAACTGCCCGTACCCCGACGCCGACGGCCGCGACCCGAGCGCCTGGCACCTGCTCGGCTGGCTCCGGGGACCGAGCGAGCGCACGCTGGTGGCATATACCCGTATCTTCGAGCCGGGTGTGCGTTATAGGGAAGGATCCCTCGGCCGCGTCGTGACAGCTCCTACAGTTCGCGGCACGGGCATCGGGAAGGCGCTCATGGCTGAAGCCTTGCGACGAATCGAGTCGCTGGCGCCCGGACAATCGATAAAAATCGCGGCGCAACGTCGACTGGAGGATTTTTATCTGCGCTTCGGATTCAGGACGATCTCGGCCCCGTACGAGGAAGACGGGATCATCCACGTCGACATGCTCCGCTAGGAACGAGATCCCGTGATTACGAAGACACGCTACTACGAGGGCGAGACATTTATCGACTTCATGGCTCGCCCGGTTCCCAACCATGACCTCTGGGTCGCTCTCTCTCGCCGCGTCGTCATTCCGGTCGAATTCTCGGCGCGAGTCGAAGCGCTCGGTGGGCATTGGCATCTAATGGTGCTGAGCGAAGACTGGTGCGGCGATTCGGTGAACATCGTCCCGATCGTTGCCAAGCTGGCCGAGTCGGTGAGCAACATGGACATGCGCATCCTGGCGCGCGACGAGAATCTGGACATCATGGACGCGCATCTGACGGGCAAATCGCGATCGATACCGATCGTGATCCTGCTGAACCCGAAGTTTCAGGAATGCGGTTGGTGGGGACCGCGTCCGCGGGAGCTGCAGAAGTGGGTGGTGGAGAAAGGAATGAAGCTGCCCAAGCCCGAGCGGTACAAGGAGTTGCGCACGTTCTACGCGCGTGATCATGGCCTCACCACTATGTACGAAATCGTCGAAATGCTCGAAGAATGCTGCGTTCGCGGTCCGATCGCCGCGCGCGCCGCAGTCAGCTTGCCGTAGAGATCTCGAAGTCGGTCGGGCCGAAGAGGACACCCTCACCGACCCCGTACAGAGATGCTTAGGAGACGCGCGCGCCGAGGAGCGGCGGACTAGGGCTGGGCGCGCTTGAGGAGCAACGTGAACGTCGAGCCTTGACCGAGCTCGCTGGTTGCCGTGAGGGAGCCGCCCATTGCCTCGGCAAGTCGGCGACTGATGGAGAGCCCGAGGCCGGTACCGTTGGCGATCGTTCCCTTGGTCTTGATCTGCACGAATGGCTGGAAGATTGTCTCGAGGTTGTCCGCAGGAATCCCACAGCCCGTGTCTCGAACGCGTACGGCGACGTGATCGCTCTCAGTCACACAATCGAGCCTAACGCAGCCGCCGCGACTGGTGAATTTGATCGCGTTGGAGAGAAGGTTAAGCACGATCTGCTGGACTTTGGTCGCGTCAGCGTATGCGATGATCGGATCGTCGCCGAACTCATATTCGTAAACGATCTCTTTTGTCTCGAGTTGTGGCCCGATCAGTGGTTCCATCACGCTCAGAACATCGTGCATTGCCGTTTCTGCCAGCGATACATCGATTGGCTGACCACTCTCCAGTTTCTCGAACTCGAGTATCGTATTGATCAATCCGAGCAGATGCTGTTGACTCTGCTGGATTCGCTGGACGTAGCGGCGCTGCGTTTCGTTCAAGCTGCCGTGAATTCCCCGATCCAGCAGTTCCGTGTAGCCGAACACCGCCTGCAGTGGTGTTCGGAACTCGTGGCTTAGCAGGGCGAGGAAATCCGATTTCATTCTGTTTGCTACCTCCGCTTCCTCGCGCGCGGTCCTCTCGCTCAGCAGAAGCTCGTCCTTCACGCGATTTGCCATAGCGAGCTGGCTGGTGCGAGACGCGACGCGAAGCTCGAGCTCACGATTGAGCTTGCGCACCGCCAGCTCCGCCGCCTTGCGTCGGGTGATATCGCGCACGATCCAGCGGTAGCCGGAAAGTTTCCTTTCTGCGTCGAGGAGCTGGCCGATAGAGACGGAAACCGCCAGGGAACTTCCATTGCGCGGAGTGAGCTCGGTCTCCCAGTCATCGACCCGATCTGCCCCGCAGAGACGATCGAGCTGATGGGGATAATCCTTGCGCGCGGAGTCGGCGAAGAAGGTGAGCAGGGGCTTGCCGATCAGAAACTGCGCGGCTACTCCGAGCAGGTGGCTCGCTGCCGCATTCGCCTCGCGAATGATTCCGCGCGTGTCGGTGAGGAAGTATGCATCAGGAGCGAGCTCGAAGAGCTCGTAGTATTTCTGCTCCGCGCGGCTTTTGGCCGCGACTTCCTTTTTGGTGTGAGCGGCCGTTGGGCCGACACGTGTCGTTGTGTGCTTGTCGAAGCGGCCGCTCGCATCGCTTGCTTTCCGCGGGAAGTCGCCTAGATCAGCGGTCGCTGGATGCTGATGCCGGGGGTCCATCATTGGCGAAACGATGAGGTATCGAACGCTTCGAGCGTGTGACATGCAACTACAGGGCCGACCACCCCGCGAAGTTGCGCCGAGCGGGATGGCCCGCCGGAGATTTTGTCGCGAGGCCGACGAGACACGGCCACGAGATGACAGAAAAGCGACGAGGCACGGATCACTCCGTGCCTCGTTCGCTTCCATCCCGGCTTTGGATGTTAGCCCCCGGTGTCGCTCGACGCGCTGGAGCGGCGACCACCGCGGGACGCTTCGCCACCCTTTCTTCCCGCGATCCTCGCTTCTTCGCTCGTGAATTCGTGTGCGGTGCCCTTCTGATGCGCGGCGCGACCTCCTTTCGCCGCGATTGCGCGCTGCGCCTGAGGATCCATCGCCGCGAATCCGCGTGGCGTCTTGCGAGTAACCGTGCCCGTACTGCGCGTCTCGACTCCGCTGTCGCTTCTACTGCTACTCAAAGTGGCACTCCCGCTCATTCGGTTGCCGCTGTTGTTTCCGTTGCCTTCGTTAATTCCGCTGTTGTTGGAGCCTCCTGCCCCACCGCTGCGTCCGCTCCGCTCGTCCATTCTGTCCCCTGGGTTGTTGGCTTGGTCTGCCATTATCAATCTCCTGCCGCGATTTTCAGCGTGTAGTCGTCGCGGCTGCTCGACATCCATCCGTGCGAGGGTGGATTGGCCGCGTGAGCCGCGTCTGAGTGATCATTACTGTGCGCAAGCGTCAGGCCGCAATTTCCGGGCGAGGACGAGCGGGCCCCGACCCCCTTGCTAATGTGGATTTCTCCCATTCGTTCATTTGTGTGAGGCCCGGCGCCGTCTTCTCTATCGGTCACCTGGGGCTTTATGTTATAGGCGTGCGGCTATCGGCCGGATTGCAGTGCGTCCAGCCGGGCGTTTGCGTAACTTCTTCGTCCTGCTTAAGACATCTGTCGCTGCGTGATTAATCCTCTCAGAGGTCACGAGTGAATCCAGTAGAGGAAGAGACGCTGTCGAAGATCGAGGTGCTCGCGGATCTGGAGCCCGTGGTTGCCGAGTTGATGGCGGCGCACGAGGCCAAGCGCGTGTTGTGGTTCCCTGCGGAACTGCTGGAGCCGCCACCCGGAGAAGATCCGGATCGCCATCTAAAAGAACTGAGAGAGCGCGCCAGAGGGATCAGCGATCCTGCGCGCATCGCGCTCGCCTTGAATCTGCTTACCGAGGAAGGACTTCCTCACTTCCATCGGCTGCTTGCCGTCTACCTTGGCACCGACAGCATCTGGGCGAAGTGGAACAATCTCTGGACGGCCGAGGAAGACCGGCACGGCGCAATTCTGCACGACTACACGAGGGACGCGGGAGTTTTCGATCCCGTCGTGATAGAGAAGATGCAGTTCGACTACATCAAGGCTGGATTCGAGCCTGAGTGGGACAAGGATCCGTACCGCGTTTTCGTCTACACATCGCTGCAGGAAAGGGCTACCCAGGTGTCGCACGCCAACACCGGGAAATACGCGTCGCAGTACGAGCCGACGATTGGAACGGTGCTGCAGAACGTCGCGAAGGAAGAGGCGCGGCATTACACCTTCTATCGCTCGGTCTTCAAGG
>JGI10216J12902_110732644_pt1 | contig 10360 bp, 8 predicted proteins | sample KanNatreferecore_FD_12902 | JGI IMG/M metagenome (IMG submission 12902)
CGCCGCGCTTCAGCTCCCAGACGAGAAGCAGCACGTCGTCTTCGGAATCTTCGACGATCAACACACGAATGGTGCGTGGCTCGGTCGCAGGCGGAGTCGCTGCCATGTCAGGGTACGGTTCGATTGGAGATGAAGGATCGCTCCGGTTCATTGAGCTGCAACCAGTAGCGTGCCAGCAGTTCGACCGCGTTGGCGAAGCTGTCGAACGCGACCGGTTTGCGAACGAAACTGTTGGCATGATACTCGTAGGCGCGCTGGATATCGCGCTCCTCACCGGATGACGTGAAGATCACCACGCAGGCCGGCTGCGTGCGTGGGTCGGAGCGAATGCGGCGCAAAAGCTCCAAGCCGTCGACGCGCGGCAGCTTCAGGTCGAGCAGAATCAAGAGAGGCAGCCGGGACACATCGCGGCCTTCGTACGGGCCTGTACCGAACAGAAAATCAAGCGCCTCGGCACCATCGCGCACTACCATGACCGAGTCGGCGAAGCCGCTGCGGGTAAGCGCCCGCAACGCGAGCGCCTCGTCGTCGGCATTGTCCTCCACCAATAAGATCGCGGGCGCGTTCATGGTCGAATCCCGCTGCTGCCCAACGTGAAGTAGAACGTCGCCCCTTGATCAGGCACCGACTCCGCCCATACGGTGCCGCCATGGCGATCGATGATCCGACTTACCGTCGCGAGTCCCACGCCGGTACCCTCGAATTCACGAGGTGAATGCAGTCGCTGAAACGCTCCGAACAGCTTGCCAGCGTGCTCCATGTCGAATCCGGCCCCGTTGTCGCGAACATAATAGACCGTCTTGTTACGCTGGGTCAGTGCGCCGAATTCAATGCTAGCGTGTGCCCGCTTCGACGTAAACTTCCACGCGTTGCCGAGCAAGTTGTAAAGGGCGATTCGTATGAGGCTGGGATCGGCGAGGCCCGAAAGTGCCGGGTGAATGCTCACATCCACCGATCGATCCGGCGCCTCGCTACGCAGCTCCTGTACGATCGCCTCGGCGATAGCCGACAAATCTGTGCGTACTCGTTTCAACTCGCTTCTCGTCACGCGGGAGAGCGACAGCAGATCGTCGATCAGCTTACCCATGCGCTCGCTGGCATTGCGAACGCGAGCGAGATAGTCGGCCGCCGTGCGGTCGAGCGTGTGGCCGTACTCCTCGGTGAGGATGCGGGAGAAACCGTCGATCGATCGCAGCGGCGCTCGCAAGTCATGGGACACCGAGTATGCGAAGGATTCGAGCTCCCGATTGGCCGCGGAAAGCTGAGCAGTGCGCTCGGCGACCCGGCGTTCCAGCTGCTCGTTCATTTGCTGTATCGCGTGTTCGGCCTGCTTCTGCGCGGTGACGTCGATGATGACGCCGTCCCAGATCACGGCGCCATCGTCGCCATACTTCGGCATCGACTGACCACGTACCCAGCGGACGCGGCCGCTCGCCGTACGAATCGGCATTTCGCTTAGCCACAGCGTGCGGCTGTTGAGCGAGACGCGCATCGAGCGCAGCAACTGGCGCCGATAGGCGGGATCCACCAGCCGGAACATCAAACGAGGGTCGGCCACGAGCTTCTCCGGCCGCTCTTCCAGCATGTCGACCGAGCGCTCGCTGACGAATTCGAAAGCCGCAGTGCCATCGGCTCGCAGCCGATACTCGAACACGATGCCCGGAATGTTGGCGGCTATGCTGCGCAGGCGCTCGTCGGCATGGCGTTGAGCAGCCTCCACGCGCTTGCGATCGATGAACTGCCCCACCTGGTGGCCGATCGATTGCATCGCATCGACCAGAATGCCTTCGGGGCGGCTATTGGAGCGGCCGAAGAACTGCAACGTGCCGAGAATTCGCTCTCCGGCTTGTACGGGAATGGAGATCGCCGAGCGAATGCCCGCTTCGATCAACCTCGGTTGCAAGCGTGGGCTCACGCGGGTCGGCAGGTTGCCGTCCCATTGCGGCTGACGCAGCTCGACGGTGCGCCAGTACAGGGTCGAAGCAGCAAGCTCGCGCGCAGGGCGCAAAGCATGCACCAGGGCCTGCAGCGCGCCGCTGGGTCGGCTCCACGTGCACGGGCAGGACACTTGGCGCGTAGCTGGATCGAATACCCGATAAACCGCGCAATCCCAATCCAAGATTTCGCATACCGTGCCGAGAATCCGCTCGATTGCCCTGCGCTCGGAGTGCTCCTCGGTAAGCGCCCGGGCGACGGCGTACTCCGCGGCTCGGCGTGCGTCGTCCAGCCGCCTGGCAGTGATATCGGTGCCGACGAGAATGTATTCGACGAGCTGACCGTCGACTCCCTTGCGGGCTGCGGCGCTGATCGCGAGATCGCGCAGATCGCCCGTACGGGTGCGTACGGCGAGCGGGTAATCCGCAACGCCTCCGTCGGCCGCGGCGGCAAGAAGACGTGTGACCTCCGCGCTATTGCGCACGCTCAACGCCTGCCAGAAATTCTTTCCTTCGAGCTCACTCGGTGTATAGCCTGCGATGTCCTGGACCGCCGGATTGATGGAGCGCGTCGTGCCGTCGGCGCTCACGGATGCGATCAGCGTGGGCGCTGCCGCAATCACGTGATCGATGTACTCCTTCTCTGCGCGTAAGGCGTCTTCGGCGCGCTTGCGCTCGAAGTATTGCCCCAGCTGGCTCGCGATCACGTTCGCCGAGGCGAGCAGATCGGGGTCGTGCGGCCTCGATCGGGTCGTCAGAAGCTCGAGCACGCAAATCACCCGCGTCCCCAAGCTGATCGGTATGAGGAGTGCGTTCAGAAACGTTCTTCCCGTCCCATCGAGCCAAGGATGACGCAAGCGCAGCTCGTCGGTGCCGATCCACTGCGGCCATCGCGTATGCCAGGCGAGCTCGTATCCCGCGGGAACATCGATGCGTTGCGGCAAGCTGCGGAGCATCTTTTCCGGATCCCATTCCGGCCGGCACCACGAATACGCGAGACGGTAGGTGTTGCTGGCTGGCTGCACCTCCCACTCCAGCCCGCAGTCGAGCGACGTCGAACGGCACAGTGTCTCCAGGATGCGCGGGATCGTGTCCGCAAGCGGCGCCGATTCAGCGAGCAGCTGCGCGATCTTGTGTTCCATTTGTCTGCGCAGCTCCGCCTCCCGGCGCGCCGTGATGTCGCGTGCCACGGCGGAGGCCGCGGTAGCCCGCCCTGCGGCGTCGCGAAGCGGCGAGAGCGTGACTGCGATGTGAATGGCCGACCTGTCGCGTCGCACGAGCCGGGTTTCGAAGCCTTCGATGGTCTCGCCGGCCGCGCTGCGCGCGGCAAGACGCATGGCTTGCGTCGCCTTGCGAGAAGGCAGGAACTCGGCGATCGGCCGGCCGATCGTCTCCTCGGCCGCGTAGCCGAACATTCGCGTCGCGCCCTGGTTCCATGACAGGATTCTGCCGTCCGCGGAGATGCTGAGGATCGCGTCCTCCGTAGATTCGACGATCGCAGCGAGATGCTGGACCGCCTGCTGCGCCTTACGCTCCTCGGTGATGTCCAACAGAGTGCCCCGGGCGCGCAGCTGAGTGCTCGACCCGGGTGGGAGACGCTCTGCACGCGTGCGAAGCCAGCGAACCGCGCCATTCACAGGCTGAGTACGGAAGTCGACCTCGAGCGTGCCGGAGGCATTGAACTGCATCCAGGCGCTTTGCACGCGGGAGCGGTCTTCGAGGAGTACCGCATCCAGCAATCCCTCCAGCGTTGTCGCACGCTCCCCCGCGATGCCGAGAAGCGCAGCTGCTTCCGCGCTCCATAGCAAAGCTCCGCTAGCCGCGTCGATGTGCCAGCTGCCAAGGCGCGCGATGCGCTGAGCTTCGGTGAGCTCCGCCTGATTCTCGCGCAACTGTGCAACTGATTCCTCGCGGCGGCGCAGATGGCGGTCCAGCAAAACGCCGAGCGCAAGCGCCAGCGCGCCTGTCAAGGCGGCTGCGGTCCCGCCGACAGCGGCATGCCTTCGCCAGCTCGCGAGGACGGTGTTGCGGTCTACCATGACCATCAGCGACAGCGGAAACTCGCGCACCGCCGTGTTCGATTCGAGCACCAACTGTTTATCGAATGGACTTTGCCTCAACGTGACATCGGCCGTTTCCCCGGTCGTCATGTCTTTCATCGCCGTGCTATCGACAAAGGCCCGCCCGATCAAATCGTCACGCCAGGGGTAGGTGGCGAGTAGAGTGCCGTGCCAATTGAGCAGCGCCAGCGTGGCGTCGGCGCCGAGATCGATGGGCCGATATGTCTCCGCGAGTCTCTGCGGCGCCAACATCGCGACGATGATGCCGCGCAATTCCCCGCGTGCGTCTATCATGGAACGGGAAAGTATGATCTGCCAGCGATCATCGGCCCCCAACCGGAGCGGAGCGGAGATGTGCAGCCCAGAACTGCCCGAGCGATGCGCAGCGAGCGTTTCGCTCTGCGCGAGCGATGTGGGAAGGCCTCGTGCATCAGCGGTCGAAGCGGCAGTGAGCTCGCCTTGCGTTCCATAAAAGCCCACTGCAGGTACCAGAGGCAATGCATCTGCATATGCTCGCAGCACGCGGGATGTCTGCGCGGCCGTCATGCCGTGATCCTGCAGTTGGCTCAGCGCGGCCTTGAGTGCGAGATCGATATTGTCGAAGCGCTGCGTGAGATGTTCGCTCAGCGCAAGCCCTAGGTTGCTCAAGTTCCGCTGTGCGTAGCGCAGATCCTCATTGCGCTCGTACCAGAGGTTGACTACCGCCAGGGCGATCACGCTGACACAGAGCACTGCGCCGGCAATAAGCGCGAGGCGTGCACGCTGCAACCGCCGCGAGGCTAGGAGAGAAGTCAGTGGGAAGTTCCATCCTGCCCTCCGCACGGTGGGCATGTGAGCTCCAAAATCTGCTGCGGCGCGGGGAAAGTGTGCCATAACTGACGTGCTCGCGTCATGAAGGAGGGCACGTGCATCGCGCATGACTTCACTTCACGCGGCTCAACTGCAACAGTTGCGTAACCGATGCTCGAGCGAGCCGACACGGCGATACCGTGTCTGCGCCGGATGAAACGGTTAGGGAAGTCTGCGGCGCAACGAGGTTCGGCATATCGGACGTTCTCGCATCCGGCATTCATGAATCAAACCGTAACCGGCGTAGGCGACAGCCGGCCACTTCGAATCTGCGGTGGCCGAGAAAAACTGTCCCGGGTGAAGGTTCGTTCCTAGCCGCGGCTCAGGTCAGCGCGGCTCCGTGGCTCACGAGACATGCCGCGTCCCACGCGTCCGAAGGCGTTATCGCCAGCCGCATGCGGCTTACGACGATTGTCGTTGACTCGCTTGCAGATAAGCGACGGGACCAGGTCAGGATTCGCTGTAGCGTGATTTTGCTCACGAAGCGGAATGTGCTTGGGGTTCTGAGCATCGGATCACCCGACTCGTCATCCGCCAGCATGCTCAAGTAAGCCCGCGGCGTGCCGCAATAAAACTGCACGTCGCTGGCTGGCTCGAACGCTCGCCGTGCGACGCGTGCATCGTCCGCATTCCGGTGTGCACACACGAAGCAGGAGCCGAGTAAACCCCATGAGCAAGGCGCAGCGTGTTGGCAATGTGTACTTCGCCGAATTCGGCCACGGACCCGCCGTCGGCAATAGAAATGCCAGCTTCGAGCACACCATGTCCGAGATCCGACGTGCGCTCGAATCGATCGGCGCAGTCTCGAAGCTCATCGGTGGCGACAATCGTAAGCTCGCGCGCCTTTGCGGCGACAGCTCCAGGCGAATCGCGGAAATGCTGGGCATCATCGAAGGCGTCGCCCTCGATTCCAACCTCATTGCACTGAATGCAGCGCTCGAAGCATGCCGCGACGAAGAGGGCAGATACGACATCACTCTGGTCGCGAACGAGATTCGCACCCTCCTGAGCCGCAGTGAAGCGGCAACGCGCGAACTGCATGCATTGTTGAGCGATACCGTGCAGAAGATTGAGGCAGGGGCACTTCTGGTCGAGGAAGTCGGGTTGACGTTGGCGCGCAGCGCAGGTGCCGTGCGGCAAGTGACGGAAATACTCGCGGAAATCGGTGCGAGCAGCGGCGGTCCTGCCGCTCTGGTCAGTCAGTCGAGCTCGAACTCCGACTGAACCGCGAACCACCCGCATGCCGACCCGGCTTCGCGCGCCGCGCCTCGGGTCCGGCGGCGATCTCGACTATACAGCTGTCGACTTCCAGCGCGTTCGCCGGCTGATACGCGGGCGCGTTGGCATATCTCTGCATCCACACAAGCAAGAGATGGTCTATAGCCGATTGGCGCGGCGCGTTCGCGCGCTCGGCTTAGGCAGCTTACGGAGCTATCTCAACATGTTGGAGCGCGGGGGAAAGCACGAGTGGGAGCATTTCACCAGCAGCCTCACCACCAATCTGACTTCCTTCTAACCGGGAGCCGCATCATTTTGAAGTGTTGGGCAGAAGCCTTCGGCGATGGTCGGCACAACGCACGGTTACGGCTGTGGTGCGCGGGATGCGCGAGCGGCGAAGAAGCTTATCCACTTGCGATGACCCTGGTCGAAGCGCTCGGGACATGGACACCCCCGGCAACCATCTTGGCAAGCGATGTGGACACCGTAGCCTGGGCCAAGGCCGAGCGCGGTCTTCATTCAGTCGAGCACCTCGCGCGGCTCACTGCGCGGCGTAGACAAAAATACTTTCACATCACACCGAACGCAGGAGGCGCGCACGCCGACGTGCGGCCGCAACTACGCAAACTGGTGACGTTCAGGCACATGAACCTGCTCGCGTCGGATTGGACGATGGGTGCATCCTTCGACGCGATCTTTTGTCGCAACGTATTGATCTATTTCGACCGGTCGACGCAGCGAGGCGTCGTCGAGTGCTTTCGCTCCGTGCTGCACCCTGATGGGCTGCTTTTCCTCGGCCATGCAGAGGGTATTTACCACAGCGCAGACTTGTTTCGCCCACTTGGCACGACGGTGTACGCGCCCGTAGCGTCGACTCCCGCAGCCTCGAGCAAGCTTGCCCCGGGCGCGATGCGCATGCGCCTGGAATAAGCCCTCAAGCGGAGCAAGCGGCCTGCCGTTATCGCCTCACCGAATCCTTCGACGGAAGAGCAGGGAACAGCATGCAAACGCAAGTTCGCACCAGTGCCGGCATTGCCAAGATCATGCTTCAAGGTCGGTTCGACTTCTGCTCGCACCGTGATTTCAAGACGAGCTATGAGGCGCCTCTCGGCGCAGCCGATGTATGCGAGCTCGAGATCGACATGGGCGGGGTGGAGTATCTCGACAGCTCTGCGCTCGGCATGCTTCTGATTCTGAAAGAGCGTGCCGGTGCGAGCAACAAGCGCGTCGCCATCACCAATTGCAAAGGCGCCGTCAAGCAAGTGCTCGACATTGCGAACTTCAGCAAGCTTTTTGCCATCCGTTGACGGTGCGTTGGGGGGTGGAGCAGTGGAGCCGAGCCGCGGCTTGCCCGTGACTCTCTCAGGTTCACATCATCTCCCGAACCGACGCGTCCCGTAGCGCACAGCCGCGGATACCGCGACATGGGAACCGTAGCCAGCCCAGGCACCTGGCGCACCGTGGCTGGCGAGCGGTCCGACTGTCAGAGCGCTATGCTGCGGTGGCCAATAGGCTTGCGCGTGTCGGGACCGGCACATCGACCAGTAGCGCTTCGATATCCAGCACCAGCAGGACCGATCCGTCGGCCGCAAGCGTTGCACCGGCGATACCCTTGGGCTTTACGCCTTCCAGCGGTTTGATGACTACATCGTCCCGACCGACCAATCCATCCACCGCCACGACGATATCGGAGGTGCTCATCTGCACGACTACTCCGTAAGCAGGCGCAGATTCGGCCGTTCTGGCGAGCATCGATGCAAGGCTGCGCACGGGCAGTACTTCGTCCCTGAGCAGTAACGTCGCCTTGCCGGAAACCGACGCGACCTGATCCGGGTGCAGGCGAACAATCTCGCGCACCATCGTGAGAGGCAGGGCAAACGGTTGCTCGCCCGAGCGCACGACCAGCACCGGCAGAATGGCGAGTGTGAGCGGCAGGCAGACGCTCACGGTCGTTCCAGCACCTGGAACCGACGAGATCTCGATGCGTCCATTGAGCTTTTGCACGTTTGCTCTGACGACGTCCATGCCTACACCGCGCCCGGATACGCTGGTCACCTGATCCTTGGTGGAAAAGCCGGGCAGGAAGATGAGCTGCAAGGCTTGGCGGTCGTCCATGCCTCGAATAAGGTCCGGGTCGGTCAGTTTCTTTTCGATTGCTTTGCGCCGTAGAACGTCGGACCGCATCCCGCGTCCATCGTCGGCAACCTCGATCAGAATATGATCGCCCGATTGCCGGGCGCGAAGCGTGAGCGATCCCTTCTCTGGCTTGGCCGCGTTGCGACGCTCGTTCGGTGATTCCATTCCATGGTCGAGCGCGTTACGCACCAAATGCATCAAAGGATCGGACATTTCCTCGATCATCGTTCGGTCGAGCTCGGTAGCCTCGCCTTCGAGGTGGAGGTCTACGTCCTTGCCAAGCTCGCGTGCCAGGTCGCGCACCAGGCGCGGATATTTTTGGAATAATCGCCGCACGGGCTGCATGCGCGTTCGCATGATCGCATTCTGCAGCTCGGTCACAAGCGTATCGAGTTGTCCGACCGCCTCGTCCAGAGGATGCAGGGTTCGGGCATCGATCGCTCCGCATCCCAGCTGGCTGCGCAGGTCCATCAACCGGTTCTTCACCAGACCGATTTCTCCGGATAGATTCAGGACATGATCGAGCCTAGCCGTATCGATGCGGAGCGTCGTATCGCGACCGGCCACCACGGGATCGCCGTCGCGCCGGCCTGCGCGAGTGAAGGCGGCGCTCGGGTCGTCGGTGGCGCGGCGACTATGACGCTGCAGTATCTGAGCGGCGGCTGCGCGGGCATCGTGCACATCGGGTGGGGAGGTCACAGAGCTCGAGGGTTCCGCTTGGTGCGGTGAGATGCTGCGAAGTAGCGCTGGCCAATTCGGCTCTACCGATGAAGACGTTGCGCCGAAGGCGGAATCGCCGCTGACGCAATGTGCGGGCTGCAGCTGAGATGGTGACGACCGCGAACCGACGAGCGGATGCTCGAGGGCCGCGAGCAGGTCCATCGAGGCTTCCTTGGGCTGCTGCCCTGCGCTCAATGTCGCGAGCATCGTTCGCACCGCCGCGGTCGCTGCAAGGATCACATCCATGAGGCTCGCATCGAGCACCCGGCGGCCATTACGCAGATCATCGAGTAGATTCTCGGTGCGATGACATAGCGTCACCAGCGCCGGCGCGCCGAGAAATCCTGCACCGCCCTTGATCGTATGGAAGCTGCGGAAGGTGGCGTTCAGGAGCGCGCGATCTTGCGGCGAGCCTTCCAGCTCGATCAACCGATTGTCCAGCTCGGCCAGCAACTCGCCCGCCTCGACGAGGAAATCACGCAGTAAATCTTCGTTCATCGCGGGTTCGCTCATGAGCGCACGCTACCTGGCCGGGGCGGGATTTTCGTAAGGTTCAGAAGCCCAGGCTCTCGAGCAGATCGTCCACTTGCGCCTGGGATTGCACGACTTCGCCGGCGCGGCCGGCATTGACGACCGGGCCATTGAGCAATGTATCGGCGCCGGGCGGGCGGTGTTCCGCGGGCGTGCTCTCGAGCAACAAGGTGAGCAGCTGGCGTTCGCATTGATGCGCGAGATCGGTGATGCGCTTGATCACCTGACCGGTAAGATCCTGAAAGTCCTGCGCCATGACGATCTCGAGCAGCTGCTCATTGGTCGCTTTGGTGCTGGCGGGAACCTGCTCGAGAAACGTGAGTGTGGATCGGGCGAGCGCCTTGAACTCCTCGACGCTTGCCTGCGCGCCGAATACGCCACGCCAGCGCTGCGCCAACCCGCTGGCATTTGCGGACAAGGAATCTTGCAGCGGCTTCGCAACTTCGGCTGCGTTGAGCACGCGTTGGGCTGCGCGCTCGGTGAGCGTCGCAACGTAAGACAACCGCTCGCGCGCGTCTGGGATGGATGACGCCGCCTCCTCCACCATCTTGTCGTAGCCGAGAGCACGCAGACTGTCGTGCAGGGTGCGAGTGAGCTGACCGATCTTCCGGACCAAGTCTACGGAGGTCGTGACGGAAGTCTTGGCGCACTCGAGCATGGCTCCGCTCGAGGCGCTGCGTCGTGAAGCGGCGATCGAATCGAACAATGCCTGCATCTCGGCAGAGTCATTCTGTGCAATGGCGACGCTCATGCGGCAGCTCCTTCGCGCTGCATGCTCTGGAATATCTTCCGCAGCTTTTCGTCGAGCGTTGCGGCGGTGAACGGCTTGACCACATAGCCGCTGGCACCGGCCTGCGCTGCGGCGATGATGTTCTCTTTCTTGGCCTCCGCCGTAACCATCAACACCGGCAG
>JGI10216J12902_101510435_pt1 | contig 10358 bp, 19 predicted proteins | sample KanNatreferecore_FD_12902 | JGI IMG/M metagenome (IMG submission 12902)
CCCGATCCGTCATCGCTCGGACCAGCGAGGCCTGTGCCCTTCAGCTTGAAGATGCGCATCGCGTAGCAGGTGCGATTGAGCGACCACGAGAGCGCGTTTCGCGTACGCATCTGCTCGAGGCCTGGCGAGTAGATGCGGTTCATCGCCCAAAGCGCCTCCTTCAGGCAGATGGAGACGAACGGCACCTTGCCCGGAGTCGGTGATTGCCCCTGGTCGACGAGCGGGATGTCGTCGTCGGCGTTCGGAGGCTTCTGGCGGTCGTAGGTGATCTGGTACTTGAACCAGCCATCGCGGGTGTACGTGGTCCAGGTGTCCGTGATGGTGTCTCGGTTGCCGAACGGTCCGCGCCGGCGCTCGTCGCGATGCTTGCGGGTCACGAACTCGAGCTCGCCGTCGTCCGCGTACTCCCAATCGAGAACCTCGTCCGCCTCGAGCGCGCACACGTACGGCTGATCGAGCCCCATCTCCGAATGCTCGGCGCGGTTGTACGGCTCGGTCTCTGCGAGAGGCAGGTCGATCTGCAGCCACGCTCGCCGCTTCACGAGCGCCGCCGTCATCACGGTGCGGAGCACGGAGGTGAGGTGCCCACCCTGCCGGTCTGCGTTCTTCGCGAACTCGGCGAACCAATCGGGCGGGCTCCCCTGCGTGTCGTCCGATTCCTCGACGCGTACCTCGAGCCGTCCCGTGAACAGCCACGTCACGAAGTAGTCAACGAGCGACCCGCTGTACGGAATGTAGTGGGCGCTCTGCAGGCGGAAGTTGTACGTCGCAGCTTCCTCCGCGGGGCGGCGAGGCATCAGCCGCGGGAGCCGCTTGTCGAACTTTTTTCCGCCTGCGTACAGCGCCTCGTAATCGAGGAGCCGCTCGCCGTCCTCGCCGTCGATCTCCGGGTTGCGCTGGTCGAGATCGCGGAGCTTCTGCGTGCTTGCCATCGCTCGCAGGCTATCGCCCGCGAATCGTTACGGCGAGTCGCGCTCGACAACCCATTCGGTTTCGGCGAGACCGAGCTCGCGTCGGAGCGTCTCCGCGGCACGGTCGTACAGCTTCCCAATGTGCGCATGCACGGCCGCCTCACTGAGCTGCACGAGAGGCTGATCGTACGCGCGCTTCGCGATGACGACGCCAGCGGGATCGACCGCCACCGTCAGCAGGTGGACGATCGGCATTCCGATCGCTCCCTCTCGGAACACGTGACTCACGCGGCAGCGCACGCGGCCGTCCGGATTCACGGGCTTCACGTCCGACGGCGCGTCGAGCCCTTCGGGGGGATCTGGGTTCGTCGCCTTCGTCACGCACGGCACGCACGCGGGGATCCACCCGCTCATCGGCTGGCCGCAAACACCGCAGCTCCATGCCTTCGGCTCGCTCATGGCTTCACGTCCGTTCGGCGCACCCCGGTTCCGGGCGCGATTACCCACCACATGCCCGCTCCCGTCTTTCGCACGCCTGCCGTCTGTACCGCGTGGTGATCCATGCCCACGACGGAGCACGGACCCCACACGTCAGCGCGGAGCGTTTTCTCGCCGTCCGCGGCTTGCACGACAGCGCCGCCGCAACGGCCGCACTCGCACTTGCGTGGCTTCGAGGACAGGCGGCGAAGGTCGCCGCAGAGGCGGCAGACGAGAACAGCAACCGTCGCCACCTTCGCCGCCATCGCTCATGCCTCGCGCGAGGATGTGTACGTGGAATCGGGAGCCCCGAACGCGATTCGGAGCGGCCCGATCGCGAGCACGTACGTGAACACGCAGAGCCGTTCGCCGTTCACGATCGCGAGAACCGGGTACACCTGCGGACGCACCCAGGCTCGCCCATACGCAACACGGATCGGCCAGAGATTGCGGATCACGCCATCACCTTGCCGAAGACGACGCGCAGGCGCCAGAGCGACAGGACGGTCGCGACGATCGGCCGTTCGATGCCGTCCGAGTCGATCTCGATCCCGTGCGTGCCCCACGACGAGTGCCGTGCGATCACGAACGCGATCGGCCACCACCGACGCACAGCCTCGTTCTTCCAGACGGTTCCGCACGAGTGGCACTCGGTCCACCCGCCCGACGTCCACAGGGGATGGTGATCCCGGTTGAGCGATCGAGCCCGCGCGCCGCGCTCGAGAGCGCGCAGGTCGAACTTGCGCGCGTTGGCTCGTCGCTGGGCCGACACGAGATCGACGATCGCGCACACGAGCGAAATCGCCGTCGCGATAACCACCAGGGCGATCACACTTCCACCGCCTGCGACGGCGAATCGCCGGCCCAACGATGCTCGACGCGGAGGTGACCATCCGTGTCGACGAACTCGCACGCATGCTCGAGGTCTCCGCCGTCCTCGTGGCCCTTCGCCTTCGTGCACGCGTAGCCGCGCTCTTCGTGCTCGGTGATCGCCATGCACGGCTCGGGACCGTCCGACGCGATCGTGGAGTCGAGCGCGTTCGCGACCTGACGCAGGGACGCGACGACGTCAGCGACCGGGACACCTGCCGTGCTGCACAAGTCGACGCCGACCGCGATCAGCGTCGCAGCGATCGCCTGCGCATTGTTCCCGGTCGTGGCGATGCGCTGCGCGTCGAGCGTCGAGCCGATCAGGCTCCGGAGCTCCATCGTCAGCTTCGCTTGGAACTCCGGCGTGACGTCGGCGAGCCGATCCCACACGAGCTTCGAGAGCTTGCGGACCGGGCGGGGCATGCCGCGCGACGCGATCTGCTTGCACACGCTCTCCCAAATCTCGTCTCGGATCCCGAGATCTTCCGGGTCGGTATGCGTCATCGCGCACACCTCGCAGGCGACGATGCCGCCTACACGAAGCGCTGCGAGTTCCTTCTTGAACGCGTCGAACACGTGCAGCATCGGCGCGAACGTCGGGGGCATGCCCGACTCGCAGTCGTTGCGCGCGCAGCGCGTTCTGATCCTGTTGGCCTGATTGGTCGCTCCCATGCGCGGGAAGCTATCACCCGCGATCAGGCGCCGCCATTACCACACGCCGACGTCAACGTTCAGCGAGGCGAGGTGCTCGGCGATGAAGGTGCTGATCGCGCTGGCCGCTGGATCAGCGGGCACCTTCAGGGTGAGATAGTACGTGTTCAACTTGGCCGTCACTTCGCGCGACTCAGCCTGCGACGACTCGACACGCACCACGTACCAGGTTTCTCCGGGGTAGTGGCGGATCTCCTTGAACGACAGCCTCACGGAGACACCTCAGCAAGTCGCGTGCGCAGCGTGGCGCGCGCGCGAAACATCCTGACGCGCAGCGACGGCTCGAGACACCCGAGCTCGCGCGCGATGTCGGTGAGGCCACGATCGTCGACGTAGAAGGCTTCGAACGCGCGCCGCATCTCCGGCGACAGCGTCACGAGCGCGTCGCGCAGCTTGCCAGAATCGAAGGCCTGATCGAACAGCGCATCGGATGCGGGGGCGTGATCGGTCACGACGTCGTCGATGATCTCGCACGGCGTCTCGTACCTGCGAGACGCGGATCGAATCCGGTTGATCGCCACGTTGCGAGCGACCGTGAACGCCCACGTGGTGATCGACGACTTGCCCGCGAACCGCGGCAGCATCGCGATCACACGGATCCGCGCGTCCTGCATGGTGTCCGCGTGGTCAGCCTCCGAAAGCCGCATGCGCGACACCGCGGACGCGATCGACTTCTCGACGTGGGCAAGGACCTCGGCCTGCGCCGCACGGTCACCGCTTCTTGCTCGTTCGATCGTCGTCGCGTCCATCGGTGCTTGGCCTCGCTCTCGAGCATCGCACACATCGCGCGACCTCTCCGCGTTGGCTTCGCATCAATTGGCACCTCGCGCCAGGCAACGCGGGGCACGACTCACCGCGTTGGATTGCTGTCCTGATTCGAAACACGCCACTCGTTCGAATCATCCCCACATCGTGACGTCACCGACCGAGCGTCACAACCACGACGCCTGGCGCGTCCGCGTGACAGTTCTTCGCCACCCACCGGACGGACGCGCGCGAAGAAAACCAGTTGCCCGACCACTTCGACCCGATCGCCCACGTTTCGCAGGGCGGCGGCGTGATCCACTCGTACCGCTTCGGGATGCCGTCGACGCGCCGATCGCCGACGACGGTGTTGTCTCCGTAATAGGTGTCACCCACCTCCGGAAACGACAGCGCGATCTCCTCGGTCGGCAGCACGCACGAGGACACGGCGACGGACATGGCGACCAGCGCGACTCTCATGTGCGTGCCGCCGGTCCCTGCATTTCCGGGTCGAACGCGGAGAACGGGAGGCAGCGCTCGCCGTTCCAAGCCCACCAGCACAGCGATCGCGCTTCGTCGCAGCCGCACTCGCCCGTGTTGTGCGCCGCCTCGTCGTCCACGCTCGCGCGCAGGCGGCAGCACTCCGGGCAGATCGTCCGATCCTTCACAGGACGGCCTTCCCCTTCACGTCGTACGTGCTCTCGCACTTCGCGCCGGTCGTGTTGTCGATCGTCGTGAGCTTGAACACGCACGACATCGAGCGGGCGTTCGCGCTGTAGATGCAGTCAGCGTCGATGGTCGTCGTGGCTGGATGGTCGAATCCCGCCGTCGAGCAAACGATCCACGCGTACGCCGAGCACGCTTCCACGTTCGTCTGCACGGAGCAGCCATCGCCGCTGCCCCAACGATCGAGAACCATGTTCGCGATCTTCCCGCACGTGCCACCAGGTCGCTCGGCCAGCGAGATCTCGTACGTGTCGAAGATCGGCTCGCACCGAATCGCGTCGGTCGTCGTCGACGGCGGCGCAGGCTCGTTCGAAACCTCCGCCGTGCACCCGACCAACACTGCGACCGCGACCAGAATCAGAGCTTGCGTTTGCATTTGGTACCCCTTCGGTTGTCCGAGGGGATTACCGCGTCGTTTCCGTCTTTGCACGAGACGTTTCCGCAATCCGTACACGGCGGCGCGGTTGAAGCTCTACGCCATCGATCTCCGTCACACCGCCGAGGATTTCGAGCACCGCTTCGGACACGCGCAGCCTGATCACGCGTACACCCATCTCGGTGAGGCGTGCGATTTCCTGTCGCACGGCGTCGATGGCGACCTCGCGAACGCGGCTGCGGTGGCGATCGACGGCGACCAGTTTCGCCGGTCCACCCAAGAAGATCAGACTCACGGCGACGGGATCCCCCGCATAGCGTCAGCGGCGTCCTTGCCGTACGTGAGCACAGCTTCGGCATGCGTACCGATGCACGCCGTGCACGTTGCGGGATGCAGGCGGAAGAGCGGCCGCTCCTTCCCGCACACTGCGCACTTGCCCGCGGGTGTGGGCGGGATCGGTGGAATCGACTTCGCGCCCGAGGCGAGGAGCCACGTCACGATCTCTTCGGCGTGCGCGGGGTCGAATTCCCACGCGGCGCGAACCTGCTCTCCCGTGTCACTCGGGTGCGCGTGCACGACGCGAAGCCCGTTCCCTTCGAGGCGCTCGAGGCGCAGGCCGTTGTGCAGGTGCAGCGTCTTCGGTTGGTCGCTCATGGGTTGCGACTATCGCACGCGACCGATCGGCGTGCCATTCTCGCGACATGGCTCGAGTGCGCATCACGCCGGTTCGAGATGGAGACGCCGCCGCATTTCGGTGTCCGGGATGCGATGACGAGCACGTGATTCCGGTCACTGGCCCGCGCGCGTGGACGTTCAACGGAACGCTCGATCAGCCGACGCTGTCGCCGTCAATCCTCGTGCGGTGGCGCGAGTGGAACGCTGACGGCAGCGAGACCAACCACGCTTGTCACTCGTTCGTGCGCGATGGTCGGATCGAGTTCCTCGGCGACTGCACGCACGCGCTCGCGGGGCAGACCGTCGACCTCTCGGAAATCTGACGCCGCGCTGTCACGAATCGGCGTCGGCGGGCCAAGCAAGATCAAGAGGCGGGAACCCCTCGCACACCGCCGCGAGCTCGGGATGCTCGGCACAGTCCTCGTGCCCGCACTTCGGTAGTCGCTGTTCCAGCCGAGCGATCGCGTGGTGCACGGCTTCGAAAAACGCAGCGCTCACCGGACCCGATCCGTCAGCCATCGCGGGCGCGTGCCACGACACCGAGAAGTCGGTCCGGACAACGCGCCCCGCGCGCTCCACTTCTACCGTCCCGGAGATGCCATCAACCGATGGGTGACGGGTGCAGTGGTCGATCCGCACGTCCACGCGATCGAACTCACCCACGAACAGGCCGCCAATGATCTTGGCCTGCTCGTCCAGTCTCCACGTGGTCATGCGAACCGCGATGCCACATCACACACCGCCGCGCCACTTGAACCGGCGCACCGTGTTTCGGATCGGCGAAACGCCCGACGATGTGACGATGCCGCGCGGGGGCTCTGGCTCCTTCGGGATCATGAGTTCTGTCATCGCCCACACGAACGCGTCGAGTCGGTCGGGGGACTCTTGCCCGCTGTCGGGCGTCCACGTGGTGAGCTGCGACTCGAGCTGCGGGAAGTGAGTCGCGAGGTGAATGCGTTTCTGCTCGGACAGCGACGAGATCGGTTCGGCGCGCACGCGTTTGCCGCGTGATGCGTGCACGGCCTTGTACGGCGCGACGGACCACTCCGTGCGGATGTTGCGCTCGACGAGCTCGCCGCCGTTGTTCACCTCGCCAACGATCAGCGTCTCAACTTCGTTCGCGTACTTCTTCGCGGTGTCGCACGCGATCTTTGCCCATTCGGCGGGAGGGAAGCGCCCTGACAGGTCCTCGAGCCCGTACCCGTGATCGTCGTACCCGAGGCCGGCGACGATGATGCCCGTCTCGTTCGTCAGCGGTTTCTTCTTCCCCTTCGCCGCCATGATGTCGTCGGGATGCGTGCTCGACACCGCGGGGTCGAGCGCGACGACCACGCGCTTCAGCTTCGGGACGATGATCCGGCGCGTGTCGTCGAGGATCGTCTGCGTCCACAACGCGCCAGGCGTGTCGCCGAGAACGAGCGCTTCGAGCTCCTGCTTTCCGAGGCGCGTGCCCTCGTACTTCGAGATGATCGACCGGTAGAAGACTTCGGCCAGGTTCGCGCGGTTCTCGTACGTGGTCCCGGTCGTGACGCGCACCGTGCTGTTCGGCCCCTCGCGTTCCTGTTGCGCGAGGAGGTCCTTGATCACCTTCAGCGGCCGCGGCGTCGTCGTGATGATCACGCGCGGCGAGCGCCCGAGGCGCAAACCGAACATGAGCTGATCCCACGCGTCGAAGTCGCCCCACGCCGCGAGCTCGTCGGCCCATGCAAAATGATGCTGCGGACCGCGGAGCGCTTTCGCTTCCTCGGCCGAGTACGTGATGGCCTTCGAGCCGTTCGGCCACGTGAGACGTCGCTTCGACGGCTCATACAGCGGGCGAAACCACGGCGGTGCCTTCTCGACGATGCCGCTCTCGCCTTCGACCATGACGTCGCGGACGTCGGCGGCCGTTCGGGCAACGAGCGCGATGCGGCAGCCCGGGTTCTCCTCGGCCCACATGCGGACCGTTTCCGCGCCGGTCCTCGTCTTCCCGAACCCGCGGCCCGCGAGGATAAGCCACACGGTCCACTCGCCGGACGGGGGAAGCTGCTTGTCGCGAGCCTCGAGCATCCAGTCATACGCGAGGGCGACCGCCTGATCGTCGGAGAGCTCGGCGACCAGCGCGGCCTTCTCGGCGGCCGGCATCGAGCGAAGACGCTCGCGAAGCGTGACGATTTGGGCGTTCACGATTCCATCAGCCTGTTATGCGTCCCGACGAACGGTCAAAAATGACACCACCAAAACCAAGTGGTTTTGCCCGTGCGCTTGACACGGTTTTCCTCGAATCGGTCTGATCATGTCGTCCGCAGCCCGCCTCTCGGATCACGAGGCCTTCTCGGACAGCACCCGCACTTCGGCGATCGGGGCCGACGGCGGCGAGATCCCCAGCTTCCGCATCAGCGCCTCGCGCGCATCCTGCGGCGACAGCACGACGTGCTCGTGTTCGTGCTTCACCTCGCCGGACACCGCGAGCTTACGGCCCCATTCGTTCGGGTACTTCCGCGACAGCACCTCGAGGGCGACGCGCGGGTCGGTGCTCGCTCCCTTCGCGACGTACGCCTCGAGCGCTTGGCGTCCCTGGTCGCGCGCGCGATCCATTGCGGTGCAGAGCGAGCGGTATTTCTTGCTTCTCGGGTCGGTCGCTCCGGTCTGGATCGCGTCTCGGCCCTTTGCGACCCAGCGCTTCAGGGTGCTCGGGTTGATGCCGGCGAAACGTGCTGCGGACGCGTCGCACATGGTGCCGAGGGCGAGAGCGCTGCAGACCTTCCGGCGCGTCTCGGTGGTGAGCTTTGGCTTGCGCCCGCGGGGGTTGAAGCTTGGGCGCTTCGGCTTCGGGGGCGTCGTGGGGGCGTCGTTCGCCGGTGGCGACGGCGGGACGGACGGCTGGTCGCTCATGGTTGCGAGTGTACGTCAGGGTTTCGCAGTAGGCTCGGCTGCATGAGGCTCTCACACGCTGCGGCATTCCGAATCGCTCTCGTCATCGTTGCGTGCGCGGCGTTCACTGCGTCGTGCCGCGCGATGCTCACGCCCGTTTGCAAGGACGGCACGCTCTCGTGCACGAACGACGAGCAGATCCCTCACCCGCGGCCGTGGATCGATGGTCACCCCGGTGCGCCGCAGGGGGCGCCGCCTGGAACGAAGGGCGGCCTTCACCCGAAGGCGATGGTTGCTCGTGACGGCGGGTTCGCTGCGGACGGTGCGGCCGGCGATTGATGGCGCTCGCGGGGTAGGCTCACGGGATGCCCGATGCCACCCCCAAGATCGACCCGATGAACGTTCGTTGCCCGTCGTGCGCACAGAAGATGCGAACGGCGAATCTCACTGCCGACGAGGAGCGCGATCAGCAGCCGGAGCGTCCTCGCGCGGCCTACTCGTGCGGGAACGATGTCGAGGAACGATTCGGGCCACTGCAGTCGATCCGACGGACGCGCGCGTGCGGCGTGCGTGTCGTCGTCGAGGCGCATGGCGGTCGGATCGATTGGCTGCGCGTCACGCACGGCGAGGATGGTTCGCAGATGCTCGCCCTTCCCCGCGTCGCTGCGGTCGCGGCCGAGTGATACGTTGCGGCCCATGCGCCGCATCCGAATCCTTGCCGTCGCCTCCGCGATCCCGTTTCTCGTTGCCATCGCAGCCTGCGGCGGCGTTGTTGCAGAGGAGCCTGCTCCCGATGCGGGCGCGGATGCCACCGTGGTGCCTGCGCCCGCTCCTTTGTGCCCCGACCCTGCAGCCTCGAAGCCGCTCTCCGGTCCGGGCGCATCATGCCCGGACGTCGCGCCGGCGAATGGGGCAGCGTGCGGCCCGGTGGAGATTCACGGATGCGGGTGGGGTCCTGCCGATGCCGGGTGCGGCTTCGTGAACGGCGAGTGCGTCGGTGGCGCGTGGCGGATCACGTCGATGTGCGGGGATGCCGCGCCGCCCGAAGGCGCATGATCATCGGCTCTGGCGCCGCTGCTTCCAGGTACCCGGTGCCGCCGCATATCAGGCAGGCGTCGTATTCCACTTCGAACATCGGGGAGCCCCGGACGCGACTCGTTCCGAGCACCTCGCGCGTGCTTGCGACACGCGCCACACCCCCGCGGCCGCGACACGCCGCGCACGCGATCGACATCACTGGATAGCCGTCGAGCAATCCCGCACTTCTTGCACTCTCGGCGCACAGGAAGCAGACGTGCGGCTCGTCCCACGACCGCGATGCGAAATGGAGCGCGCCGGACTGTCCGCGCCTCACCATCTTCGGCAGGTTCTCGAGCAACCACTCGCACACCTCGTCGGACGGCTGCACGAACGGCCCGCGGATTGACGGCTTCACGCTCTCGCGCCTGCGCACCCTACCGAGCCCGCACAGCGAGATCGGGCGCACTTCGTCTTCGGGCCGCACGCTCTTCTCGTACTCCCAGCACGCGTCGGCCATCGCCTCATCGTCGGCGCACTCTGTGTGCTCGCACTGCGCGCGGCGTCGCAGGTGAATGGCGCCGCTCCCGAGCGAGTCGCGACGCGACGGCACGACGAGGAAATCCTTCGCGAGCAGCGTGTTGCGTTTCATCGCGTGAGCCGCCTCTCGTGACCTTCCTTCAGGTGGCGATTGCGACGCCTGCACTGCTCGCACAGCGGCGGGTTCGGGTGCATGTCGTTGATGCCATCGAACGCCCGGCGCGGCTCGCGGTAGAGATCGCCGCGCGACCCGCACGTGTAACAGCTCGGATTCGTCATCAGGTCACTCACTTCCCATCCTCGCTTTCGAGTGCGGTGCGGATTCGCTCCGCCGCACGCGGCAACCACTCACGGCTACCGTCTGGTAGCGTCACAGTGACAGAGCTGACCTCGTCCTCTGCGGCATCTGCCACCGCGTCGACGATCGACATCGCGTACGACAGCTTCTTCTGCTGGGC
>JGI10216J12902_101351221_pt1 | contig 10354 bp, 8 predicted proteins | sample KanNatreferecore_FD_12902 | JGI IMG/M metagenome (IMG submission 12902)
CGTCAATGTCGGGCTGGTCAATGAAATGAAGATGATCTGCGACCGGATGGACATCGATGTACACGAGGTCATCCGGGCGGCCGCCACAAAGCCATTTGGTTTCGTGGCCTATTGGCCCGGTCCCGGCCTGGGCGGGCACTGTATCCCGATCGATCCCTTCTACCTGACCTGGAAAGCGCGCGAGTATGGGGTCCACACGCGATTTATCGAGCTTGCCGGAGAAATCAACCACGCGATGCCGGAATGGGTGATCGGCAAGATCGTGCAGGCCTTGAATGACCGCGGCAAAGCGCTCAAGGGCAGTCGCTGGCTCGTGCTCGGCGTCGCCTACAAGAAGAACGTAAGCGACCTGCGTGAATCACCGGCGGTGACGTTGATGGAGCTCCTCGTTTCCAAGGGTGCAGTCGTCGAATACTCCGATCCTCACGTACCGGTTTTTCCGAGCATACGGGAGCATCGTTTCGATCTGCAAAGCGTTGTGCTCGCACCCGAGACGATCGCCTCGTTCGACGCGGTGCTGCTTGCGACCGATCACGATGCCTTTGATTACGAGCTCATCCAGCGTCATGCCAAGCTGATCATCGACACGCGAGGCGTGTATGTCGCTGCCGCAGCAAATGTCGTGAAGGCGTAAGGAGCCGTTTCTAGCCGTCCCGGGCGCTCGCCAGCCACCGCCGGACCCTGGGGTGCGCAAGTACCTCGCGGTTCACTATGTTGGGCGGCAATACGCCGCTGGCAAGCTTCGCCAGTCCCGTAAATGCTTCGGTGGCGATGCCGCCGAAGCATTCGTCGGTCGACGACAACGCATGCGGCGTGACGATCACATTGTCCATCGATAGCAGCGCGTTGTCTGGCTGCACGGGCTCCTGCTCAAAAACGTCGAGAGCGGCGCCGGCGATTTGCCGCGTTCGCAGGGCGGCGATGAGCGCGCTTTCATCGACGATCGGACCACGGGCGACATTCACCAGATACGCCGATGGTTTCATCAATCCGAGCCGCGCAGCGTTCACTAGGTGACGCGTTTCCTCATTGAGCAGGCAAGCCACCACGACGAAATCGCTGTCGGCCAGCAGCTCGTCGAGCGGCACGAGTCGCGCCCCGAGCTGCTCGATGTCCGTTCCCGGCACGTGCGGATCGGCGACCCGCACTGCCAGATCGAACATGCGCGCGATGGGGATCAGCGCCTTGCCGACCCCGCCTCCGCCGATCACGCCCAGCGTGCGCCCGGTGAGTCCTTTGCCCATGAGACTTGCGCGCTCGCTCCATCGACCGGCGCGCGTCAGGCGGTCTTTTTCAAGCAGGCGCTGCGCGAGTGCGAGAACGAATGTCATCGCCATCGTCGCTACGGGCCGGCGAATGGCGAGCGGCGTATTCAGCAGGATGACGCCGACCTCGTTGAGCGAGTTGATGTCGACGGCATCGTATCCAACGCCGTGACGCGCAAGAGCCTTCAATCGCCCTTCCGCCGCGAGCGCAACCGAGTTGCGCGTCACGCTGGCCGCGTTGACGTACAGTGCGTCGTATTCGAGACCCAGCTCGGGCGGGTACTCGGGATAGACCTTGCCAAGCCATTCCCACTCGACGTTGGGCGCCGAATCGAGGTGGGCGAGGGGTGCTCGCCCGAACGCAGGATCGTCCGGGCCGTTGAGCAGCTCCCGCGCCAGCCCGATTCGAAAACGCTCGCTCACTCGATTGCCAGAGAGTAGGTCTAAGGTGAGGTTTTCACGGGGTCCGCCCGATTATTGAATACTATCCGCGATACGCCAACCAGGCGTTTGAGTTGTCGAAGGCGACGTTGTCATTCCGGCGCTCTGATGGGATTGCTCGACGGTGATCTACCTCCACAAGATTCTCCCGCTCTTCCTGTTGCCGACCGGTCTCGCCCTTGTCCTCGTCGTGACGGGCTTGGTGCTGCGTCGCAGGGCGCTTTGCTGGATGGGAATCGGGGTGCTCTGGCTTGCGAGTACGCCTCTCCTCAGCGATGCGCTGATGCGCGCTGCCGAAGGATGGCAAAGCCGTCAGCCCCTTTCCGCGGTGCCAAAGGCTCAAGCCATCGTTGTGCTGAGTGGAGGGCGTATGGTCCCGCCCGGAGATCCGGATGCGACCGAATGGGGAGATGCCAATCGCTTTTATGGCGGAGTCGAGTTATACAAAGCCGGCAAGGCGCCGTTGCTCATTTTCACGGGCGGCTGGGTGCCGTGGCAGCTGAACGCGAAGCCCGAGGGAGAGGTGCTGATCGTGTACGCGGCGAACCTGGGCATTCCGCGCGATCGCATGTTGACGACGGCCAAGGTGACCAATACCGAAGAAGAGGGCCGAGCGGTGGCCGAATTGTTGAAGAACAAGATCGGCGGAAATGTCGCCCCGCGGGTGTTGCTGGTTACCTCGGCCTTTCACATGCGTCGTGCACAGCTGCTTTTCGCCAGGGCAGGGCTCGAAACAGTGCCATTTCCGGTGGATTTCAAGGTGCCAGCGGGGGAAAGTTTCACCGTGCTTGACCTGGTGCCCAACGGCGGCAGCCTGCGCAAGGCCGAGGTTGCGCTGCGAGAGCTCTACGGGCTGGCCTATTACTCAATATTCCGGGGGTAGATCGGGGCCCCTGCCCCCTGTGTATAATCCTGTTCACGTCTTGAACACGTGAACCCGTGAGCACTCCCGAAGAGATCAACCTGCAGGTGCTCCGGCACCTTGAGTCGGAACCTCGCCTCAACCAGAGAGGCCTGGCAGCGCGTTTGGGGCTGAGCCTCGGCAAGGCCAACTATTGTCTGCGCGCCTTGGTCGACAAGGGTCTGATCAAGATCAGCAACTTCAGGCGCAGCGACAACAAGCTCGCTTACAAGTACTTGCTGACGCCTTCCGGACTCCAGGAAAAGGCACGCCTGACCGTTTCCTTCTTGAAAAGGAAGCAGCAGGAATACGAGCAATTGCAGCTTGAGATCGCTCAACTGCAAGCAGAAGTGAAAACGCTCGGCCCCGAGCGCTCTGCACCGGCGACAGATGCGGACCGCCGCCCAAGCCGATAGACCCGTGACCTGGTACGTCGCGCAGACCAAGCCGCGCCGGGAGCATGTGGCTCGCGAGAATCTGGTGCGCCAAGGCTATGGCGTCTATCTGCCGCGAATCAGGGTGCTCAAGCAGCGGCGCAAGCGCCAGGAGATCGGGTATGAACCGTTGTTCCCGCGCTACGTTTTCTTCCAACCCTGCCATATCGAGCACTCGATCGCCCCGGTGCACTCTACGCAAGGCGTTACGGCAATCGTGCGGTTCGGCGGGGTTCCTGCGGTCCTGCGCTCCGACACCATTGCCGGCATCCGGACGTTCGAGTGCCGTCAAAACGCAGCCGATCTTGCAGAACTAAGAGCCCTTCAACCGGGCAAGTCGGTCGTGGTCACCGCCGGGGCGCTGGCCGGTCTTGAGGGTCTGGTCGCCACGGTCTCCGCGCAGCGCGTCATCGTATTGATGCGCCTGCTAGGGGAGGAGACGAGGGTAAGCCTTAGTCCTAGTGAGCTGAGGTTAGCACCCTAGCACCGAAGCAATTGCGGCCCGGCCGAGTCGGGTCGGCGAGCCGCAATTGCATGAGCTGTTTGCGTGTTGCCATTAAGGTGACGCGCCATGTGCTGTGCACGGTAGCCGGTGCACGGGCATGGCGGTAGCACGCCCGCCACGTTCTAAAGAGCACTGTGCAACGATCGCAAGACGTCAGCCAACTCCTAATGCGCCTTTGGCGTCACCTCAGCCGGAGGCGCCGGCGGCAGCTGCTTATGCTGCTCGTGCTGATGATTGTGGCGTCGCTCATGGAGATCGTCAGCATCGGAGCCATCCTGCCGTTTCTCGGCGTACTAACTGCGCCGGAGCGCGTTTTCAGCCACCCCGCCGCCCAGCCTCTGGTTCACGTCCTGGGGGTTACCTCACCGGAGCAGCTGTTGTTGCCGCTGACCGCGGCTTTCGGACTGGCAGCCCTGATCGCGGGTGCCATGCGCCTGCTGATGATCTGGGCCAACGTGCGGATTTCGTTTGCCACGGGCGCCGATCTGGGCGTCGATATCTACCGTCGCACGCTGTACCAGCCTTACGCCATTCACGTCGCGCGCAACAGCAGTGAAGTGATCAGCGGCATTACGGGAAAAACAAACACGATCGCCAACAGCATCCTGATGTCGATCCTCACACTGACGAGCTCCTGCATCATGGGCATCACCATCCTGATCGCCCTGTTGGCGGTTGATCCGCTCATAGCCCTCGCCGCTTTTGCCGGATTCGGCGTCCTCTACGCCATCATCATGCGCATCTCTCAGCGTCAGCTTGCCGCGAACAGCCGGCGCATCGCCCAGGAATCGACACAGGTCCTCAAATCACTGCAGGAAGGCCTGGGCGGCATTCGCGATGTCCTGATCGATGGTAGCCAGGCCACCTACTGTCAGATCTACCGCGACTCGGACCTGCCCCTGCGCCGCGCGGACGGTAACAATCTGGTCATAGCGCACAGCCCCCGGTACGGCATGGAGGCACTCGGCATGATTCTCATCGCCGGTCTCGCCTACACCCTCGCCCAGCAGGCCGACGGTATCGCCAAAGCCATTCCCATACTTGGCGTTCTGGCCCTCGGCGCCCAGCGGCTATTGCCGGTGATGCAGCAGGGCTATGTAGCCTGGTCCAGCATTCGAGGCGGCCAGGCTTCGCTACAAGACACGCTTGAACTGCTGGATCAGCCGCTGCCGGCATACGCGAACCAACCGCCCCCGCAACCCATTCCATTCCGCGAGCGCATCACGCTTGCGAATCTCTCGTTCCGCTACGCACCCGATGCCCCATGGGTCCTGCACGACTTCGATCTGACGATTTCCAAAGGCAGCCGCGTCGGGTTCATCGGGGCGACCGGTAGCGGAAAGAGCACTCTGCTCGACATCATCATGGGCCTGCTTGAGCCAACTGAGGGCACGCTCGCCGTTGATGACCAGGTCATCAGTGCGGGCAACCAGCGTGCGTGGCAAGCCCATATCGCTCACGTCCCGCAGGCGATCTACCTGGCGGACAGTTCGATCGAAGAAAATATTGCGTTCGGCGTACCGAAGAAGCAAATCGACCCCACTCGCGTGCGCGCGGCGGCGCAGCAGGCGCAGATTGCTCAAGTCATCGAAAGCTGGCCGAAGCAGTATCAGACCCTGGTCGGCGAACGCGGCGTCCGCCTTTCCGGCGGCCAGCGCCAGCGCATCGGAATCGCCCGCGCGCTCTACAAGCGCGCCGACGTCATCATCTTCGATGAGGCGACCAGCGCACTCGATACGGAAACAGAGCGCGCGGTCATGGAAGCGATCGAGGGCCTGAGCAGCGAACTTACGATCCTCATCATCGCCCACCGCGTGAGCACGCTTCGCAACTGCAACCAGATCGTCGAACTGGGCAAAGGTGCGGTATAGGGCCGAAATCGATGGTCTGCGCGCGGTCGCGCTGATCCCGGTCATCCTGTTTCACGCGAGATTTGACTGGTTCAGCGGTGGTTATGTCGGTGTGGACGTATTTTTCGTGATCAGTGGCTACCTGATCACGTCTCTGATTCTCGTGGAGAAGGAAGCGGGTACGTTCACGTTGCGCAACTTCTATGAGCGACGTGCCCGGCGCATCATACCGGCGCTGTTCTTCGTCACCGTGGCCTGCATCGTGCCGGCCTGGCTCTGGATGATGCCGAGCCAGCTGAGAGACTTCGCGCAAAGCGTAGTCGCCCTGGCACTGTTCTCTTCGAACATCCTGTTCTGGCGCAAAGGGGACTATTTCCTTGCAACCGCAGATGACATGCCGTTGCTGCATACCTGGAGCATTGCGGTCGAGGAGCAGTACTACGTCGTCTTCCCGATCCTCATGCTTCTGTTGTGGTCCATTCGACGCCGCCGGCTGATCGCCCTCATCGCGATCGCAGCGGCGACCTCGTTGCTGCTCTCGGAGTACGGCTGGCGCCATCACCCGGGAGCCAATTTTTACCTGGCTCCTACGCGAGCTTGGGAGTTGATGCTCGGGGTGCTCGCGGCGTTCTATTTGCATGCCTACGCTCATAGCAATAGAACGTGGCTCAATCAGACGGCAAGCCTTGGCGGATTCGGCCTGATCATCGTTGCGGTTACGTTCTTCGACAGAAACACGCCGGTTCCGAGCTTGCTTGCGCTCATTCCCACGCTGGGTACGGTGCTGGTAATCTGCTTTGGGGACAAGACCACGCTGGTCGGCAAGCTCCTGTCGACCCGAGCGCTCGTGGGCATAGGCCTGGTTTCGTACAGCGCCTATCTGTGGCACCACCCGCTATTCGCGTTTGCCCGAATCCGGAGCCTCGATGAGCCCGGCCTATGGCTGTACGCAACCTTGTGTGCGGTTACCTTCGTGCTGGCGTATCTCACCTGGAAATACGTCGAGAGGCCGTTCCGGGAAAGACGGATTTTGTCCTCAGGTCAGGTGTTCAGCGTAGCCGCGCTCTCGTCGACAGCACTGATCGCCATCGGCCTCGTAGGTCATCTGAACCGTGGATTCGAGGAGCGGGTGGACAGCAGAGTGCTTGCGTTGAGCGCCTATGAGGGCGACACCAATCCGCGCATGACGGAATGCAGATCCGGCGGCAGCAGACTGATCCCGCCCCGGAATGCCTGCATCTACGGTACCAATCCAGTTCCCAGGATTGCATTGTGGGGTGACAGCCACGCGGATCAGCTCGCGGTGCCCCTGGAGCAATTGGTTCGCAGCAAGTCCGAGAGCTTCATTGAGCTTGCGTACGCCGGCTGCCCGCCAATGATCGACGTCTTCCGGATCGACAGCCCCGAGTCTCGGTGTGCCGAGTACAACTCACAGGCGCTGAGCTACTTGCTGGAAACAAGGACCATCGACACGGTCGTGATGCATGCCTATTGGACGGGTTACATCGATGACGGCCTGTTGAGAGTCGATGCACGAGGTAATCCCGTTCCCGCCCCGATTGCCGAGCAGTTGAGCTCCGTCGTGCAACGATTGAGGCTCGCGGGAAAGAAAGTCATCCTGATTTTCCCGGTGCCCAAGATGCCCTCGAGTCCGCCTCAGTATCTGGCCAAGAAACTGATGTTTACCGCGGACGTCGGCGACGTCTTTATCACGATGGATGAGTATGTCAGCCAATCGAAAAAATCCTTTGCCACCCTGTCCCCGATCGCCCGCAGCCAGCGGGTCGAGGCCGTCTACCCGCACATGGCCTTGTGCGATGTCGACGCGAATCGATGCTCCGCGACTGACGGGGACCGGGTGCTCTACAGGGACAATGGTCACGTATCGATTACCGGCGCCCGTCGGATCGTCCCCCTCCTGCAGAGGGGACTTGGATACTAGGAACGAGAGAGAGCCATGCTTACCAATTCATCCATTCTGATCACCGGCGGAACGGGGTCCTTCGGCAATACGTTCGTGCCGATGACGCTCGCCAAATACAACCCCAAGCGACTCGTCATCTATTCCCGTGACGAGATGAAACAGTGGGAGATGGCGCAGGGCTTCGAGCACGATTCGAGGGTGCGCTTCATCATCGGCGATGTACGCGACAAGGATCGCCTGGCCCGCTCGCTCGACGGCATCGACTACGTGATCCATGCGGCGGCAACCAAGATCGTGCCGACCGCGGAATACAACCCGTTCGAGTGTGTCAAGACCAACATCAACGGGGCCATGAACCTGATCGATGTCTGCATCGATCGCGGGATCCGGCGCGTCGTCGCCCTGTCGACGGATAAGGCGAGCAATCCGATCAACCTCTACGGCGCAACCAAGCTCGCGTCCGACAAGTTGTTCGTGGCGGCGAACGCCTATGCCGGAACGCATCACACGCGGTTTGCAGTGGTCCGCTACGGCAATGTCATGGGGTCGCGGGGATCGGTCATTCCGTTTTTCATGTCGTTGGCGCACACGGGTGTCCTGCCGATTACGGATGTCCGGATGACCCGCTTCATGATCACGCTCGAGCAGGCGGTTGAGCTCGTCTGGCATGCCTTCGACGACATGCACGGCGGTGAGATCTATGTCAGGAAGATTCCTTCGATGACGATCCTGGACATCGCCAATGCGGTTGCGCCGGCAGCGAAGCACCGGATCATCGGCATCCGGCCCGGCGAAAAGATCCACGAGCAAATGATCGGCCAAGAGGACGCGGCACATACCTACGCGTTCAAGGATCACTACAAGATTCTTCCCGCGATTCATAACTGGTCGTCGGACCCTTCGCGCATCAACGGGGGCGCAAAGGTGGAGGATGGATTCACCTATTCTTCCTCAACCAATACGGACTGGATGCCCGTCGAGGTCCTCCGCGCCTGGCTCGAAGAGCATCGCGGCAAGATCGGAGCGAACTGACCGGCATGGCCGCGGCGGTACTCATCACCGGGGGGTCCGGCCTGCTTGCGCTCAACTGGGCACTGGCGATCCGCGAGCGCCATCCGGTCACGCTGGGGATTCACGAGCGCGCGATTTCACTCGCAGGCGTGCGAGCGCTGCAGATCGACCTCGAGTCCGTCGATCAGATCGTGCACGTATGCAAGGCCGTCGGTGCTCAGACCGTCATCCACACGGCCGGCCTCACCAGCGTTGAGAAGTGCGAGGCGCAACCGGAGCAGGCGCAGCACATCAATGTGAATCTCGTTGCGAACGTTGCGCACGCCTGCGCCAAGCTGGACCTGCAGTTGGTGCATATCTCGAGCGACCATTTGTTTTCCGGAGACCAGTCGTTGGTGAGCGAGACCCACCCGGTTGCGCCCAGGAACGTGTATGGACGGACAAAAGCCGAATCCGAGGCTCGAGTCCTCGAGATTCACCCCCGGAGCCTTGTGGTGCGCACAAACTTCTATGGCTGGGGACCGCGCTACCGCCGCTCATTCAGCGATGTGGTCATCGACGCGCTGCGCTCCGGTCGCGCACTGACTTTGTTCCGGGATGTCTTCTACACGCCCGTCCTCATCGAAACGGTCGCCCAGGCGGCGCACGATCTGATCGAGGTGAACGCCCAAGGCGTTTTCCACGTCGTGGGCGATGAACGCATCTCCAAGTACGAGTTCGGGCGCAGGATCGCAGAGAAATTCAGGCTCGACGCCGGTCTGCTCGTTCCCGGAGCCTTGAGCGATCAGGCCTCGCTCGTCCAGCGTCCGCACGACATGAGCCTGTCGAACCAGAAAGCCTGTAGCCTGCTCGGCCGAAAACTGGGCGGGGTTGACGAGCACATCGCAAGACTCCAGCAGCAGGAACGAGACGGCCTAGCCGAGGAACTGCATTGCCTATGATCCCCTACGGAAGACACCACGTTGACGAGGAAGACATCCAGGCGGTCGTCGATATCCTGCGCAATGGTGCATTGACCCAAGGCCCGGTCGTCGAGGCCTTCGCGGAGATCATCGCGGACTACGTCGGAGCCAAGTATGCCGTCGCGGTTTCAAGCGGCACGGCCGGTCTGCATCTTGCGGCGCTTGCGGCGGGAGTCGGCCCGGGCCAATCGCTCGTTACGTCCCCGATTACGTTCGTTGCCAGCGCCAACGCGGCGCTCTACGCTGGCGGACGCGCCTTGTTTGCAGATATCGACCCGCGCACGGCCAACCTGTGTCCGGACCGACTGAGGAAGAGGCTTGACGAATCCCGGGACGTCCGCGCAATCATCCCCGTTCATTTCGCGGGCTTGCCATGCGACATGCCCGCAATCCAGGCGGCCGCGGATCGCGTCGGCGCTGCAGTGATCGAGGACGCGGCGCACGCGCTGGGCGCTCATTACCCGGACGGCCGGCGCGTCGGTTCATGCGCTCATTCGCTGATGACGGTTTTCTCTTTCCATCCGGTCAAGGCGATTGCGGCGGGCGAAGGGGGCATGATTACGACCAACGACGAGCCCACGTATCGCAAGCTGCTCCGGCTGCGCAGTCACGGCATCAACAAGCTCGACGATCCGCTCGAGCTGCCGCAACAGGCGGAAACCGACGGCGTGCGGAACCCGTGGTATCACGAGATGCAGGAGCTTGGGTTCCACTATCGGATCACCGATATTCAATGTGGCCTGGCGATCTCGCAGTTCAAGAAGCTTCCCAAGTTCCTCGCGCGACGGCGGCAACTCGTCAAAGCGTACGACGAGCAGTTTTCCGGGATGCGCAATTGTCGCCCGGCGCAAGCGATGGGGCGCGATCAGAGCGGCCACCACCTCTATGTGCTGCGGGTCGATTTCAAAGCGGCGGGTCTGACCCGCGCCCGCCTGATGAACGAGCTCAGGACGCGGGACATCGGTACGCAAGTGCACTACATCCCGGTTCCTGCCCAACCGCATTACCGCAGGCTCGGCTTCAGGCCCGAGGATTATCCCGACGCCCAAGCCTACTATGCG
>JGI10216J12902_100351338_pt1 | contig 10347 bp, 7 predicted proteins | sample KanNatreferecore_FD_12902 | JGI IMG/M metagenome (IMG submission 12902)
TCTCGCCTGTCACGCCCCGGCAGGTCGATCTCGCCGCCGAACTGTGCCGCACGTTCGGCAGCCGGTTGGTCCTGCATCACAACAAACATTCGCTCGGCCGCGTCGCAAGCGTGGGCTGGATGTGGAACGCCGATCATCAAGTCGACAGCCAGACCGTCGTCGAAGCGAAGCTCCGCGACTACATCTCCCGCGTACCCGACGGCGTCCGCGCCGAGCCGCTCATGACGGAAGGTCCGGTCTCACGCGCCGTGCTTGCCGCCGGCGAGCTGGTGAAGGCGGACCTCATCGTGCTCACCGCTCACGGAACACTCGCCGACGACCACGCCTCGGTCACGGAGCGAGTACTCGAAGACGGCGGTCGCGCAGTTCTCGTACTGCACGAGCCGGCGGTCGAGCCACGCACGCCGCGGTTCGCAGCGAAATCGGCCGAGCCGCAGATCGTCGTCGCGCCGACCGATCTCGAGCCGACGTCGCCTGCGGCGCTGGCGCTGGCGTTCGACCTCGCGCGTCAACTGGCGATCGAACTGCATCTCCTGCACGTACGCTCAGGCGCGCGCGCCGGCTCCGAGACAGATGCGATCGGCAAGCTTCGCACGCTCGTCCCCGGAGATCTCACGGAGCGCGTGAAAGTCCACGTCGAGCGCGGCGACGTCGGCCGCTGCATCGCGGCGGTCGCCGAGCGACTCTCAGCCGTGTGCATCGTGATGGGCGAGCATTCGCGCACGGCGCGCCGGCGATGGTTCAGCCGCGACACGCCGAGCGTCGTGCTGCACCAGGCGCACTGTCCGGTGTGGTACGTCCCGGCCGCGCGAGCGGCGTAAATGGCTCGATCGGACTAGGGTGCCGATGGCGAGTCCGATGCCGCCGGATCCTTCACGACGACCCGCTTCGCGAGCGACGCGATCGTCGTGACCAGCTCCGCGGGATCGATGGGTTTGGCGAGATGGATTTGAAAGCCCGCCTGTAACGCTTTCATCCGATCTTCGGATCGCGCGTACGCGGTCAACGCCGCGGCCGGGACTTCGCGGATCCGTGGATTGTCGTGACGCCTGAGGCGATCGATGAAGGCGAAGCCGTCCATGCGCGGCATCCCGAGATCCGCGACGACTACGTCAGGACCTTCAGTTCCAATCTTCTGCAGCGCGTCCTCTGCCGATTGCGCCGTGGTCACCCGCGCACCAGCGGCTTCCAGCACTTCGCTGACGAGCGCCAGCGCGTCGGTCTCGTCATCCACGGCAAGGACGTGAATGCCGCGAAGACTCGTGCTGGCAAAACTCCCGGCGCTCGCTCCCGAACGAGGGTGAATCCGGGGAACATCTTCACGGAGCGCGTAAACGGCCATCAGCGGCACCGTGACGCGGAACGTCGCGCCATGGTCGAGGCCCGCGCTCGACGCTTCGATGGTGCCGCCATGCATCTCGGTCAATTGACGCGCGATCGACAAGCCCAGGCCGAGGCCGCCTCGCTCGCGCGTGGAACCGGCGTCGGCCTGTCGAAATCGGTCGAAGACGTGCGGGAGAAACTCCGGCGGAATGCCGATGCCGGTATCGCTCACGGTCAACTCGACGTGCGAGTTCACGCGCTCGAGCCGCACCTGCGCCTTGCCGCCGCGTTTGGTGAACTTCACCGCGTTCGACAAGAGGTTCCACAACACCTGCTGCAGCCGCTCGGGATCACCGGACACGGGCGCCGCCTCCGGATCGATGACGCTTTCGACCCGGACACCCTTGGCGTCGGCAGCCGGCGCGATCGCATCGATGGCGTTGCGCACGATGGCCGGAAAATCGACGGCTTGCACGTTGAGCCGGATCTTGCCCGACACGATCCGCGAGATGTCGAGGACGTCCTCGACGATTTGCGTCAACGACGTCGCGTTCCGCTCGATGGTTTCGATCGACTTCTTCGTCTTGTCGGGCGCGACGATGCCGGAGCGCAGCATCCGCGCGTAGCCGAGAATCGCGTTGAGCGGCGTTCGGAGTTCGTGCGAGAGGCTCGCCAGAAACTCGTCCTTGATGCGGCTGGCGTCACGAACGCTCTCGTATAGCCTGGCGTTCTCGAGCGCGACCGACGCCCATGCGGCGATGCCCACCGCGATTCGTTCGTGATGCGCATCGAATCGGCCGACGGCGGAATGCCCGAAGAACAGCCCACCGATGACTTCACCGCCACGACCCTTGACCGGCACGGCCAGATAGCTCCGGACCGGTAGATGCCCGGGCGGCATGCCGTGATACGGCGCGTTGTGACCGTATCGCGAATCCTTCGTGATGTCGTGGCTGCGCACCACGCCCGCGCCCTTGAACGTCGGCTCGAAGACCTCCGTATTCCGCGGCATCGGAAACTTCGAGAACATCTCGCGCGGTACGCCGGAAATCGTGTAGAGCGTGTACGCCTCGCCCCGCTCGTCGACGACGTTGTAGAAGAAGGCTCCGAACTCGGCGCTCGTCAGTTCGGTGGCGGCGTCCGTGACCGCCTGGACCACCTTCTCCCGATCGAGATCCGAGGCGACGATCGCGCCGACGTTGTTCAGTGTTTCCGTGACAGCGGCGTTTTCCTGAACCAGCCGAATTCGCTCCGCCTCCGCCAGCTTGCGCGCCGTGATGTCGCGAACGATTTTCGAGGCGCCGACAATCCGCCCCGCGTCGTCACGTATCGGCGAAAGCGTCAGGGCGACGTCGACACGGCGGCCGTCCTTGGTCACGCGGACCGTCTCGAAATGCTCGATGCGTTCGCCGCGCCGGAGGCGTTCCAGGATCTCGTCCTCCTCCGACTGACGCTCTGGGGGAACAAGTAGTCGTACTGGCTTACCGATCAACTCGTCTGACGAATAGCCGTACAAACGCTCCGCCGCGCGGTTACACGACTGGATCACGCCGTCGAGGTCCTTCGCGATGATCGCGTCGTCGGCAGAGTCCACGATCGCGGCGAGAAACGCCTTCGTGGCACTTGTGTCCTGCCGCAGACGCGCCAACTGCAGCTGCGAGGCCACGCACGCGAGCAGCTCGCGCGCGCTGAACGGCTTGACGAGGTACTCGTCCGCGCCGGCACGCAGGCCCTCGATCCGCGATTCTTCTCCGGCGCGCGCCGACAGCAGGACGAATGGAATCGATCGCGTACGCTGGTCGCTGCGGACGGCCGCAAGCAGTCCGAAACCGTCGAGCTCCGGCATCATCACGTCGGTGAGCACGAGATCCGGTGAATCCGCGCGTATCCGATCGAGCGCCGCACGGCCGTCGGCGACGACGTCCACGCGGTACTGCTGTCCGAGAATTCTGGCCAGGTAGTCCCGCATGTCGGCGTTGTCGTCGGCGACGAGGATTCGCGCGCTGTCGTGTGGCGCCTCTGTCGCGGTCGAGGACGCGGAAACGAGCGGCTCGGCAAACCCCGGGCGGGCACTCACGCCGTTCGGCAGCCACCGCAGCGCTTCTTCGACGAACGGTGTGGCGCCGATCGCCGTGGAGGCGAGCTGCCGTGGCGCCGCGATGCGATCGGTTGGAAGATGCGAACTGCCCGTCCGGACGCTCACGGTGAACGTCGTACCACACCCGACCGCGCTCGTGACGCCGACCGTTCCGCCGTGCAACCTGGCGAGCTCCTGCACCAGCGCCAGGCCGATGCCGGTGCCCTCGTGCGTCCGCGCTTTCGCGTGCTTGACGCGGTGAAAGCGCTCGAATACGCGAGCGACATCCTCCTCGGGAATGCCAACGCCGGTATCGGTCACACGCAGATCGACGCGGTCGTCCCTCCAGCGCAGCTCGACACGGATCTCGCCTTCGAACGTGAACTTGAACGCATTCGAAAGAATGTTCAGGACGATCTTCTCCCACATGTCCCGATCGACGAAGACCGGCTGCGGCAGTGGCGGGCAGTCGACGATAAACGTCAGGCCCGCTTTCTCGATCGCAGATCTGAAGGCGCTCGCGAGATCGATCGTGAGCGAGGCGAGATCGGTCGCCTCGTAGTTGGCATCGATGCGGCCGGCTTCGATGCGCGAGAAGTCCAGCAGCGTGTTGACGAGGCGCAGGAGCCGCAGCGCGTTGCGATGCGCCGTTTCGATCCGTTCGCGATGCGCCGGCGTCGCGGGTGTCGGATCTGCCAGGTCGTCCTCGAGCGGACCGACGAGCAACGTCAATGGCGTCCGGAACTCGTGGCTGACGTTGCTGAAGAACATCGTCTTGGCGCGATCGATCGCCGCGAGCGCTTCAGCGCGCTGCCGTTCCAGTTCGTACGCGCGCGCGTTGGTCAGAGCCGTCGCCAATTGATCCACCACGAGGCCGAGGAAGCTTTGATAGCTCGCGTCGAAGGGGCGGCGTGGATTGATGCCGACGATCAGCCTTCCACTGCGACGGTCGGCCGACGACGGGATGAGGAGCGTCTTGACCAGATCGGGCTTGGCATCCGCCAACAGTTGCTCGGCACCGGGAGTACCGGCCTGAAAATCGTCGTCGAGATACGCGAGCGCGAACACCACATCCGGCTTCGCGGTCAGCGTGTTCATCGTCAGCAGGCACGCGTCGCGCTCGGTTCGCGCCGTAGCATTGTGCGCGGCGAGATCGCGGAGCAGCGCCAGGCGGCGCTCGCCAACCACGCGCTCGGTTGTTTCCGTGACGATGCAGAACACGCCGCCGACGGTGCCGGACTCGACGCGCACCGGATCGTAGGAGACGTCGAAGTACGTTTCCTCCACGAAGCCGTGCCGCTCGATCATGAACAACAGATCGCGGGCCCAGAACGCCTCACCCGTCCGGACCACGCCGTCGAGCAAGGCGTGGAGGCCAACCTGGGTGTCCCAGATCTCGCTCCACGCTTCACGCCCCGGCAGGCCCAGTGCGTCAGGGTGTTTGGCGCCGAATACGGGTCGGTAGGCGTCGTTATAAAGAACGTTGAACTCGGGCCCCCAGAAGAACGCGATCTGCGCCTTGGACGGCAGCAGCATGCTGACCGTGCTGCGAAGACTCTGCGGCCACTGCCGCGGCGGACCGAGGGCCGTGCGCGACCAATCCATGGCCCGCATGCGAGCGCCCATTTCACCGCCGCCGGCAAGAAACGTCAGTTCTGTTGGATCGATTTGCGGGTTTCCCATTCCACGCTGCTGCACCGAGGCCCAGCAAGGATCTGACCAAGTCTGGGCGCGCCTCAACGCGCATATTCTACTGACTTGCAGTCAGATCGCGTGTCAGGCTCGCGCGTCAGCGACCCAACCTCAGCCGTCGAAGTGGAATGATTCGTTGCGTCGTCAGAGGCTTTCGAGCGGCGGCGGGAAATACGGTGCGCTGCGCGACCGCACCCTGCGGACGGTAGAAGCGGAAGGTCAAACTGTAACTCGCGCCTTTCGGCGTCGGTAGCCAGTTTCCGTCTGGCGCGTCCTTCGGGCGTGCGTCCGAGAAGTACAGTGTCAGCGATCCGTCCTGACCGTACTGCAGCTTCGACTCCTTGTTGAGGAGGTACCGCTTCAGAGGATTCGGAAGGACGCGCCGATGCACTGAATCGACCGCGATTACCGACCAGAAGTAGCTCGCGTATTGCGCCGGCAACTGATCCTTCGCGAAGTGCATCTTGTACGAACGATCTCCTGAGAGCGGCTGGCCAGCGGGATCGACAAAGCCCTTGAAGGAGATCACTTCGTCAAGAGTATTGGCCCAGATACCGCCGTAGTTCACGACCGTGCGCAGGAGCCAGTTCTTTCCATACACGCCCATCGTCGACGCAACCGCCCATCCGTTGCGCACCGTTCCGTCAGCCAGCGTGGGCGTGGCTTTCTTGATGTCGGCGAAGGCCTTCGTGCGAATCGCCTGGTCGATGCGCGAGCGCTCCGCGGGATCCTTGATGGCATTCGCGATCTCGCGCGCAGCCCGTTGAAGCGTCTCCATTCCTGGATTGATGTCGGCTTCGCTGTCGAGTGCGGCGACGGCCGAATCGAACGCTTCGACGCCTGGAAGCGCGTCGATGTCGAAGATCAGCGTTTTTGGGATGGGCGCGGAACTCGAACTGCTTTTGCAACGCCACCGCCTCGTCCCAGTTGGCGCCGAGCTCGACACGCGACAGCACGCGCATGTACTTCACGGGCACGTCAATGCGTTGGACCCCTTCAGGGATCGGCACGTTGCTACCCTTCAGGCAGACGGCGAATTGCCCGTTCGGGTGCTGCGGAAACGCGTGTTCATTGATGTTGGCAACGGTCTCGCCCCAGCCGTTGAGGAATTGCACGGTGTAGTAACGTCCGTTGATCTTGGGGACTGTTACAAGCAGGCAGCTTTTCTCGTCCACGGCCGCCCAGGCCTCGGAGTAGGCAACGTCGAGATTCGGATTCGGCCATTGCACCTGACCGGGCTGGCGATGCACCAGCACGTTCCACTCGAAGCCTTCCTGGAAGTCGAGTTGCTGCTGACGTAGCACCAGCAGCCGCCCGAGTAGATACACCTACGCGTCGCTGATGCCCTGATCCGCGATGGTCCCCGTGTTTGTCATCGTTCACCTTTCTCCCGGCACCGTTCAATGCTATCGGCGACCGGTAGGCCTGGGAGTCGGAGAAGTACGTCCCGCGCCAATGAAAAAGTACGGGGGTGCGCCATGAAGATCTACGGCGCACCCTATACAAAGGTATAGGCGATACCTTCGTCTGATAGATCCGCCGCTCCGCGTCTGATTTCATGCGCTCGAAAAAAGGAGGTCCGCATGACACCAGGCACTGCCACGGCACGCGAGCAACCCGCAATTCGTCCGTTCCAGGTGAATGTGCCCGAAGAGGAACTGGCCGATCTGCGCAGACGGGTTCTCGCGGCGCGTCTGCCAGAACGCGAAACCGTTTCCGATTTCTCGCAGGGCGTGCCGCTCGACACCGTCAAGAAACTGGCGCAGTACTGGGCCACGGAGTACGACTGGCGCAAGGTCGAAGCGCGGCTCAATTCCCTACCGAACTTCATCACCGAGATCGACGGTCTCGACATCCACTTCATTCATGCGCGTTCGAAGCACGAGAACGCATTGCCGGTCATCGTGTCGCACGGCTGGCCCGGCTCGATCGTCGAGCAGCTCAAGCTGATCGATCCGCTGACGAATCCGACTGCACATGGCGGCACGCCGGACGATGCCTTCCACGTCGTCATCCCATCGATGCCCGGATACGGCTTCTCGGGAAAACCCACGAGCACCGGTTGGGGACCGGAGCGGATCGCCCGCACGTGGGATGTGTTGATGAAGCGTCTCGGCTACACCAGCTACGTCGCGCAGGGTGGCGACTGGGGCGCAGTCATCGTCGAACTGATGGGCGCGCAGGCGCCGGATGGATTGCTGGGGATCCACACCAACATGCCCAACGTGGTGCCACCCGACATCGACGTCGCGGCATTTACCGGCGCGCCGATGCCGGCCGGTCTGTCCACCGAGGAGCAGCACGCGTACCAGATGCTGACGTCCTTCTACAAGGATGTGTACTACGCGCTATTCATGGGCACGCGTCCGCAGACGCTGACGGCGCTGTCGGACTCGCCCGTCGGCCTGGCCACGTTCATGATCGATCACGACCGGCGCAGCCTCGAGCTCATCTCGCGCTCGTTCAACGGCGTCGCGGAAGGCCTCACGCGTGACGACGTGCTCGACAACGTCACGCTGTTCTGGCTGACGAACACGGGCGTGTCGGCAGCGCGGCTGTACTGGGAGAAACCGGCCAACCTGCCGTTCTTCACGCCGAAGGGCGTCAAGGTTCCGGTGGTCGCAAGTGCGTTCCCGGACGAGCTGTATCACGCGCCACGGAGCTGGGCGGAGAAGGCGTATCCGAAACTGCTTCGCTACAACAGTCTCCCGAAGGGCGGACACTTCGCGGCATGGGAGCAGCCAAAGTCCCTCTACGGGGAAATGCGCGAGGGATTCAGATCACTGCGCTAGAACGCCAACCGACGGGCCCTCGCGGGCATGCCGACGAGCGGCCCGTCACTTCTCGATATCGCGTCCTGATCAGAACAGCACCGCCGTTCGGGCAGCTACCCCTCGGCGGTGTCGGTCAGCGTTTTCCACATCACGATGGCGCTCGCGGGACACGCGGACCGGAACTCGATTGATTCTTTGACGCTCGCCGGCACCTGCTCTCGCGTCACTCGCGCGAATCCACATTTCGGAAAATACGATTCGGCCGACGTCGTCAGCAGATAGACGGCTGGCATCCCCAGGGACTGCGCCAACGTGACGGCCGCGTTCGTCAATCGTCGTCCCACACCGCGCCCCCGAGCCGCGGGTGCGACGACCACCGATCGCAGGAGCACACCGTCCGCATAGATTTCGAGCGCTGCGCAACCGACGATCGCGTCACCGTCGCGGGCGACGAACGCGGCATCCAGGTGCTCGAGCAGCCCGTCGATCGGCAGTCCGGCGTCCTGGAGCAGCTGCAGCATCAACGGACCATCGGCATCGGATGCGCGTTCAATCAGCAGGTTCGTCATCATCTCTACGAAAGACGCAATGTTTCTACGAGCAGCACGTCGGGCCGCAGCACGCCTTTGCTTCGGGTTTGCGGGCGCGGATAAACGCGCTGGAGACCTTGCCGTCGATATCCGGAGCCATGCGCTCCACGTCAATACCAGCTTCGGCGAGAAACGCCCGCGCATCGTCGACCTGATAGACGCGCCACGGCTCGACCGCTGCGTCGATGAAGCCCGCCGCTTGCAGCTTCGAGACGTAGTCCTCATCGCGAAGGGCGCCGGCGACACATCCGACCCACAGCTCCAGACTGCGACGAATCTCGGCCGGGACATCGCCGCGAATGACGACGTCCGACACGGCGAACCGTCCGCCAGGTTTCAGAACGCGAAACGCTTCACGCAGCACGGCGTCCTTGTCGACAGACAGGTTAATCACACAGTTCGAGATGATGACGTCGACGGATTGATCGGGAAGGGGGATGGCTTCGATGGTCCCCTTCAGGAACTCGACGTTGGTCGCGCCGGCCTTGCGCTGGTTGTCGCGTGCAAGCGCCAACATCTCGTCGGTCATGTCGAGGCCGTAGACTTTACCTTCGGGCCCAACGCGTTTGGCCGAGAGCAGCACGTCGATGCCTCCACCGGACCCGAGATCGAGAACGGTCTGTCCCGGCTCCAGGTCGATCAACGCCGTCGGGTTGCCGCAACCCAGCGACACGGCCACAGCCTCTCCGGGGATGCCGCTCGTTTCCGCGTCCGAGTAGAGGTTCGAGCTGATGGGATCACCGCATCCACAGGCGCTCGGCCCGCAACACCCAGTCGCGCCGACCGATCGTGCGATTTCTCCGTACTTCTCCCGCACTGCTTCCTGAACGTTCGTGGTGGACATGGCTGGCTCCTTTGTCGAATGATTGTTACTGACAACTAACATGCACAAAAAACGTCAGGCGCACGACGCCGTTTCGCTGTCCGGCGCACAACAGCCGCCGCCGGCTCCGGAGCGGAACCGTGCATCCGCTGCGCGGCCGAGCCGCTGAATCACCTGCACGACACCAGCGCGAATTTCGGGGGCGAGATCCTGCAACAGTTGTTTCTGCTGCTCCACGAGGTCGGACGTAATCAGCGAACACAGCCGCTGCCCCTGACGCGTGACGCTGATCAGCATCGCGCGGCCATCCGTCGCATCCGCTCGCTGCTCCACGTACCCCTTCCGCACGAGGGTATTCACCACGCGGCTGGTCGTGCTCTTGTCGAGAAACAAGCGTTCCGCCAACGTGCTCAGGCGCATAGCGCCATGCCCAACCAACGTCTCCAACGCGTAGCACTGCGTGACGGACACATCGTGGCAGCAGATGCGATCGCGATCGCGGAACTGATACACCCTCACCAAGTCAGCGACGGCTTGCTGCAGGGCCACGGCGTCCCGATCGAGCGACGCCTGTTTGCTTTCCGTGATTCTGGCTGTAGTACGGGACATGCTGGTGCCTCGACACCATATCGAAACCCACATCGAATCCACCGGATATGGTTGTCACTGACAACCATAGGCGACAGCGATGCGACTTGTCAAGTGCCGCTTTCAACTGGCTGATGCCGGCGCGGGTACGGCCCCCCCACCAGTCTCGATATCCGCGGCGAACTTGTCTGGCAGCTCGCTGTCACGGATTGCCGCGGCCATGCGCGCGATGTCGTAGGGAATCCGCCGGAAGTCGACAGTCACCTCGCCGGAGGTCTGTAGAAGAACGTAGCAGGCCCGGGGATCGCCATCCTTCGGCTTGCCCACGGAACCCGCATTGACGAACAGCACCCCATCTACCCGTTTCGTGTACGGCTTGTGCGTGTGTCCGTAGATCAGCACGTCACACTCGCTACTCGCCGCCAGCCGCTGGAAACTCGCATGCGGTCGTTCCTCGAACAAGTACTCGTTGATGCGTCG
>JGI10216J12902_101670123_pt1 | contig 10347 bp, 7 predicted proteins | sample KanNatreferecore_FD_12902 | JGI IMG/M metagenome (IMG submission 12902)
CCCCCCGGGCGCTCGTGAAGGAATTGTTCGCGGTCGGGATGCCGGACGAAATCGTCGACCAATTGTCGCTGTTCCGGGACAACGGCATGCGATGCCTCGTCGTCGGCAACATGGGTGCGCTACACCCCAAGCTCTCGAAGAGCGCCGCGGCGATGACGCCGTACGTGAAGGTCCTGCGCCGACTTAAGAAACTCTGACGGCGCACGTCCGGGCCGCAACAGTAGTCATGGCGCGGAATCGGAGCGCCTCGGCCGCTGGTCGCGTGGGTCAGCAGTGCGGGTATGGCAAGAGAATACGGCTGATACTTCTACGAGTGGGCCTAAGGGGGCAACTCTCGAACCCACAAACGGCCGACCGTATCCAACGCCTACGTTCACAGGTCGCTGATTAGAACGATGAAAGATAGCGGGGACAGGATTCGAACCTGCGACCTCTTGGCTAGAAGTCCGCATATAAAGACCTTCGCTCGCGTCATGGCCCACCAGCCACGGTTGGGTCGCCGAAACACTCGACAGCCGCCATGAAATGGCGCGCCTCGGTCGCCCTATACCGGCTGATCTTCTCGACGTCGCGACCGCATGTTCCTTGTAACACGGTCGTGCGTGAAAGCGCGAGGAGTGATGAATGTCAATCCGCCTGGGTGGTTTTCGTCAACACCAATGCTGCTTCGTTGTAGGGGAACAGCCGATAGAGCAATCGGGGTGCCGGCGTGACAAGGGGCGCGGCCTCAGCTTTACTGACGATGCGCGGGCTGCCCAACGCGAGGGCGTTGCCCCGCTTGTGCAGTACGGTCGGCCCGCCGGCCAATACGTTTTTGACCCAGTCCGTTTCAGGCCCGTAGCCGATGAGAATGACGAAGCCGTCCCGGGTCTTGAACACCAAGAGGGGCGTTCGATAATGCCTGCCTGACTTGCGTCCGGTGTGCTCGAGCGTCCCTAGGCACGGAAGCCACGGTGTGAGCGAGCGAGCCACAGGATTAGTGACACGGCGATTGAACTGTGCGACAGCACGAGGCACTCGCATGAAAATCCTTTCTCACCATATGCAGTTCTGGTCCGCCCGGGTGACTGCAGTGGGTCTGGCGTGAAACCTACGTCGTTGGAACCTCTTTGGGCCGATCCCATAACGGCTCGCCCAATTTGGCACGTATTTTCCCCCACGGGTCGGCGTACTGACCGGGTGCGTTCCGATACGGCGACCGGCGCGCCATGACCACTCGCACAAGCCGGGCGATGAGCGGGCCCGGGTAGCGCAACAATCGGTACTTCTTCGACAATTCGGCCCGCAGTTCGGGCCACGAGTGGTTCTGGAAATGCAACGCCTCTTGGGCGCGGGTGGTGTCCATCCAGTCGGTGACGAACCAGTCGTCGTCGCTGTTCGGATCCCCGGGCCGGCCCGGTGGCATGGCGCCCGGTAGACCCAGAGCCGCGACGAGGCCCGAGGTGACCTCCGCGTACGTCAAACGGTGGGAATCGTCGCCACCGATCAGGAGGATTTCGCGAGCGACGTCGGCAGTGGTTGCCGCAGCGAACGCCCAAGCGACGTCACGAACATCGACGGTCTGTACCCGGCCATCGCTTGGTAGTGCGGCCTGGAAGTACATTGCGTCGGTGGTGACCGGCAGTGCCCCCATGTCCGGGCTCAGCACTGCCCCGAGTCGCAGGACCACCCACTCCAACTTCGACGCCCGCACGATCTCCTCGGCTTCGGACTTCTGGCCGCTGTACACGTCGTAGGGGCGCATCGGGTCCTCCGCCCTCAGCGGAGGAGTCGTGCGGTGCGGATTTCGGGGACCCATCACTGTGATGCTGGACGCATGGACGAATCGCGGCTGCTTCGGTAGCCCCTCAACGACGCGAACTAGGTTTGCGGTGGCGTCGACGTTCACCCGACGCGCAACCTTTGGTATGGGATAGATCGCCGGTGCGATGACAGCTGCGAGGTGAACAATCGCGTCCGGTGCGACATCAGAGACGAGCCGCTGCACCTGCTCGTAATCGGTGAGGTCGGTCCACCGGGCATTGACGCCGCTCGGCAATTTCGCGGCCGCTTTTCGGTTGGCGGGCGTATCGAGATCGGTGGCAACCACATTGCGCCCGAGTTCGGCCAGTCTCCGGACGGTTGCCGAGCCCACCAGGCCGAAGCCGCCGGTAACGAGGACGGTGTTTGACATGATTCTCCCTGTTATGCCTTTTGCTTTTTGAGATCGGCAGTCTGGCCGTCACTCAATGAAATCTGTTGCTACGGAGCACTTCTCAGGCTCCTCTCCTGTATCTCGACCCAAACCTTCACGCATGAGAGTGGCCAGTGCCGCTCAACACCGTGCGCCTGCCCTAGAGAAGTCACGATCAATCGAGGGAACTGAAGGTAATGTGAAGTTCGCGCATTCCTCGCAAGATGAAAGTGGGCTCGTAATCGAACTGGCGCTGGCCAGCCGGCCCGTGATGCTCATCAGACACCACGATATCGGCCATCCGGTCAAGGATTCGGTTCATTGAAATCCGTCCCTCCGCCCTGGCCAATGGGGCGCCTGGGCAAGAGTGGACGCCGCGGATGAAGGCGATTTGCTCTCGCACGTTCGCTCGGGCAGCGTCGAAGATGTTGGGATTGTCGAACTTTCGTTCGTCGCGGTTACATGCACCCGGCAAGAGCATGACAGTCGTCCCTGCGGGCACCTGCACGCCCCCAACGGTTGTGGTCTTGCGCGCCATTCGGAAGTGCGCCTTGACAGGGCTCTCCATGCGCAACGTCTCTTCTAGAAACGCCGGAATCTTGCTGCGATCTTCGCGAAGCGAAGCTTGCAATTGCGGGTTCTCGCCGAGAACGCGCACTGCTGCGCTGACGAGTTTCGTCGTGGTCTCTGTGCCCGCTGCAAACAGAAACGTGGACAGATTCATGACGTCCTCGATGTCCGGCGTCGATCCGTCCTCATGCTTCGCCTGCGCAAGCTCCGTCAATACATCTCCACGCGGCGATCGCCTGCGGTCCTCGATGTAGGAATAAAACTTCTCGTTGAGCCACTCGAGAGGATTATGTGTTGTCGTCCCCTCCCCTAGTTCACCCGCGACTTGCCCTTCGAATACTGTCCGAAATTCCTCGTGGTCGTGCTGCGGGACACCCAAGAGGTCAGCAATCACGAGGAGTGAGAACGGTTTTGCGTAGGCCGACAAGAACTCACAACTGCCTCGCTCTATGAAAGTATCTAGCTGTTGATCGGCCAGCCGCCACATGAATTCCTCGTTCTCTTTCAGGCGCTTCGGTGTGATCAACCGGTTCAAGAGGCTTCTGGTACGCGTGTGTAACGGCGGGTCTTGGTTCGAGATGTGCTCTGCCATGGGGGCAGCGTGGCGATGCTGCTCGATCAGTTCGGTGACATCATCGGTGCCGTCGGGGCCGAACGGGAACCCGGAAAACGGACCGGCTAGAGAGTTGCATGACGAGAACGCCGAGTCCTTGTATATCGCGAGCGCTTCGTCGTATCCCGTTACAGCCATGACGTTGAATGGGGTTGCTTGGGCCACCGGGCATTTGGACCGAAGATGGTCAAAGTATGGATACGGGTCGGACACGAGGGATTCATCGGTAAAAAAGTCAACTGTGTCGAAGTCGGTCATAAGCTTCTCTCCTCTATTCCATCGAACAGCACCGGCAGACTCGTGGGCGACCGGAAGACCATGCCACGGATGTGTGGGTCGTCGCCTTCGGGGTCGAGGCGCAGATTGGGAAGCCGGTCGAGCAGAAGGTTGATGGCAGTACGCATTTCGAGTCGTGCGAGGTGCATGCCGAGGCAGACGTGCACGCCGTGTCCCCAACTGATCGGGACCTTCGCCTGCCGGAAGATGTCGAATAGGTTCGGATCGGGGTACCGGTCTTCCTGACGGTTGGCCGCGCCGAGCATCGGCATCACCGATGAACCTTGCGGGATCGGCACCCCCGCGAGTTCGGTATCGCGCGTCGCGACTCGGGTGATGTTCAGCAATGGTGCGTCCCACCGCACGCTCTCCTCGATCGCCTGCGGAATCAGCGACCGATCGGCCCGAACCGCATCCAGTTGGTCCGGATGGGACAACAGCGCGAACAACAGAGTGCCAAGCGAGCGGTAGGTGGTCTCCACACCGGCGGGCAGCAGCAGCCGAATGAACGAGTAGATGTCCTCGTCGGCGAGTCTCTCCCCATCGATCTCGGCCGCGGCGAGACTGCTGATCAGATCCTCGCGTGGCTCTGCGCGCCGGGCGGCGAGGATTGGATTGAAGTAGTCGATCAGTGCCTGGGAGGCCGCCTTGCCGCGTTCGGGGTTGATGGTGAAGCTCAGCATCGAGATCGACCACCGCTGGAACTGCGGGAAGTCCTCCTCCGGCAGGCCGAGCAACGCGGCGATGATCCTGGTCGGATATGGGAACGTGAACGTCTTGACCAAGTCCGTCTTGCCATCGGCAGCGAACTGATCGATGAGTTCGTTGCCGATGCGGCCCACGATCTCATCTTCCCAACGGGCCAGCGCCTTCTGCGTGAAAGCCTTTGTCACCAGCGACCGCAGCCTGCCGTGCACGGGCTCGTCCATACCGACCATCACCCTGTGGCCGAGTACGTCACCGAAAATCTGGATCACCGCTTTGGACGAGAAGGTCTCGTGGTCGCGCAACATCGTTTGAATGTCCTCGTGCCGATACACGATGAAGAAGGGCTTGCCCTCCTCACCGGGAATCGCGGACGTCTCAAGCCGCTGGATCGGCGTATCGCGGGCTGTTTGCGCCAACTCCGGGTAGGGATCGCGGACGTTGCCCGAGACGACGTCGTCGAACGCCACGAAATCCTCGAGGTCGTCGAACAGATCAGACATTGTTAGCTCCTATCAAATGGCCGGGTAGGCAACGGATTTCACTTCGGTGTACTGGCTGAAGCCGTCCCCGCCTCGCCGTCGACGAGCTTGCCGTCGATCAGCATCCGGGACTCAAAGTTGACCTGCACTGTGTCAGCCAATGCTCCCACCTCCCTGCTCGCGGCCCTGTTTGGCCGCCGCGCGAGCAGCCAGTCGCTGCATCAGCGATTGTGGAATTGCCTTGGTGCCCAAGACCATCGCGCGTTGGCCGGTCGTCAGTGGCCATGCCCCGCCACGCATCGCACCATGGCGAGGTATGCCCATTACCAGGCGCGAGATGTGATGCATGCCCAACGCTGGCAGAATCCGGTTAAGCATCAACAACATCGACGCATCGGGCCCCACGCCGCGACGACGGAATGATGCACGGTCCTCCAATGCCTTGACCAGACCATCGGTGAACCGCTCCGGCGGTCGGGCGAGACGGACTGCAAGACGTCCGCGCGAGTCGATGGTGTTGTGTAAGCGCGCGTAGGGGCCGTTGAAATCGCGATCATCGGTGCTGCCCGCATCGGTGATGATGTCCGTGTCGTACACACCTGACACCAAAATGGTGACGCCAAGGCCGAACGGCGCGATCTCACCGGCCATCGACTCGCCCCACCGCTCCAACGCGCCCTTGGCGGCCGAGTACGGTGCGATACTTGGCTGACCGCGCACACCGCCCGCGCTGGACACCAGAACGATGCGGCCCTGCCCCGCCGCTCGCATTCCGGGTAACAACGCCTTGGTCAACGCGACCGGGCCAAGCAGGTGGGTGTCAAACATGTTCTGCCACAACTGCAGGTCGGTCTCCTCGACCATGCCCGCAGCGGAAATTCCGGCGTTGTGCACCAGCGCGTACGGCGCACCGACAGCCTCTTCGATCGTCTTGGCAGCCGCCGCGATCGACGCGGCATCCATCAGATCCAACTGGACACCGATCAGACGATCGTCGTCGATTCCGGCACCGGTTGCCTTTTGCAGCAACGGCATTCCGCAATCGGGCGTGCGCATCGCCGCGACCACACGCCACCCGTCGCGATAAAGGCGCACGGCCGAAGCGAATCCGAGCCCACGAGACGCGCCGGTGATGACGACGGCGCGGGACTCAGCCATTCGAACCGTCGGTCGCACAACGCATGCTCTTCGAGCCCAGCTTCACATCGGGCCGACCGTCCGGCAACGCGTACTGCCACGTGGCCCACTTACCGACCGAGTACGGACCCTCGGCACCGTTCTCCTCGTAGTAGCCCTGTGGGTCGAACACCTTCGCCTCGGGATACGGCCACGGACACGCGACCGAGGTCGCCAAACCACTTGCCTTGATGGCCCAGAACCAGCCTCCGTATGCGAAGTACGCAACGTTGGTGATCGCGAACATCACCAGGAACGTCCCGAGTACAGGCTTCGTGGGGAAGAGCTTGGCCTTAGCAGCGAGCCTCTCCGCCACCGACTTTCCGGTGTCATCGCGGTACACGAGGATGGCCGCCGGGATCATCACGAACGTCACCGAGAGCGACTCCCAGATCAGCGGGAATTGGAAGGTGCTCCCTGTGAAGACCGATCCCCAGGGGATCACCTGGGCGTAGATGTACAGGCCGGTGTGGACCGCCCCAATCTCGAGTGCGGCGTCGAACACAAAGCCGATCACCAGCACCAGCGCGCCCAGACTGATCAGCGGGTGGCGACTGACGAACGCTTCCGGCCCGCGCTTGGCCTGCATCTTCCGAAGAATCCAGACCGCCGGGAAATACGGGCCGAAATAGAACAAGACGTAGCCGGCCACGATGAACGGTTCGACGGTCGGCGACATCATGATCAAGTACCAGTTCTCTGGCCAGTGCAACAGATCTGGGTTGTACACCGCGTACGGAGCCCAGTTCATGATCGGGTCCTGCCACACGATCAACGTGGTGCAGAGAAACATGAGCATGACGGGACTTCCCGGGTTGCGCCGCCAACCGCGTACGAAGATGACAACCAGCGCGATCAGACCGACGACCGTGCCGACCTGGATCGGAGTCATCCAGTCGATTCCGAAGAGGAACTCGACCGGACGCGGCCTACCTTCCGTGTTCGGGTTCGCCACTCGTGGATCCAGTTCAGTGCGCGAAACCGCAATGAACAAGCCAGTTAACGCGAGCAAGCCGATGCCGGCGAGCCACGAGCCCCAGCTAGTGCGCTTACCCCGCCCGAACCCAGGCTCCTGATCCTTGGTGTCAACCAAGTGCGGCGAAGATCTTTCGATACTCATGCGTTTACTCCTCACCAAACCGTGCGACAAGATGCGAATTGACGCCGTCGGCGTCAAGCGTGCGAGCCACGAGGTACCCGGACCCCATCCACGCGCGGCGCGTCCATTTGCCCAGCGAGACGCGAGTACCCGGCGCCCCCGAGGCGGCGGGCATCATCTTCACCCGCTCGAGCGCCTCCTTGACACCGCGAGGGCTCAACGGATGCGCATCGGCGAAGGCACGCACGAGGGTCGATGCCACATCATGATTGACGACGGAAACGCAGTATTCGGGTCGGTGACCGTACTCCGCCTGATATCGGTCCAGAAACTCCTGCCCGAGCTGGTTGGCCTCATCGTACTGATCGACACCGATCCAACCCATAAATGCTTTCCACATAATCGGATTGATCCACGCGTTCTGGAATGCGGTAGTGGTGAAACGCGGCGGATCCCAGCCAACGGCCTCGAGTGCCGGGTTGATGAAAACGATTCCGAAACCGAATCCGAGATGGACGACGGCTTCAGCCCGTGCCTCGTACAGAGTGCCTACCGCGGCACCGATGTCCTGCGCCGTCTGCGCGATCGGCGCCTCCGCCACGATCCGAATTCCCTTGCGCGCGCATGCACGTCGTAAATTGCCGAGGTAAGTCTCGCCAATCAGATTCTGCTCAACTAAGACGCCGACCGTGCTCAGACCCTTCTTCGCGATGAGATCGGCTAGGAAGATCGGTTCGTCGGTCATAGACCCTTGGGGGAATGAGAACGTCCACTCACCCAGCCAGTCGTCCGTCCCCGTGACACTGATTGCAGGCACTTTGAAGCGTTCCTCGATCGCCTCGCGTGTCGGAACGACGTTGTCGGTGATATTCGGCCCAAAAACTACGAGGCAGCCTTCGTCAACAAGTTCACCGTAGGCATCGATCACTGCCTTGACTGATCCCTTTGGCAGGCCCTCCACTTCACGGTAGAGCACCTGCACTGGGCGATCTATGAGCCCTTGGTCAGCAGCCTCGGCGAAAATTAGGTCGAAGGACTGGACGAACGATTCCAGCAACTCCTTTGGAAAATCCGCCGCCAGCGTAAAGTCCATCAAATAGCCGACCTTGATCGGCTCTGCAGTACTCTCGTAGGACATTTGACCTCCTCGTACACGAATCTCGGATTACGGCCTAGGGTGCGAATCGCGACGTGACTGGCTTGTTGGTCGGTCAGCAATCGCCGCTTCAATCGGCATTTCAGCCTGCACAACAACAGATTTCAGCGATGCCTGCGAGATTGACGATGTCATCTCATCGGTGATCTCGGCGCTCAGATGCGTACGTCTCTCCCGGTGCCACCGAAATATGTTGCCGCACAATGTCTTTAAAGAGCCGTTGTTAGAAGTACCAGGCTGTACCACGACTCGCATCCGTCCGCAGCCATTCGATGGCCGCAAGGCGCGAGACGCCCGCCGCGAACATGACCCCCCAACCCACAGTGCTGGATTCATGTTTCAAGTACCAGTCCCGACAGATCGTCGTTCGATCGCCAGTCTTCTAGGAGCTTCTCGAAGGCGTAGTACCCGAGGCCGTATAACTCGCCGGTATATGATCGCGGCCGAAGCTCACCTTTCTCGTCGGCGATCTCCTGTCCGTCATTGTTGAAATATCCAGGCGTGCATTCTCGGATGAATGCCGAGGTGTCGATAGCCACATCGCGGACGTGGTCGACATAGGCGTCCTGGGCCTTCAGACTGGGCTCCAGAGCAGCTACGCCGCGTTCGAGCGCCTGACTGATAATCCAGGCGATGTGCTTGGCCTGATTGTTGAACGTCTCGGTTGTCGAGGCGTTGAAGCCACCTTGAAAGAACCCCATGTAGAACTGATTTGGAAATCCGTGGGTCATCACGCCGTGCAATGTCCGAAACTCGTGTGCCCAATGATCGTAGAGAGATCGACCACCGCGGCCAGACACCTTGTCGATCCCCCACCGCCGCGCAAGGTCACTTGTCACCTCGAAACCGCTGGCGAAAATCAGGCAGTCGATTTCATATTCCGTGTACTCGTGGATGAATCCATGGCTGGTAACGCGCTCAAGACCTCGCGTCGGCGATACGTCGAGCAGCTTGACATTCGGCAGGTTGAACGTTGGGTAGAACTCGTCGCTCGAAGCTGGCCGCTTGCACATGTGCCGATACCACGGTTTCAAGATCGCTGCTGTCTCTTGATCTTTCACCACCGCGTCGACGCGTTGCCGAAGCCGCTCCATAACTCGATAGTCCATCACTTCGCGATTCGCCAGGAATTCCTCTGGCGACTCCGGCCAGCCTGTCTCGTTGAACTCTGCAGAGAGGTTGCGATTTATCTCCGTCCAGATGTCGCAAATCTGGTCTTGTTCACCCGGCATCAAGCCGTCGATCGCTGCGCGGTGAAAATTCATTTGGCGCTCGCGCTGCCAACCAGGCTGCAGCGTGGCGAGCCAGGCCGGATCTGTAGGCGTGTTATGACGCTCGTCGACGGTGGAAGCAGTGCGCTGGAGAACGTACAACTGCTTGGCGAACCTGCCTAGGTACGGCACCGCCTGGATAGCCGAAGCGCCTGTGCCGACGATGGCTACGCGTTTGTCGCGCAGGTTGTCGAGGACCGGCTCCTCTTGGCTTCCACCGGTGTAGTCGTAGTCCCATCGCGCGGTGTGAAACGTCCTGCCCTCGAAGTCGTCGAGGCCCTCGACGCGGGGCACCTTTGGTGTGTTGATCGGCCCCAGCGCCATCACAACGAAGCGAGCGCGGAGGTCATCGCCGCGATCGGTCGCGATACGCCACCGATTGATGGACTCATCCCAGCTCAACGCATTGACACACGTGTGGAAAAGTGCCCCTTCATAGAGGTTGAATCTGGTTGCGACTCTCTGGCTGTGCTCGCGTATTTCGAGTCCGTCCGCGAACTTCTTCGACGGGAAGAACTCCATCTCCTCCAAAAGCGGTAAATAGCAGTACGAATCGTTGTCGCAGGAAAGGCCCGGGTAGCGGTTCCAGTACCACACGCCACCAAAATCGCCCGCCTGCTCAATGATCCGGAAGTTGTCGATACCCAACTTGCGCATGTGATGGCCGGCCAATATGCCGGCCCAACCACCACCGAGGATCGCAACATCTATCTCGTCAGTAATTGCCTGCCTTGGCAAGCGCGGCATGTGCGGATCGCTGTAGTCGATTGCTTTTATTGCCTCCGCCGCGGGCGTGTATTGCTTCTGACCGTCGAGACGCAGGCGG